>Ga0335078_10018323_pt1 | contig 10410 bp, 8 predicted proteins | sample Lox_Sample_32_FD_206711 | JGI IMG/M metagenome (GOLD analysis project Ga0335078, IMG submission 206711) | Soil microbial communities from Loxahatchee National Wildlife Refuge, Florida, United States - Lox_Sample_3.2 | ecosystem: Environmental > Terrestrial > Soil > Wetlands | place: USA: Florida...
GTGCAGCCGAACTCCCCAACTGTACTTGTCGGGAGAGAACAGGTTGGCTTTGTCCTCTTCGGTCAACTCCACCTTGTCGGGAGCCGTGCCGTAGCTGAACCAGCGGTATTGCCAGCCGAGCCCCGGAATCATGCCGGCCGTGAGCGTTGGCAACGGCACCGAAGGATCGACCCAATGCGCCCAATACCACGTGACCGGTTGTCCGGGGACCTTCACGCGCGGACTGGCCAGGTACGACTGAATGTACTGCTGCAACCGCGGATCGCCCGACATCTCGGCCATATCGCCAATCATGAACATCAGCGGCGGATTGCCCTGGATGTCGGGATGGGTAACGATCCAGTCGGTTGAGGTCTGGATGGCATGGTCCAGCTGGGCGTTGAATTCCGCGCGCGTGGTGTGGTGAAACGAGACGTTGTTGTTGATGACGGCGATGGCCGCGAGAACTATGACGAGGACGACGAGAATCACCGCCCACTTGAGCAGTCGCCCGATGAACGATTTCCTGGGCGCGTCGGCAGAGGAGGTCACTTGTGGAGTGGATGCCATGTGGGAGTTCGATACTGCCAATGCTTCGTCGTCGGCTGAAGCCGACTCAGGAAAAAAATGAACGGCTCATCGGCACGGCTAAAGCCGTGCCCTGATACAAACCCTGCCCTGACACAAGCCTCGACCGAGCCTTTACGCGTTACTGGCGACGTAGCGTTTTTTTTCCCCGCGCGGCGCCACGGTAACGCCGGTGTCGCCCTCAACCATGCGGCGGACCAGTTCCGGGAAGTCGACTTCCGGCGTCCAATTCAGCTCGCGGCGCGCCAGAGTCGCATCGCCACGCAGATCGTGAATCTCGCCCGTGCGGAAGAGCTTGGGATCGACTTCGACATACTCGTTCACGGCGTCGGCAACGTCGCGGCCCTCAGGAATCAGATCCAGGCAGTGCAGCACTTCGACCACGAACTCATACACGCTGTGCGATCCACCCGTGGCGATCACGTAATCCTTCGGCTTGTCGGTTTGCAGCATGGCGTGCATGGCGCGAACGTAATCGCCGGCATAGCCCCAGTCGCGGCGTGCCTGCATGTTGCCCAGCTTGACCTTGTTCTTCTTACCCTGCGCCCAATCGGCCGACGCCAGCGTGATTTTGCGCGTTACCATCTCCGGTCCGCGGCGCGGCGACTCGTGATTGAAGAGAATTCCGCCGACGACGAAAATGCCGCGCTCGCGATAAACGCCACAGAGGTTGTGCGCCGCAGTTTTCGACACGCCGTAGGGCGAAGTCGGGCGCAGCGGCGTCTCTTCGTTGCGCAGGCCGTTCAGGTTGCCGTACATCTCCGAGCTCGACGCCTGGTAGACGCGCGTCTCCGGCTTCAGCCGTTCGACCATATTCAGCAGCCGCGCCAAGCCGCCGACGTTGATGTCGAAGGTCTCGGCGGGAAGGTGCCAGCTGGTCGGCACGAAGACCTGGCCGGCCAGGTTGTAGATCTCGTCCGGCATGGCCTTGGCAAAGGCGACCTCGAGGGAAACGGCGTCGCGCATATCGCCGTAAAGCAGTTCGATCCGGTCGCAGACCGCGTCCAGAAAGCGGACGGTGTCGGTTTCGCGGCGCACCAGGCCGTAAACCCGGTAGCCAAGATCAAGTAAGTATTCGGCAAGGTAGCTGCCGTCCTGACCGGAAACTCCTGTGATAAGCGCGGTCTTCATGGAACTCGTTTCCTCCTGGGGTTCGGTGAGTCGCAAATTCTAAGCTTGTTCGTCGACGCTACAGATCGTCGTGATGATTACTGCCTATCTAACTAGAATACCGTATCCGGTGGTCGGCGCTATCGCCCGCCCCGGCCCAACAGCAGAATCTTGACGGTGGAGAACATGATGAACAGATCCAGCCCGAGCGAGACGTTCTTGATGTAGAACAGGTCGTAGGCCAGCTTCTCCTTGTTGTCTTCCAGGGTCGCGTTATAGCCGCGATTGATCTGCGCCCAGCCGGTGGCGCCCGGCTTCACCAGCCAGCGCTCGCGATAGAACGGAATCTGCGCCGCGCAATCTTCTTCCTGCTCGGGCACAAACGGCCGTGGGCCGACGAAGGCCATATCGCCCTTGACGATGTTGAACAGCTGCGGCAGCTCGTCGATGCGGGTGCGTCGCAGCCACTTCCCCACTCGCGTCACGCGCGGATCGCCGTGCTCTGCGGGCGACAGCTTGATTTTGTCCGAGCCTTCGAACATCGAGCGGAATTTGTAAACCGTGAACGGCTTGCCGTGCTCGCCGACGCGCGTTTGCTTGAAGATCGCCGGGCCTTTGGAATCGAGGCGTACGGCAATCGCCGCCAGCAGCATGATCGGCGACGTGATCACGATCGCCAGGCTGCCCAGAAATAACGAGAAGATTCGCTTGTACAGGCGAAGGGCAGCGCGCACATGGAATCCCGGAGAAAACAGCAGCCAGCTCAGGCGCAGCGAATCCAGCGGAATCTTGCCGGTGATGCTCTCGTAGTATTCCGGACCATCCTGGATGTAGACGCCGCGTGTCTTCAGCTTGAGCAGTTGCTCGACGTGCAACTTGCCACGCCGGTCGCCCATGGTGATCACGATGCGACGGGCGTTGCGCTGCTCCACGATGTCCTGCAGGTCGCTGTCGTCGAAGCGGGGAATGCCGGCGGGCGTTTCCGTGGAATCGCCGACAAAGCCGACCACTCGCACCCCCAACTCCGAGCGGCTGCCAATCTCCTGCATCAGCGGCAGCGCCAGCGGGCCGTCGCCGTAGAGGATCGCGCGCTCGGAGAAGCGGGCTGAGCGATTGAGAACGAAAAACAGCTTGCGCCAGGCGGGAACGGTGACGGCGACGATGCCCACGCCCAACCACAGCGTCGTGCCCACCAGGCTGATTTCGGGAAACGCGTAGTAAAGAACGGAAAGCGCCACGAAGACGCATCCCAGAACTCCCACCAGGCGGGTAATGACTTCGCGCCGGTTCGACAACACGGTGGTGTCGTACAGGTCGAAGTAGTACATCAAGGTGATGAAGATCCCAACCAGCAGCCCGATTCGTCCAAAGCCATTCTCGTACAGCAGATAGATGTTGGCATCCATCGCTGTTCCCGCCCAGAACTCTACGGCGACCACAAAGGCCAATGTGACAATTAAGGCCTCGGTCACCGTAAGCAACAGTGTTCGGGTGGGGAAGTAGGCGTTAAACAGACGAATCATGCAGACGCCGCTTGGGCCTTCTTCGCTTCTTTTTCTGCTCTTTTGGCTTCCTTCTTGGCCTGCTTCTCTTCCTTCTTCGACTTGCCGGAGTAGTAGGGCCCGTAGTAGCGGTCGTAATTGACGCTCCCCGACGTCGCCTGGTTGAAGACCACGCCCAGCAGCTTGTTCTTATCGATGGTCTCCAGCGCCTTGTTGAGAATCTTCTTGCGGGTGTAGCCGTCGCGCACGACGACCAGCACGCCATCGCACAGGCGGGCGATCGAGGTGGAGTCGGCCATCGGCAGCATGGGCGTCGCGTCCATCAGTACCCAGTCGAAGCTCTGCGACACCGCTTCCAGCATCTTCATAAAGCGGCCGGACTCCAGCAGAGGCAGCGGCTCATCGATGCGGCTGCCGGCAGCGAGTAGCCATACGGGCAGGTCGCGAATCTGATACAGCGAGTCCTCCAGCGCCAGCTTGCCGTCGGCCCACTCGGAGATGCCGCGCAGCTGCGAAGTAGAGAACAGCGCGCTGATCGTAGGCCGGCGCAGATCGGCTTCAATCAGCAGAACCCTTTCGCCGGGACGCCGCGCCAGAGTCAGAGCCAGATTCGCAGCTACCACGGACTTGCCTTCATCCACCACCGAGCTGGTAACCAGCAGCTTGTGCAGGTGACGCTTCTGCTGCATGTGAGCCAGACGGGTAGCCAGGACGCGGAACATCTCGGCGCCGTGGCTGTCCGGATCGGTCATCGCCACCAGGCGCTGTTCGGGGGTGGGAACGGAATGAAGAATGCGGTCGGCGGGAACCTTCAGCCAATCCGACTCGATGGCCGTCTCGGGCGCCGACATTCCCGGAGGCGGTGGGACTTCGGCAACTGCAGTGGCAGCTTCCGGCTGATCGGGAACCAAAGGCGAGGTATCGGGATTCGGACTTTCACCTTGGGACCGTTGTAACGCTTCGAACACTCGACTCATGGTTTTAGATTCTCCTCGCTGCAGTTGTTGTCATCGACTTACTGTTTTCCAGGGTCTGGCCATCCATGGTGCGGAGCATGCGAAACAGCGAGCGCAGAACGCTCTCGTTGTTCTCCTCGCGCACGCCCACCGCCATCGGTACTTCCTCGGGAAGCGCCGGGGTGATGAGCCGGAAGTCCGCGGCAACGTCGGTGATCATGTCGCCGGTCACCGGCCGCAGCTCGTTGGCAAAAGCGTTGACCATGGAATTTTCGCAAAGGTTGTTGATGATGCGCGGGATGCCGCGCGAATATTCGTAGATCTTCGTCAGCGCCTCGTCGGTGAAGATCGGCGGCTCGGCCGGAGCTCCGCCACGCTCCAGGCGCGACAGAATGTAGGAGTGAGTCTGTTCTTCATCCAGCGGTTGCAACTGGCAGCGCAAAGCGACGCGCTGCTTCAGCTGCCGCAGCTCGGGCGAATCCAGAACAATCTCCAGCTCCGGTTGCCCCATCAGCACGATCTGCAATAGCTTCTGCTGCGAGGTTTCCAGATTGGTCAGCAGCCGGATCTCCTCCAGCAGGTCGGAGCGCAGGGCCTGCGCCTCATCCACCACCAGGGCGGTGATCAGGCCGCGGGCGTGACGCTGGATGAGAAAGCGATTCAGGTCGAGCAGCATCTCGGTCTTGTTGCGGCCGCTATACGGCAGCCCCAAGTCGGCCATGATGTACTGGAAGAACTCGACCACCGGCAGCAGCGGGTTGAACACATAGCCGAAGGCAATGTTGTTCTTGCGCAGCTCCGAGAGCAGGCAGCGGACCAGCAGGGTCTTGCCCGTGCCCACCTCGCCGGTAATCACAATGAAGCCCTTGCGGCGGCCTACCCCGTAGTGCAGGTTGGCCAGAGCTTCATTGTGCCGCGGCGTCGGATGATAGAAATACGGGTCGGGGCTGATCTCAAATGGATTGCGCGTCAACCCGAAATATTGTTTGTACATGCACTATCCCCAGTAATAGGCGTAGACAACGCCTGATGGCAACACGATCAGGCACATGATCATGAGCGCGAAGGCCAGCCTCGGTATCCAGCGCGCACGTTTCAGCTCCTTGGCTGTCGACAGCGCCGGAATTTCGGCGAGGATAGGCAGGCTGGTAGCGTCCGCCAGAGCCTGTTCGCCGCGGATGCGGTCGTCCAGGAACTCCGCTCCGAAACCGAACAGAATCGCCAGGGCGATGCCTGCACCGATAGCTCCCAGCGAGAACTTGAAGCGATCGGGGAAGTTCGGCTTATCCGGAAGGCTGGGGGGATCGATCACGCGGAACTGCGCGCCTTGCTGCTGCCGTTCCAGGCTGGTGGCCAAAGCCGATTCCGTCTTCTTGGCCAGCAGTTCCTGGTATTCCTTCTTCATGTTGCCGAAGTCGCGCATCATATCGGCTTCCTGCGCTTCTACGGCGGGGGTGGCGTTCAGACGCGCCTGGTAGACCGCGCCCTCCTGCTGCAGACGCTGCATCTGCTGCGTGGTCTGCGCCAGCTCCTGCTGGTTCAGCTTCATCTGCGTCTTCAGGCTGAGCATGGCATTCGCCTGGCCGACGGCTTGCGGCGATTCCCCGGACTCGACCTGGTCGCGAGCTTCGTTGGCCATGTCCTTCTTCAACTTCTCCAGCGACGCGATGGCCTCCTTCAGCTTCTTCACGTCGGGATGGTCGTCGGTGTAGCGGGCCTCCAGAGTGGCCAAGTTGGCGCGCGCCGTATCCAGCTGCGAGTCGATGCTGGCCGGCGCCATCGCGGTGTCGCTCATGTTCTGGTACTGCGTCTGCGTGGAGTTCAAGTAGGTCTGCTGCTGCATCAAGCGTTCCCGCGTCGCCTGCGCCGCCTGCATCTGCTGCTGAATGCCCTGCAGGATGTGAATGTTGCTGTCCAGCTGCGAGGGCAACGATCCCTCGTGCTCGGACTCAAAGGCGCGAACCTTCGCCTCTTGATCCGCGAGCGTCTGCGCTACCGCTCGCACCTGCGAATCCAGGAAGAGGGTGGTGGCTTCCGACTGCTCCTGGCTGGCGCGCACGTTCTCATCGACAAAGAACGAGGTCAGCGCGATGGTCACCTTCTGGGCCTGGTCGGCCGTGGGCGCCTTGTAGGAGATCTTGAAGGCGACGATTTCCGCTTTACCGGAGTTGTTCGTCTCGCTCTTGATCAGCTCCATCTTGACGTCGTCGCGCATCTTGTTGACCTGATCGTCCGGCGAGTAGGAATAGCCGGGATACAGGTTGAAGCGCTGAATCAGGTTCAGCAGGCGGGTGCGGCTCAGCACCTGCGTGCTCATGGCCTGGACGCGGTCGGCCAGGTCCACCTGCACGTTGGGCTCAACCAGGTTGCTGGGCACTTTGGGAGGCTCAACCAGAATCGTACTTTCCGAAATATACGTAGTTGGCAAAAACCAGGCAGAGGCAAAGACTACTGCCCATCCGAAAAACAGCGGGCCGAGAATCCACCACTTGCGGCGGAGCACGATCGCCCAATACGCGTCAAACCCCTGCCCTGATTTCTGATCGTCTAATTCCTGCAATGCCATAGATCACCGTCCCAAAGAATGATTCCAGGTGTACTGCACTGTGAGGCCAAGGCCACTGGTGTTGACCGTGTTCGGCAATCCGAACTGGCCATAATAGTTTTGTGTTTGGTGAATGAAGGCGTAGTAGGTGCTCAGGTTCCATGCATTGGAAAGCTTACGGGCAAAGCTGATTGTGCCCTGGGTGCCATGCAGGTACTGGTCGCCGCTAACGCCAGTAATCGAATCGCTGTGGGAATAGAGGAAGCCGACAGCCATATTCCAGGCGCGGTTCACCGGACGGGACCATGTTCCCGTAGCCTGGTAATACTTCACCGCGCCAAACAGGCCGCCACCGTTGGTAATGCTGTTGCTGGCTTGCACAGCGATGCTGTTGCGATGCGGAGCCTGATAGGTGATCGTCAAGCCTTCGGCAACGTTCACGTAGCTTTGGTGGGTCTCTTGAATCAAGCAGCCGCTGGGGAGGCACAGCAGCGGGACCAGGTCTTTCGTTCCCGTCAACTCCGGTCCCACCCAGCCCGAAATCGCCAACGCCTGGTTCACTCTGTAATTCACGAAGGTTTGGAACATGTTCACGCCGGCGCGCGATTCTCCATGTCCGAAGTCCATGGCGGTGAAGATGTAGCCCTCCCCTGCCGCAACCTTCCGGCTGAATTGGTGCTGGTAGAAGACGCCGCCCGAGTAGGTCGTCGAATTCCAGAAGCTGCCCAGATTAGGCAGGTTGCTTTGCGTCTGATAGCCGCGCAAGTAGTGCTGGAAACTCTCGGCGCCGTAGAAATTCAGGGTGTCGTGAGCGCCGAGCAGGTAGGTCAGGTCGGCAGTTCCCTGGTTCTGTTCCACTACCGTCTGCGGGAAGTAGTACACCGGATTGGGGTAGTTGGGCTCAGGCTGACCCAGGTAGGTAAAGAAGGGCTGGAAGGGATCATCGGAATAGAGATAGGAGTCCTTCAGACGAAACTGCCAACGTTTGGCAATCTGCCACCTGAGACTGGCATTGGCGCTTTGGTTCAGCTGGGAAAAGCTGGAATAATAACCCGGAATCCCCGCCGTCTGGTCAATGCCGCCGCTATAGCCCAGTGTCCACATCAAGTGTGGCCTGACCTGCACGATGGTGAGGCCGCCCGTCGCCAGATACAGACTCTGCCAGTAACCCGGCTGGCCGGCGTAGCCGCCAAGATATTGCCCAACCACACCACCCGAGAAATTGAAGCTGTAGCCGGTATGAGCGACGGCATCGCTAAATAGATTCAGCGCCGGCAGTTTTTCAGGATGAGTGAACGTAGCCTGCGGTCCACCCAGACCGGCCGTGTCATCGTCCGACGGGTTCTGCAGACTGCCGCTGCCCCCACCGCTTTGCGTCGACGAATCCTGCTGCGTCGAATCCTGGGTCGACGAATCCTGCGAGCCACCCTGCTGCTGTTGCTGCCCGGACATGTTGTAGGTGGAGTAGACGGCCGGATTCGGGGTCTGATAGGTGCCCTGCTGGTACATACCCTGCCCTGAAGTCGAGTAGCCGCCCTGATCCGAATTGCTGGAATTGCCGGGCTGCTGCGCGTCGCTCGCGTCGGAATAGCTCGAGTATCCGCCCTGTGATGAACTGGATGAACTGGCAGAACCGGCTTGCTGCTGCGGATCACTCGACGTGGGGTAAGTCGAGTACCCGCTCTGCGACCATGCCAGCGGAGCACACATCAGCGCGACTGCGGCCAATACTGGTCTGAGTTGCCGTTTCATCTCAATCCTCCCTGTTGTCCTGCGCCAGGCCATCGGTTTACGGGATCACGATGACGTCGCGCGGCTCAACCATGATGTTCTGAGACATATTCTGGCCTTTGATTACCTGCTTGTAGTTGAAGTGAAGCTTCTCCTGCTTACCATTCGCATCGGTGCGCAGAATGTAGATCTTCTTCTCCTTGGCAAAGTCACGGAAGCCGCCGCTCAGCGCAATGGCGTCCAGGATCGTAATCGGCCGGACCAGGGGGAAGAAGCCCGGCTTCAAGACGTTGCCCATGATGTTGAAGCTCATGCTATTGACCGCCTCCACTACAACCACCACCTGGGGGTCGGACATCACTTTGCCGAGCGAGGCAGTGATCTGATCCTGCAACTGGATCGGCGTCAAGCCGGCAGCCTTGATTTCCCCGATCAGCGGCAAGGTAATCATTCCATCCGGCCGCACGGGAACATTCTTGGACAGTTCCGGCTCCTTCCAGACGTTAATGCCCAGGCCATCGCCGACGCCGATGACGTAGTTGTCCATCTTCACCGCCGGAACCCGTGAGGCCGGCGTGTCGGTCGCCGGCAAAGAAGTCGTCTTGGCGACGTCCTTGGTCGAGCCCGTTTCTGAATCAGCGGGGATAACCGGCTTCGAGGCGGTTGTCGAATCAGAGCCCTGAGCGCTGTTGTCCTGCGCCCATGCCGCGACTGCCCACAGCCCTAACAGCATGATTCCAGCCACTACTAAAATTCGCTTTGCCATCGTCTCTCGTTGCAGATACATCATTCACCTCGGTCTGGATTACTCGGCCCCGTCTACTTCGTGTTTGTTTGCGGAACTGGAACGCCGCTGCGGAATTCCAACTTCTTTGAGCTTGTACAGCAAAGCCCGATAGCTGATGTCGAGCGAGCGCGCCGCCTTCTTGCGGTTCCAGTTATTGGCATGCAGCGCGTTCAGGATTATACGAGCTTCGAGCTTGCGAACCGTCTGGCGGGTCAACTTTTTCAGCGATACCGGCCCTTCCAGCATCAGCGTGTCGACCGTATCGCGCTCGTTCGGCTCCAGCAGTTCGCTCAGGATGACGTCTTCGGTGCCCATCACCACGTAGCGCTTGATCAGGTTTTCCAGCTGCCGGATATTGCCCGGCCAGGAATACCGCTGCATCTTCGCCATCAGCGCCGGCCGCATCATCACCGCCCTGCCGTTCAGCTTCTCGTTGTAGTACTGCAGCAGGTAGTCGCAGATAATCGGCAAATCCACTGCCCTCTCTCGCAATGGAGGCAAGTGGATGGTCATGGTCGCAATGCGGTAAAACAAATCGCCGCGGAAATTGCCCTGCTCGATCTCTTCGTGCAGTTCGCGGTTGGTCGAGCACACCACGCGAACTTCAACTTTTTTGTCTTCTTGCGCGCCGATGCGGCTGAACTGGCCGTCCTGCAGCAACTGCAGGAGCTTGGCCTGCAGCATCGCGTCGAGTTCGGCGATCTCGTCGAGAAACAGCGTGCCCCGGTGCGCCATCTCCACTCTACCGGGCTTCGGGTTGAAGGCGCCGGTAAATGCACCGCGCTCGTAGCCGAAGAGTTCACTTTCGAGCAGCGTTCCCGGAATGGCGGGACAGTTGACCTTGACAAACGGCCCTGCTGCCCACGGCGAATACAAATGCAGCAGGCGGGCAACGATGTCTTTTCCGGTGCCGCTTTCCCCGCTGACCAGGACGGAAAGATTGGAGGCAGCAACGCGCTCCAGCTTCTGCCGCACATCTCGCATGGCAGGTGTCTGCCCGAAGATCACCGGCTCGGGAGGCAACTGTTGCACCGAGATCGCACTCTCATTGTTCGAGCCCGCCAGCAGTGGCATTTCCCTGTCTCTCGCGTCTACTTTTTGCAGAACGGTGCTAATGAATTGCATTTCTTGCGCCAAGTTCCTGCACATCGCAAGAAAATGCGCATATTCCAGCTAAGTTATTGCTGCACATAATTTTGATTTAGCTATGGA
>Ga0335078_10018325_pt1 | contig 10409 bp, 10 predicted proteins | sample Lox_Sample_32_FD_206711 | JGI IMG/M metagenome (GOLD analysis project Ga0335078, IMG submission 206711) | Soil microbial communities from Loxahatchee National Wildlife Refuge, Florida, United States - Lox_Sample_3.2 | ecosystem: Environmental > Terrestrial > Soil > Wetlands | place: USA...
CATGTATATAGATCCATCTGGATCTGTCTGGGAACGGAGATTCAATGGGCACCAAAAAAAAACAAAATGAAGTTATATATTATTGTAAAACTTGTACGATTGCTGGCGATTGTACTGGAATCGGCTTTCACAAGACTTAACCGGCTTTTGGTTGTGTCTCACAGAATTGGCTTAGATAGGCCAAGAATGATGGCCGCATCATTATGACGGACTGAAAAGTCTATCTTATTAGTTGTCAGAACCTCTGACATCTCATAATACAATTGCCTCTCCTTCAATTAGCCAAGTCCAATGATGACCTGGTGTGAACCTTCCTGTGCAGCATCCTGGGTAGCAGTCCCATTCTCTGTCCCTGTTGTCTTTCCGATTTCCTTCTGAATCAAAGCTGAGGAGTTAGCCATGTCTCACAAGACAATATCATACTCGTGACGTATTCCGCAATAAATGATGCCCGCTGACTCTGTTCCATTGGTATCCCAGGGAAGTTATTCATGAGCTCAATCGATCCAGCCCCGGCGACGCGGCGACACTCCGCAGCCTGTGGCCCCTTGAACCAATTTAAGACCCGTCGTAACGTCTCTGTACTCTCATCATCCTCATCACAGAAATCATTTACATCCTCACCGTCCACCTCGTCCACGTCCATATCCTCATCGGAATCGAACCCCCTCGCTCTCCGTTCCGTTCGCCGAATGCGCGGCTTGGATACAAGACGCCGTTTCGCGATGATGCCCAAGTCTTCCATGGCAAGACATATATCTCGGATTTCCGCATCGGGCCGGCCTGCTGCGAGACTAAAGGACATGGATTGCTGGCCGAGGAGGTGGAGGTAGCGGATCAGGATACCCTCGCGCCGCCAGGCTGTCTGACGTAAGCACAAGTGCTTGTCGGTAGACACCCTGGGGGCACTGGGGTTTTTAACGTTTTAAGAACCTCAAGAACCTGGGCATTGAATGGTCTCGATTGATAGCTAGTTAAGTCTTTATCTTAAATCCTGAAAAACGCGAGGTTTGAATATTCCTGACTGGCGATATTGATGGACGACAGTGGTTGCTTCAAAAATAGCTGCAGATCACGAAATTGCAATTTTACCTACATTGCGCGCCTCTCCCAGTGCCTCGCGCAACGCGTTCTCTGCCTTGTAAACACTGTCACTCGACTCCCCACGCTCTCATTCGTCTCTCACCAACTGAAAATGGCTCGTTCATTTGCTCTAAAGCGTAAGCAAGCTGAAGAAGCTGGCGCAAAGAAACGCGTCAAACGAAACGCTGGAAACGCGTCCCCTGGCGTCGCTGGCTCGCCTCAGAAGGGCCCTCGGGAGGGCTACCTCATCAATCTTGCTTCCAAACCTGCTCCCAACGTTGGGAACGCTTTCATGCACCCCATGGCGATGGAATATTTTAAGCAGGTCAAGGTAAATGGTCCCATATCATCACACACATTCTCATAGTAGAATTTCGCACAGTTCCGTGCGGCTTGCTACTTTTTCTGGGTTGCATACTCGGTTTGGCTGCGTGGATGCAAGCAAGAGGAACGTCGCCGAATGTACAAAGTCATCACGGACCACTCAAAGAACGATAATTTTGATAAAGAGCAATGGCAGGACGCGTGGGAGGAGATGTATGAAAAAGTAACTCGTCATTATGCGAACAAAATCAAGCAATATGCGGAGGCATGGCAGAAAACCCCTGCGGGCTTGGCATTTTCCCAACAGGCTACCAAGTGTCGTGACTCCAGAGCTACCAGGCCAAGGATGGGCATTGATCTCACTGTTTGGAACGATTTGTCTGGAATCGAATGGGGCTTGAAACAACTCGCCGACTTCTTTGACCCACTCATTGAGTTCGCTGAGACAGCTGAGCTCTCACGCACGGTGCTCTTTTTCTGTTTGATCGATACTGACATTTGCAGACCGCCAATGGAAAGAACCTTGAGGGACCTTGGTTTCTGTTCGACGTGGAAACATACGACGGTTCTAAAGCCTGGAGGTGGTATGAGCGTCTCGGAGTCGCCGCCTGCACTCTCATTCACCAATGGATCCTCATTATCAACGGTATCAGCTCCCCTGGAGTCAAAGCCCCCTCTCCAAACGACGCCTCTTTGGAACGATTGTGTGAGGGCCTGCCAACACCCAAAGCCGAGGGTTCAATCGAATATCCTCCTTTCCGGTTTGGACCTATTTCACTTGACGAAATGGCGGGAGACTTCGAGGAAGACCATGGACCCCGCCCGGTCCCGACAGAGTTTCAACTAGCAATTAGCAAACAAGATCGCGAGGTTCATGGCATCGACAACACTCCCGTTCCGCTTCCTGACCTTGCTCTCCGCGAGGCACTCGAAAAAGCCAAAAATGAGACCGATACAATCCGGGCGGACGTTCAAGATGCATTCGCCAAGATGCCCGCTAAGACACCGCTCGAAGTAATGACCCCTGAGCAACAGGATGCTCTCCTTCCAGACCACGTTCCCGATATTCTCTCACTCCCTCCGGCGTTTTGGTACCCTTCCCAGCTCACCCCCACCGAATTCGCCTTACTCGCTGGGAATACTACAACCAAAGTCGAGATCATCATTGCACTTGCTCAGCAGGAAGCAGATGCGTGGAACATGTTGGCCGCACGTTGCGATTCTGAGATGGAGAGATGGCAAGTGAGATTGGACAAGTTGAACGAAATACGGGGCCTTATCAAACAAAGCAAACAAATCGCCATGGTCAAATCCGAGGCTCGCGTCGAGAAAGCCAAACAACTTGATCAAGCTGAGACCGAAGTAAGGGAGGGGACTAGAAATCCAATGGTATATCGGCAGGTGCAAGATGAAATGCGTGAGAGAGACAAACTCAGAGACAAACTTGGATCTCACCAATCGCCTGCTCCCCGCCCGGGATATTTAAGTTCTCCAGCGTATATTTCGCGTTGACTTGACGTGTCTGATCTCTAGTACCCCTCGCGAGACAACGATCCAATCCAACAGCCCTATTGCGCAATTGACCGCTGGTACGGCAGACCACTCTTTCGTTTGCTCACCGCCATATCAACTTCAAACCCACGCTGATGAAACCATCAATCCCGCAGTGTTGGGGCCTGCCTTGCAATTTGAGGAACGCAAATTGGGTCAGCGTGATGAGAAGGATGCCACGGACGAGGACTAATATTCGCATGCAGGGAGTTTATGCATAGTTTGGGGATGCGCATTTGTTAACAATTTTTATTGAAAGCGAAAGTATGGATTAAAGTATTCTTCACGTTATGCTCCAATTAGGTTATTAGTTACTACCTTGGAATTCAAATATACGTCTTCCCCTTCATTCTGCCAGTCTGTTCGGTGCGCGGATCAATCGTTTCTTAGTGCTAGCCCTAGTAATGTTCGTCAAGGCAGCGACGTCAACCGTTTCCGTGGCCTTTCGCTTGCGTTTGCATGGCGCCATAATATTGCCGTCGACTGGAGGTTGGTTTTCTTTGTCCACTTCATTGATGACCACCTCCCCTCTGGCGATCTCGCTGGCGTCAGTGACTTCGATTCGGATGTTCGGATCATCCTACTGTAAGTCTTTGTCGTATACTGGGAAGAACCTCTCTTGGTGCAGAGCATTCAAGAGCAACCTTCAAGGCAAGGGGCGCGTTGCCAGGGTGTGAGGTAGAGGACGAGTCCGCTATGTCATGCGTCTGAAACTGGTTGGGGGCTAAATTGCCCAACGTCGCAATGTTCGTCGCATTCGTTGATCCCATACGATGGGGCCGGATTGGAAGGACTGTTGCGGTTTGAGGGTCAGGCTGACGGGAAACGGGTAAATTGCATTGTTTGGCGATGGTATCGATAATGTTAAAAATGTCCGTGAGGTCCTTCTCTCTTAAAATACTCGAATCACAATCGTAATTTGCCTTCGCTAAACTCGCACGCAAATCTGAAATCTCATGTATAGTGCGAACATCCTTGGCAATCCTCACAATAACATTATCTGGAATCACAATTCCCACAGGGCAGCCTGGGAAGATTTGCTTTCGTTCAAGCAGTTTCGTGTTCAACTGCTGTCTCCACCTTCTCAGTTCCTCCATTAGCCGAGGGAGAGTAGTACTCAGGACTAATATGCGCTGTGCAATCCGGGGAAGCGCAGGCGGCAAGGTTGGAGGCGTTCGGGGAGGCAAACGAGGGGCAAAGATGCTCTCTGAAGGAGACATGCCAGCTGTCGCAAGCCCGCCAAGCTTCTCTGGCCCCCGCCGAATAGCGCAATTGTCGCAACACCAGGACTTTTGAAGTATATCGTCGAAAACGTCAGGGTATTTAAGGTAACTGAGAACACAACGGTGGCGACATCCCACAGTGTTGATGAACCAAAGTAAAGAAGGATCGATTAAGTCGACGGGTTTGCGTCTGGATTTTTTACTCCGCTTGTTGTGTCGTTCTTCCTTGGCTTTCTGACGAATTTGACGATGGTCGCGGACTCGGAGGTACATGTGCGCTCGGAAACTTTGAACATCACCAATGGTTTCCGACATGACTGGAAGTGAAAATAGATCCAGGATACGATTCTGGAAACGGGGGATGACTTTATCATCATCGTCGCTCGAATCGTCATCCACGCCGTCGTCAGGTTGCTTTTGGGAAGAACGCAGTTCATGTCGAACATTGCGATCGATACCATTCTTCCAATCCTCCATCCTGTACCTACGGACCGGGTCTACGATGTCGTGACGAACATATACAACTCCCAAGCCTTGCAGGGTTGGATCTCTGGCGGCACGACCAAATCTTTGCCAGAGTGTATTAAGATCCAACTTTTCATTCACCCCCCACTGCACCACTCGTAGTATGTCCGGGATATTGATCCCTAGAGACATAGAATCGGTACATACAACGATCCTTGCGGACCCACTTTCGAGCAGATCGCGAGTCTCTCGCTTCTTCTTTGCGTCGATCGAAGCATAGTAGGTTCTGATGGTCACAGTCGACCTTGCGTCAGGAAGCCGAAGATGCAATACGTTTCGCAAGCGTATGGCAATTTTGAGAGCCGCAAGGACAGAGTCCGCGAAAATCAAAGTCTTCGGGATGTCGTAGACATCTCGGCACTCAATGGGTATCAGGGATTCTAAAGGCGTGAGATCGTCTCGCGAAGCCATTTCGCAGATTAGAATGTCGAGGTTTTTCTTCCGACCAGGGCAGGCAATCAAATTGGTCGGGGCCTGCATACCGAGAACCTTTTGGATCGATGCCATGATATGGGGAGGCATCGTTGCCGACATCGCGAGGAACGGAACATTGGACAAATAATCTCTGAGATGTCCAAGCTTGGCGTATTCCGGCCGATATTCTCCGTTACCCCAAATGCAATGAGCTTCGTCCACGCAAACCAATGCGAGCCGATCTCGGAAGGAATTATGCTCCACCAGGGTATGTTTCCGGAAATAGGATGTTGCATTCATAAGGATTTCGGGGGAGGCGAAGATTATACGGTAGGTTCCGTTATCGAATTTCTTCCAAATCTTGGGGTCGGCCGCCAGGTTCTCGCGTGTCAGGGCCACGACAGAGACATCCTTCTTCTCCAGGCCAGCAACCTTACCATGTTATTGAAGGGGGACGAGACAATGGGCTAGGATACCTGATCGTCCATCAGACTTTTTAGTGGCACAATTACCAGAACTATGCCATTTGGCTTGGATGCTATCATCGACTGAAAAACCAAGCTTTTGCCTGCACCGGTGCTGGCCTTCACAAAAAGATCTTGCTTCCGAACAAGAGCCTGGATCGCACAACCTTGCCAGTCGCGGTGATGGAAGCCGAAAATTTTTTTGGCGAGATCCATTGTCGAGGATGCAGCGGTGTCCACATCGAGATTGTCGCATGTCAACTCGATGAATCGTTTTTCCCTTTTATTGTTTTGGCCGCAGGACATTTTGGTGAGGAGGTCCAGGCGGGTGTGTGAAAGCGCAAGGTGTATGCGGTATACGTGTAACGTGTGTGCCATGTTTTTATATACCACGAGGCTTATACGAGGTGTACACGCGAGGTTTTTGTTGTTGCGCATAGGCCGCGACGCGCGCCGCGGGGTTTTATTATTATCGTACATAGGCCGCGCTGCGCGTCCTCGTCCGCTCCCACCTAGCGGCACACCACTCCCCAGCCTTGCGGTTGTTCCTTATACGTGGCATCAAACTCCGAAAAGCTTCGCCATGTCTCAAAACCCCACAGAGAGTGGCACAGTGCGAAGAACGTCATCCCGAATTCAACAGTTGCCATCCATCAACTACTTCCCTGACGACATCCCTGACATTTACGATGTTTCTGATTCCCAACAGAAGACGCCAGGTCGATCTGGTGAAGTCGATATCGACAAAAGACTCTCACTCGTGAAACGTGCGCTACAGGAAAACGGATTCCACTCGTTGCTGGATGCCGCTTTTACCGAAGTCCTGCATCGTTTTGATGATGTGAGGACCGACGCCGGCACCTTTGTCTCGTCTGGTTGTCTCCGATCCCTAATTAAGATCCTTCAAGACAGTGGATTACTGATGCCTGCGGAGCGACATGCAATATGTGCGATCCTCCAAGGGCCGGACATATACCGAGATCAGTTCGAAACCGTGTGCGATGCTCCAGCTCTCAATCAAAGCCTCTCAAATAATGACTTCAATCCCCATGCGATTCTGTCCTTCAGTTTCGACAGCATCCATTCACAACTCCGAGATATAGGACCGAACCTTCTTGACCTTTTTCACATACTTCTGGAGCCGTCAGGAGCAATCCCCGAGCCGTCTCTCAACACCAAGCGCCAGATTGTCACCGGCCTGGCGGCGATGGCATATAATCGGTCCCAGAGGACCAATTATGTGGCCAGTATTTTCGCGATTTACTTGTACGCCTCTGGAACTCCCAAGCGAGTCATGGAAGCCTTGAATCACCTCAAGTTGTGCGTGAGCCGCCGCACGCTCGGGAGAATCCTAGAACAAATGGCTGATCGAGCACGGAAACGTCTTCACGGGCTTGGGCCTTCCCCACGTCCCGCCATCTTCGTATTCGACAATTTGACGGTTCCTGCTACGGTTCGATATACACGGCTGGACAACAGCTCAGAGTTTTTAGCATATACGGCAGGCTATGTGCTTGTTCCTCCGACCTCGCACGACCCTCCGCAACGTTTCCTTCAAGGAGTAGACGTCCGAGTCGACCGAGTTCGAGACCTCACAGTCACCGATTTTCTGCCTAGCGCAGGCGATATATCTAATATTGATCGATGTTTCCGTGCCGTTGTGTTGGAAAACATATCATGGTGTGTTCGGAATGTGTCTGTGAAGTTCCCCAAAGTCGAGGGCATGCGCATGCCACTTATCGATCCCATCGACCGTTCGAAGGTTCCTGATATACACCCTCTTCCAACATACGATCTCAATGAGGGCGAAATTAGTGGGGTGATTGAGATCCTCAACTGCATCAAAACAGACTTCAGTCTTTCGGAAACCCAATGTCAAACACAGTTGTTTCTGTTTTGTGGCGATCTCATGACGATTCGAAACATCAGGTATTTCTAGTACCAATCGGCTCGACGACTGATGTTCCTAGATCTGCGCAACTCAGACAATCCGAATGTTCCCCCGCCGCGAGGCTGCTGTGGATTGAACCTACGATTGGATTATTTCATATGATGATGGCTATTCTCGGTCAGATATTCAAGAACTTCTATGGAAGTCCAACGGATGTTTGGTCAATTGCCAGATGCATCGACGAGCTGGGCCGCGATCCGACAAGGCTATGGGATAAAGTCAAGCAACGAGTGAAAGATTATAATGCCTGCAAGGATTTATTCGATATCATTTTGAAGGGGTGTCTCCTGGCCGTTAACTCAACCTCCCGAAATCTGAATGCGACGATCCTGCCGAAGCTTGAAAACGTTCTTCCACATCTGAACCAAACAGATCTCGAAGCAGTGGCACAAAACCTCGCTACGCTCCTTGCGGACTTCAGTACGGTGTCCAAACTACGGGACGCCGCCAGCTCGACACCCCGCAATCGCCCTTACGAGAACTTGTTGCTCTTCATCCAGCATGGTATGATGCTTCGGATCCTTGGGGAAGCCATCCGAGAAGGTGATAGCGGGAGGATATTAATGTGCATCAGCTATTTCGTTGTTTGGTTTCAGGGAACGTCAAGCAGCAACTACGCGAAGGAAACCATGCGTCTCACAGCTTGCATCAGGCGTCTTTGGTCCGCACGATTGGTGGAGTTTTGGAAAAACAACTGTGTGGTGCGTGTTTCAGGCGTCGAGGCAAACAAATTCTTGGCGCTGGACGAGCTGAACGAGCACCTGGTTGGCGAAGTCAAGGACATGATGAGTAACTCAGTAAATCTTGAGACGGACGAGCGACTGCGGAATGTTCTTTCGTTGCTTGTGTGGGATTTCAAGGGTATCAAGAAGACGATGGGAATTGAAACGGATACGGATGTGTTCGACAACCACTCCAGCCCTCCCAATGAATGGTTTGATGTTCGAAGAGTTGCCAAAGTTATCGTTGAAGGTAGAGTGTTAGTTCCCAGCGCTGTGAGAAATGGTTCCATGGATGGTGTTCAAATGGACTGTAACGAAGATGGAGAAGATCTTGTAGATTGGGATACAAGCTACGAAGCGGTTGATTGTTTCGCGAGGGGCATTGAAGTTCTGGGCGGAACGATGGCAATAGCGAGGTTGAAAGACGAGATGGGAAGGAGCGATATCTTCTATTCGATGGATGAGGAAGCAGTTGAAGATTTATGGTAAGATTTTCGCAAAGAAGAAAACAAAAAAAAAACAAAAGAGAGAGCACTTGGCCAGTTTGAGTTAATGGTATACATTTGAAATGTTGAACCCTGTAATGATCACAGTCTATTTGTCTGAAATGGAAATGAACGACTAAGCGACGACGACTAAGCGTTGATCGCGAAGGAAAATCAACTATTTTGCCTGCCTTCCTTCACTACATCTCTAAAACACGAGTGTTCGCATCCATCAAATGATTACAATCAATCTCCACATCGAAATCGGATGGTATACCGCTCGCCACCGCGTCCTCCTCGCGCGCTGGCCTGCCTGGCCCATCAACATTGATATTATGATGCGTTTGACATGGGTCTTTGAGCTGGGGCTCCGGGTGCATATCGATGGCCTTGAGTTGGGGTTCGGCTGGGTAAGGATGAATTGGGAGCGAAGGGAGCAAGGGTGGAGGCAATTGGGGCGTGAGTGAGAGGGAGCTGCGATCGCGCTGTTGGAAGGAAAGAATGTGTGTCCCATACTATTAATCGATTGTTTCTGTATGGTGTGCAGCGTCCAGCATCCATGTGTGGTCGTTAAAGGCGACGCCTCATCATCGCCTTCCTCGCTGCTGGGGGGTCCACCATCACATTCTTTCCTTTCTCCACACGTTTATCAAGATCCCCCATTTTTCCGGGTGCTGCTCAAACCTGTCTGCTAGGAGCCCTACAGGGCAGGTCTCATTCATGTAGTCCATCCAGTGTATTTGTCTGAACAGCGATCCATCTAGAGGGGAGCAGAGAAGGCCAAGGTGGAGACGTACCTGCCCCATCTGTGCAACCGTTGCGCATACGTCTTCTCCTCCCGGATATAGACCGCTGTGCACATTTCTTCCCCATCTTCTCCTCCCCTGGGATATCGATAGCTGTATACCTCCTCCTTTGCCTCCTCTAATCTTTTGACATCTGCCACGCTTCGCAGCACCCACCACCATATCGAGCCTCGCGAGGCTGAACATATCCTAGCGAGGCGGCAGTCCATATTGAAATTTTCTTTTTTGCTGGTAAAAATGACCTTGCGAAACCACCTCCCAACCTTTCCAAATTCCAATCATTCCTAGCGAATTTGATATCAAAATGATGAAGAAGCAACGGCTGATAGTTTCGACCTAAAAAAACTGGTGAAATCGCAAAAAAAATTTCCTTCGCGAGGCCAATTTTGATGAGTGCCCCCAGGGTGTCTACCGACAAGCACTTGTGCTTACGTCAGACAGCCTGGCGGCGCGAGGGTAACTTGATCTGATCAATGAATGTATTGGCATTATTTGATCAGACGGTGTACTCCGGCATCGGTGTTGAAATGTTCTTCTCTGGAACTGCCAAGCCTCAAAATACTACAGCCAAAGTATATGGAATCTTCAGACGGAGTTTGATGTATCTAGACCGCATCAATTATCTCTTCTCCGTTCCTCGCTTTCCCATTTCTCATTCTCCCTTCTCTCCAATCCCGATCTCCTGTCTTCAGAACCCTCTGCACTCAGTTTTGCTGGGGTGTTGACACCATTTGAACGAGGAGTTGACCAACGACAATGGAATACTCTTGGGCGAAGTTACCAACACTTGCAAAGCAAACGGAAGAATAAACATGGATTTTTGAGACAATTACAGACAAAGTTGGGTAGAAGATGTTAGAG
>Ga0335078_10018326_pt1 | contig 10409 bp, 3 predicted proteins | sample Lox_Sample_32_FD_206711 | JGI IMG/M metagenome (GOLD analysis project Ga0335078, IMG submission 206711) | Soil microbial communities from Loxahatchee National Wildlife Refuge, Florida, United States - Lox_Sample_3.2 | ecosystem: Environmental > Terrestrial > Soil > Wetlands | place: USA: Florida...
GGACGCCGCGGACACTAGCAACGTTGCCGACATCGTCATACCCACGTTGATGCAACGCATCACCGTGACGGCGACCCGCGGGCCGGAGGAGTTGAAAGACGTCCCCGAGGCAGTCACGGTCCTGCCAACTGACGCCATTGAGCGCCGCGCTGCCGAGACGCCCAACGAAATGCTGGCCGAAGAGCCGGCGATCTTCTCGCCGCGTGTCGCCGTGCAAGGCTCGCCTATCGTCCGCGGACAGATCGGCAACCGCGTCCTCTATCTCTGGGATGGAATCCGCGTGAATAACGGCGCGCTGTTCTCCGGCCCCAACGGCTTCTTCAACCAGATGCCGCTCAACGCCATCGATCACATGGAAGTGGTCCGCGGTCCGGGGGCGGTGCAGTACGGCAGTGACGCTATCGGCGGCGTGATCAATATCATTCCCATCAAAGCGGGCACGGTTACACCCACTCCGCATTTCGGTGGCGAGCTGATGTTCCGCTATGGCACCGTCGACACCGAGAAGACCCCCGACGCCAATTTCTGGTTCAGCGGGCCAAAGGTCAGCTTCACGGCCGGCGCTTTCGGGCAACTGGTGGGCGACTACAATGCACCCTCCTTGAGCCGGATTTCGAGCACTGGGTTCGACAATGCCGGCGGCTCTGTCAGCATGGGGTATCGGATCTCGCCGCGCCAGAATTTCGGCGTGACCTGGCTGGAAGACCGGCGGTTCGACGTCGAGACCTACAGCCAATCCAAATTGAATGCCAGCGGCATTCCGCGTATCTTCGGTCCTTTCGAGCAGCGTGGCCTGCTGAAGTTCTACTATCAGCGCGACCACCTGGGTAAATGGAGTAACGGCCTTAACGCCTATGGATATTACGAATACTACGACTCTCTGCGGAATACCCTAGTGGAAACGTCGTCTCTTTTCAACCTTACTAAGACGAGTACCGGTCAGAAGGTAGCCGGCGGCGGCGTCGAGAACACGAACCTGATCCGCAGGCACCGCGTGGTATACGGCGCGGACTACCGGCGAGAGGAATTGGGTACCGACAAGAACCTGTTTACAACCACTAAGTCAACCGGAGCTGTAAGTGCCACCATTCCAAACGGTAACGTGCCGAACGGAGACTACGATGTGGCCGACGCCTTCGCGCTGACGGAGTTGCGGCCCGTTCAACGGTTGACCGTCACCCTCGGAACGCGCCTGGAATCGGCCGTACTGCAATCCTACCCCCGCCCCCAGGACGCGGTGGCGCCCTTTACAGTGGATATGCTCCGCTTGCATAAGCGCTGGAATTCTCTGACATGGAATTCCGGGGCGGTGTACAACCTGAAAGGCGGATTGGGCTTCGCCGCGAACATCGCCGCGGGATTCCGCGCGCCCACCTTCTCCGACGCGCTTTCCACGGGTGTTCCGGTATTCGCATCCGGAGTGGCTACTGTTCCAAGCCCCGGCGTGAAGCCGGAACACAGCGTGACGTATGAAGCGGGACCGCGCTACGTTTCCCGCCGCCTGCAATTCAGCCTCACCGCTTATACCAATCAGTTGACCGATCTGCTGGGCTCCGCGCCCGCCGGCACCATTAACATCCCTGGCGTGGGCGTAGTGACGGCGCTGGCAAATCAGAATATCGCGAGCGCCTACGTGCGCGGTGTGGAGGCCGCGCTCAACTGGCAATTGCACACCTCGTGGCTGTTGTTTGGCAACTTCACCGATACGCGTGGTCAGGATACCCACGCCAATGTGCCTCTACGTTTCATCCCGCCGGCGTTCGGCACCATGGGGATACGATGGGCCCGGCCCGGGTCGCGATGGTGGGCGGAGCCTTCTGTGGTGATAGTGGATCGCCTGCGCCGCCACGCGCCGCAGGACGAGCTGGATGCCGGTTTCTCGCGCGATCCCGGATACGGCTCCCCGAGCGCCACCAATCCGCCATTGCGTCCCAATTTCCAGATCCCAGGCTATGCCATCGCCAACCTGCGCGTGGGAGTAAGTCTGTGGAAGGAGGGGAACCGCGAATTCGAACTGTTTTGCAGCGTGAATAATCTGCTCAACCTCCGCTATCGCGAAGCCTATTCGCAGCAGGAGTTGCTGGCCCCCGGAACGGGAGGCGTGATGGGAGGCAGGTTGCGGTTCTAGAGTGCGCAGGACCTTCACACTCGGTCTGCTTCTGCTGGTCGCGGCGCTCGTCCTTTCGGCTGCCGGCCCGCCCCGAATAGTCTTCCTGGGCGTGTGGGACCGCTCCGAACCGCTCATCGATCGAGCAGCGCGCGAATTGCAAATCCCCGTCGCCTACTATCGCCCCGAGCAGGTGCTGGCGCCGGGTTCGGACGCCGAGAAAGCTATCCTGCAATGCGAACTCGTATACGTCCTCAACATGGAGTCCGGCGAGGCCGCCGCGCTCACCAAGCTCTTCTTGAAGCACGCGAACCCGCGCCGGAAGATCGTGCCCCTGGATGCGCGCGGCAGCCACGCCGATCTCGAAAAGGCCGGCCTGCTGACTCGCGACGACGAGGTCCCCCGCTACTGGCGCGCCAACGGTGCCGCCAACATCCGGCGCCTGCTGGTGTACACCGGCGTGAAGTATTTTGGCGGCACAGGCAAGATCGAGCCGGCCATCCTCATTCCAGATTTCGGCTATTACGAGCCTGGACACGACGATTCGTTCCCCACCATCGCCGCCCTGCGCGCATATAAACAACAGCACGGTACGTGGAAGCCGGGCGCGCCGGTCGCCGCGCTCCTGATCCAGCAATCGTTCTGGATCACGCACGACACCAAGGTGGTCGACGCTCAGATTCGGGCGCTGGAAGCCCAGGGGATCAATGGCGTGGTCATCTTCGGCGACCGGCAGTCGATGGTGGAAGACCTGATTCGCGAGACTCACCCCGACCTGTTGATTGAAGACCGCCATGGCGCCATGTGGGACTCGCGCAAATTTCTGGAATCCCTCGACGTCCCTTATCTGCGCCCCATTTCCATGCTCGCCTCCACCGTGGACGAGTGGAGGAAAGACCCGCGCGGCCTCAGCTATCGGGACGTAGGTTTGTTCATGACCGTGCAGGAATCCTGGGGCACGCTCGAACCGGTGGTGGTCGGCGGCATGCAGGTGAACATCAGCGGCTTTCATCTGCACGAACCGGTGCCCGACGGCGTTGAACGCTTCGCCGCCCGCGCCGCCAGTTGGCTGTATCTCAAGAACAAAGCCAATTCCCAGAAGCGCGTGGCCATCGTTTATTACAACAAGGGGCTGGGGCGTGACGACTTGATGCGCGGCAGCCCGACCGGCGCGTTTCTGGACGGTCCCGAAAGTATGGTCCGGTTCCTGCCGCGGATGAAGGAGCAGGGCTACCGCATCGACCGCCTCCCCAAAGACGTTCCGGAACTCATCGGCTGGCTGCAAAAAGGCGGCCGCAACATCGGCCCGTGGAACCAGGGAGATCTGGAGGAGGAGGTGCGCGCAGGCAACCCGGTTTTGATTCCGGCCGCGCAATATCTGAAGTGGTTCCGCACCAGGCTCAGCTCCGCCAACCAGGAGAAGATGATCAAGGCCTTCGGCCCGCCTCCCGGAAAGTTGATGGTGGTCGAACGCCAGGGCCGTAAATTCCTCGTCATTCCACGCATTGACCTTGGGAACGTGATTCTCACGCCGCAGCCCGAGCGCGGGGCGACCCAAGATGAGAAGCTACTGCACTCGCGCGACACGCCGCCGCCCCACAGCTACCTGGCTTTCTACTGGTGGCTTCAGGAGGAGTATCGCGCGGACGCCGTGGTCCACTGGGGAACGCATGGCACGCTCGAAATGCTGCCGGGCAAGGAAGCCGGGCTCGCGCGCGACGACTGGTCCGATATCTGCGCTGGCAACATGCCAATCGTCGATCTCTGGATCATGGACAACCTGGCGGAGGCCATCACCGCGCGCCGCCGCTCGTATGCCCAGCTTGTGGACCACATGGTTCCACCCGCCGTCAGCGCCGGTATGGCGGGTTCCGAAGCCGTACTCCGCTCCGATCTGGATAAGTTCACGGCCCTGGAGCCGGGCCTGCTCAAGGAAGCGTATCGCAAGCGCATCTCCGCGACTGCCGGCCAGGAAGGCGTGCTCGCGAAGCTCGCCATCACGCCAAAGGGCCTGCTGACCGACAAAGAAATCGACCGCGTCGCCGAGTTCGTGCGCGAGGTCAACGAAGCCCGTACGCCGCTCACACTGCACGTGCTGGGCCAGCCTCCCGAGCGGAAATACTTCTTTCCGTATCTGGTTTCGATCCTGGGAACAAAATTCCTGGACCATGTAGCCGCAGCATCGCCGCCCCCGCCGGCGCAGACCGAATCATTGCGCCGCGAGTGGCTGGAAAACAAGGGGCGTGAGTTCCTGGAAGCTAATCTGTCCGCGAAGGACAAACCGGCCGTTTCCAATTCAGATCTGGCGCAGGATCTGGAGTTCGCCCGCGACATGCGCGACCGCCTGCAGAACGCCGACCAGGAAGTGGTGGGGCTTCTGCGCGCGCTGGATGCCCGCTACATCCAGCCCGGACCCGGTCCGGAGCCGATCCGCAACCCCGATTCCATTCCCGGCGGCCGCAATCTCTACGCGCTCAACCCAGAAGAGATCCCCACGAAACCCGCCTGGGAAGTGGCCGTCCGCCTGGTCGATGAGCTGATCCGGCGCAGACACCCGCTGAAGGTCGGGCTGGACCTCAACGGCATGGACACCATGCGCGACTTCGGCGTGATGGAAGCCCAGATTCTTTATCTGATGGGTGTGCGGCCGGTGTGGGACCGGAACGGCCTCGCCATTGACGTGGAGCTGATCCCGCAGTCCGAGCTGAGACGGCCGCGCATCGACGTCTTCTGCGCCATGGGCGGGCAGTACAAAGAGAATTTCACCACGCGCGTGAAACTGATCGACAAGGCCGTACGGCTCGTTTCGGCTCTCGACGAGCAGGACAACCATGTCCGCGAAGGCAGCCTTCGCAACGAACAGGCGCTCTTGAAGAAAGGCCTCCCACCGGACCAGGCCCGCGACCTCTCGGCAGCGCGCATTTTCGGGACGAAGGCCGGGAATATTTCCGGCACTCAGATCCTGTATCTGGTGCCCCGCTCCGGTGTCTGGACTAAAGACTCGGATGTTTCTGATGTCTACGTGGATAACATGAGCTATGTTTACACCGGCGACCGTTGGGGCGACAAGATCGACGGCCTGTACCAACAGGCCATCCAGGGCACCGACACGGTGGTCCGCGTGTGGGCCTCCAATATGACCAGCCAGCTTTCCAACCACCACGCTTACGAGTATCTGGGCGGACTAAGCATGGCCGTCACCAGGCTTACCGGCAAACAGCCCGAGGCTTTCATTGCCGACGTACGCGATCCGAACGGCGCCCGGGTGAGGGACTTTAACGAGGTCCTCGCTACTAATCTGGAAACGGAGTTGCTAAACAAGAACTGGGTCCAAGGCATGAAGGACCACGGCTACGCCGGCGCCGGCCACGCCGCCGAACTCGCCAAGAACACCTTCGGCTGGTCGGTCACGCGCAGAGGCAGTGTCTCGGATTCCCAGTGGAATGATCTATACGCCGTCTACGTCAGGGACAAGTACAAGCTGCAGGTGCGCGAGTGGATGGAGAAGGAAAATCCCCACGCCCTGCAAGAGATGGCCGCCACCATGCTCGAAGCCTCTCGCAAAGGCTATTGGAAGGCGGATGGAGCCGCAGTCGGCGAACTCTCCAACCTATATGCCGAACTTGCCGTGAAGCACGGCGACTCCGGCGGCCTGGTATCCGGCGGGAACCGGCCGCTCGAAGAATACGTGTCGGACGTGCTTCAGGCCTCCGGCACGGCGCCCGGAAAATCGTTGGCGCAACAGATGTCCGCGGCGCTCGCTAGGTCGGCCGGCGGTGCCAGGTCCGCGGCGCCTCCTGCGTCCGCGCCCGCGACGGTCACAGTCCAAGTGTCGTACGTGGCCGGGCAAAAGCTCGAGCGGATCGCGCGGCAGATGACGCGCCCAGCACCGGCACAACTGGAGCCCGTTCTCGCGTTTCAGCGTATTCTGGTTCTAGTGCTAGGGATTGTGTTGACGGTTTACGGTTTTGTAGTTCGGCGGGGAGCAATCTAGATGCAAGTCCTGAATAATACTCTCTATACCATCGCCACCGCGCTGCTGGCGCCGGTGATTGTCAGCCTCCTCCTGTTGCTGGCGTGGACCTTGATCATCCTGGGCGGCTTCCTCAAGGAACTGTTGGAGCGGCGGCGTTTGCGCAAGCGCCTTGATGAGTGTATCGATCTCGCGCGCGCCGGCGCCGAGGATCGGGTACTGCTCTGGGACACGCTGTCCAGGATTCCCTCGGGCCTTCCGCGGCGTTTCACCCGCTTTGTGGAACAGCGCTTCTCGGACGAGCGTCTCATGAGCCAGGCATTGGCGCAACTGGAAAGCGACGTCGCCGACTCGGTGGCGCGGCATTCCTTCATCACCCGCATCAGTCCGATCCTGGGCTTGATGGGCACCTTGATTCCACTGGGGCCGGCGCTCTCCGGACTGGCCAACGGGAACCTCCAGGTGCTCTCCGGCAACCTGGTGGTGGCTTTCACCGCGACTGTGGTCGGCCTGTTGATCAGCGCCCTCGCCTACGGCATGGGCTTGGCGCGAAGGGCCTGGTACTCGCGCGATCTCAACGATCTGGAGTTCATCTCCAACCAGATCGCGGTCCGGGAGCGCAACTATGCGTAAGCGGCGCCGTTGGGACGACGTGGTGGAGGACGATCCCGCCGCCAGCCTGCTCAATCTGTTCGACGTCTGGATCGCTTTTGCAGTGGCCCTTCTGCTCGCCATGGCGGCATACTACAACCGCCCGTTCCAATCCCTGAAGACTGAGCAGGCTGCCGCAGCGCAGATGGAGCAGCTCAAAAAGAAGGGTGTGAAGCTCGACCGCTACCGCCCCACGAATGAGAAACTGAGCGGTTCAGGGGAGCGCCTCGGGACGGCCTACCGTTTGGCCAACGGCGATGTGGTCTACGTACCCGAAGCCAATCAGTGATTCCCCGGCGCAAGACCGGCCCCGCCCTTTCTGGAGGTACAATACCAGATGTTGGGGCCAAACCGAAGCCGCCCCCTTTTGCAGCGTAGAATGTACTTTACTTTTGCCGCCAACGAGTTTAGTATGGTTACGATCCCCCGAGCAAGATCGAGGTGAACGTTTTTGCTGAAACTAAAGCGCGTCGAACTGCAGGGCTTCAAGTCTTTCTGTGACCGCACGGAGCTCCGCTTCAATGGCGGCGGCATCGCCGCCGTCGTAGGCCCCAACGGCTGTGGCAAATCAAACCTGAGCGATGCCATCAGTTGGGTGCTCGGCGAACAATCGGCGAAAAGCCTGCGCGGCGCCCGCATGGAAGACGTGATCTTCGCCGGCACCCGCGACCGCAAGCCCCTGGGGCTGGCCGCCGTCACCATGACGCTGGTCGATCCCATGCTATACCAGGAAGCGCACGAAGCCGCCGCATCCATCGCCGGAACGAATGGCCACACACCGCAACCGCACGCGGGACCGATCCCCATCACCGCGCATCAAGGCAAGAACGGCGAGATCACCATCACCCGCCGCCTGTTCCGCTCCGGCGAGAGCGAGTACTTGATCAACGGCCACACGGCCCGCCTGCGCGATATCCAGGACATCTTCATGGGCACCGGCCTCGGTCCGGAGAGCTATGCCATCATCGAGCAGGGCCGCATCGGCCAGATCCTCAGCTCCAAGCCGCAGGATCGCCGGTCGGTGATCGAAGAAGCCGCCGGCATCACCAAATTCAAGACCCGCAAACGGCTGGCGGAAGCCAAGCTCGAAAGCGCTAAACAAAACCTGGCGCGCGTTTTCGACATCCTGGAGGAAGTCACCCGCCAGGTGAATTCGCTCAAGCGGCAGGCCGCCAAGGCGCGGCGCTACGGCGAGCTCAAGACCGAGATGGATGCCCGCCTGCGCGTGGCGCTTTCCGGCAAGTTTCGCATGCTGGAGCGGGACGCCGCCAAGGCAGCGCTCGACCTGAACCTGGCCTCTTCCGATCTGCGCGGCCTCTCCGAGCAGGTGGCATCCAAGGAGCAGGCACACACCGAATTGCAGGGCCAGTCCTACCGGAACGAGCAGCAGCTCACCGAAACGCGGCGCGAGCTGGCCGAGTGCCAGGTGGAAACCGAACGCACCCGCGGCAAGCTGGAATCGCAGGTGAAGGAGAGTGGCGCCATCGAGCAGCGCATCGCCCAGGCCGAGCGGGAGTCGCAGGAGCTGGAGGTCCGGCTGGGCCGCCTCGGCGCAGACTTGGACGCGCATCAGCAGCAGGTCGCGGCGCTCGACCAGCAAATCGGCCAGTCGCGCGAGCGCATGCTGGAGAAGAATCGCCTGCGCGAGGAGTTGCAGGCCACCGTCCGCGAGCGCGAGAGAGCCATCGAAACCAGCCGCACGGCCGTGTTGCGGCTGTTGGGCGAAGTCTCCACGCTGCGCAACCAGCTTGCGCAGATGAACGAATACCTGGCGGGCATCGATCGCGAAACGGCGCGCGTGCAGAAGGAAGAGCAGACCTCCGCCGCCGAATTGGAGCGCCTGGCCGTGGCGCGCCATGCGCTTTCCGAGACCATGGCGCAGCGCCAGCTTGAGCTGGAATCGGTGGCCGGCGAGCGCCACCGCACCGAAGAAGAGCTGAGCGGCCGGCGGCAGCACGCCGTCGAAGTGCGCGGCCGCATCGACCAACTGCGCACCGAATGCTCGCAGATGCAAGCGCGCAAGGAATCGCTGGAGGAGGTGCTGGCCCACCGCACCTACACCACCGATTCGGTGAAGCGTCTCTTTGCCGCGCTCGAGACGGGCAAGGCGCAGGACCTGCGTCCGCAAGGCGTGCTGGCCGATTTCGTGGAAGTCGACCCGCAGTTCGAAAAGCCCGCCGAAGAGTTCCTGCATGACGAGTTGGAATACGTGGTCGTCGAAAACTGGGCGCAGGCCGACCGCGGCCTGGACTTCCTGCGCGCCGAGCTCGATGGGCGCGCCACCTTCCTGGTGCATCCGGACAAAAACGCCAACGGCCATTTGCATCTTGCCGAGCCGGCGATTGGCCCGGAAACCGGCATTCTGTCGCGGCTCAGCGATTCCCTGCGCCTGACTAACGGCCTCACCGACCGCGCCGCCACCCTGCTGCCGCGCGTCTCGCTTTGCTTCGTGGCCGAGGACCGCCCGTCCGCCCAGCGCCTGGCCATCGGCTATCCGCACCTCTACTTCCTGACCACCGAAGGACTCTGCTATCACGGCCACACCGTAACCGGCGGCCGGAAGACCGCCAGCGGCCCGCTGGCCATGAAGCGCGAAGCGCGCGAGCTGGCGGTGGTGCTCGCAGGCAAGCAGAAGGCGCTCGACGAGCAGGTCGCGCGGCTGGAGGAACTCGATCGCGAGATCGGCATCCTGGCGGCGGAGTTGGAGCGTTTGCGCGGCGTGCAGCAGGCCCGCGAGAAAGACCGTGTCGCGCTGGAACACGAAATGCGCAAGCTCTCCGACGACAACAATCGCGCCAACTCGCGGCTCTCCGTGGCGCGCCTGGAGCTCGACCGCCTGAAGCGCGACGCCGAGCAGTCGCAAGCACAGCGCGAGCGCAACCAGCAGGCCGTCGAGCAGAAGGAAGAACTGCGCGAGCAGCGCGAGCAGGAGCTGGAGGACCAGCGGCAGTTCCTGGAGAAGCTGGAGATCGAAGCGGCAGCCCTCGCCGAAGATCATTCGGCGCTGCGCGCGGACCTGGCCGGCCTGGAAGAGCGGCATCGCGCCGAGCGCGCGGCCATGGGCCGCATAGAGGCGCAGCACAGGGAGGCCAAGTCCCGGCAGGTGCAGATCGCGGCCGAGATCGAGCGGTTGGGCGTCCATCGCGCGGGCCTGCTGGCTAACAACATCGAGTTGGATCGAAAGCTGGCGTCGCTCGCCGAACAGGCGCTTCAAACGGACGCCGCGGTGAACCGCCTGGCCGCCGAAGAAGCCCGCATGCGCGAGGCCCTAGCCGCCACCGAAGAGGAGTTGAAGCAGCTTCGCGTGAAGGTAGAAGAGGCGCACACCAACCGCTCGCAAATCGAAGTCGATCTGGTGCGGCGCCAGGCCGAGCTGAAGTATCTCGACGAAACCAGCCGCAAAGAACTGAATTGCGCCGTAGACGAAGTGGCCGCCGGCGACGAGACCGTGCCGGACATCGCCGCCATCGCCGAGGCCGAGCGTCTCTACGAGGAAGTGCGGGCGCGCATCGAGGCGCTAGGCCCGATCAACGCGCAGGCCATGGAGGAGTTTCAGGAAGCCTCGCAGCGCCAGGAGTTCCTCAGCGTGCAGCGGCAGGATCTGCTGGATTCCATCCGCGATACGGAGAAGGCTATCGCGGACATCGACGTGGTGTCGCGTCAGAAATTCGCCGAAGC
>Ga0335078_10018327_pt1 | contig 10409 bp, 7 predicted proteins | sample Lox_Sample_32_FD_206711 | JGI IMG/M metagenome (GOLD analysis project Ga0335078, IMG submission 206711) | Soil microbial communities from Loxahatchee National Wildlife Refuge, Florida, United States - Lox_Sample_3.2 | ecosystem: Environmental > Terrestrial > Soil > Wetlands | place: USA: Florida...
TGCGTCCTTCAATGACAACTCAAAGCCGGGCTCGCTGGGAAGATCGTGCAGCAAGCCCTGCCAGCGCTGGATGGATTCATTGAGGTCCTTGAGCGATTTGCGGAGGTCGGCCTTGCGTTGCGAAAAGACGTCGAGGTTGTCGCCGAGTTCGTCCATGAGGGCTGCGAAATCCTCGAGCTCGTCGTCGATGCGGTGGGCGCGGGCAGCGGACTTGGCGCGCGGGATCAGGCCCTTGATGGTGTCGGAGTACTCATTGAGGAACTTGACATACAGGTTGACGCGGGCTACGGGGTCGATGCCGGCTTCGGCGATTTCGTCCTGTTGTTTCTCTGTGAGTGGCTCGCGTTTCTGCTTTTGCGCGACGAGGGGCGCGGCAAGCAGCAGACAAAGTGATGCGGTCAGGAATAGACGCATGGCGGCATGCCTCCAGCGCTCTTATTCAAGCATAGTTCACAGGTCGGAATCATCGCACCGCGGACAAATCCGGCGGCTGCGGCACGGCTACTTGCTAAAGACCTGCATCAGGGTGGCGTTTTTTGCCTGCGTCACGTCGGCCAGCGTCTGCTCCACGAGGGGCCGGTCCTCGACACTGCTGGCATGAAGCATCTCGGTGAGGCGAAAGGCCGTGTGGCTGAGCAGGATTTCTGCGTTCTTGAGGCGCTTGTCGTTGTCGGCCAGGGAAAAATGGATCTTTTGCGCGACGCGTTGCACCTGCTTGAGCAGACTGGTGGCTTTGTCGACGTCTCCCGCTGCGTATTGGCGGATGCTGAGTTCGGTCATCTTCTGGACGAGCTCTGCATACAGGAAGCATTGTTCGCGGGGCTGGGCCTGATTGGCGCGCGCCTCGAGGGCGGCGATGGCATCCGGGTCAGGCGGCTTGTTGTCACCCGAGGCGGCGCGCGCGGGAATAGCGGTCAAACTGAGTGCGACGAATGCGGCGATGGAAACGGCGCTCCGCATAGGGGACCTCCTCTTGCGCGGTGATGCCCCCAAAGACTGGCACTATAGTAGTCCCGTTTGACAGCGCCTCGCAACAGCTAAGATGCAATATTTTTGTAACGCGCATTACCGAAGAATCAGATTAGGACAGGTGCAAGGAAACCGGACCTGCGTTCCTCGATTTCCGGCGTCTTTGTGCTAATTCTTGAGGATTTGGAGACGCTGGCGGGCCTGCCATTCCTGATCGGGGAACTTCCCGTGCGCAGCCGCGAGAAAACGGCGGTAGTAGGCGGCGGCCTGTTGCTTTTGATGCAGCGCATCGTAGGAGATGGCCCACAGAAAGAGGGTGGAGGCGTTTTCCGGCAGGTAGCGGGAGCGCATGGTGAGCGCGTGCAGGGCGGCGTCTGGATGCCCGGTGCGCGAGGCGGCGAAGGCCAGGCCGCTCCAGCCATCGGCGTTGGCGGGGTCGATCTGGGTGGCCCGGTCGAAGACTTTGACGGCTTCTTCCATCTGAGCCTGACGGACCAGGTTCTGGCCATGAGCGACAAGCAGAGCGGCGTCCTGGGGGCTGGCGGCGAGCAATTGCAGGTACAACCGGTCGGAGCCGGCATAATCGCCGGCGATGGCCAGCACCTGGGCCAGCATGCGCGTGATGGCCGGGTCAGAAGGATGCGCGTCGTGAAGCTTCTGGAGGAGCGGCAGGGCGTCAGCGTCGTCCTGCGCCACGAGCACTGCGGCCAGTTGCGCGTTGAGTGTCGGATCGTCCGGTGCGCTCGTCAGTGCGGCGCGGAGGAGAGTCACAGCGTCGGAATACTGCTTGCGCAGGATAAGCATGTGCGCAAGGCCGGCATTGGCGGCGACGGAGTGAGGGTCTTTGGTCAGGATGCGGCGATAGGCAGCTTCGGCGGCATCGTTCTGGCCCGATTGTTCGGCCAGCTCAGCGGCAAAGAGGGTGTCCTCCGGGGTTTCAGCGGAGAGTTTGAGGGCTTCCAGCAGGTCGTTTGAGGCGAGGGCGGGGTCAGTGGCGCGATCGATGCGCGCCAGGGCGCGCCAGGCCCGGGCCTTCAGTTCTGGGCCAGCCTCCCCGGGATCGAGCGCGGTCGCCGCGGCCAGTTCTGGACGGGCTTCGGCAAACTTGTTCTGGCGCGCCAGAAGAAGGCCCAAGGAGATTTGCGCTTCGAAGGACTTGGGGTCGGCTGCGATAGCGCGGCGGTAGAGGCCGGCTGCGTCGTCAAGGCGATTCTGCGCGTCCGCTACGTAACCGGCATCGAAGAGAGCGCGCGCGTCGCTGGGATGAGCGATGAGATACGCATCAAGTTTGGTTTCGGCGGTCTTCCAGTCGGAGCCGGCGATGGCGGATTCGGCGATGGTTATGTCAGTTGGGCTAGCCGGCTGTGTTGCCGCAGGCGCGCTCGCGGTCGAAGAGGACGAGCCCGATGCGGAAGAGGAGTTTTGCGCAATGGTTGCGGAGAAAGCAGAAAGGACCAGAGCAAATAAGAGAACGTAATCGGCAAAGCGGGACACTAAAACCTCAATCAGCCTTAAGTGTAATTGAATGGGTTGGTTTCGGTGCGCACAGAGAGCAAAGAGACTGATCGTGCCGTGTTGAGCGGCTCGCAATAAGCAACTTCCCGGCGCGCAGCCGCATCCCTCCCCCTATAGGTCGTGCGGTGTGACCGGTTGAAGAGAAGGCAGAGAGCGCCTTCTCGCCAGACGTCAGCCCATCGACTGGGGCTACGAAGGAAAACTAGGTGAAACGGGGGCGCCTGGGAATGCTGCATGTTCGAGGTGAACCAATGACATTTATCTCGATGCAACACATGCCCTTGACGCGGGCTTATCTTTGTGAAGATTGCAATTGTATTGGAAACTGCGCGGAACAGTGTCCGGCATGTGCGTCGCGCGCATTAATTGGTTTAGCCGGTGTATTGAATCGCGCACCGAAGAAAGAGGAGGTTAAGAAGGCGCTGGCGCACATGAAGGCGCTGGTTGCTTGAATTCTCCGAATCTTGTGGTTGCTCGAACGTGAAAGCATAAGTTCCTCCATCCATTCCTTTCCTGATGCAATTGAATGCGTGGAATGTCTGCAGGTCGCGTGTGCGGCCGTGTTGCGCTGAGCGCAACTTGGACGGGGGCCTATAATGGAAAATGGCCGGTTGCACTCTGAGCCTCGCCGAGGCGTCTGTGTCGCCGCCGGACGATTTCTTGCCCAGCAGACTTCCTCTTGAACGATTCCATCATCATCCGCGGCGCGCGGACACACAATCTGAAGAATCTCTCGTGCGACATTCCCCACGGCAAGCTGACGGTGATCAGCGGCGTGTCGGGATCGGGCAAGAGCTCGCTGGCCTTCGACACCATTTACGCCGAAGGGCAGCGGCGCTACGTGGAGTCGCTATCGGCCTACGCGCGGCAGTTTCTGGAGCGGATCGAGAAGCCGGACGCGGACGAGATCGATGGGCTGGCGCCGGCCATTGCCATCAAGCAGAAGAACACCACGCGCAATCCGCGTTCGACGGTAGCGACGGCGACAGAGATCTACGATTACCTGCGGCTGCTCTACGCACGGTGCGGCCAGGTGCACTGCATTTTCTGCGATGGGCTGGTGAAGCGCGATTCCGTGGACGAGGCAGCCGAAGCGGTGCTGGCGATGGGCGAGGGAACGCGGCTGAACGTGCTGTTTCCGGCAATGAGCATAGCGGCGACGGCAGAGCCGGAGGCCGGAATCGACGCGAAGCCGGAGAACACCCGGGGCCGCGGGGTGAAAAAGACGGCGAAGAGCAAAGCGGCGAAGGCCGGCGACTCGCTGCATGTTGAAGCCATAAAGGCGCGGCTGGCCGATCTGCGATCGAGCGGATTCAACCGGCTCTGGCAGCAGGGAAGGATATTTGAATTCTCCACACCGGAGTCGCTGATCGATCTGGATCTCACGGCTCCGGTGTTTGTGCTTTTAGACAGAATCGTCGTCAGCCCGGAAAACCGATCGCGCGTTGTGGATGCGGTGGAGACGGCGTATCGCGAGGCCGGCGAAGTGGTATTCGAGGAAGCGCCTCGCGATGAATCGGCGGAGCGCCGGCGGCTGCGGTTTTCCGGCGCCTATGAGTGCACCAACTGCCATCGGCCGGGGCGCGAGCCGGAGCCGCGACTATTCAGTTTCAACAATCCTTTTGGGGCGTGCCCGCGCTGCCAGGGATTCGGCAATACAGTGGACTACGACCTGAACCTCGTGATTCCCGACCCGGGTTTGACGTTGCTGGACGGCGCCATCGACCCATGGAACCGGCCCAAGTACCGGCCGTGGTTCACCGAACTGCGCAAGCGCGCGACAGAGTTCGGCATCCACTTGGATGTGCCCTGGCGCGAACTGGCCCAGCAGTCGCGTGAGATCGTGTTGCGCGGGAAAAACGGATTTCCCGGTGTCTACGGATTTTTCGCGCAAATGGAGCGCAAAAAGTACAAGCTGCACGTGCGCGTAATGCTGTCGAAGTATCGCGGCTACGCGGAGTGCCCTGATTGCCGCGGACAGCGGTTGTGCGCCGAGGCCCGCGCCGTACGCATTCAAGGCAAGAACATCTGCCAGGCAACGGCAATGACCATTGCGCAGGCCAAGGAGTTTTTCGACGCAATCGAGCTTTCCCCGATGCAGGAAGAGATTGCCGGGCCGATTCTTACAGAAGTGCGGCAGCGGCTCAGTTTCCTGGTCGCTGTGGGTCTCGAATACTTGACGCTCGACCGGCTGGCCTCGACCTTGAGCGGCGGCGAGGCGCAGCGGATTCAACTGGCGACTTCGCTCGGTTCGCAGCTTGTGGGCGCTCTCTATGTGTTGGACGAACCCTCGATCGGATTGCACACGCGCGACACAGCGCGTTTGATCGCCATACTCGAAAAGCTGCGTGACTTGGGCAACACAATTCTGGTGGTCGAACACGACGCCGATATTCTGCGTGCCGCCGATCATTTGCTCGATTTGGGGCCGGGTGCGGGCGAATTCGGCGGCAAGTTGCTGGCCGGGGGCGTGCTGGCCGAGATCGAAGCCAATCCGGCGTCGCTGACCGGACGGTATTTGAGCGGAAAAATTGCCATTCCCGTTCCTACGCGGCGGCGCACGCCGGGCCGTGAAAAACTGGTGCTGAAAGGAGCGCGGGCCAACAATCTGCGCGGGCTGGATGTAACGATTCCGCTGGGAATGCTCGTGGCGGTGACGGGCGTTTCTGGCTCGGGCAAGTCGACGCTGGTGCACCAGGTGTTGTACCGCGCTGTGGCGCAGGTGCTGGGGCAGACCGACGGCGGCGATCCATCGGGAGTGTTTACGTCGCTCAGCGGAGCGGAGCGGCTGAACGATGTGGTGCTGGTGGACCAAACGCCGATCGGGCGCACGCCGCGCTCGAATCCCATCACGTATATCAAGGGCTTCGACCTGATTCGCGAATTGTTTGCCGCGCAGCCTGAGGCCAAACGGCGCGCTCTCACGCCGGGACACTTTTCGTTCAACGTGCCCGGCGGGCGTTGCAATACCTGCGAGGGCGACGGCACTGTGACGGTGGAGATGCAATTCCTGGCCGACATCGAACTGCCCTGCGAGGACTGCAACGGCACGCGCTACCAGCCCCGCATTCTCGAAGTCGAGTACAAGGGCAAGAACATCCACGACGTGCTCGAGATGACGGTGAAGGAAGCGCTGCGCTTTTTTGCCGGGCAAACCAAGCTGCTCGAAAAGCTCGCAGTGCTCGATGAAATCGGGCTCGGGTATCTACGGCTGGGACAGTCGGCGACGACGCTCTCGGGTGGCGAGGCGCAACGTGTGAAGCTGGCCGCGCATCTGGCCGCGGTGCGTGCGGTGAATGCCACTGCCAAGCCCTCTCAGGCTAGCCGGGTGCTCTACATTCTCGACGAGCCGACGACGGGTCTGCATTTCGACGATGTGTCGAAGCTGCTCACCGCGTTTCGCAAGCTGATCGACGGAGGCGGATCGCTGATCGTAATCGAGCACAACCTGGATGTAATCAAAAGCGCTGACTGGGTGATCGATCTTGGTCCCGAGGGCGGTGACGCCGGCGGAAAGATCGTCGCCGAAGGGCCGCCCGAAGAGATTGCGAGCAATCTGCACTCGCACACGGGCAAGTGGCTGGCGCGGGTGCTGTGAAACGGTTCACACGCTGTCATCGGCGATGGCCGCGCGCAGCGAGAAACACCATCCATTCCCATGCAGCCAGCACGAGTCATCCTTCATGTGAACATCGCAGCGCAGCGAGCGGACGCTTGTGCCTTCATCGCGCCGAAGCGCATGGGCCAGCTCTTTACTGACGGCGGGATCGCGCGCTCCTTCAAAATCGACGAAGAAAACCGAGCCGCGAAGGGCGGCGGCGAAGCGATCTGCGCTGACGCGCGTGAGATGCGCCATGGTTCCCGGCCCGCGCGTGGAAGTAAGCGGAAAAAGCAGTTTGCCCGCGGGCTTGACAGCGGCGAGCCATGTGGCGAGCGGATGCGTCGCGCCGGCACTGATGACGATTGCGTCGGCGGGCTGGAACGGGCCGCGCGAGCCATCGGCATGGATTACGGTAACCTGCGACCATGGCTGGAGCGCGACACGGGCGCGTGTTGCGAGGCCTTCGTCGACCTCGATCGCGGTGACCTTGCCGTGCGGGCCGGTGAGTTCGGCGAGGATCGCCGTGTAATAGCCGGTGCCGCAGCCGAGGTGAAGGATTTCATCGCCGGAGCGAATGAAGAGCAGGCCGAGATGAATGGCCCACAAGCTGGGCTGGCCGTTGTTGAGGCGCTTGGTTTCGTCGAGCACGATGAGCGCGTCGCGGTAAACGTGCGCGGGGTCGGCATCCTGCGTGAACCCGCTTTTGCCATGGCTTTGAATCACCCATGGACCGGGCCCCACAAAGCGTTCGCGCGGCACGCTTGCAAAGGCGGCGAAAATGTCAGGCGAGGTGATGCCATTGAGGCTGCAAAGTTCCTCGGCGAAGAGGCGCCGCGCGGATTCGATGGGGTCGGCCATGTGAAGTGCGGGCTTGGAGACGCGCACGACGGCCAGTCCGGAGACTGGCAGTACACCGCAGATTATAGGCGCGCAGGCGGCAGTTCCGCGCGAAGCAGAGCGCAGCAATCTGCGGCACGTCGAGCAGCGAACCTTCGGGAGAGCACCGTTAACGAGAATGATTGCGAACTTGCCAGCGCGAAGGCGGATTCGATACAAAAATGAAAGCCTTTCGCGAAGGAATAGGCAACGCGCAGAATAGATTGCCAGAAGATGGCGCCTGAATGCGGCCGCCGTCGAGAAGGAGAAATGGACATTGAGCATCTCCGTTGGGCCGATAAAGCAAGAAGGCTCGTTCTCACAGAACAATGAAGACATTCACGCCCGATTGATTCCCGCGGGAAGGCTGGTGCCGTTTCTCATCGTAACCCCGCTGTTCTTTTTGTGGGCGATTCCCAACAACCTTACCGACATCCTGATCCGGCAGTTCATCAAGTCATTTGAGATTAACCAGTCGAGCGCGGCCCAATTGCAGGTAATCTTCGTAGGGTACTTCCTCATGGCGATTCCTGCCGGCCGGCTGATGCAGAGGTTCGGCTACAAACCCGGATTGATCGCCGGCCTGATCCTGATGGGATCTGGTTGCTGGTTGTTTTACCCCGCGGCGCACGCAGGCGTGTACGGGTTCTTCCTCGCGGCGCAGTTTGTCATCGGCTGCGGTCTTTCCTGCCTGGAAACCGGAGCCAACCCGTTTATCGCGCAACTCGGAGCAGCGGGCTCAAGCGAGAGGCGGCTGAATCTTTCGCAGGCCTTCAATCCGTTGGGGTCGATCATTGCGACACTGTTGGGGACAAAGATCATTTTCTCCGGCCGGGAATATGGCAGCGCGCAGATTGCCGCCATGAAAGCGGCTGGAACCTATCAGCCTTACCTGCACTCAGAAACACTGCGTGTGTTGCCCTTGTATCCCATTCTCGGCTCCGTGGCGCTGCTGTGGGCGTTGATGGTCCTGATGACGAAGTTCCCGGATCTGAGTACCGAGGATACCTCAGAGAGCGCAGCCAGCGGGCAGATGCACGTGCGGCTATTCCAGCGGCATTTTGTGTGGGCGATTGTGGCGCAATTCCTCTACGTAGGCGCGCAAGTGGGCACTTGGAGTTACTTTATCCTCTATGTGCGATCGGCAACCGGACTCGGCGACAAGGCTGCGGGCTACATGTTGACAGGCACACTGGCGGCATTTGCCGTGGGCCGGTTCAGCTCGGCGTGGCTTATGCGGCGCTTCCATGCCCGATTGATGCTTGTGCTCTACGCAGCGATCAACGTGGCCCTGTGCCTGGCAGCCGTTGTGCATCCGAGCTGGATGGGCGTGGGTTGCCTGCTCATGACCAGTCTCTTCATGTCGATTATGTTTCCGACCATCTTTGCTCTAGGACTCAAGGGCATGGGCGAGAAGACGAAGACTGCGGGATCGCTTCTGGTGATGGCGATTCTGGGCGGATGGGCTCTGACCAAAGCGATGGGGATGTTGTATTCCGCATCGGGTTTGCGCTCGGCGTATCTCGTGCCTCTGATTTGCTACATCGGTGTGGCGTTGTATGCATGGTTGTTCGCAGAGGCGAAAGCGGGTGAGGCAGGGGCGTAAAGAGCAGATTTGCAAGTCAGCGAAGAGGCCCCAGACGGGGCCTCTTTTGTTTGCTAAGAACCTATTCGGCGGCCACAGGATTTTTCAGCGAACCAAGGCCCTCAATCGTCACCGTAACGGTTTCGCCGGGCTTGAGCCAGCGCTGCGGCGTGCGGCCCAGGCCCACGCCCGACGGAGTCCCTGTGGAGACGATATCGCCTGCAAGCAGCGGTGTAATGGACGAGATGTGCTCGATCAACTCGGGGATTTTGAAGATCAACTCGCGCGTGTTCGAGTGTTGCAAAGTTTCGCCCCTCATTTCGTTTTCGATGCTGAGCGAAATTTCCAGCTGGTGCGGATCGGCGATCTCATCGGCAGTGACGATGGCCGGGCCCATGGGGCAAAACGTGGGGAAACTTTTAGCCAGCGACCACTGCGAGGTGGCGCGCTGCACATCGCGCGCGCTCACGTCGTTGATGATGGTGTAGCCGTAGACGTGCTCGCGCCAGTCCGATGCAGGAATCCGATAGCCGCCTTTTCCGATGACGAAGGCCAGTTCGGCCTCGTAGTCGGGCTCGCGCGAGTTCTTGGGCAGCACGATGGCGTCGCCGGAGCCGATAATGGCTGTGGCCAGCTTGAAAAAAACGACGGGTGCCGAGGGCAGCGCCATCCTCGATTCAGTGGCATGGTCGCGGTAGTTCAAGCCAATGGCGAATATGCGCGGAGGATTTGAGATCGGAGCGAGGAGACGGACGTCGCCCAGCTTGAAGCTTGGGTAAGCGCTCGGGTTATCAACGGAAGTGACGCCCGCGGCGATAACGGCGAGAGTATCGTCGTATTTCTCGCCGAGACCGATTACAGCGCCGGGTTTTTCAAGCAGTACGCCAGGGCGCGGCACAGCGCTTTCGGCGACGGAAAATGATACGAGACGCATAAGCAGGCTCCAGTAACTATCGATGCGTGGAATCAGGCAGCGGTCCAGCCGCCGTCAATAGTGAGCAGCGAGCCGGTGACAAACGCGGCTTCGTCCGAGGCGAGATAACGGATTGCGGAGGCGACCTCTTCCGGTTTGCCGAGGCGGCCGACGGGCTGGCGGGCGCGGAGCTCGGCCCGCGTCTCTTCCTTGTTATCCTGGTGAAATCTTTCGAGGTAGGCTTCGACGAAGGGCGTTTGCACCGTGCCGGGGCAGACCGCGTTGACGCGCAGGGTTTTGGGGTACTCGGCCGCGAGTTGCCGCGTCATGGCAATGATGGCGCCCTTTGTCGTGCAGTAGGCAAAGCGCTGCTTGATGCCGACCAGGCCGGAGACAGACGCGACGTTGACGATCGTGCCCAGGGCTTCGTGGCGCTCCTGCGCGGCGAGCAGCATGGGCAGAAACGCGCGCGTGACCAGGTAGATGGAACGGACGTTTACGTTCATCATGCGGTCGAAATCCTCGGGACCCGTAGTTTCAATGGAGCCCACGTGACCGATGCCGGCATTATTGACGAGAATGTCGAGAAAGTCGACTTGCGCGAGAGCCGCGGCGATGGATTTGGGGCTGGTGACGTCGAGGTGCAGTGCGCGGGCGAAGGGCGTTTGGGCGGCAAGCGCTTCGGCGGCGGGGAAATTAATGTCCGCGATCCACACGAATGCGCCGGCGCAGGCGAGCTCTTTCACGGTGGCTTCGCCAATACCGCTGGCGCCGCCGGTAACAAGCGCGATGCGGCCGTCGAGACGGAATGGCAGAGAATGATCTTCCATGTGTTCCGTCAGCTTCTCCGCGCGTCGGTGATCACTTTGAGATAGGCGCGCGCGGTCTCGGTGATGGTTTCTGGGTGGGCTGCGTCGACCGCGGCGAGATTGACAAGGTCGCTGCCCACG
>Ga0335078_10018328_pt1 | contig 10409 bp, 14 predicted proteins | sample Lox_Sample_32_FD_206711 | JGI IMG/M metagenome (GOLD analysis project Ga0335078, IMG submission 206711) | Soil microbial communities from Loxahatchee National Wildlife Refuge, Florida, United States - Lox_Sample_3.2 | ecosystem: Environmental > Terrestrial > Soil > Wetlands | place: USA...
ATCCGCGAGTTTCGCCAAATCTTCGGCGATGCGGCGGCGTGCGGGCTGATCGGCGACCGTCTCGTCAAGGGCGGCGTTCATGCAGGATAGCCAAGCGTCGCGTTCCGCTGGCCCGATGCGAAGATGCGCGTGACGCATGCGCATGCGCGGATGACCCTTTTGCGCCGAATAATGTCTGGCGCCGCCCAGCCATTCCGCGAGATAGGTCTTCAATAGGGCGCGTGTCGGACCCAAATCTTCCGCGTGCATGGACCGGATCTTTCGCGCTTCCGGAAAGCTCTCCATGTTGCGGTAGAAGGCGTCGACCAATTTGTTGACGGTCTCCTGGCCGCCGATCCGCTCAAATGCCGTGATTGCACTTTCCGGCATGGTTGCCTCTCGACTTTGCCTTGACGACGTCCGCCGCCCTTAAGGCGTTCGCGAAGACCGTGCCGCTCGCAGGTTCCCGATGCTTCAGTCTAATGTCGTACTACCGACACTACGCGGCGCGCGTCGCGCGCGTCAATGGAACGTCACCGCCATCGGCGCCTTCTTTACGGCCGGAACGAAGGTTGTCCGAATAGCCGTCACGGTCGCCTCGGCGATGGTCCGCCCGCGCTCGTCCGAGCCTGTCCAACTGGCCGAGGTTCCGCGCGGGTCGATCTCGATAAACTTCACGCTTTGCGGGACGAACACGGCATCGCGCGCGATTCCGCGCAGCCGTCCATCCATCGGGGCAGCGACCGGCAAGCCGTCGAGCCGGCCCATCACAAAGCCCTTGAATACGCGCGCGCCAATGTCGAGCGGTGTCCGCCACACGCCGGAACGCGCCGCATAGACGAAGCGTTCGCGCCCGACGCCGCCCAGATAGCGCGGCACGCCGTCCGAGGATCGCGTTGCGCCCTCGGCGAGGAGTTCGCCGGTGTGGGCGGGATGTGTCTCAATGGCGACGTCGCAATTGTAGCCGGCGGTGAAATTGGGGCCCAATCCGATGGAAAGACCGGCGGTCTTGCGCAGATCGGGGGTGACGCGATGCTTCTGAATGCGCGCGTCGACGAGGATGTCGGGGACGCGCAACGGGATAACGTCGGAGAGTTGGAGTTCAGTCACGGCGATGCTCGCGCCGCTCGCCAAGGCTTCGCCGATCTCCAGCGTCGTGCCGGCCCGCCGCCCGGGAACCCCGTCGATCTCGACCTGATCGTCGAAAAGCACGTCATAGAACGCCATGCCCCGCCGGATGACCGGCGGGAACGGGTCATGGCACATCAGAACGCGATAGCCGTCGCGGCTCAGGCGGACCGCTGCGGCCGAGGCGATTTCGTTCGTGCCGAGGATCACCACGAAGGTCGCGCTCCGACCCTCAAGGAATTCGCCTAACATTCGCTTCGACATTCTCGCCTCCCGCTATATAGTCGAAGCAATAAACGAGCCGCTCAGAGATCCACGTAAACGAACTTGGCCGCCTTCAGCGTCGGGTAGTTCTCCCGCAGCGCCTTGGCGAGCTTGCCGACGAAAACCTTGTCCGAGGCGGCGGAGGGTCCGACAAAGTCGGTGCCCTGCATCCAGGTCTCGAAGTGGCAGTGTAGGCTTTCGTCATATTCCGCGTCCGTCGGGTGGGCGGTTTTGTCCGCAAGGGACGCGACGCCGGCGCGCGTGACTTCAAGGCGCCAGTCCCTGTCGTCCTTGACGACGCGGAGGAGCTCCGCGACGTCCGCGTCGGTCCAGGATTCCTTCAAGTCGATCGACATCGTGCTTTCTTTCTCGAGTTTCGGCAATCTTGGCGCTTCAGGGTTGACCCGCGGTTCAGTCCTATTCCCGGAATGCGTGAACGAAACGGGGTTGACGGGATTCAGGGCGTGGCGAAAATCGGCGTCACGCCTTCAGCGTCGACATAGATGTTCCCCGCCTCGATCCTTACGGGATATTCGGCGAGCGGCGTCGCATGCGGGTGTGAGGACTCCCCCGTCGATATATTCCAAGACCAACGATGGATCGGGCAAACGAGCTCGACGCCGTCAAACTCAGCATCCGCGAGCGGCGTATTCGTGTGCGGGCAGACCCCCTGGAAGGCTTTGACGACGCCATTTTCCGGCCAAGCCAACACTATGAGCTGCTGACCTGCAACAACGATGCGCATATCGCCCTCGATGAGCGCTTCCTCCTTGCAGACTCGTTCGAACATGCTGGCCCTCGTCTCTGACGCGGCTGGCGATAAACTTGCATCGGCAGCGTCAACATCAGCGCCGCAAGATCGGCGCCACCGGTTTCTTGGAATTTCGGCTCATGCACAACAAGCGTCTCGCGGCCTTTCGAGAAAATCCGGACGGGGACTGGACGCCCGCGGATTTCGAGATCACCGCATCGCAATACGCGATGAAGTTTCGAAAGGCGACGGGAACGCATGTCGTCTTTACGCATCCTTCGACGCGCTATTGCGTCGCGATTCCCCTAAAAGCGAAACCCAGGGCCGTGCATGTGAAAGCCTTTTTGCAGATGATCGACCAGATGGAGGAGCTCGACGGGTGAACGCGCCTCATGTCTATGCGAGCAAGATCAAGCAGCTTTCTTCCGAAGAAGGCGGCCATTGGGTCGTAAGCTTTCCCGACATTCCCGGCTGCCTCGGGGTTGGCGACACGGCGGCGGAGGCAGAAGCCGATGCGCAGACGGCGCTCGCAGCCTGTCTCGACGCCTTCAAGGCCATTGATCGGGCGCCGCCGGTCCCCTCGGAGCCATCGGCGTGACCGCGTCGCCACTCGCGGCTCTGGGCGAGGAGCCGGAATCCATAAAGCCGATTCCCGCGGAAAAAACAGCGCAGGGCTTTCGGTTGCTCGCGCTGCGCTGCCACCACAAGGATGGCGCTCCCCCATCCTTTGCTTTAATTGATCAACGCATCTTCCGGGCGCCCGACCGGGCAAGTCGTCACGGCCTTCACTTCGGTCTCGCCTTCCGGCCGGAAATCATGAGCTGGTTGATCGATAGGATCGGTCGTCCCTCTCTCGTCGGAAATCGTCCCCCGCAGCGCAATCCGGAGTGGCCGACGATTGTTTGGCGCGGCGCCGACCGACGATGGCCGGACGACGTGCGGACGACGGAATGGTTCGCGGAAGTGGCCTTTGCCTCGCAAGCTCATGCGGAGGCCTTTGCCGAGAGGTGGGGCAAGCGCCTCGCCGGCGAAACCGGGGATTAAGGGTCGCCGCGAGGCCCGCGCCGTCGAAAGATCAGGCTCAAATTATTCGCCGGCATCTCCACGACTTGGGGTTCGGATAAACCATTGAGGACGGCGCATTCTGTGACTCGCTCGAAATCGCGCAGGGCCCATTCCGAGTTCCTTCCGCGCAGCCAGTCGTCGAAGGCTTGATTGCTCTCAGCCGTGTGCGCGCCGCCGCGCTTATAGGGGCCGTAGAGATAGAGCGGTGCGCCGGAGCCGAGCAGGCGTCCCGCCCCTTTGAACAATCCTTCCGTCGCGGACCAGGGAGAAATATGCGCCATGTTGATGCAGATGATCGCATCGGCTTTCTCGACGAGCCAATGTGGGGTGGCGGCGTCGAGCGCGATGGGCGCGAGAACGTTGGAGAGGCCGGAAGCGTCGATCCATGCAGCAATGCTGCGGCGGGCGGCTTCGTCTGGGTCTGAAGGAAGAAATTCGAGATGTGGAAGGCGCTCCGCAAAATAGACCGCATGCTCCCCGGAGCCGCTCGCGACTTCGAGCGCCAGGCCGCGCTCGGGGAGTACGCGGCGTAACACCTCCAAGATGGGATCGCGATTGCGCGCGACCGAAGGCGCTCGCTGGCGCGGATCATCCATGACGCCATCCCTCTTCGGCGCTCTCCGCCTTCGAGTTTAGCCGATCGAAGGGCGTCGCGTCTGGGTACGACGCATGACGCTTACTGCTGGAATTCGCGGGCGCCGCCATGCTCGGCGGTCAGCTCCCGAACCTTGTCCATGATGGACAGCCAGACGTCGCGTTCCTCGTGCTTTCCGCCGATCTCGAAGCTCTTCGCCATTTCCGCGGCGACGCCTATGCCCGCTTCTCCATAATGTTCTGCGAGGATCCAGGCGGTGTTCCAAACCTGTTCTTGCGTCGTCATGGCGCTTTCCCGACGATCGGGCGTCCTCACAGATCCAAGATGAGCTGGTCGCTCTTTCCGCGAGAGACGCAAGCGAGGAAATATCCCTCAGCCCTTTGCTCGGGGGTGAGACGCTTGTCGCGATGGTCGACCTCGCCTTCGAGCACCTTGACCTTGCATGTGCCACACAGGCCCTGCTCGCAGGAGGTTGAAATCTTCACGCCGTTCTCCTCAAGAAAGGCCGTAACGGTCTTGTCTCCGGGAATCTTGTACACGGCGCCGGTGCTGGCGATCTTTATCTCGAAGACTTTGTCGAGCACCGGGGCCGCTAATTTGGCGGTGAAGCGCTCGATATGGATGCGCTCGTCGCTCCATCCCTTCTGCTTGGCGAGGCTCACGATCGGATCCATCCACCAATCCGCGCCGCAGAGGAAGAGCTGTGTCTCGTCGGCGCGATCCGCGAGCACGGCGGCGGGGTTGAGGAGTTGATTGTCCCTGCTCGACTCGAGGTAGTAGGTCGTGTCCTCGGCGAAGCTCGACGCCCCAATCCGACCGGAAAACGCGTTGGGTGACATGAGCGCATAGACATAATGCAGCTCGAAGGGCACGCCCCGCGCCTTGAGATCATCGGCGATGCTCAAAATCGGGGTCACCCCGATTCCGCGAGCGATCAGAATCGCTCGCGCCGCATTTTTCGGCACGCGGAAACGGTTGCGGGGCAGACTGATCTCCAGGCGATCGCCAACGCTCACGCCCTCGTGCAGGGCGACGGAGCCGCCGCGACTATTGGCGTCCTTCCAAACGCCGATCACGTAGCGGTTGCGCTCCGAGGCGGGGTTGCAGAGCGAATATTGGCGCACGAAGCCGCCCGGGATCGACACGTCGATATGCGATCCGGCGGAGAAAGCCGGCAACTCTCCGCCCTCCGCGTCGACGAGTTCGAACGACATCATGTTATGGGCTTCGAGGTTCTTCTTCGCCACGATAACCGAGCGCGAAGCTTCTTCCGACATCTCATCCTCCGGTCGCTAGATGCGAAGCATGCGAAGGACTATGCAATTCGCGGACCGCAAATGACCTCATTAAGCCATTGTTTTTGTGTTTGTCCTGACGAATCCGCCCGCCAAGCAGGCGCCGCCGCGGGCGAAAAGAAAGGACTGGTCGGGCTGGAGCTGGCGCCGAGCCGGCTATCTTCCGTTGGCGTCCGCGCTTGCGAAAATCTCGAGCAGCGCATCGCGCGCCTCGACGATGCGGTGATAATCGCTCTCTCTGCCGCCGGCGTCGGGATGCGCGCTCTTGGCCAATTTGCGGAAGGCGGCGTTGATCTCCGAGGTTTTCAGCGGACCGTCTTTCGGCAGGTCGAGCGCCTCGCGGTGCTCGCGCTGATCGTTTCCGCCCTCGAACCGGGCGTAAAGGGCGCGGCGCTTCTCTCGCGCCTCGACGCGCAGCTCGACCTGATCCTCCTGCCACTTCTGTCGCGACATTACGAGACAGGCGCCGAAATCGACGCGGCCATCCGCTTCCAAGTCGTCGAGGCTGAAGGGGCCGACCACCTCATAGGGCGGCGCGAGATAAGCGAATCTGCCGCCCTCGCTGTCCTCGATACGGCCGATGGTCGCCATGTCGAGCACGCCCATGGCGCCGTTCCAGACCACCACTTGCTCGTTTAGCGTCATGCGGCGGTTTCCAAATTCAGGCCGGGGTCCGGCCTTCGGGTCGCCGTGACGGGGTCATGACGATCGGGCCGCTGATCCCGCCATGCATTCTAGAAGCCAGGACGATGTCGCGTCCCCCTCGCCAAGGGGCGGCAAACGCCTTGCATGAGCGCTGCGGCATCACCTGGCTTTCTCGGAAAAACACGGCGTGACGGCGATCGTCGAAGGACCGAAAGTCGCGGCCTTGTCCTGCGGCAAGGCCGTCTATCTCGTTGTGCTGCTCCACGGCCCGGACAGCGACGGCGACGCGATCATCCATCACCCGCTCAATTGGGCCTCGACCATGCCCAAGGCCGAAATCTTGGCCGCTGATGCCTCTTTCCTTCCCCTTCCGGGGGAAGGCGATGGTTCGACGGCTCGCATCCGAACCCGGCCGGTCTCAGGACCTCGGCGCCGCTGCTCGACAAGTTTCTCGACGAGATGCTGGCGCAGCGGCGTCTCCCCGAGAGCCACCTCGCGCTCGTTGGTTTTTCGGATGGCGCGATGCTTGCTCTGCAGGTCGGGCTTCGCAGATCCAAGCCGATGGCCGCTATCGTCTCCTTCTCGGGCGCGATCGACGAAGAGGATACCCTATTCCAAGAAATCCGCGCGTGGCCGCCGGTGCTGATGATCCATGGCGACGCCGACGTCACCGTGCCCTTCGCGGCGATGACGGCGACGAAGGAGCGTCTCAAGGGGCAGGGCGTTCCGATCAAGAGCCTGCGCCGGCCGGGGCTTGGTCACGAGATGGACGATGACGGCGTGATCGCCGCCGGCGACTTCCTCTCCACCCAGCTCGTGCATAAGTCGAGCGCTCACACGGAAGATGGACATAGTGACGGGCATGAGCACGGCTGACGCGATAATGACGGTCTGCAAGCGGGGATCCGTCCCCGCTTCGCTCAAGAGATTTATCTGGGACATACAGTCCATGGTCGAGCTGACGGACAGCGAGCGGGAGATTCTCCTGATCGGCCGTGACCTGATGACCCGGCTCGTCGCGAGCGACGATTGGCTTTCTGCGGTCTTCGCCAAGGCGGAGCCCGGGGATGGCGCTCAGTTCCAGCTTTTCAGCGATGTCCTCGACCGTTTCACTGTCGTCGCTACGGTGTTATCCCCCGGCGCCAGCCTATTGATCGACCAATCGTCGCATTGGGAGATCGCCGGCGGGCTGAGCGCGGCCGTTTTGCGACAGGCTTATGATCCGATCGCGCGCACAAAGGCGGAGGCGCGGCTTCTGCGATCGGGCGAAGTGGAGACGCGCGGCTCGCGCGACGCGCAATCCATGATCCTGTCCAATAGGGCGGAGGCGCAGAGCGCGATCAGTGTCCATGTCTATGGCGGCGACCTCGGAAAGCTTGCTCGTCGCGCCTGGATCGGGGAAGGCATGGCGGAGGGCCAATCGCTCGGCTACGCGAATGGCGAGAGCGCTCCGCCCTACGACATTTTCTCCATTCAAACCGAAATTGCGGATTGACGGGGCGGGGAGGCGACGTGCGAACTGAGGCTCGCAGCTGCCGCCCGTGCGTCATCAATGAAGAGGAAAAACCAATGGCTCGAGCGCTGTCCGCCTATCTCTCACGCGAAAAGGTTCCCCAACGCAAACCGCTGCAGCAAGCGATCGACGTGTTCAAACTGCCCCTGAAGCTCGACGGCGATTACGTCCCTTTCGAAACCTCGGGCTATCTGCCCTGCACGCTGGATGGCGAAGATGCGGGCTTCGATCTGCGCTTCGACGACGTCGCGGCGGACGTCGCGAGCGCGCTCAATCTCGGCGAGCGCAGTGTCGTTCTCCATCTGAAGTGGGGCGGCGATCCGCGGGAAGAGGCGGCGGCGCTGATTTTTTGCGCGGCTCTCGCCAGCGGATTTGAGGCCGTCGTGCAAGCCGACGAACCTCTGTCTCTCAAACAGCTTGTGGCCAAGGCCAAGAGTCTCATGGAGGAGTGACCGCCTTTCGGCTGATGAGTTCGTCGGGCTTGTTCCCTCTTCCGCTTGGGGGAGGGTTGAGGAGATTGCGCCGCTCGCGCCGCGCCTTACATCGTCGCGGCGTCAAAGGCTTGCAGCGTGGCGCGCAATCCCTCTTCATTCCAAACGGGAAGGGAGCAGGTTTCACCGGCGCAAACGAAAGCCGCCGCATCCCTGTCCTTGACGAAATCCCATTGCGCAGCCTCGACTGCCGAGGGCGCCCACGACCCATCGGCGTCCACCACGAAACGGTCGAAGAAGGGGAGGCGAAGCGCAGCCTCGAGCAGCCTGCGCCGCTGAGGCCCGATTATGACGATAGTTTTGGCGCGCAATCGCGAATCCAGCGCGTTGAGACAGGCGAGATGGCCGAAGAAATTCGCTTCCATGGCGGGGGTGAGCGCCGCAAAGAGCGCGTCGGCGCGGCGCCGCCATTGGTCGTCGCCGGTTTGCGCGGCGAGACGGGTGAGAGCCGACAAATACACCCCATGCGCATTGGGAATGGCGTCATCGGCCGTGGGCGCGAGCCGCAAGATCAAATCCTGCGCATCTCGCGCCGCCATGCGCAGAAGGCCTGTCTCAACATCGCGATGATAGGTTTCGAGCGCCTCGGCCCATTGAACTGCGTCCGATAGGAAATCGCGGGCCTTCGGCGCGGCCCCGGGCCAATTTCTCGCTTCGTGCAGCGCCAGCGCCGCGCTGATCATCGTTGCGTGATCCAAGGCCAAGCCGGGGCTGATGAGCACATCGGCGCGCCAGCTGTGCGCCAGACGTCGGCGGCCTTCCGAATCTCGAAATTCGAGCTTTGCGACAATGAAGTCATAGGCGCGCGTCGCCAAATCGATCCATTCGGGCTCTTCAAAGGCGAGCGCCGCTTTGACCAACGCCGCGATCATCAATCCGTTCCAATCCGCCATGATCTTATCGTCGCGGCCGGGATGCGCACGGGCCTCGCGCCTGAGCCGCAATTTTTCGCGCAGCTGTGCGAGTCGGGCCTCCTCGCCAGGGGTCGCCGCGGGAGAGGCGAGCCGGTTGAGAATGATCACATTCTCGCCGCGCGACTCGTCATGCCAATTGCCTTCTGGCGACGCGTCATAGAAGGCGCCCAAGAAGCGCGCGTCCTCCTCGCCCAGCGTTGCGACAATCTCGTCAATGGTCCAGACATAGAAGCGGCCTTCCGCGCCCTCGCTGTCCGCGTCGAGGCTCGCGCAAAAGGCGCCGCCGGGCGCGATCATCTCCCGACGAAGCCACTCGACGATTTCGATCGCCCGGCGCTCGAAGAGCCTATCGCTGGTGTGCTCACGAGATAAGGCGAGCATTTCGAGCAGCTGCGCATTGTCGTAGAGCATCTTCTCAAAATGCGGCGCGAGCCAGCGGGCGTCCGTGGAATAGCGGGCGAAGCCGCCGCCGAGATGGTCGTAAACGCCGCCCTGCGACATTTTCGACAAAGTGAGCGTCACGAGATCGCGCAGTGCGGGAGGTCCACCTCTCGTCCCGGCGCGCCAGAGAAATTCGAGAACCTGCGTGTTTGGAAATTTCGGCGCACCCTTCAATCCGCCGTCGACCGGGTCCATCGCCTTGGCGATGCTCGCCGCGAGCTCGACCATTTGCGCCGGCTGAAGCGCGAAAGAACGAGAGGTCGACTCCGGCGCGGTGATTTCTTCCAGTCGCTCGCGCACCGCCTTCGTGTTTTGTGTGACTATCCCTGGCTCGTCGCGGAAAGCTTCCGCGACGCGCTTCAAGACGCTGACGAAGGCCGGACGCCCATATTGATCGACGTTCGGAAAATAGGTGCCGCCCCAAAACGCCTCGCCCTCCGGCGTCAGAAACATCGTCAGCGGCCAACCGCCCCGCTGCCCGAGAGCCTGCAACGCCGTCATATAGAGATGATCGATGTCTGGCCGCTCCTCTCGATCGACCTTGATGTTGACGAAGAGCTCGTTCATCACCGCCGCGGTGTCGGGGTTTTCGAAGCTCTCATGAGCCATGACATGGCACCAATGGCATGCGGCATAGCCGATGGAGAGCAGAATGGGCTTACGCAGCGCGCGCGCTTCCTGCAGGGCGTCGGGGCCCCAGAGCCGCCAATGCACGGGATTGTCGGCGTGTTGCAGCAGATAGGGGCTCGCAGCCCGATGAAGCTCGTTGCCGGACATGATCTGTGAGCTCGATGAGGGGGCGGCCGGGATCGACGACGGTCGGGCGGAGGCCCGACCCTCCCGTAAATGGGTCGGATGAGCGCGCAGACTAGCGCGCCTTGGATGCTGGGGTCGTTAGCGGTGAGGACGCGGCGCCTTGGCCTTAGACGAAGAGCGCTTGCGTTTTGACGAGGACCTCAGCGAGACGATCGATTTCGCCTCGGGTGTTGTAGATTGCGAAGGATGCGCGGCAGCTTGAGGTCTGGCCGAACTGTGCGAGCAGCGGCATGGCGCAATGGGTGCCGGCGAGCGGTCGATCACCGTGGCGACGTCATGCGCATGCGCGTTGTCGAGGTTGAAGGCGACGATCGGCCCCTTGTCGGGCGCGCGCCCATAAATGTGAAGCCCTTCGAGGCTCGAGAGAACCTCATGGGCGTAATGCGTCAGATCCGCCTCATGGGCGCGAATGGCGGCGCCGCCCACGCTCTCCATATAGTCCAGCGCCGCCCCCAGCCCCACCGCCTGCGCGATCGGCGGCGTGCCGGCCTCGAAGCGCTGCGGCGGCGTGT
>Ga0335078_10018329_pt1 | contig 10409 bp, 9 predicted proteins | sample Lox_Sample_32_FD_206711 | JGI IMG/M metagenome (GOLD analysis project Ga0335078, IMG submission 206711) | Soil microbial communities from Loxahatchee National Wildlife Refuge, Florida, United States - Lox_Sample_3.2 | ecosystem: Environmental > Terrestrial > Soil > Wetlands | place: USA: Florida...
GCCATGCCGCCCACGACCTCGCGGCGCTCCGGATCGATGTCGTGGAGCACGAACTCCTCGACGTCCAGCCGGGTGAGGCCCGACACGAGCTCCGGCGTGTACGTCGAACCGCCGCCGATGACCGCGACCTTCATCGCAGCCATCGTATCGGCGCCTCTCCCGGCGGTTGCCTCGGCGGGCATCGGGGCAGCGCGGGAGGATGCGCACTCGTGGAGGACGCGGACGTCAGCCCGACCGTCGCGCTCGGCCGGCGGGAGACCGGCGATCTCGCTCCCGCAGACGACGATCCGCTACGTCGTCTTCCTCGTCGCGATTCTCTTCGCGATGGTCGTCGTCACCGGTGGCCGAGCGCTCGGCACGGTCGCAGGTGCGTCGTTCGTCGCGGTGATGTCGTCGACGAGGTGTCGCTCCGGGCGACGGAGAGCTCTTCGCCCGCGACCTCGACGCGCAGTCCGAGAGCTCGTCGACCGCGTCGCGCAGCTGGTCCCGGTCGGTCCTGCCGCGTTCGTCCAACCCCCGAGCATCCGCAGCGAGCAGGGGCTCGACGACGACCTCCATCGAGTCACCGCGCGGGCCTCGGTGGCGGATGGCCGCGCATGGCTCGCCGCCGACCTCCTCTCGAGCCTCATCAGGGGAGCGCGCCGGCGACGGTCTCATCGTGCACGGGCCGGTCATCATCCCGGTGGACGAGCAGGCCGTCGGCCGCTTCGCCTGCGTGGGCCGTCTGCGCTCGAGCCGGGCGAGACCCAGGGGCTTAATCTCCCGCTCATCTCGCGCCGGGTAGCCTCCGCGCGTGATCGAGGCGCGTGCGCTGACGAAGGACTACGGCGACAAGCGCGCCGTCGACGACCTCAGCTTCACCGTCAAGCCCGGCGTCGTCACCGGCTTCCTCGGGCCGAACGGGTCGGGGAAGTCGACGACGATGCGGCTCGTCCTCGGTCTCGACGCGCCCACCGGCGGCGACGTCACCGTCAACGGGAAGCACTACCGTGAGCACCGAGCTCCGCTGCACGAGGTCGGCGCGCTGCTCGAGGCGCGCTCTGTGCACACCGGGAGGTGGGCGTACTACCACCTCCTCGCGCTCGCGCAGACGCACGGGATCGGCCGCAGGCGCGTGGACGAGCTCATCGACCTCGTCGGCCTGCACGAGGTTGCCCGCAAGCGCGCAGGGCAGTTCTCGCTCGGTATGGGACAGCGGCTCGGGATCGCGACCGCACTGCTCGGCGATCCGCACACCCTCATCCTCGACGAGCCGGTCAACGGCCTGGATCCGGAAGGGATCCACTGGATCCGCAACCTCCTCAAGGGCCTCGCCGCCGAGGGCCGCGCGGTGTTCGTGTCGTCGCACCTCATGAGCGAGATGGCGGTGACGGCGGATCACCTCATCGTCATCGGCCGCGGGAAGCTCATCGCCGACACGAGCGTCGACGAGTTCGTCCGCCGCGCCTCCGGCGCCGTCGTCCGCGTGCGCTCGCCGCAGGCGGCGCGGCTCGCGGAGCTCGTCACCGGGCCCGAGATCACGGTTGTGGCCGACGAGCCGGGCGTGCTCGAGATCTCCGGGATCGCGAGCGAGCGGATCGGCGAGCTCGCCGCGGCCAACGGTCTCGTCCTTCACGAGCTCACGCTCGTCCAGGCGTCTCTCGAGCAGGCCTTCATGGAGCTGACGCGCGACGACGTCGAGTTCCGCGCGGAGGCGGCGGCGTGAACGCGATCGCCCCGGCCGTCCCGCGCCTTGCCTTCACCGGCCGCGTCACGCAGCTGCGGGTCGTCGTCTCGGAGTGGACGAAGCTCCATTCGCTGCGTTCGACGCGCTGGTCGCTCGTCGTCGCCGTCATCCTCACCATCGGCCTTCCGGCGATCTTCGCCGCGGTCACGGCGTCGCACTGGAGCCACATGAGCCCGAGCGACCGTGCGGGTCGCCACCCCCTCGACATCGCGCTCGCCGGCGTCAATCTCTCGCAGCTCGCCATCGGCGTCCTCGGCGTGCTCGTGATCACCGGCGAGTACGCGACGGGGATGATCCGCGCGAGCTTCACCGCCGTCCCGAGGCGCCTGCCGGTGCTGTGGGCGAAGATCGTCGTCTTCGGCGTCGTCTCCTTCGTGCTGATGGTCCCCTCGGCGATCGTCGCGTTCTTCGTCAGCCAGGCGATCCTCCGGAACCACCACATCCTGCAGACGTCGCTGTCAGCGCCGGGCGTCACCCGCGCGGTGATCGGCGGCGCCGTCTACCTCATGCTGTTCGGCGTCTTCGCCCTCGCGCTCGGGGCGATCGTGCGCAATACGGCCGGCGGGATCGCGACGCTCGTCGCCGTCTTCTTCGTCATCCCACCGCTGCTGAACGTCTTCCCGACGAGCTGGCAGAACGCGATCAACCCGTGGATCCCGAACAGCGCCGGACGGTCGATCTTCCAGCTGACGCACGGCACCCACAGCCTCTCGCCTGCGGGCGGCCTCGCCATCTTCCTCGCATACATCGCGTTCACGGTCGCGGTCGCCGCGGTGCTGCTCGTCCGGCGGGACACGTAGGCCTCGCACGAGCAGCGCGGAGAATGCTGCGCCCACGATCAGAATGACCGCGCCGGTGCGAAGCGCGTCGTGGAAGCCCTGCACGAACTGGAGCGGGAAGCGCGGATCGAGCTGCGACACCGATTCGGCCGCGGCGACGATCGCACCCATCACCGCGATCCCGAGCGTGCCGCCGACCTGGCGGGCCGTCGTGACGACTCCCGAGGCGACCCCGGCGTCGTCGACGGAGACGGTGCTGAGCGCGGCGACCGTCATCGGCCCCATCGCGACCCCCATTCCGAACCCACCGATGAGCATGCCGGGGAGCAGGTCGGTGAAGCCGGCACGCGCGCCCAAGCGCGAGAAGACGACGAGCGCGACGGCGAGGAGCACCATCCCGACGGCGATGGGCCAGCGTGGCCCGATGAGGTCGGTGACGTGGCCCGCGAGCGGTGCGGAGACGACCACGAGCACCGTCATGGGCAGGAACACCACCCCCGTGTGCACCGGCGTCCAGCCGAGGATGTTCTGCATGTACAGCGACACGAAGAAGAAGATCCCGAACATCGCGAGCGAGACGAGTAGGGCGGCGATGTTCGCGCCCGCGAACGTGCGCTTTCCGAAGAGCGCCAGGTCGAGCATCGGCGTCCGGCCGTGCCGCTCGACGACGACGAAGGAGCCGAGCAGCACGACCGCGGCCACGAACAGGCCGATGATCTTGGCCGACGACCAGCCGTACTCGTTCGCCTCGATGAGCGCGTACGTCAGCGCGAGCAGCCCTCCGCCGGAGGTCAGCAGGCCCGCGATGTCGGGGCGCTCGCCCGACTCAGTGCTCTTGCTCTCCGGCACGAGCACGAAGGACGCGGCGAACGCGACCGCGCCGACGGGGACGTTGACGAAGAAGATCCAGCTCCAGCCGACGTGCTCCGTCAGCAGGCCGCCGAGGAGCGGGCCGATCGCGAGCGCGCTGCCGGAGACGCCCGCCCAGATGCCGATCGCGGTGCCGCGCTCCTCGGGTGGGAACGTCGCGCTGATGATCGAGAGCGTGGCGGGCATCATCATCGCGCCGCCTGCACCCTGGAAGCTGCGGGCGGCGATGAGGGTGCCGATGTTCGGCGCGAGGCCGCACGCGAGCGACGAGAGCGTGAAGAGCGCGAGACCGATCTCGAACACGAGCCGCCGTCCGTAGAGGTCGGCGAGCCGCCCGCCGGTGAGCATGAGCACGGCGAACGTGAGTGTGTAGCCGTTGACGACCCACTCGAGTTGCGACACGCCGACCTTCAGCCCGCGGCCGATCGAGGGCAGCGCGACGTTCACGATCGTGTTGTCGAGCATGATCATGAACAGTGAGAACGCGACCGCGCCGAGGGTCCACCACTTCTGGTTTCCGTCGTCGATGCGCAGCACGAGGCGACGGTATGCGCGACCCTCGGCCGCGCCATCCGCGGCGGCCCTGACGGTCACTGCGGGAGCTTCGCGCCGGCGAGTGCCGCCACGACGCCGGCGGCGCCCGCCAGCACGAGCGTCGGCACGACGCCGCGACGGAGCGCGAGCAGGAGGACGGCCGCGGCGGCGAGGACGCCGTATTGCCACGATTCGGACAGCGCCCGGGCGAGCGGCACCGCGATCCCGAGGATCGCCCCGATCGCGGCTGGCCCTGCACCGGCGAGGAAGGCGCGTGCGTCGCGGTTCTCGCGCAGCCGCTCGAACCGCTCCGCTCCGACGAGGACGAACAGGAACGACGGCGAAAACGCGACAAGGGCCGCGAGCAGCCCCCCGCCGACTCCAGCCGCCGCGTAGCCGACCGCCGCCACCGTCTGCACCACCGGTCCGGGTGTCACCTGCCCGAGCGCGACCGCATTGAGGAACTGGCCGCTCGACATCCAGTGGTAGTGACCGACCGCGTCGCCCTGCATGAGCGGCACGATCACGAAGCCGCCGCCGTACGAGAGCGCGCCGACCTTGAACGCGACCCACACGAGCGGTCCGAGCGACAGCGCTTGGGTCCGCGCGCGGCGGATGCCGAGCTCGATCGCACCGCAGCCGAGCAGGACGAGCACGAGCCACGGCCCGACGGTCGCCGAAGCGACGCCGCCGGCGAGGAGGTACACGACCCACCGCGCGAGGCTCGCGGTGCGTCGGCGGCTGTCGGGCAGGAGATTGAGCGCTGCCCGGACCGCGACCGCGGCCACCGCTGCGCCGGCGCCCGCCCCCGCACCGCGAACCCAGCGAGGCGGTGAGCCCGCGAGGAAGAGCGCCGACAACGCCAGGAGGAGCACGAGGCCGGGGAGGATGAACGCAGCGCCGCCGGCGATCGCGCCGGCGCGGCCGCGCACCCGGCGCGCGCAGAAGATCGCGAGCTGCGTCGAGGCGGGGCCGGGGAGGAGGTTGCACGCTGCGATCGCGTCCTCGAACTCGTGCCCGCCGATCCACTGCCGCTCGTCGACGCACAAGCGGCGCAGGAGCGTGATGTGCGCCGGCGGGCCTCCGAATCCGATGCAGCCGATCCGGCCCCATTCGCGGACGACGGTGGAGAGCGGAGGCCGGTCGTCCACGCGGCGGACACTAGTGCACGGTTCTCGCGAATCTCGGAGTCTCGGGATAAGGTCCCGCCGACGGACGAGAGGAGGCTCCCATGCAGGCCGTGATTCGCGAGGGCCAGGCGCCCGCCGTGATCGTGTCGCTCGATCCGGGCGAGACGCTTCGCTCGGAGGCGGGGGCGATGATGTTCGTGTCCGGCGACGTGACGATGGACGTCGAGATGCCCGGCGGGCTCGCCGGCGGTATCAAGCGCAAGCTGCTGGCAGGCGAGAGCCTCTTCCTCGCGACGTATACGGCGCGCGGGGCGGGAGCCGTCGGGATCACCGGCCCGTTCCCCGGGTCCATTCGTCAGGTGGAGCTCGACGGTGAGGTGATCTGCGAGAGGCACGCGTACCTCGGTCACGTCGGCGAGGTCGAGATCGAGGCGGTGACGTCCCGCTCGATCGGCGCAGGGATGACCGGAGGTGGAGAGGGGTTCTTCCTCCAGAAGCTGCGTGGGAAGGGCACGGTCTGGCTCCACGGCGGCGGCGACTTCATCGACTTCGACCTCGCCGACGGCCAGGTCATCCAAGTCGACACCGGCTGCATGGTGTGCGTGGAGCCGAGCGTCCGCTACGAGGTGAAGCTCCAGGGCGGCGTCACGAAGAGCCTGTTCGGAGGCGAGGGGCTCTTCCTCGTCCATTTCACCGGGCCCGGGAAGGTGACGCTGCAGACGCTGCCGTTCACGCGCACCGCGCGACGTGTGCTCGAGGCCGCGGGTCGCGGGCAAGACGAGAAGGGCGGGCTGCTGAGCTCGCTCATGACCTAAGGAGTGCAGATGAAGATCCTGGACAAGGCGAAGGCAGCGGCCGAGCAGGCCGCCGTGAAGGCGAAGGAAGGCGTCGAAGAGGTTCAGACGAAGCGCGAGCTGAACGCCGCGTACGCGGAGCTCGGGACGAAGGCGTTCGAGCTCGTCGAGGCAGGCGATCTCGAGCGGACCGAGTTCACGGCGCTCGTCGAGAAGATCCGGGGCCTGAAGGCGAAGCTCGCCGAGACGGACGAAAGCCCGGGTGAGGAGCCGCCGGTCTCGTCGGGGCCTCCCGCGATGCCGACGTAGCCGCTGTCGACAGCCGTACCTCCGGTTGCGTCCTCCTCGTGTGACGGGGGATGGGCGCCCTTCGTCCCGAGAAGGTGCTGCTCACCGCGGTCGCGATCGGTCTCGCCGGATATGCGGTCTGGCGTCTCGTCCGTGCGCTGCTGGGACACGAGCGGGAAGGTCGGACGAGGCGGCGTCGTCTACGCGGTGCTGTGCGCGCTCGCGGCGGAGACCCTCGCAGGCTCGGGGTGCCTCCTCCGGGAGCGCCGCGGGCGTGCACGGCCGGCGGGGCGGAACATGGCTCGTCGGCACCGCGGGCGTCGTGCTCGCGAGCGCCGGCGCGTTCCAGCGCCATGGCGGCCTGTCGAAGGACTTCTCGACGACTCGAACACCGACGAGATGAGCCCCGCGGTTCGCTCGGCGTTCGCGTGGATCGCGGTGTTCGGATACGGCGCGCGTGCGACGGTGCTCGTCCTCGTCGGTGCGTTCCTCGTCGAACGCGGCGGTGACGCTCGATCCAAACGACGCGGTCGGGCTCGACGGAGCGCTGAGGAAGCTCGCGGGCACGTCGTACGTCCCCTATCTCATCTGCATCCTCGCCGCCGGTCTCCTTGCGTTCGGCGCGTACTCGCTCGCGGGCGCGCGCTACCGGAGGATCTAGGTTTCCCGGAACGAGATCGGCTGCGCGCCTTGCCACAGCGTCAGCCGGCCGAGCTCGCGCAGCTGCTCCTGCCCGTCGACGAGGGTCGCGAAGTGGTTGGCGGCGAGCTGGCCCGCCTTGCTCGCGAAGTTGCAGTAGCCGTACGGGAAGAGCAGCTCCGTCTCGCTCACGCCGCCGGGGTAGAGGGCGAGCTCGCCCGGGTGCGGGTAGCTCGTCGCGTTCTCGGCGCCGATCCCGAGGTCGCGGTCGCCCCAGGGGATCCAGTTCGACTCGCCGCTCCAGCGACAGTGGATGATGCGGTCGTCGAACGGGAGGATCGCGCGGAACGCGGCAACGGTTCTGGGCGCGAGCTCCTCCTCGAGGCGGGCGACGAAGGTCATGCCTGCAGCCACGATCTCGAGCATCCGCGAGACCCTACCGTCTCACGGGCTGGACGAATCGGCCGTTCGACTCGCCCGGAACGACGCGACGCCCGCGCACCCACGTGCCCGCGACGCGCGCGCGCATCGTCCGGCCCACGTACGGGCTGTGGGCGTGCCGATAGCGGAGATCCTCGGCGCGCAGCCGGTCGCGAACGGACCGGTCCACGAGCACGAAGTCGGCGTCCGCGCCCGGCTCGAGGCGTCCCTTGCCGGGAAGGCGGAACCGCGCCGCCGGCCGCGCGGTCACGAGATCGACCGCAAGCTCTTCGGTGAGCACGAGCGGCAGGAGCGACTGGCAGCCGGAGATGCCGCCCCAGACCGCGAAGGCGTCGTCGCCCGCCTTCATCTCCGGCGGCGACGGCGAATGGTCGCTCGCGAGCAGGTCGACCGAGCCGATCTCGAGCTGGCGGCGAAGCTCGTCGCGCTCGTCGCGCGAACGCAGCGGGGGTGCGCATATCGCGACCGCGCCGAGCGTCTCGAGGTCGTCCTCGTCGAGGACGAGGTAGTGCGGGCACGTCTCGCATGTCACGTCGAGGCCGCGTGTGCGCGCGTCGGCGACGAGCCGGACGCCGCGTGCCGTCGACACGTGCACGACGTGGAGCGAGCACCCGGTCCGCGCGGCGATGGCGATCGCGTCGGCGATCGCGGCGAGCTCCGCCTCGGGCGGCCGGCTCGCAGCGAAGTCGCGCCAGCTGCGTCCGGAAGGCTGCTCGAGGAGCGCGGGATCTTCCGCGTGCACCGCGACCGGCAGCCCGAGCCGCCCGGCCTCCGCCATGCCCTCGCCCAGGGTGTCGTCGTCGAGGGCGGCGAAGTCGTCGATCCCGCTCGGGCACATGAACGCCTTGAAGCCGACGACTCCGAGCTCCGCGAGCTCGTGCAAGCGCGCGACGTTGCCGGGGACGAGCCCACCCCACAGCGCGAAGTCGACGACCGCGGAGGCGGACGCGGCCGCGAGCTTGCGGCCGAACGACTCGCCGTCGACGGTCGGAGGGTGCGCGTTCAGCGGCATGTCGATCACGCAGGTCGTGCCACCGGCGGCGGCGGCCGCCGAGCCGGTCGCCCAGCCCTCCCAGGAGGTGCGCCCCGGCTCGTTGAAGTGCACGTGCGCGTCCACCGCACCCGGGACCACGTGGAGCCCGGATGCGTCGATCGTCTCGCGCGCGGTGACGCGGAGCTCCCGACCCATGGCGACCACGCGGCCGTGGTCGACGGCGACGTCGGCGGGCTCGCCGCCGCGGATGAGGAGGTCGACGTCGGCCACGCCCCTATTCTCTCCTGCGTGGACCGCGTGCTCGAACGGCTCGACGCCCTGTACGCGCTCGGCGACAAGATCGGCTACTCGCCGGCCGAGGACGAGGCGCACCGGCTCGCGCGCGGTTGGATGGAGGAGGCCGGGCTCTCGGTCGAGGTGGACGACGCCCGGAACCTCCTCGGGCGCAGCGGGGTGGACGACGACGTGTGGACCGGCTCGCATCTCGATTCCGTTCCCGCCGGCGGGAAGTACGACGGGATGCTCGGCGTCGTCGCGGCGATCGACGCGGTCGCGCGCACGGGGCGCGGCACGGCGGTCGTGTTCCGCGACGAGGAGCGCGGTTGCGCGGGGTCGCGCGCGCGAGTCGCCTCGCGGCGCCTGCCGCGCCGCTACGTGGAGCTCCACATCGAGCAGGGACCTGTGCTGCTCGACGCCGGCCGTCCGCTCGCGGTCGTCACCGCCATCGCCGGGATCGCGCGCGGCGAGCTCGTCGTCACCGGTCGTGCGGGCCATGCGGGGACGGTGCCGATGGCGGGCCGTGCAGACGCGCTCGTCGACGCCGCCGAGCTCGTGCTTCGGATCCGCGACGCGGCGCGAGGGATCGAGGGCGCGGTCGCGACCGTCGGCCGCATCGATGTGCATCCCGGGGCGCTCAACGTCATTCCGGACCGGGTTGCGGTGTCGGTCGACGCGCGCGCGCCCGACGCGACCCGCTTCCAGGAGCTCATCGACGCGCTCGGCCTCGAGCCGACCTACCGCGTCGAGCCGGTGGCCATGGCCGCACCGGTACGGGCGGCGCTCGGCGCCGCGATCGAGGCGCGCGGGCTCGAGGCCGTCGAGCTGGCGTCGGGCGCCGGCCACGACGCCGGCATCCTCGCCGCCGCCGGGGTCGAGAGCGGGATGCTCTTCGTCCGCAGCAGCAACGGCGGCATCTCGCACCATCCCGACGAGCTCACGAGCGACGACGACGCCGCGCTCGCCGTCGACGTGCTCGCGGACGCACTCGCGAATCTGACCTTGTAGCAGACTGTTACTTGCGGAGTTTCGCGCCGGCGGCGATCCACGCGCCGAGCTCGTTCCGCTCGGCCTGCGTCATGTGCGTGACGTTCCCGAACGGCATCACGTGCGTCTGCACCGCGACCGTCTCGATGAGCTGCGCCTGCGACGCGATCTCCTGCGGCGTGTCGAAGACGATCCCCTTCGGCGGCGACGTGAACTCCGTCGAGCGCGGACGGAGCGAGTGGCAGTACGCGCACCGCTCCTGGACGATGCGGTAGACGGGCGCGAACTCCACCGGCGTGGCGGCGGCGGGCGTCGGCGCTGGCCGCAGCCAGATCGCGATCCCGGCGAGCGCGACCGCCGCGCCGACCGGGATCCACCAGAGCGTCCGACCGGCGTGCCGGTTGTTGAAGTAGTGGCGGATCGACGCGCCGATCGCCATCAGCAGCACGAGCACGATCCACGCGTGCGCATGGCCATACAGGAACGGCCAGTGGCCCGCGAGCATCGCGAACAGCACCGGGAGCGTGAAGTAGTTGTTGTGCACGGAGCGCCGCTTGCCCCGGACGTTCGCCGCCGGATCGGGGTCGCGGCCCGACTCCTTCGCGTGGACGAGCTCGCGGTGCGCCGGGATGATCACGAAGAAGACGTTCGCGACCATGATCGTCCCGAGCATCGCGCCGACCTGGAGGTATGCAGCCCGCGCGGCAAAGAGCTGCGAAGAGCCGTATGCGGCGGCGACGAGGCCGGCGAGCACGAGCAGCCCGAGCACGAGCTCGCTGCGAATCGTTCGGCACAAGATGTCGTAGACGATCCAGGCGATCGCGAGGCCGCCGATGGAGATGAGAATCGCCACCCATGTCGAGAGGTTCGCGACAGACGGGTCGATGAGGTACGTGCGCGGCTGGAGGTAGTAGAGGACGACGAGGAGCGTGAAGCCGCTGATCCACGTCC
>Ga0335078_10018330_pt1 | contig 10408 bp, 7 predicted proteins | sample Lox_Sample_32_FD_206711 | JGI IMG/M metagenome (GOLD analysis project Ga0335078, IMG submission 206711) | Soil microbial communities from Loxahatchee National Wildlife Refuge, Florida, United States - Lox_Sample_3.2 | ecosystem: Environmental > Terrestrial > Soil > Wetlands | place: USA: Florida...
TTCCTGCGTTGCCCGGCGCTCAAGCCCGAGGTGCTGATCACCAGCGGCCGCGGCATCCACGGCCCGCCGATGCGCGAGCAAGTCGTCTACATGATGATGGCAGTCAGCCGCGATGCGACGCGCCAGCTCGAGGATTACCAGCATGGCGTCTGGGCGCGGCGGCTATGGAGCACACTCCATGGCAAAACCGCCGCGATCGTCGGCACCGGCGTCGTCGGTGCGGCCATCGGCGAAGTTCTCAAAGCCTTCGGCATGCGCGTGCTCGGCGTCAGCCGTACGCCACGGCCGGGGCAGGGCTTCGATCAAATGATGCCGATGGAGCATTTGCGCGATGCCGCCGGCAAGGCCGACTACCTCATCAATGTTCTTCCGGCGACACCCGCCAACCTCAATCTGTTCGACGGTGCGGTGTTCGCTGCGATGAAGCCGACCGCGTATTACATCAGTGCCGGCCGCGGCCAGACAGTCGACGAGGCGGCGCTGATTGCGGCGCTCTCCGAGCGCCGTATTGCCGGCGCCGCGCTCGATGTATTCCAGACCGAGCCGCTGCCGCCCGACAGCCCGTTCTGGACTCTGCCCAATGTATTCATCACGCCGCATGTCGGCGGTTACATCGTCGAATACGAGGACTTCGTCATGCCGCTGATTATCGACAATATGCGGCTCTTCCTCGCCGGCCGGCCGGGCGAGATGCGCAACATCGCGACGCGCTAAAGGTCAGGCTCAGATTTCAGCCCACGGCAGCACGGCGATCCGGCCGACGAGGTCGGGTGAATTCACCAAAAGCTCATGCGCCTCGCCGACTTTCGCCAATGGGAAACGCGCGGCGATACGGGTGCGGATGCGGCCGTCGCCGAGCAGCTTGAGCACGGTGAGCATGTCGTTCATGCGCGCGCCGCGGATGCCGAGCAGGTTCAGCTCCAGGCGGATCAGGTCTGCTGCGGTAAACGGCAGCGGCTCGCGGCCTTGCTCGCTGCTAATGACGATGCTGGCGCCGAGCCGCATCAGGCACCCGAGGAAACGCAGCACGTCGGGGCTGCCGGTATAGTCGACCGCGTGATCGACGCCTTCGCCGCCGGTGAGCGCAAGAACCTCGTTACGGGCGTTCTCGGCGTCGGCGGTGACGATCGCGGCATCGGCGCCGAGCTCGCGCAAAATCTTCGCTTTCGCAGCGTGACGCGTCGTCGCGAAGACGCGGGCGCCGGCAAGCCTGCACAACTGCATTGTGGCCTGACCCATGCCGCCGGAGGCGCCGGCGATCAGTACGGTGTCGCCGAGCCGCACCCGCAGCCTGTCGTGCACCACCCGGTGCGACGACGAGAACGGCCACAGCGCGACACCGGCCTGTTCGTAATCGACGCCGTCGGGCAGCGGCAGCCACATGCGCTCGTCGCGCATGAGATATTGCGCGTAAGAGCCGAACGCTTGATGACCGGGAATGGCGAGATTGCGCGATAGATTGCCAAGCCCGCGTGCGGTCTCGGCTGAATAGGGATCCTCCGGGTGCGTAACGCCGACGACACGATCTCCCGGTTTGAAGCGTCGCACCGCCGGGCCGACTGCCACCACCTCGCCGGCCGCCTCGCGGCCCAATTGCTGCGGCAGCGGGAACGGCGCCCGGCCGGGAAGCTGATAGCGTGCGAGGTTGCCGGCCCGGTATTTCACGTCCCAGAGCGACACCGAGCCGGCGAAATTCTTCACCAGGACGTCGCGCTCGCCGACTGGCGGCAGATCGTACTCCCCGTAGACGAGCTTCTCCGGCCCGCCGTACTCGAACAAGCGGACGGCCATCGTCTTGGTCGGAACCTTCATGATTTCGTGCGTCCCCGATCAATCTTGGGGATGTTCCCAAAGTCGGACTATTATTGCAAAATCGCTTGCCGGTCGGGGTGCGCCCATCAGGGGAAAATGTCCCGAGCGCCTATGGCCGGTGCGCTGGAGGACGCCATGCCGTTTGCCCGGGTCAAATTGTCAGTCATCCTGTTCGGCGCGGCACAGCTTCTCAAACGGGCGGCGCAGCGGCATCCCGAATTCAGCAATCGCCTCCAAGAGCACGATTTCGTCGCCCAGATCATGGCGCGCGACGAGGGCATCGGCCGGTGGTTCGCCTTCAAAAAAGGCATTGTTACCTCGGCGGCCGGTTTGCACCAGGCGCCCGATATCAGGCTCATGTTCAAGAACGCCAAGATCGGCGCTTCGCTGTTGATGCCCCCGATCAACTGGCTCGACCAGATCAACGCGCAAAAGGATTTCGTGCTCACCGTCGAGGGACCGGAATATCTGACCAATTGGTTCGCGCAGACCTTGATGATGAGCCAGTCGGTCGGATTGAAATACGGCATCAAACTGCGCCGCGGCGTCACGCGCTACTGCAACATGACCAATGGCGGGCCGGTCTTTGTCGACGTCAAGGAGGGCAAGATCATCCGCCTGACGCCGATCGATCTCAAGAACGAAGATGGCGCCTCGTGGATCATCGAGGCGAAGGGCCAAAAACTCACGCCGCCGCGCAAGACGACGCTCGCCCCGCACGGCCAGAACGCCAAGTCGATTGTCTACTCGCCGGATCGCCTGCTTTATCCGATGAAGCGCGTCGACTTCGACCCGAACGGCGAGCGCAATCCGCAAAACCGCGGTAAGTCCGGCTATGTCCGCATCTCCTGGGACGAGGCGATCAAGCTCGTCACCGACGAGATCAAGCGCCAGAAGCGCGAATACGGCCCCGGCGCGATCACCTTCTCGCACGGCTCGCACCATACCTGGGGCAATGTCGGCTATTACCTCTCGGCGCTGTTCCGCTTCGCCAACGCGGTCGGCATGACGCGCATCCACCACAACCCCGACTCCTGGGAAGGCTGGTATTGGGGCGCGGTGCATCACTGGGGCTACACGCTGCGCGTCGGCCAGTCGGAGACTTACGGCACCGTCGAAGACTGCCTGCAGAACTGCGACATGATCGTGTTCTGGGCCGCCGATCCGGAGTCGACGTCAGGGTCCTATGGCGCGCAGGAAGGCACTACGCGACGGCAATGGCTGAAAAATCCCAAGCTCGGCATCAAGGTCGTCCACGTCGATCCGTATTACAACGCTTCGGCGCAGTTCCTGCCCGGCAAATGGTTTGCGCCGAAGCCGACCACCTCGGTCGCGATGGCCATGGCGATCGCTTACGTCTGGATCAAGGAAGACCTCTACGACAAGGAATACGTGAAGACGCACACCGTCGGCTTTGACAAATGGAAGGCGTATCTGCTCGGCGAAGAGGACGGCGTGCCGAAAACGCCGGAGTGGCAGGAGAACGAAACCGGCGTTCCGGCAAAGGACGTGCGCGCGCTGGCCCGTGAATGGGGGAAGAAGCGCGTCTATCTCGCACCCGGTGGCTGGGGTAACGGCCACGGCGGCGCTTGCCGCAATCAGACCGGCGTCCAATGGGCGCGCGTCATGGTTTGCCTCGTCGCCATGCAAGGTCTCGGCAAGCCCGGCGTGAACATGGGCAACCTGCAATGGGGCTGTCCGCTCGACTTCAATTTCTATTTCCCCGGCTATGCCGACGGCGGCATGTCCGGAGACCTCGAAAACACGGCGATGCCGGTCGAGCTCTATCAGCGCATGCCGCAATTGCCGACCATGAACTCGAACGGCCAGCGCATCCCGCGCATCTTCGTGCCGGAGGCGATCATCGACGGCAAGGCCGAAGGCTATCCGTGGGTCGGCAAATCGATCGAACATCAATTCGCGCGCTTTGCCTATCCGGCGCCCGGCCATTCGCCGGTACACATGCTGTACAAATACGGTGGTTCGATCCTGTCCACGATGAACAACACCAATCGCTGGGTGCGGATGTATCAGTCGCCGAATCTCGAATTCGTCGTCAACCAGTCGATCTGGTTCGAGGGCGAGGCGAAGTTCGCCGACGTCATCCTGCCGGCCTGCACCAATTTCGAGCGCACCGATATCAGCGAATGGGCGGGGCTCGGCGGCTACGGTCATCACGGCCAGCAGCAGCTCAATCACCGTGTCATCGTGTTCCAGGCGCCGGCGATCGAGCCAATGGGCGAATCGAAATCCGACTTCTGGATCTTCAACGAGCTGTGCAAGCCGCTCGGGCTCGCCAACTACTTCTCCGAAGGAGTCAACGAGATCGATTGGGTGAAGCGTGTCTATCTCGCTTCCGACCTGCCGAAATACATCTCGTGGAAGAAGTTTTTGAAGCGCGGCTATTTCGTCGTGCCGTCCGAGAAGGAGACGCTGCGCGCGCCGGTGTCGTTCCGCTGGTTCTACGAGAACCGCAAGAAGGACGTGCCGGAGGCGCAGCCGCTGCCGTCCGATTACTCCGGGGAATATCTGCGCGGGTTGCAGACCCAGTCCGGCAAGCTCGAATTCGAGTGCAATTCGCTTCTGCGCTTCAACGATCCGGAGCGGCCGCCGATCGTCAAATACGAGCCGTCCTGGGAGGGCGCGCACACGACCGAATTGTTCGAGCGCTATCCGCTGCAGCTTCTCACGCCGCATTCGAAATATTCGTTCCACACCCAGGGCGACGGCAAGGATTCGTTCCTGCTCAACATCGAGGACCATCGCGTCAAGGTCGACGGCTATTATTACTGGATCGTGCGCATGAACGCCGAGGACGCCAAGGAACGCGGCATCGGCAAGCATGATCTCGTCAAGGTCTTCAACGATCGCGGCGCAGTGATCTGCGCGGCGCTGCCGACGCAGCGGCTGCCGCGCGGCGTCGCCCATGGTTACGAATCCTCCGCCATCTACGACCCGATGGGCGAGCCCGGGAAATCGGTCGACCGCGGCGGTTGCCTCAATCTGCTCACGCCTGAGCGCACGCAGACCAAGACCACGCATTCGCTCGCCGGCGCCAACTCGCTGGTGCAGATCGAGTTGTGGGACCGCCGAACCGAACACCTGTCGGCGGCATTTGCGGCGATGGAGAAAGACAGGGACATCAAGCGCACCCTCAAAGAGGCGCAACTGGTGCCGGCGAAATGAAGAAATGGAACCTCATCATCGACGTGGCCGAGTGCACCAATTGCAATCTGTGCACGCTCGCGGCCATGGACGAATATGTCGGCAATGACTGGCCGGGCTATTCGGCACCGATGCCCAAGCACGGCCACAAGTGGATCAATATCCTGCAGAAGGAGCGCGGGCAGTTGCCGATGATCGACATCGCCTACGTTCCGACCATGTGCAACCATTGCGACGACGCGCCCTGCATGAAGGCGGACAAGACCGGCGCAATCAGAAAGCGCCGCGACGGCATCGTGCTGATCGATCCGAAAAAGGCGAAAGGCCAGAAGCAGCTCGTCGACGCCTGCCCTTACGGCCACATCTGGTGGAACGAGGAATTGCAGCTGCCGCAGGCATGGACCTTCGATGCCCACCTTATCGACCAGGGCTGGGAGCAGACCCGCGGCCAGCAATCCTGCCCGACCGGCGCGATGCGCGCGATCAAGGCTGAGGATGCAGAGATGGCGCGGATGGCGGGCGAGCAGAATCTCGAAGTCATCAAGCCCGAGCTCGGCACCAAGCCGCGGGTCTATTACCGCAATCTGTGGCGCTATTCGAAATGTTTCATCGGCGGCTCGCTGTGCGAGGAACGCAACGGCGTCATCGACTGCGTCGAAGGCGCCAGCGTCCAGCTCGTCAAAGACGGCGCTTCCGTCGCGCTGACCACGACGGACAATTACGGCGATTTCAAATTCGACAAGCTGGAAGAGAATTCCGGCCGTTACACGGTGCAGATCTTTTCGCGCGGGCGGTCAAAGAGCATCGAGGCCAATCTCGGCACCAGCATCAATCTCGGCGAAATAAGGCTGTAGCGATCGTCATGAAGAAATATCTCAGCGCGCTGATCCTGTTGGCGGCTTTCTCCGGTGCGAGCAGCGCCCAGACGCCGGACTATCCGTCACGGCAAGTTACGCTGGTCGTCACCTCGGTGCCTGGCGGCGTGACCGACGTGGTCGGCCGCGCGCTGGCGCAAGCCTTGACCCAGGCCTGGGGTCAGCAGGTGATCGTCGAGAACAAGGGCGGCGCCGCGCATATCATCGGCGCCGAGGCCGTCGCCAAAGCCGCGCCCGACGGCTACACGCTCCTAGTCGGCGAGTCCGGCACTTTCACCGTCAATCCGACGCTGTTGCCTAAGGATAAGGTGCCTTACGACGCGGATAAGGATTTCACCCCGATCACCGGACTGGTGCGCATCTACCAGTCGATCCTCGCCGCCAAATCGCTGCCGGTGTCGAACGTCGCCGAGCTGATCGCGCTGGCCAGGCAGAAACCCGGCCAGATCACCTACGGAACGGCCGGCGTCGGCTCGGCGCTGCACATGAACATGGCGCTGTTCGACAGCATGGCCGGGGTCAAAATGGTCCCCGTGCATTATCGCGGGGCGACGCCGGCCCTCAACGATCTCATCGGCGACCACATCGACACCATGGTGGTCAGCGTCGCGTCGGGCCTACCGGCCTACAAGGCCGGCCAGATCAAGATGCTCGGCGTCGGGGCGCCCAAGCGCATGCCGCTGGTGCCGGAAGTGCCGACGGTGTCGGAAAGCGGATTGCCGGGCTACCAGGCGACCGCGTGGTTCGGGTTGTTCGGTCCGGCCGGCTTGCCGCAAGACATCGTCATGAAGATCGACCAGGCGACGATAAAGATTTTCGACGATCCCGCCTTCCGCGCCCGCTTTCTCGATCCGCAGATGTTCGAGTCGATGGCGGGGCCGCCGGACGCGTTCGCCGCCTACATCAAGGCCGAACGCGCCAAATGGGCGAAGGTCATTCACGACGACGATATCAAGATTCAATAATCATTCCGGCGGCGTGCCGTTGGCGGCCAGTACCTCGCCGGCGAGATAGAGCGAGCCGGTAATCAGGATGCGCGGCGCCGGATGCAGATCGAGCTTGCCCGCTAATTTGATCGCGCTTGCCACGTCGTCGCGAGGCAGCGCGGGAATACCGACGCTGCCCGCGACTTCTGCGAGCTCGGCCGCGGGCACGGTCTTGTCCTGATGGATCGGCACGGTGATGACGCGTCTGGCGAGGCCGGAAAAGTTTTTCAGGAATCCCGCGCTGTCCTTGGACGCCAGCATGCCGACGATGAGCACCAGCGGCCGCGACACGCGCTCCTCAAGGTCGGCGAGCGCCGCGGCGATGGCCCGGCCGCCGTCGGCATTGTGGCCGCCATCGAGCCAAAGCTCGCTTTCCGGCGGCGCCAAGGCGGCAAGCGCGCCGTGCGATAATCGCTGCATGCGCGCCGGCCATTCGACCCGGGTCATGCCGGCCTCGTATGCCGCAGGCGCCAGTTTCAGGCCGCTGACGCGCAGCGCCGCGACCGCTGCGCCGGCGTTCTCGAACTGGTGGCGGCCGTAAAGCTTCGGCGGCGGCAGATCGAGCAGACCGTCGTCGTCCTGATAGACGAGCCGGCCGCGCTCCTCGGTGGCGATCCAATCCTCGCCGGCGATGTGCAGCGGCGCTTTGAGCCGCGCGGCCTGGCGCTCGATCACGGCCAGCGCCTCGCGCGCCTGACCGGTAACGACGGCCGGCACTGCGGCTTTCAGGATGCCGGCCTTCTCGGCCGCGATTTTCTCGATCGTGTCGCCCAGGAATTCGCGGTGATCGAGCGACAGCCGCGTGATGACGCTCGCCAGCGGGCGCGCGATAACGTTGGTGGCGTCGAGCCTGCCGCCGAGCCCGACTTCAAGCAACAGCACGTCAGCCGGATGGCGTGAGAACAAGAGAAATGCCGCGGCCGTCTCGATCTCGAACACGGTGATCGGCGCGTCGCCGTTCTTGGCCTCGCATTCGGCGAGCGCCGCGCCGAGCTCGGCATCACCGACGAATTTACCGCCGTCGTTCCGGCCGATGCGGAACCGCTCGTTCAAGCGAACCAGATTAGGCGAGGTGTAGACGTGCACGGTTTTTCCCGCCGCTTCGAGGACGGCGCGCATGAAAGCAATGGTCGAGCCTTTGCCGTTGGTGCCGGCGACGTGGATGACCGGCGGCAAATGCCGTTCCGGATGACCAAGCGCGTCAAGGATGTGCGCCATGCGCTCGAGCCCGAGATCGATGCGCTTGGGATGCAGCGCCAGCAGTCGCGCCAGCATGGCATCGATCGGCGCCGCGTCGGCCGCGCGATCGCTCACGTGGTTGCGGGCTCGGGCGCCGGCAAGCTCACGCGCGGCGGTTCGGCGGCCGGCGCCTTGGTCAGCAGCCGGCACAGTTTGGCGATGGTCGCCCGCAATTGGTGGCGATGCATCACCATGTCGACCATGCCGTGGTCGCGCAGATACTCGGCCTTCTGAAAGCCTTCCGGCAGCTTCTCGCGAATGGTCTGCTCGATGACGCGCGGGCCGGCAAAACCGATCAAGGCGCCGGGCTCGGCGATCTGGACGTCGCCGAGCATGGCATAGGACGCGGTGACGCCGCCGGTCGTCGGATTGGTCAGAACGACGATATACGGCTTCTTCGTCTCGCGCAGGCGCTGCACCGCGATGGTGGTGCGCGGCAGCTGCATCAGCGACAGGATGCCTTCCTGCATGCGGGCGCCCCCCGACGCCGCGAACATCACGAATGGGCAACTCTTCTCGACCGCGGTGTCGAGGCCCTTGATCACCGCTTCGCCGGCGGCCATGCCGAGCGAGCCGCCCATGAAATCGAAATCCTGCACGCCGATGACGATGGCCAGGCCGTCGAGCTTGCCGTAACCGAGCTTGACCGCGTCGTTGAGCCCGGTCTTGCTGCGCGCGTCCTTGAGCCGATCGACGTAGCGGCGCTCGTCGCGGAACCGTAACGGATCGACGGGCACTTCCGGCACGGCGACGTCGAACCAGGTCTGGTTGTCGAACATCGATTTCAACCGCGCCGCCGCGCTCATGCGCATGTGATAGTTCGAGCCTGGAATGACGAACAGGTTCGACTCGACGTCCTTATAAAAGACGAGTTGCCCGGTCTCCGGACATTTGATCCAGAGGTTTTCCGGCACTTCGCGCCGCAGAATGCTGCGGATTTTCGGCCGCACTACGTTAGAAATCCAGTTCATTGCACGCGTGATCCGCTGACGAAATTCCGATGATTGTCATTATTATAGCATTCTTGGTGCCGCAAACTCTATCGCAGCCTTATGACGTGACCAGGGCAACGCCGATCGCGACGAGCGCGGCGGCAACGCCCTTCTGGATCAGATCCCGGCCGGACAAGGTCTCGCGGCTCAATCCCGGCAAGCACAGACTGAGCACGACGCCGAAGGCAAAGACAAACAGCGTCGTCGTCGAGCCGATGGCCTGAACCAGGCTTAAGGGAGCGAACATCAATGCATAGCGATTGCCCAGGCTGCCGCTGAGATTGATCAATTCGTTCGAGCCGTTGATCGACAGCAGGGCGACCGTATTGCTGCGCAGCATCGCCAGAAATTGCGTGCGGTAGGATGGGACCAGAATGAGCCCGCAACCGAAGATCGCTTCGCCGATGAACAGCCAGAACGTCGTCGTCCAGAATTCGACGGTGATGGCGAAGACCTTGAAGATCAGCGTGCTCAGCGCCAACGCGAAGCCGCACGCCAGCATCAGTACGGCCAGCCGCGCCTTGAACGCACGCAGGCCTCGCTCGAAGCGGAGCGAGACGATCAGGGCGCCGGCGACGATGAGGAGGCCGCCGGCCATTTGCCGGCCGGTCAGCGTTTCGCCGAGTACGAGATAGGCGAGCCCATAGCCGAACAACGGCGAGGCCTGGAAAAACGGCGCCACCACGGACGCCTCTTCGTTCTGCAAGGCCTGCAGATAGAGCAGCATCGCGCCCATGTAGAGGATGCCGGAGAACGCGATCACCGCGATGCTGGCGGCGCCGGGCGCGGTCACCGCCGGTTCGAAGTACCAGATGAACGGCAACAACGGCACGCCGATGAAGGCGGTGAACAGGAGCAGCACCGCGACGTCGCTCTTCTTGAAGAAGCGCTCGACGAGATATTTGTCGAGATGCACCGAGGCCGCCCATAGCACCGGTCCGGAAAAGGCGAAGACCACCCAGGACACTTAAATTCTCCGCTCGCCGGGCTCCGGCGGCATCTCGGGGCTTCCCGTTCGCGCCAAGCTTAGCCCATTCACGAGGTTCCACGCGCCGTGAAGCAGCCCCGGGGGCGGCACAATTTTGCCTTTCTGGTCAACCAAGTAGGGGCCGGGGCCGGCGCATATTCTGGGTTAACCATAGCGGTAAGACCGAGGTAACCAAGTTATGCGCACAGTGATATGGCGAACGGCGGCCGTTGAGACGCCGACGCTTGTGAGGCCGGAAATCCAATGAAGAACAAGATCGTCGCCGGATGCTTCGCGCTTGGCGCGCTGGTTGCGGCACAATGTGCCGCCGCGGCTGATTTGTCGCTTGCGCCGCTCTACAAGGCGCCGCCG
>Ga0335078_10018331_pt1 | contig 10408 bp, 9 predicted proteins | sample Lox_Sample_32_FD_206711 | JGI IMG/M metagenome (GOLD analysis project Ga0335078, IMG submission 206711) | Soil microbial communities from Loxahatchee National Wildlife Refuge, Florida, United States - Lox_Sample_3.2 | ecosystem: Environmental > Terrestrial > Soil > Wetlands | place: USA: Florida...
GGCCTTCTTCGACCGAGTATCCGAGATTGCGGAATACGAAAAGGATTTCATTGGTTGTTTTGATGACGGGATGCTCGGCGCCCAGCGGGCGGCGAGTGCCGGGGAGGGTGATGTCGAGACGGTCGGATTCCAACTCCCGTGCAACCAATTCGTCGATGGTGCCCGGCGGCCCGACGGTAGATTCCGCGACCATCCGCCGCTCAAGGTCGAAGATCACATTTTGGAGTTGACTCTCTACCTCTTGCTTTAGTCCATTGAATCGCTTTCCTACTTCGGCTTTAGCGCCAGCAGGTGCGTCCTTCAACCAGCGCTCACGAACCTGTGTCAGGATGCCATTCTTGCGTGCGAGCCACCGGTCACGGAACAGCTTTCCGTCTGCGTCGCTCTTAACCGCAGCCGCCTCTTGCTCCAATGCGGAGCGTAGTTTGGAGGCAGCCTTGTCCAGTGCCTCCGCTGAGAAGTCCTTCAATTTTGGGACGGTATACATGAGTAAGTAGACAGCAAAGAAGTGCCCCGGGACACCGGCAACCTAGATCCGACGCAGGTTCGAAGTTGGGCTAGGACTTACGGTCGAGCCGGCCTTTCACTTCCTCTATCTGGGTTTCGTCTTTGGCCTGTTGCGCCAGCTTGGCGAACGCGCCTGGATCTTTGACCGCCAGATCGGCAAGAATCTTGCGATCAAGTTCCACGCCGGCTTTTTTCAACCCGCTGATAAAGCGGCTGTAGCTCAAGCCATTCAGCTTGGCGGCCGCGCCGATGCGAACGATCCACAGGGAGCGGTACTGGCGCTTTTTCTGCTTCCGGCCGGAGTAGGCGAACTTTAGTCCGCGTTCGACGGCTTCTTTGGCCGAGCGGTAGAGTTTTGATTTAGTTAGGAAATATCCGCTGGCGCGGTCGAGTATCTTTTTTCTCTTGGCGCGGCGTTTGGTGCCGCGTTTTACACGAGGCATAGCTTGCTCCTTTTGCTTTCGTTTTAACGGTGGCTGGAGGCAGGAGACCGAAGTCTGCTTCTCGCCTCTTCACTCACCGGGGCTCGACCACAGCTTGCGTAGGTGCGGGTGTCGTCATCCGCCCGGCGGAGCCAAGCTCCGCATAATTGCAGGCGAGCAGCGCTCGCCTGCCCGGACGAGGACGTCCGGGCCTACGTAATCCGTGGTAAATCCCTTAATACGGAATCATTCGCTTGACTTTCGGCGTATCGGCTTCGCTGACCAGGACATTGCTGCGCAGATGGCGTTTGCGCTTCTTGGCTTTGGAAGTCAGCATGTGGCGCAGAAACGAATGCCCGCGCTTCACTTTGCCCGTCGCGGTTTTCTTGAAGCGCTTAGCCGCGCCCTTGTGTGTTTTTAGTTTTGGCATAGATCTCTCTTCGGCCGTTTGGCTCTCGGCTTTTGGCGCTTAGCCAGCCCGCCTAGGGCTTGAAACCAAGAGCTAAGGGCCAAAAGCTATCTTTTTACGCCTGATTCGCTCTTGGCGCCAGTGGCGGCACAGCTGCCGCGGCTTTCTGCTGCGGCTTTTCTCCCGGCTTCTTCGCGTTGGGCGCCAGGATCAAGTGCAGCGTGTTGCCTTCCTGCCGCGGCCGGAATTCCACGATTCCGTGCTCGCCAATATCTTTGATCAGGCGTTCCAGAATTTCGCGCCCCAGGCTGGTGCGCGTCATCTCGCGGCCACGGAAGAAAATGGTCGCTTTGACCTTGTCGCCTTCCTCCAAAAACCGCAACACGTGGTTCTTCTTGGTCTGGTAATCGTGGTCATCCACATTGATGCGGAACTTCACTTCCTTCACCGTGATCGTCTTCTGGTGCTTCTTGGCCTCGCGCTCTTTCTTCTCCTGCTGGTACAGGAATTTCCCGTAGTCCATGATGCGGCATACGGGGGGTTGCGCGGTAGGCGAAATCTCGACCAGATCCAGATTGCGTTCGCGGGCCATTTTAAGCGCTTCGTACGGAGGCAAAATGCCAACCTGCTTGCCTTCGTCGTCAATCACGCGGATTTCCCGCGCCCGAATGCGCTCATTGATGCGGATAAAACGTTTGTCGATACAATCCTCCGTTTGCCAGAGTCGCAATTATAGCAAACGGGGAGCTTGAGCGGCCATAGGCCACGCGAAAACGGCTCGCCAAGATTTTTCCTGCCGCGGAGAGTAGAATTCAGCCCACAACTTCACCTCAAGGAGATCAGCAAGTATGAAGAGCATGGCGCGAGCGTTCGCAATCCTGTCTCTATTGGCATTATCTGCATGGGCTGCCGAGGACGTCGTCAATGCGGTGCATGGAGTCATCAGCAAACTCGATGAAGGCACAAAAACCATGGTGGTGAAAACCGCGGACGGCGTGGAGCATACCTTCAAGTTTGTGGGCCGAACCACGGTCCACGGCACGGAGGCAGCGGCTAAAGGCACTTTTCATGGGCTTTCTGAAGGCAGCGAGGTCGTAGCTCACTACACAAGCAAAGGCGCCGAGGACACTGCCGTGGAAGTGGATAAGGTCGGCAAAGGCGGGCTCAAGACAGTGGACGGCACCATCACCCACATCGATCGCGGAACCAAAACCGTAGCGGTCAAGACCGCGGACGGCACGGAGGAGACTTTCAAATTATCTGACCACGCTGCCGTGGATGCCGGCAAGGACATCGGCAAGGGAACGGAGAAGTCCACCAAGGTCACGGTTTACTACACCGAAGATGCAGGCAAAAAAGTGGCGCACTTCTTCGAGAAAATCTAAGGCCCTTCTACCAGAGCCATTCGTAGCTGACAAAAGCCACTTGCTTGCTGTCCGGCGACCAGGAGGGCACGTTCATCGTGCCCTGTCCGCCGAATAGTTTGGCCAGGACGCTTACTTTCTTGTCGCTTAGCGACATGATTCGCAGCATGACGTTTTTATCGGGCGGATGTCCGACCACGTCTTTCTCGAACGTGAGGAATACCATCCATTGCCCGTCGGGCGAAATGTGCGGGAACCAGTTGTTGTAGTCATCGAAGGTGATCTGTTCCTGCTCGCTGCCGTCGGGCCGCATGCGCCAGATTTGCATCAATCCGGTGCGCACCGAGTTGAAGTAAATGTATTTGCCATCGGGCGAATATTCCGGGCCGTCGTCGAGGCCCTTCGCGGTGGTCAGGCGTGTCTCATCGCCGCCGGTGACGGGAATCGTGTAGATATCGAATTCATCGTTGCGCTCGCCGACGAAAGCCAGAGTCTTTCCATCGGGCGACCAGCCGTGCCAATACGAAGGAGAATTTTTTGTAATTAAGCGCGGGGATCCGCCCGCGAAGGGCGCGAGATAGACCATGGACTTGTGATCGCCTTGCGACTGATCGCTGATCGCAAGCTGCGTGCCGTCGGGAGAGATGCCGTGATCGTTGTTGCAGCGGTTGGCGAAGCCGGTGTCGATTATTTCGGGCGTATCGCCGCCGACGGGCAGGCGGAAAATATGTCCTTCACGGTTGAAGACGAACAATTTTCCGTCATGGGTCCAGTTCGGGGCTTCGAAACGCCCGGGAGCGACATAGGCTACGCGGCGATCGGTCGACGCAATCGCGACCGTCTCCAGGGTGCTGTAAAGCTCGGGATGTTTGTTTGACGAGTACGACAGCGGCTCCAGGTTGACATCGGAAAAGACGGCTTTCTCGACCACATCTTTGTCGTGGGAGCAAACGCCGATGCCGACATAAAAAGAACCCGTGAGCGGGATTCGTATGGACGCGCCGGCCGGCTTCATCTCTTTGCCATCCGCCGACAGCCATAAATAGAAAAACTCACCGCGCTTTTCCAGCCGCAGACGCTTGGGAGCGGAGACGTTCGATTGGATCTCGTGAGTGGCTCCGCCTTTTTCATCGCGGTATTGCAGCGAGGTCAGGCCGTTGCCATGAAGCGCAACGTCGGCGTAGGCGGAGTCGGCGTCGAGCGTCTGGCGGAACATGAGTACGGCTTTCCGGTGTTCGTTGCCGCCGCTGCCCAGGAACGAGATGTCGGCAGTGAGGGCTGTATCGCCCGAAACTTTCTTCCAAACGAACTGAAAGGAATCGGCAGAAAACCAAACGTTTTCGCCGCTGCCGGTGATGGTGTAGGTCCTCTTGGTCGCGTCGTAGTCGACACTGCCGGGATGAAGGACCGGGCCGATGTCGCCATGGTCCTCGAAAATTCCTACGCCGGAATCCGCATGTGCCGGGAGTTGGCGGTTAGACACAGCACAGGCGACAAGGAAGAAGACCAGCGACTGAACGAATATCCGGTTCACGACGCCTCCGCGGATTGACAGGAGGAAAGGTAGGTGGATGGGCGAAAATTGTCAATTCACCGAGGAAGCTCCGCGTGCTTTGCGAATTGCTTTGCGTTCTCAGCGGTTCAGTATTTGGTTTTGCTCCTTCCGGGAGAAAAGCTTTTGACCGCAGAGTGCGCAGAGGGCCGCAAAGTATGGAGAGAAATTCTCCTAAATGAAGGGCCGGAAGAAACGACGAATTCGCTACGAATATTTCGCGCGAAAGGTCTGCAAACACATGCGCGCCGTATCCAATTCCGAAAAGCGACTGCCCTCTTGCTCAATCAAGTAATATTCAAGGCCGCCAACGCTTTTAGCCGCTGCGAAAATGTTTTTCCAGTCGGCCACGCCTTCACCGAACAAGACCTTATAGCCTTTATCTGCCCCAGGCGCCCAATCCTTGCAGTGCAGCGAGCGAATTCGGCCGGGGTTCTGCTTGATCCAAGCCACGGGATCCGATCCCGCTTCGATGCATGTGCCCACATCGAGCTGCAACATCACCGACGGCTTGGTATTTTTCGCCAGGATTTCGATCGGCCGGGTTCCGTCGATCGGAGTGAACTCGAGTTGGTGATTGTGGTACCCGGTCTTCAGGCCCGCTGACTCGAGTATTGCAGCGGCAGAATCCAGCGTGCCGGCAACCTCTTTCCAGCCGTCCAAACCGGGCTTGGGCTGAGCGCTCGACATCACGATGTATTTGCTTCCGAGAATCAGGTTCTTGTCGCGGGCGCGGGCGAGATTTCCCGGAGTGAAATAAGTAAAACTGTTATGGGTCGAGAAGCAGCGGATGCCGAGATCATCCAGCAGCTTGCGCATCTCTTTGGTTTGGCTTTCGCTCCAATCGAAGTAGGGTGCGTAGAATTCAACGCCCTGATAGCCCATTTGAGCGACGGCCTTGACGGTGCCGTCGAGATCTTTTTGCAATTGATCGCGGACGGAATAAAGCTCAAGTCCAACGGGAATGGAAGACGAGGTTTGAGCCCACAAAGCGAACGGCGTCATCACCGAGAGCGCGAGAAAAGAACGGCGGGAAAGAGAATTCGTCAAGTGAATGCCCTTGGGGACACTAGTCGAGCTAAACGGCTGGGGCGCCGACTAAGGCGCCGCCCTCCACGTCGTTTACTGAGACGGTGATCCATCGATTCGGTTCGAGCTGTCCTTCGATGTGCAGCTTCAGATAATTGTCCGTCAAGGCTTGGGTGGTTTCGTCGGAAGCGCACCCAGCTACGGTGTTGAGAGTAATTGCCTCAAGCGTTCTTCCGATGAACGACCGCATGAAGGCCAGTTTTTTCCTTTCCCCGAGTTCGCGCAGAATGCGATTGCGTTCGCGGGCAATTGCGACTGGAACCTGGTCGGGCAATTTGGCTGCCGGAGTTCCGGGCCGGGGCGAATAGGTGAAAACATGCAGGTAGGTGAAGGGCAAGTCTTCAATCATGCGGAGCGTTTCTTCAAATTCCGCATCGGTCTCGCCCGGGAAGCCAACCATGACGTCTGCGCCAATCGCGGCCGTGGGCATGGCGGCGCGAATCTTCTCAAGCTTCTCCCGGTAATGCCAGGGACGATATTTGCGGTGCATGCGGCGCAAAACAGCGTCGCTTCCCGACTGCATGGGAACGTGGGCATGCTTGGCGATACGCGACGACGAGGCTATAAGCGCGATGAGTTCATCACTCCAGTCCATCGGCTCGACCGAACTGATGCGAAGTTTTTCAAGCGAAGTTTTTTCGAGAATCGCGCGGACGAGGTCTTCGAATCGGGATTGCGGAGGGGAGGAAGGCGGTTGCGGCGTGGACTTCCAACCTTCGGTTCTAGAAAACCAGTTTTCAGTTTTCAGTTCCCGGTTCCCAGTTGCCGGCAAATCTCTTCCCCAGCGGCCCAGATTGATGCCGGAAATTACAACCTCGCGATAGCCCGCCGCAACCAGCGCGTTGACTTCAGACAGCACCTGGTCCAGCGGAAGCGAGCGGCTCTGCCCGCGTACGGAAGGAATCACGCAGAAAGAACAGCGATTGTCGCAGCCATCCTGGACCTTGAGATTGGGGCGGGTCCGCGAGTTGGCGGAATCGAAGACAGGCGCGGCGATCAATTCCGTGTGGGCAAAAATGTCGGAGACAAAAACCGGCGCCGCCAGGCTGAGCGTTTCGAGCGGAACAAAGGTCCGGGAAGCTCCAATCGCCAGCTCGGCCAGCTCGTGCTTATGAGAGTTGCCAACGACCTGACTTACGCCGGGGAGTGAAGCCAGCTCTTGCGGCGCGCGCTGCGCATAGCAGCCAGTTACTACAATCTTGCAGGCAGGATTGAACCGCCGGATACGGCGAATGGCGGCACGAGCGTCCTGATCCGCCGCTGCTGTGACCGTGCAGGTATTCAGAACGACGATCTCTGCCGCGGAGACAGCCGGAGCCCGATCGAGTCCACGTTGGACAAACTGCCGCTCAATCGCGGCCCCGTCGGCCTGCGTAGCCCGGCAGCCGAAGTTTTCAACGTAAAAACTGGCCACGCCCTACGGTAACACAGCGGCTGTTTGCAGGAGGATCAAGCCGTCGCCACCTGCCGCCGTTGCATGAAACATTCGCGGCAGAAAACGGGGCGGCCCTGAGTTGGGCGGAATGGCACCGTGGTTTCCTTTCCGCAATGGGAGCAGACGGTGCGCGTTTCCACCTTAGCGAAACCGCCCTGACCATTCGATCCGGCTCCCAGCACGGCTACCCGCTTGGCTTTGCAGCCCCGGCAACGCTTGGGTTCGTTCTTGAACTGCTTGTCGTGGAAGAACAACTGCTCGCCGGCGGTGAAAACAAAGTCGGCACCGCAGTCGATGCACTTCAAAATCTTGTCCTGAAATTCCATGGAGAGGCTCCCTTCACCTACCCAGCCTCCCCGCCAGCGAACCTGTGGCGCGAGGACGCGGGGTCCTTGACACACCCCCCTCTCGTTTCCCCCGAAGCAACCTGGGTTCGGCCCACCACGTCCGCCTGCCAGACATGGAATGCGTCTCGCGGAAGCGCGCGAGCACGCGAAATCCTGGTAAGACTCAGTCAAAAGTGAAGGGCCGCCTTTTCAGAGGGCAGCCCGGAAGATCAGTCATTCTTGTTCTTTACGTGCTTTTTTGCGGCCGCGTTTGCGTGCCAGGGCTTCCTTGACCCGCTTTTTCTCCCCCGGCTTGAGGTAGAAGGAGTGACGCTTGACCTCTTTGATAACGTCCTCCTGCTGTACCTTCCGCTTGAAACGGCGCAGCGCATTCTCGAGGGACTCACCCTCCTGAATTCTGACCTCCGCCAACCTAGCTACACCCCCAAACTGGTCCCATTTGGACCCGATAGTTATGGCAAGGTTCCTCTTGTAAGTCAAGACCAATGTGGGTCTTTCAGCCTGAAACGGCCCATTTCCGACCGGAGGTGGGCTCAAAAAATCAGCCGCAGGCCAAATTGCACCTGCCTGGGAGCGTAGGCGCTGGTGGGATGCAGAAAATTAGTCGAAAGCCGGTATTGGGCGGGGAAGTAGTTGATTCCAATCTGGTTAGAGGTCTGCACGAATTGGGCGGCGCTGGCGACGAATCCGTCGCTGGTCGTGACAGTTCGAGGATTATCGCGATTGAACAGGTTGAATGACTCGGCGGTAAGTTCCAGCTTCAAATGATCACCCAGATAGAAACGCCGAGCCAAACGCATCTCCGTGCTGGCGTAGTCGGGGCCAATCAAGGAGTTGCGGCTTGTTCCCGGAAGCCGGTCGTTCGTATCGTTGCCATCCTGGTTGGCATCGCCGGAAACCGTGGCGCTCACAGGCCGGCCGCTTCCGATGGTGGTTACGCCGGAGACCTTCCAGCGGTTGAAGAGCGCGGCCAGCGAAGCGTGGGATCGATCAAAAGGCCGAGGCTCAGCCACCCAGGAAAACACAAAGCGATGCCGTTGATCGGTGGTGCTGGGTCCCTTTTCCGCGTTGGGAGAATAAGCGTTCTGGACGGTCGCTGGACGGCCCGCCACCAGTGCGTCCTGGCCGTCGTCAACCGCGTGGGCGAAAGTGTACGAGAGCATGAAATAGAGTCCGTGGTTCATACGCCGTCGAATCGAGAGCGTGGCGCCGTGATAAACGCTCGATGCCGCGCTTTGGAAGACGTCGATCGAACCCAATTGTGGGACCGGGCGCGCTAAGGGATTGATGCAGGGTGGAAACGGACATTCAAGCGAGTCGGTGAATTGCCAGGTCGAAAAGGAGGCAACGTTGTAGTAGCTGCCGAGGAAATTATTTCCCGTGGAATCGTAAACGGGGTAAACGACGTCGACCGGTGGTGGCAAATTTGCGTCGAGGGCGCGAATCAGGTCGATGCCGTGGACGTACAGATAGGAGAGCCCAACGGCCAGATGTGGCGCCATTTCACGCTCCAGGCTCAAGCTAGCTTGTTCGGCCTTTGGAGTTTTGAAATTGTGCGCGAAAGCAGAGATGTTTGCCTCCACATAAGGCGTGAGGCTCGGCGTTGCGTTGCAGGTTGCAGCATTTGCCGGGCAGTTGACCAGCGGGTTGGGGTACTGCGGAAAAATCTGACGGTCATTGACATTCGTGTTGTTGAGGAAAAGAAAATCCGGCGTGAGGCCATTTTCGCTTTCTACGGCAGAGGTGTAGATCTGCGGGATTCGCGTATAAAACAAGCCGTATCCGGCGCGGATGACCAGCGGCCTCTCTTTTCCGATCGAATAAGCCACTCCGATGCGGGGAACGAAGTTTGTGCTGTTCAGGGGAACTTTGCCGGAATCCGGCCAAAGCGGGTTCGAGACCAGATTTTTCGTGGCAAAGGTTTGCAGATCGTAGCGCGCGCCCAGGCTCAGCCCAAAATGCTCGGTCACACGAATCGAGTCCTGAAGAAAGCCTGAGTACTCGTTGCTGTCTGGATTTGTAACCGCCGAGCCCAGACCCTGCAGATAGTAATGCGGGACCTGGTGGGCATAGGCGCGCAGTGGAGTGAGCTCTAATCCTCCCTCCTGCGGCACGAACGTATAGGGATTTACTTTGATGGGGTCAAAAATGTATTCCCCGCCGAAAGACGAAGGGAAGAAATCGTAAGTCCAGGTCAGCAGGGCATCGCCGCCCAGCTTCCAGGAATGCCGCCCGCCTTCAAGGCTCAAGGTTTCGGCAATGTGCAAACGGTGTTCCCGGGTCTGGCGCGGCAGGATCGAAGCCCGGCCAAAGCCGTCGATGACGGTCGGAATGCGGGTGAGCGGATCAGAGGAGTTGCTGGTTGACTGTTCCTGGTCGCGCGAGAATTGCGCCCGCAAATGACCCACTACGTGGAAAGAAAAATTGCTGGTCAGGGAAAGCGTGGCGGTCTCGGTCCACACCTGTTCTTCGCCATTGTCGCTGATGCCGAAGGTGGTCTGCGGGCTGGCGGTATCGAGAAAAACGTTGTTATTGCCGAAGTAGCGGGATGTGTTCACGCGTAACGAGAGATTGTTGTGCTGCGAGAGCGCGGTGTCGAGTTTCAAGAATCCAGCGTTTCCCACCATGGAGGCTGGAAACGTGCCCGCCTGCTGAGAAAGCTGCGCCGCCGAGGCAAATACCAGGGCCTGATCGCTGGGGTCATAGTCTCCCGGCGTCGCCGGGTTTGGCGCGGGCTGCGGAGTTACCACCGAGCTGCCGTTGTCGAAGCGCACGACCGCGGGAACGTGGAACAGGTGCTGGTCCCAACCGGCAAAGAAAAAGGTGCGGTTGCGGCGAAGCGGGCCGCCGAGCGTAAAGCCAAACTGTTGCTGCTGGTCGTGCGGCTTGAAATCCATAAACTCTTGCGTGGCGGAGAACATGCTGTCGCGCATGAAATAAAACGCTGTGCCGTGCATTTGATTGCTGCCAGATTTGGTTACGACATTCACCACAGCCCCTCCGGCCCGCCCCGTTTCCGCGCCATAAGTGCTGGAAGAAACCCGGAACTCCTGCACCACCTCGTTGGAAAGTTGATAGGGCTCGCGATAGCGGCCGCGGGCCTGGACGAAGAAGCCGTTGTTGTTGTCTCCACCATCGACCAGATAGCTGGACTGAAATCCGCGAATGCCGCCAAATGCCAGATCGCCATTGGAACCCGACATCAGGCCGCGCGGGTCCTGGGTGACGCCGGGAGTGAGTAATGCCAGATCTGTGTAGCGGCGGCCATTGAGCGGAAGATTAG
>Ga0335078_10018332_pt1 | contig 10407 bp, 4 predicted proteins | sample Lox_Sample_32_FD_206711 | JGI IMG/M metagenome (GOLD analysis project Ga0335078, IMG submission 206711) | Soil microbial communities from Loxahatchee National Wildlife Refuge, Florida, United States - Lox_Sample_3.2 | ecosystem: Environmental > Terrestrial > Soil > Wetlands | place: USA: Florida...
TCACTTTCGCCGCGGGCGCGAAGAAAGGCGAAGGGATCATGCGGCGACTGGACCATGGACCCGACCCGGTGGCGATGCTCGACGCCGCGCTGCAAGAGGCGGCGAAAGCGGCCGGCGTCGAACTGAGCGTGGAGGGCAGCGAGATTTTTCTGAGTCTATGAGCGACAGCCTCTGTATCCGGGACCGGGTAGCGGTCGTGATCGGCGGAACGTCCGGGCTCGGCCGGACCCTGGCCGTCGGTCTTGCGGAGCACGGCGCGCATGCCATCCCGACGGGGCGCCGTGAATCCGAGGTGGAAGCCACGGCCGCCGAAATCGAAGCCGCCGGCCGGCGGACGCTTCGCCGGACAGCGGACGCGCGGGACCGGCAATCGCTGGACGAGCTCTGCGAAGCCGCGCTGGTGGAATTCGGCCGCGTCGACATTCTGATCAACGCCGCGGGATATACCTTCAAGGAGCCGACGGCCGGCGTCGACGAGACCAAATGGTCGGGCCTGCTGGATACGAATCTCACCGGCGTATTGCGCGCCTGTCAGGCATTTCATGACGCGCTTGCGGCCAGCGGGCGGGGACGCATCATCAACATTGCGTCGCTGGGCAGCTATCTTTCCTTCCACCAGGTGGCGGCATACTGCGCCGCCAAGACCGCGATTCTCTCGCTGACGCGCAGCCTGGCGTGCGAGTGGGCGGAAGAGGGAATCTCGGTGAACGCCATTGCTCCCGGCGTCTTCCCCACCGAAATGAACGGCCACCTGGTGTTGAATACGGCGCGCGGGCAGGAAATGATCATGCGGACTCCGATGGGGCGCTTCGGCAAGCCGGAAGAACTGGTGGGAGTCGCTGTCATGCTGGCGTCGGACGCGGCCAGTTTTCTGACTGGACAATGCATTGCGGTAGACGGAGGCTATCTGGCCTCCGGTGTGAATTCTTGAGGAACGACATGTTGAAAGATCTGCGAGTTTATGCTCATGCGTGCAGCGCGGTCACTCATGACCGCGTGGCCGCCAGCAAACCTCAGCACGCCGGCCGGAGTGCCGGCGCTGCACGCGTGAGTGCGTGCGCCACGTTATTGGTTCTGACCTTCGCCCTCCATGCCGAGACCGGCCACGACGCCTGGCTGCGATACGCTCCGCTTGAGGGAGCGGCGCTCGTCCGGGCGCAGAGCGAGATTCCGGCGGTGATCGTCAACCTCGATAACTCGCCGCTGGCGGCCAGCGCGAATGCCGAGTCGGTTCGCGGACTGCGCGGCATGATCGGACGAACTCTGCGTGAGGAAGCGGCCATTCCGCGCGAGGGCGCCATCGTCATCGGCACCCTCGACGAGATCCGCCAGGCGATGCCGCAATGGAATCTGCAAGCCGATCTCGCCCCCGAGGGGTACTGGCTGAAAAGCATGGACTCCCCGGGCGTCCACTACACCCTGATCGCCGCGAGCGATCCCCGGGGTTTGCTCTACGGCGCCGCGGCATTGCTGCGAAAAGCCGCCATGGGCGAATCAGTGGCCGCGTTGGACGAAAAAAGTTCGCCCTATGCTCCCGTGCGTTGGGTAAACGACTGGGACAATCTCGACGGATCCATCGAGCGCGGCTACGGCGGCCGCTCCATTTTCTGGGACAAGCTGAAAGCCCGCGAGGATCTCACGCGCGTGAGCGAGTACGGGCGATTGCTGGCGTCGCTCGGCATCAATGGCTGCTCCATCAACAACGTGAATGCCAACCCGCGCATTCTGTCGCCGGAAATGCTTCCGGAGATCGCCCGCATCGCCGCCGCGTTCCGGCCCTGGGGAGTCCGCACGGCCATCGCCATCGATTTCGGCAGTCCCAAAACCATCGGCGGTCTCGACACCTTCGATCCGCTGGACGAGAAGGTCGCGGCCTGGTGGAAGACCACCTTCGACGCGATCTATGCGGCAATTCCCGACCTGGCCGGCGTAGTTTTGAAAGCCGATTCTGAAGGCCGCGTCGGACCCTCCACGTACGGCCGCACCCACGCCGACGCCGCCAACGTAGTGGCGCGCGCGCTCAAACCGCACGGCGGCATTCTGTTGTACCGCGGTTTTGTCTACGACCACCACATGGACTGGCAGAATCTGAAGAACGACCGCGGCCGCGCTGCCTGGGACAACTTCCAACCGCTCGACGGCAAATTCGACGACAACGTGATCATTCAGATCAAACACGGACCCATCGATTTTCAGGTCCGCGAGCCCGCGTCTCCTTTATTCGGCGCACTCGAGCACACCAACCAGGCCATCGAACTGCAAATCACGCAGGAATACTTCGGACAGGCGCACCACACGGTGTTTCTGGTCCCCATGTGGAAGACCGCGCTCGATTTCGACATGCACGCGGCCGGCAGCACGCCAACGCCGGTGAAGGCGCTGATCGCCGGCAAGACTTTCCATCGTCCGCTCGGCGGCTTCGTCGGCGTGTCGAACATCGGGCTGGACGACGACTGGTCCGGCAATCAGCTCTCGCAGGCAAATCTGTATGGTTATGGGCGGCTGGCGTGGAATCCGGATCTGACTTCGCGCCAGATCGCCGCCGAATGGACGCGGCTGACGTTTGGCGCCGATCCCAAGGTGGATGAAACCATCGCCTCCATCCAGCTCTCCTCCTGGCGAACCTACGAAAACTACACCGGCCCGCTAGGGCTGCAAACGCTGACCGATATCGTGGGCAATCACTACGGCGTGAACGTCGAAGCTTCCGAACGCAACGGCTGGGGGCAGTGGCATCGCGCCGACGAGAAAGGCGTCGGCATGGACCGAACCGTCGCCACCGGCACGGGCTACATCGGCCAATACCGGCCGGCGGTGGCGAAAGTTTATGAATCGCTGCAAACCTGCCCGGACGATCTCCTGCTGTTCCTCCATCACGTTCCCTATGCCTATCGGCTTCATTCCGGGAAGACCGTCATCCAGTACATTTACGATTCCCACTATGAAGGCGCGGCGGCCGTCGAGCAATACGTGCAGCAATGGAAAACGCTGCGCGGCCTGGTCGACGAGCGGCGATACAAGGAGATCCTGGCGCAACTCGAGTATCAGGCCGGACAGGCCGAAGTGTGGCGCGATGCCGTCAATACATGGTTTCACCGCGAGTCGCACATCGACGATACCGCCGGGCGCGTCGGCCATTATCCGGGGCGCGTCGAGGCGGAAGCCATGACGCTCGACGGTTACGCGGTCCGCGACATCACGCCGTTTGAGGACGCGTCGGGCGGGCAGGCGGTGGCTTGCGCCGCGCGCGGCGGAAGCTGCTCGGCGACCACGAAGTTTTCGGGCGCGCCGGGCTGGTACAGCCTGCGCGTGCAGTATTTCGATCAAACCAGCGGCGTGTCCCACTATCGAGTCTGGGTGGGCAAGCAACTGATCGACGAGTGGGACGCCGACATGCAACTGCCGCGCGCCATCCGCCTGGATTCGACCTCGTCCACGCGGCGCCTGATCCCGGGGATTGCTTTGCGCCCCGGCGACGAGATTCGTATCGAGGGCCGTCCTGGGGGCAATGAACAGGCCGCCCTGGACTACATCGAGATCGTGAAGTAAGGAGGGCGGATCATCCCGCTCGGGCCTTCAGGCCCAGGAGTTATGCGTCTCAAGGATGAATCCCGCCCTGCTTGGGAGTAGAGTAAGATAGTCGCGGCATGCCGGACAAGACGATGATTTCAACGGAAAGGCGGACCCAGGGCGTTTCCAGCGAAGTGGTGCGCGATTTCAATCGCCGCCTCATCCTGAACTTCATCCGTACGCGGCACCTCATCTCGCGGGCCGATCTGGCGCGTATTTCAGGCCTGCAGCGCAGCACCGTATCGCTGATTGTCGAGCAGTTGATCGAGGAGCGCTGGGTGCTCGAGGGACCGACCGGCAGGCTCCCACGCGGCCGGCGGCCCACGTTTCTTCGATTGAACGACGAGCGTGTGATCATCGCCGTCGACATCCGCCCGAATCAGTCCACGCTGGCGCTGGCCAACGCCAACGGCAGTTTTTTGTTTCAGGAAGTGCTGCCCACGTCGTCCGACCCCAAGGCGACGATTCAGGCCATTATCCGGTCGATTACCCGATTGATTCAATCCAATTCGAAAGTCAAGGTGGAGGGTGTAGGGATTAGCGTGCCGGGCCGCTACGACCACAAGTCCGACCGCCTCGTATTCGCGCCGAATCTGAATTGGCCGGAGATCGATATTTGTAGCCCCATTTCCAAGGCGACCGAACTGGATGTTGCCATCGAAAACGCCGCCAATGCCTGCGCGCTGGCCGCCATGTGGTTCGATCACATGGAAGACTGCCGGAACTTCGTGACCGTCACGGTTTCCGAGGGCATCGGCACCGGCATCTGGGCCAACGGCCAACTCGTCCGCGGACTGAACGGGATGGCGGGCGAATTCGGCCACGTACCGCTGGATCCGACAGGTCCGCCGTGCGGATGCGGCGGCCGCGGGTGTTGGGAGGTCTACGCTTCCAACCGGGCCGCGTTGCGCGACTACCTGGCGTCGGGCGCGTTGGGGGCGAGTGCGGATGTTGCGGAGTTGACTTTCCAGGATCTTTTGCGCCGCGCCGATCAGGGCGATAAGCGCGCCATCCTGGCGCTGGAGACCATGGCGCATTACGTCGGTCGTGGAATGCGCATGGTCGTGGCCGGCCTGGCTCCGGAACGGATCATCGTAGTCGGCGATTTGACCAAATCGTGGAAGCTCTTCGGACCGATCATCGAGAGTGAAGTTCAGGCACAGGTGTTACCGGGCGGATGTTTGCCTTTGCTGATCCCAGCCTATGAGGACGGCATGGCGCGGCTGCGCGGTACCGTTGCACTCGTACTGCAAAAGGATTTCGGCTTACTCAGCGACGCCGCGGTGTAGTTCCGAATACATTGTAACTTCGCGTTCTTCCCCATCTTAGAATTGTGCACTTCCGCAGCAAGTTTACGGGTTTCCCATTGACAATTCCCGCTGAAGACGTATATTTAGTTTGAGGTTACAACTAAGCTTCGGAAGAGGGGAGTCTGAGATATGTCCAGAGAGGGTCTCTGTCTGATCCGTTCCGCCGTGGCCGTGTGCGCCCTGATTTGCGGCGCACAGTTCACAGCAAATGCTCAAGTTCTGTATGGATCGCTCACCGGCAACGTGACTGATCCGGCCGGCGCCGGCGTGGCCGGCGCTCATGTGGAGGCAGTCAGCCAGGCCACCAACGTCAGGCGCGAGGCCACTACCGACGAGCGCGGCATCTATCGTCTTACCGATCTTCAAGCCGGTCTGTACAAGGTCACTTTGACCGCCAAGTCGTTCCGGACTTTCATCGAAAGTAACGTGCAGGTGCAGGTGAATGAAGTTCGGCGTGTGGATGTGCAGTTACAGATTGCGCAAACCACAGAGTCCATCCAGGTGACGGCCGATGCCGTCGTGCTGCAAACCGATAAATCCGACGTCCGTTCGGAAGTCTCTCAGCAGGAGGTGGAGCAACTTCCCTACAACGGCACCGAGGGCAAGAATTTCCAGTCGCTCATTCTGCTGCAGCCGGGCACGGCGACCACCGCGGGCACCGGCGAAGCCAATTCCGCGGCCGGCAATCCGCAGCGCGCCATCACCGTCTTTCAGAACGGCGTCTCTTCGCAGGCGAATAACACCCGCCTGGACGGAGCCTTGGACGCCTATCCGTGGCTCCCGGTCAACATCGGCTACGTGCCGTCGCCCGAGGCTATCCAAACCGTGAGTATCTCCTCAAACGCCTTCGACGCCGAACAGGGCACGGCGGGCGGGGCGGCGGTGAACGTCGTCATCAAATCGGGCACCAACGATCTGCACGGAGTGTTCTTCGAACGGAACACCAACAACGATTTGTCGGCCGTCAACAACTACTTCTCGCATCCCGGCAGGCTGGCCAAGAACATCGTGAATCAATTCGGATTCGCCGCCGGCGGTCCGGTGTGGATTCCCAAAGTGGTTCACGGCAAGAACAAGCTGTTCTGGTTTATGAGCTATGAAAGCACGCGCCAGAGCCAGTTCGCCGCCGATCCGAATCTCACTCTGCCGACCGCCGCCATGCGCACCGGCGATTTCAGCGGCACCGGCGTCGTCATCTACGATCCGCTTACGGGCAATTCCGACGGCACGGGGCGCTCGCCGTTTCCCAACAACCAGATTCCAAGCAACCGCATCGCATCGCAGGCAACCACGCTGACCGCTCTGCTACCTACGTTGACCCGGCCCAACCAGTTCTTCACCAACTATGACGCCTACGGCGCCACTACCTATACGGTCAATCGCTACGATTGGAAGGTCAACTATAACCCCACCGAGAAAGCCGCCGTCTGGGGCCGTTACAGCATTTCGCCCATGGACATTTTCGCGCCGCTGGTATTGGGTCCGGCAGGCGGCGACGCCTTCAACGGCGGCAATCCCGGTCACGCCGGCGGACGGGTGCAAACCACCGCGGCCGGTCTCACCTACACCTTCACTCCCACCCTGGTGTTCGATGGCAACGTCGGCTACACCCGGCAAAACATCGGTGCTAACGGCGATGTTCAGGATGGCGATTACGGCCTGGATGTCTTGCACATTCCGGGCACGAACGGCGTTGGACCGAATTATGCAGGCATCCCGGGATTCCAGATCTCTGGCATCGCCAACATCGGCAACACCAACACCGGCAGCCCGTTCCAGTTCCGCGATAACCAGTACACCACCAACATCAACGTCACCAAGATCAAGGGGTCCCACAACATCCGCGCCGGCTTCGAGTACGACAAATCCGCGCTCAACCACTTCCAGCCGCAGGGCGGGACGTTCGGAACCGCGCGCGGCACCTTCGGTTTCGATGGCACGCTGACTGCCCTCAAAGGCGGCACGGCCATCAACACCGTTCCCGCCGGCGCCACGCTGCCTTCCAGCCCGGCCAATTCCTGGGCCCAGTTCCTGCTCGGATTTCCCTCCGAGACCGGCAAGGTTACGCAGTTCACCAACCCGATCGCGCTCCGCTTTTCGACGTGGTCGCTGTATGCTCGCGATTCCTGGCAGATGACGCCGAAACTGACCGTCGATTACGGTCTGCGCTGGGAATACTATCCGATCTACTCGCACGACCATTTCGGCGCGACTCGCTTCGACCCGGCGACCGACAACATCTATGTCGGCGGCGAAGGCGGCGTGCCGTGGGATGCCGGCGCCACCGCCACCAAGAAGGATTTCGGACCCCGGCTGGGAGCGGCCTACCGGCTCAACGACAAGACGGTTCTGCGCGGCGGATACGGCATCAGCACCGATCCCGATAACATGCGCAACCAGCGCAACCAGTATCCGGCGATCGTCAACCAGGTCTACCAGCCGCTGAACACCTATCAGTTCATCAGCTACGCGGGCGTGCCGAACTCCGACGGCTCAACCCAAGTCAGACTCTCCGATGGTCTGCCGCTGCCGAACTTCCCCGACATCACGGCCGGCGTCATCAAGCCCTCGCCCACGGCGTCGCTCACCACCTATCTGCCCTCGATCAGCACCGTGACCTTCCCGGCGAATTTCGACCGCGGATATTACCAGAGCTGGAACGTATTCGTGCAGCACGAATTCTCGCCGACCCTGGTGGCGCAGGTCGGGTACGTCGGGACGCACGGCGTGCACGTCGATATGAACGTGAACATCAACGGATCCGCGCCGGGTACCGGCACGGCGGGTCGCCAACTGTATCCGTATGTCACCAGCGACATGAATATGATCGAGCCGTTCGGCGACATGACCTACAACGCGTTGCAGGCCACGATACGGAAGCGCATCGGAGCGTCGATCATCGGCCTGAGCTATACGTTCTCCAAGGCCATCGACAATACCAACGGCGACAACGGAGACGGCACCTTGTGGCGCGCCTATCCGACATCGTTCACGCTGGACAAGCAGATCTCCGGCTTCGACCGGCCGCACAATGTGCAGCTTTACTGGGTCTACCAACTGCCGCTCGGCAAGGGGCACACCTGGTTGAAGACCGGGCCGGCGGCCTGGATCGTCGGCAACTGGCAGATCTCGGGGACTATCGGGCGGGAGAGCGGACTGCCGTTCGGTATCGGCACCAATTCCACAATCAATGCCGGCGGCCAGGCGGACAGCGCCAACCAGATCAGCCCGAACGTAGCGATTCTGGGAGGACACGACCAAAACCATCCGTATTACGACGGATCGGCCTTCGCCAACCCGCCCAACAACGTGCTGGGGACCACCGGCCACTACGTCGGTGGCTTATTCGGTCCGGGCTTCTTCCAGATGAACATGAATATCCAGCGGACGTTCGTGTTGGGAGAGCATTTCAAGCTTCAATTGCAGGGCGAGGCGTACAACCTGACCAACACCGTGGTGTTCGCCAATCCGGGCGGCAACTGCTGCTGGTCCACCACAACCACCGGCGCGGCTAACTACAACGGGTTCGCCGTGATCAGCGGAACGCAGTCCACGCCGCGGTATCTGGTGGTCGCGGGTTATTTGCGGTTCTAGTTTTTTTTGTGGGGCAGGTTTTTAACCTGCGGCGGGTTTTCTAACCCGCCTCTTGATCTGCGAATCCTGCCCCACAAGATCTACCCAATCCCTAATTCGTCGATCTTTTCCAGCGGCGTGCCGCAGACCCGGCAGATCAGCGCGTGGCAATCGCCGCAGACAAGCGGGTCCTTGACGGCGCGGGCACAGGCCGGGCAGTAAAAGTCGGCGGGAGATTCGGACATACCGCAACTATTGTAGGGCAGCGCGTAACCTGCCGGTCTTCACCTGCAACTCCATCCAGAGCGCGTCATAACCTCATTTTCACGCCTGGTTGTAGGGAGAGTCTACGGAGTTTGAGAGTCTCTTGACCGAATTATCTGGAGGCCTCGGATTGCGTTGTCTCCGTCCCCGGATCAACTTGATCCGTCGCAAACACATGTAACCTTCTGATTCTTAAGAACGTCTTCGCAAGACTGGCGGATCAAGTTGAGCCGTTTCGACCCAAACCGCCAGCCGGGACTAGCTCTGCGATACAATTGTCGCCAGTTCCCAAATCACAGCTTGAGGGGTTTATGCGCAGAATTCTGATCAGTTGCACCGTCGCTGGTGCGCTCACCTTTGCGGTTCTTTCTCTCGTTCCGCACCGCGCCGCCGCGCAAAGCAAGTCCAAGACTGTCACCGCTGCCAGCAAGGCGGCCGCGCCTCCTGCCTACGGCAATTCCGACGCGATCAACGAGGACACTCTCCGGAATTATCTTTTCTTCCTCGCATCGGACCAGCTCGAGGGCCGAAATTTTCCATCGCGCGGCTACGATACGGCGGCGCTGTTCGTCGCCAGTCATCTGAATGACTGGGGCGTCAAACCTTTCGGCAGCACCTCGGGCACCAACGGCCCGTTGCAGCCCTATTTGATGCCGATCGAGCTGGTGAGCCGGCAGATTGTGCCGGAGGAGAGCAAGCTCTCGATCACCGCGCCTCCCGCGGCGCAGGGCCGCGGCGGATTCGGCGGCGGCGGCGGACAAGGCGGTGGCGGCGGACGTGGACGCGGGCGCGCCAATAATGAGCCGGTAACCACCGACTTCGCATACGGCACTGAATGGACGGTCGGCGCGGCCGGTGGGTTTGGCGGAGGCGGTGGACGCGGTGGCGCCGTCAACCCGTTGAAAGCGTCCGGCAACCTGGTATTCGCCGGCAACGGGTATGTGATCACCAAGACCAACACCAACCCGTATGACGGCCTCGACGTCAAAGGCAAGGTCATCGTGGTCGCCGGCCTGCCCGAGGAACTCGCGGCGCAGCAAGGTGGCGGCGGCGGACGCGCCGGACGCGGCGGCGGTCGTGGGCGCGGCCAGGGTGCGGCCGGAGCCAACAACGCCGCTGGCGGCGCTCCCGACGCCAACGCGCAGCCGGCCGGCGGCGCCGCCGGACGTGGCGCGGCGAATCCGCTGGGCGAAGCCTGCAAAGATTTCTACTCGCCTGAACAATACGCCGCCAAGAACGGCGCTCTGGCGGTGATTACCATTCCCAACTTCCAGCAGCTTACCGCCATGGGCGGCGGTGGCGGACGCGGCGGTCGCGGCGGAGCAGGTGGCGGTGGCGGACGCGGTGGCAACCTCAACGGTCCCCCTTACTCGGTGGTGAAATTCGCGACTCAAGGCGCATGCCCGTCCGCGACGAACGTTACCGCGGGTCTGGAACTCACCAACGCCATCTTCCAGGGTGAGAAGCTGAATGCATCGCAGGTGTTCTATGGCGCCGGCGAAAACGCCAAGCTGGAATCCTTCGCGCTTCGCGATGCCAAGACCATCAATATCGACGTGGCCGTGCACAGCCAGGCCGGCCATGGCGAAAACGTGGTCGCCATGCTGGAAGGCAGCGACCCCGTGCTCAAGAACGAATTCGTCATCATCAGCGCGCATCTCGATCATATCGGGCTGGCGCAGCCGCAGCC
>Ga0335078_10018333_pt1 | contig 10407 bp, 9 predicted proteins | sample Lox_Sample_32_FD_206711 | JGI IMG/M metagenome (GOLD analysis project Ga0335078, IMG submission 206711) | Soil microbial communities from Loxahatchee National Wildlife Refuge, Florida, United States - Lox_Sample_3.2 | ecosystem: Environmental > Terrestrial > Soil > Wetlands | place: USA: Florida...
CGGGTACTGCGGTCGTGGCCTTCTCGTAAACTGCTTTTCCGTTCATGGTGAAGTAGGCATCGCCCGGGTAGACCGTGAAGTCATTCATTCCCTCGCCGTCGGCGAAGAGAATGCTTGAAAAGAGCCCACTCTCCCGGTCCTTCCTCTCGAGCACCACGGCACCGGCGCCGTCTCCAAAAACGACGCAATTGCGGTGGTTCCAATCGGTGACCTTGGAAAAGGTATCGGCGCCGATCACGAGCGCATGCTCGTACACACCATTCTGGACGAATTGGGCGCCGATCGTGATCCCGTAAACAAACCCGGCACACACCGCTGCCACATCGAACGCGGCGCAGCAGTTGCGAATGCCCATCTTCTTCTGCGCAATGCATGCGGAGGAGGGCATCTTGCGATCGGGTGTGGCCGTGGCCACGATCAGCAAGTCGATGTCGTTTGGTTCCAGTCCCGCCGCAGCGATGGCCTCCAGCCCGGCATGGGCAGCAAGATCAGACGTATATTCCTCAGGCTCAGCGATGTGCCGCTCGCGAATCCCAAAGTTTTCAACCACCCACTCCGGAGAGGTCGGCAGGTTCGCCAGTACTTCTTCGTTGGTTAGAATCTTGGATGGAACGTAAGAACCGGTGGATTTGATGCAGACACTATCAAAGCGACTGTTTCGGGTACTCATTCCTCCCTCCAGCCCCACGAAACAGCAGGCAAAATCGCGGAGGCGGGTTCACAACAAGAATAGAGCACACGATGAGGGAAAAGTGTTCCATTTGGAACGGATTTTCCGTTTTGTTCCCGAGTCGTTGGTTGTGACGGGAGAACATGACGGCAGAGGAGGCCGCGCGAGGCCGGGAGGGCAAGGGCTGAGGTTCACTCCATAAGTTGCCGGATATGGCCGCATACGGTGAGAAGCTGGGGGTGGTCCATGCGGCCTATAATGTTGCGGATGACCGATCCCAATACGCGCGTCGTGGCGGCCATGCCGAGGTTAGCTGACTGCTGCGTGAGGAAGCCCACTTGGGCGAGTTTCAGCGGTCTCAGGAAGTAGTATTCCATGCCGCTGTCGGTCAGTTCGACGATGACGTCGGCCAACACATCGCGATATTGCGTGCTATCTTTCGCCTTATCGAGGGTCCCGAGGACCCTGACGGTTTTCGCACGGAGGCTCTTCGAGTGGTAGAAGCGAAGGAAGGGCTGGGATGGCGGTGAGGAGGCTTTGGCCAATGGCTTGGCACGTCGCGTCGCCCTCTGCTCGGAAGGCCGCTTGGAGGATGCTGGCATGATCGTCTCCTTTGACAGTGAAGGCGGGTGGCGCATCCATGGCGCCTTTTTTGCGATGTGTGGCTGTAACTGCCAACAATCGCAGCATGCCCCGCCAGCAGCACTACTACCGCTGAAGCCACCTTCACTCTACCACCGCCAGCACCAATCGCCGAGAGTTTTCGATTACGAACGGAGGGGAAACAGGCGCAGATCCGTCGAGAGGTTAGCGCGAGGAAAAACTCGTTGCCTAGGCCGCCGCGGGCGCGATTGCCGGCTGGACGATCCTTTGCATGGCTCTACTGAGGATGTAGGCCAGATCGCGAGGGGCCATGGGGGGCACCATGAAATCCGCCGCTCCACCGTCCTGGGTGTCGAGATAGAGGCTCATGTTCACCACCCGGGACATCACGATCACCGGCGCGTCGTTCGCCAGCTCGCGCACCAGCCGAATAACGTCCTTCCACGTGCCGTCGGCCACCACGGCATCCGTCAGAACCAGATCGACGGGGACTGATCGCCTCAACATCGTTCGTGCCTCTGTGCAGTGATGCGCGCGGCAGGTTCGAATCTTCTGCTCGCGGAGCGTCTTTTCGAGTCCGCGGAAGGCGTCAGTTTCGTTGTGAATCAGCAACACAGAGTGTGCGATCTTCATAAGCACCTCACGTTCGGCGAATCACGCCGGGCGCATTACATCCAAGTAGCGTGGACCCCGCCTTCGCTCGACCACCTCATCGGACCCCGTGCACCCTGGGGTGGTGGATGCTCCGAAATCCTTGAGGGAGACTCGCGTCCGCGCGTGAGTTGCTGGACCTAAGGAGTGAGCCAACGGGCCGCAGCCCTTAAATCTGTTCCGGCTGAGTACGCATCGTCGTGGAGACGAGCATGGGCGTAATTAACGACAGAGTCAAGTGAAATCGGCAACTGCCAGTGGCGGAGAGCCAGCTATCCGGCAAATTCGTCTCGCCAGCCGGCCTTCGAACAAGTTGGCAACCGCAGGAGGGCAGGCTGTCGCGCCCTCAATCCCTTGCCCTTGCTGACTGGTCTGCCCTTGAAGCAAGGCCGTTGCGGCACCCTGACGCACGACTATAAACGCCATGGCACGACCACGCTGTTCGCGGCTCTCGAGGTGCTCGAGGGTCGGGTCGTAGGGCAGTGCTTTGAGCGCCACCGGCATCAGGAGTTCCTGCGATTTCTGCGCCGCCTGGACCAAGAATTTCCCGGCCCGGTGCCCCTGCACTTGGTGCTGGATAACTACGGCACTCACCAACACCCCAAGGTGCGCGCTTGGCTCGGGCGTCACCCGCGTTTCGCAGCCCACTTTGTGCCCACCAGTTCCAGTTGGCTGAATCTGATCGAGCGCTGGTTTGGTGAATTGACGAGCAAGCGGGTGCGTCGCGATTCCTTTCATAGCGTCGAAGACCTGGAAAAGGCGATCGGGGAATTTTTGGCGGCGTGGAACGAGCATCCCCAACCCTTTCTCTGGGCGGCAACCGTCGAATCCATCACCGAAAAGCTCTCGCACTGCCGCCAGACCTTGGAACAGATTCAACCCGGATGCACGCAGCCGCGCAGCCGAAGAAGGAAGAAAGGTTGTACAGCTAATTCCCGGACACTACACTAGTTCTTCAGGCTGATGCCCGGGCCCGACGTGTTGATGGAACGGCCGCGCGAGGCGATAGCGAACCGGCTGAACATGGCGGCTTCCAGGCGGCAGGGAACCCTTTGAAACGATCTGCCTGAAACAACGGCAGGACGCTTTGGTTCGGCCAGCATGAGATGGCGGCCTTGACACTCATCTGCTGGTTTCCGGAACCAGTTGCCTTAACTCGTTTGCGTAGGTGGCCGCCAGCCTAACGTTCCCCTTTTCTCGCTCAAAAGCGATCAGACCCGTCAGGACATCTCGGTCCGCAGGACGCCTCTCATGAGCCTGCTGCAGGACTTCAATTCCGCGGTCGGTCTGGCCCGCGGACTGCAACGCCACCGCGTAGACATAGCTGTAGCGGACATTGCCGGGCTGAAGGGCGGCCGCTTTTGCCAGCAGCCGAATCGCGTCCTGATACCGTTTCTGCCTCACTTTGAGCAGACCGAGAGCATGAATCGGCTCCGCCGCATTCGGAGCGAGCGCGATCGCTTTCTCCAGTAACTGCTGCGCCTCGTTTTCGCGTTGCTGACTCCGGTACAGGTCGGCAAGGTTCACCATCGCGGGAACAGATTCAGGATCAAGGCGCAACGCGGTCTTCAGTTCGTTCTCTGCATCGGTGGCGCGGCCCATCTGAGCGTAGAGCAGCGCCAGGTTGATATGGTTTTCAGGGCGTTCGGCGGTCGCCATCTCGGAAGCGATGAATTCCGAGAGCGCGCCCTCCAGGGCCGCCCTATCGGCTTCAGGCACAAGTCCGGCCGGCGTTCCTGCCAAGACACGCGCTGCCTCGATGCGCACCGAGCGGATGGGATCGGCCAGCAGGGTTGTGGCCACTCGAACCCGTTCTGGCGCCGGCAGCGGCTCCAGGGCTCCCACGGCCTCACGGCGCACCAGAGGATCGCTGTCTCCCAAAGCGGCTTGCACGGTGGGCATCGAGGCCGGCGAGAGGTAGGCCGGAATTAGACTCAGCGCCGTAGCGCGGGCAATCCCGGGCTGCGCCGGGTCCGCGATCAGCGCCGCCAGCGACTTCTCCGCGTCGACGTTTCCGCGGCGGCCGGCGTCGAGGGCCTGGACGAACTGGGCCTCCTGGCCGCGGCCAGGACCATACCATTGGTTCACGGCTTGGACGGCCCACTTTGCGGACTTGTCTTTGTGGCACTGGTTACAGGCGTTCGGAATGCCATAGGCCACCGAGAAGTCGGGACGCGGTAGGCGGAAACTGTGGTCGCGCCTCACATGGACCACCATGTAAGTCGCCGTCGCCATATGGCAGTCGACGCACCGGACTCCGTCTCTATCGGTCTTGTGGTGATGATGCTGCTCGCTGTCAAAGATAGCGAGCGAATGGCACTTCCCGCAGACCACGTTCAAGTTGTCCGACGCCAGTTTTGCACTGTGCGGGTTGTGGCAGTCAGTGCAGATGACGCCCGCGCGATGCATTTTGCTCTGCACGAATGAGGTGTACTCGTAGTCTTCTTCCTGAATCTGTCCGTCCGCGTAATAGACACCGTCGTCCAGCAGCACCGGGATATAGGCATCGAGAAACCGGGCCCCTGTCTCGTCCTTGTTGGTGATCGGGCGCCTTCGGGAATGGCAGGGCGCGCATGTTTCCACCACGTGATCCGAGCGCGCATCCCCTTTCCAGTGCATGGTGGCTGCCCCAGTCTCCAAGGACCACGACCCACTCGCCGGCTTCAGGTCGGTGACAAGGCCCATCGAGCCCCAGCCGGCCTGTGAGGAGGCCTTCGGGTGCTTCTGCGCCCAAGCCACGTGCTCGGAGCCCGGCCCGTGGCATGCTTCGCAGGCGACATTGATCTCGGACCATGTGGTCGCGTAGCTGTCCTTTGCCAGATCGTAATTTGGGCGAAGGTTGGTGGAGTGACAAGCAGCGCACATGTAATTCCACGCCTGGTTTCGCCCGGTCCAATGCAGAGGATCCGTGTGAGGAATCTTCTCGTTAGGATAAAGGTGAAACCATCGCTGCCCACCCTCCTGCCGGGGTCGCGAATCCCAGGCGATACCAAGACACTGAAGCCGGCCGTCGGGAAATGGGACAAGATACTGCTGCAAAGGGAATAGTCCGAAGGTGTAGGTAATCGGGTATTCATGAAGCTTGCCGTCCGGCCCGTCCGTGCGAACGTAGAACTGGTCTCCCTTCTTATAGAACGTCGAGGTCACGCCGTCCTTGTGAAATTGGGCTCCGTTGAAGTCGCCGAGGACCGTCCGGGCGTTGGCGGGCTGCATCGCGAGAGCGTGATGAGAATGACTCCAGGCCTCGGCTTCTTCAGCATGACAGGCGGCGCAACGCTGCTCGCCGACGTAGGTCGACGGCGGACCTGCATGTGATTGAACTGTGCGGTGACGTACTCCATGTGCCGAGTGCCATATGAAGATGCCTAGAATCGATGCCGCGAGGGCCGCTGCCACGATCGCGCGCCCGGGTTTGAACCAGCGGCGCTCGGGCTCAGGACTCATATTCATTTCCCATTAGGACTGCCAGCCATAATAACAGGCCCGTCGGGGGGAGCGAGTATTTGTAACTGAATCTCAGCGACCGGACCCGAGTGATCGGGACGGCGCAGGTAACTCCAATTCGCGAATTTCACCTGGAGCATTGCCGGATTCACGTTGCGGTTCAGGCTCATATGGCCGCCGAACCGGAAATTCTTCTCCTGCTCTCATCCAGCAGGAAATGCTTCGGAGGTACCCCCCCTTTTCACCTCAGCAACACAAAAGCTTAAGACCTAAGTGCTGCTGTTCTTAAATACGATGACGTATTATTATTGTCTTTCTGCCTGCTTGATATTATGCTGAGTCTCGGTGGAGGTTCTTTCAATGCCGAGGCGAAGCCCGTTCGTCGTCGAGCTCACCCCAGCAGAGCGCGACGAGTTGGAATTGAGAGCACGTCGATATACGTCACCGTATCGCGATGTCATGCGAGCCAAGATTATTCTCCTGGCCGCCCTGGGATTAGCCAATGATGTCATCGGCGCACGTTTGGACATGCCCCGGCAGATCGTCAGCAAGTGGCGCAAACGCTTCTGTTTGGCGCGCCTGCCGGGCCTCGAGGAGGAACCTCGGGGCGGGCGGCCCGCCCGCTTTCCCCCCCAGCATCGCCGTCCAAGTTAAGGCCTTGGCCTGCGAACTCCCCTCGCGCCGAGGCCTCCCGCTGTCGCGCTTTTCCCTGGTGGAGATTCGCCGGGAAGTATTGGCCGAGGGCATCGTGGCCGAAATCAGCGGCGCCACGGTCTGGCGCTGGTTGAGCCGCGACGCGCTGCGTCCCTGGCGCTTCCGCAGTTGGATTTTCCCCCGCGACCCCGCCTTTGTCCAGAAGGCCGGCCGGGTTCTCGATCTCTACGAGGGCATCTGGGAAGGGGTGGCCCTGCCTCCCACCGATTTCGTGGTGTGCGCTGACGAGAAGACCAGTATTCAAGCCCGTCGGCGGCAGCACGCTTCCTTGTCCCCAGCCTCGGATCGCCCTCAGTACGTCGAACACGAGTATCAACGCCAAGGAGCTTGGGCCTATCTGGCCGCCTGGGATGTTCGACGGGCCAAGGTCTTTGGCCGCTGCGAACGGAAAAGCGGCATCGCCCCTTTTGATCGCTTGGTCGCCCAAGTCATGAACCAAGAGCCGTATCGTTCCGCCCGCCGCGTCTTCTGGATCACCGACAACGGCTCCAGCCATCGCGGTCAGAAGGCTGCCGCTCGCCTCTCGGCGCAGTGGCCGACGCTCATTCTCGTCTCAACCCCAGTTCACGCCAGTTGGCTCAACCAAATCGAGATTTACTTCTCTGTCGTTCAACGAAAGGTTCTCACACCCAATGAGTTTGTTTCTCTGAGCGAACTTGAGGACCGCCTGCTCCGCTTCCCAGATCATTACCAACGAATCGCTGCCCCCTTCCAATGGACATTCAGACGCAGTGACCTGACGGCCCTGATGGAAAGGCTGGAAACCAAGGAGTTGCCAACTGCCGCGTAAGCGAAACGATACGTCACCGTAATTTCGAATAGGAGCACTAAGACCAGCGGCGGCCGCGGCCGGGATCGGCAACATCGGCTGGCATACTTTCAGACACACCTATTCAACCTTGCTTCATTCGCTTGGCGCAACACCGGTCGTCCAGAAGGAAATCGTGGGATAGTCGACGGTCGGCAGATTGCTGCCCCACGCCGATGTGACAACAACGCTGAACCTCTACACTCAAGCCATCTCAGCCGAAAAACGCGAAACCACGGGCGAAGGTCGTGGATGTGCTATGGCGAAAGTGACTTCAAGCGACTTGTACCAGTTTGTACTTTTCGGGGACTCTGCTCCCGCGAGTAAGTCCTTTGGGAAGATGGTCGGGGCGCCCAGATTTGAACTGGGGAACGTTTTGTTCCCATCTTGTTCCCACGCCAGCCTCTCTCGAAATTAGGGCAGGAGGCCGATCTCGTGCCTGGCCAGCCGCAAACGTGGCACTTCTTTGTTGAGCCTCCCGGAGCCCGATGAAATGCCAGCCTTTGATTCTCGAGACCACTCCCGGAACTCTCTCGCCAGCCGTATATTCCGTTGTCACCGTTGGCAGGTCGGCACCCGAAGCCATCAACGACATGGGACGACCGAGCACCTGCCTTGTATTAGCGCCTGCGTCCCGCTGATGCGTTGATTCACTCGCTCTGATTAATATTGTCGCGAGCGCTACAATTCTGCTTGACAATCGCAGTTAATCGCGTTATCCTTACTAACGAGATGAGCCTTCCCCTCGACACTCTCCGGGTAGCCTGAACTAAGTCAGGTTATCTGAATCGCACCTCTTAGACGACAACCAAGGAGGTTGCCCATGTTTGCTCGAAAGGTATCCGTGCAACTGAAACCCAACTGCGTCGCGGAGTTCACCCGGACGCTCGACCAGGAGATCATTCCTCTGCTTCGGAAACAGAAAGGCTTCCAGGACGAACTTGCGCTCGTCGCCTCAAACGGGACTGAAGCGGTCGGAATCAGTCTCTGGGAGCACAAGGAGGACGCGGATGCTTACAACCGCGGAGCTTATCCTCAAGCGCTGAAGGCCCTGACGAAGGTGGTCGATGGAACAGCTCACGTTCAAACCTATGAGGTCACCAACTCAACCTTCCACAAAATCGTCACGCGGGCTGCAACAGCCTGACGCTCACACGCCCTTCCATTGGGGGCGGCCAAGTCCGCCCTCGACTCCGTCCGGCAGGGCTGAATGCGAGAGGAGCGAGGTTCCCAATGCTGACCAAGATTGTGAAATGGGTTTCTGTGGCAGCGTTGCTCCTGGCGCTGTTATGGCCCTCGTCGTCGGGGTACCGGATACTACTGGCGGGGTTTGCGGTCTGTGCCGGAGCTATTTTGGCCACCCAGGCGAGCCGCGCAGTCAAGCGCTGGTGCAGGCATGATATACGATGATTTTCCGCAAGGTGAAGTATTACACCCTGAAAGGGAGACTTAAATGAGTTTTAGGCCGATTCATGATCGAATCCTGATCAAGCGAGTTGAAGACAAACAGACTGTGAAGGGGGGAATTCTCATCCCTGACACGGCCAAAGAGAAACCGCAAGAAGGCGTAGTGGTCGCCGTAGGCAACGGCAAGAGGGAAAAGGACGGCGAGGTTGTACCGCTCGACGTGAAGGCGGGCGACCGTATCCTCTTCGGCAAGTTTTCCGGCACAGAAGTCAAGATTGACAACGAAGAGTATCTGATCCTGCGCGAAGAAGAAGTGCTGGGGATCATTGAAGGTAAGGCGACGGTGGCCGGAGGGAAGAAGTAGATCAGCCGGCTGAGCAGACTGCGACGCTTTGAATGGGGTCCAGGCGCGATAAGCCGGTAGCTGTCACACCGGACCCCCGCGGTAGAACGTATTTGACGGAATCTTGGAGGAGTTGAAAATGGCAAACGCAAAGCACGTTGTACATGGCGAACACAGCCGTCAGGCAATCCTGCGCGGAGTGAATCAACTGGCGGACGTCGTAAAGATTACGTTGGGTCCCAGAGGCCGCAACGTGATTCTGGATAAGAAGTTCGGCTCACCTACCATCACCAAGGACGGCGTGACGGTAGCGAAGGAAATCGAGTTGAAAGACCCCTTGGAAAACATGGGGGCGCAGATGGTGCGCGAGGTGGCTTCCAAGACTTCGGATGTCGCGGGTGACGGTACCACGACGGCTACCGTGCTGGCTCAAGTGATCTTCCGGGAGGGTGCAAGGACGGTGGCCGCCGGAGCGAACCCGATGGGGGTAAAGCGCGGCATCGAAAGCGCCATTCGCACGGTTTGCGGCTACGATGAGACCGGCAAAGACGGTAACGTGAAGCACGTCAAGGGCGAGTTGGACAAGATTTCGAAGCCGGTTGAGGGCGCCATGATCGCTCAGGTGGGCGCAATTTCGGCCAATGACGATCAGGCCGTCGGCACCATCATTGCCGAGGCCATGAAGAGGGTCGGCAAGGACGGCGTTATCACCGTGGAGGAGTCGAAGACCATGGAGACGACGCTCGAAGTGGTTGAGGGGATGCGGTTCGACCGCGGTTATTTGTCCGCTTACTTTGTCACGAACCCCGAGCGGATGGAGTGTGTGCTGGAAAACGCACTGATCCTGATCCACGAGAAGAAGATCAGCTCCATGAATGACCTGATGCCCCTGCTCGAGCAGACCGCCAAATCCGGCAAGCCGCTGCTGATCATCGCCGAGGAAGTGGACGGTGAGGCGCTGGCCACGCTGGTGGTCAACAAGCTTCGGGGCACCTTGCAGTGCTGCGCAGTGAAAGCGCCGGGCTTCGGCGATCGCCGCAAGGCCATGCTGGAAGACATCGCCGTTCTGACCGGGGGCAAGGCCATCTCCGAAGACCTCGGCATCAAGCTGGAGAACGTGACGCTTGCCGAGCTCGGCAAAGCCAAAAAGATCACCATCGACAAGGACGACACCACCATTATCGAGGGCGCCGGCCAAACCTCCGACATCGAAGGCCGCGTCAAGCAACTGCGCACTCAGATCGACGACTCCACGTCCGACTATGATCGCGAGAAGCTCCAGGAGCGACTGGCGAAGCTGGTGGGCGGCGTCGCTCAGATCAAAGTGGGGGCGGCTACCGAAACCGAGATGAAGGAGAAGAAAGCTCGCGTGGAGGACGCCATGCACGCTACCAAGGCAGCCATCGAGGAGGGCATCGTGGCGGGCGGCGGCGTGGCCCTGCTGCGCTGCATCCCCGCGCTCAGCAAGCTGAAGGGCGGTGAAGATGAACAGATCGGCATCAATATCGTGAAGCGGGCGCTTGAAGAGCCGCTGCGCATGATCGTCCAGAACGCCGGGCACGAAGGCGCGGTGGTGGTGGAGAAGGTGAAATCAAACAACAACTCGAGCTACGGCTTCAACGCACAGACCGAAAGCTTTGGCGACCTCATCGAAGACGGTGTCATTGACCCCACGAAAGTCACACGCACGGCGCTTCAGAACGCCGCTTCCATAGCATCCCTGCTCCTCACCACCGAGGTGCTGGTCGGCAACTACCCCGACGAATC
>Ga0335078_10018334_pt1 | contig 10407 bp, 7 predicted proteins | sample Lox_Sample_32_FD_206711 | JGI IMG/M metagenome (GOLD analysis project Ga0335078, IMG submission 206711) | Soil microbial communities from Loxahatchee National Wildlife Refuge, Florida, United States - Lox_Sample_3.2 | ecosystem: Environmental > Terrestrial > Soil > Wetlands | place: USA: Florida...
GCCCCGGTCAAGATCGGCATCACGGGGCTGCCGGGGTCCGGAAAGACCCAGACGCTCCTCCGGATCATCCAGCTCCTCGAGGAGGAGGGGGTCCGCGTCGGCGGGATGGTGACGGAGCCGATCGTCGAGAAGCAGCGGCGCACCGGCTTCCAGATCACCAACTGGCTCACGAAGGAGCACGAGGTGTTCGCCCACGAGGGCCTCAAGTCCCGGGTCCGCTCCGGCCGCTACGGCGTCAACGTCCAGGCGCTCGAGGGGCTCGGGACGCGGGCGCTCGCCGAGGCGCGGGACGCGGCCGACGTGATCGTCATCGACGAGGTCGGCAAGATGGAGGTCGAGAGCGACGCCTTCACGAAGAGCGTGATGGACACGCTCGACGCCGAGAAGTCGATCGTCATGACGCTCCACAAGAAGTCGCGGAACCCGCTGCTCCAGGACATCCGCCGGAGGGACGAGCTACGCCTGCTCGAAGTGACGCCGGTGAACAAGAACCTCCTCGCGTTCAAGATCGTCCACCTGATCACGGGTCGGGCCCACTAGGCGCCGCGATCGCGCGGCGCGAGGGGCGCACCGCGTTCTGGGGCCCGGTCGTCACGCCGGGACGGGGTCCGCGCCGGCGCGCGGCGCTGTTCTACAATCCGGCGATGGCCGCCGACCGCGACCTCGGGGTCGCGTTCGTGCGGGCGTGGTCCGCGCCGGAGGCGCGACGTCTCGTCGGGTGGGAGGCGACCGCCGCGACCGGGGTCCGTGGCCTTCGGCTGCTCGACGAGACCGAGGCGTTCGGCTCGTTCCTGTTCACGGAATCGAATCCGGCGGCGTTCGAGGTCCTCCGCCGGAACGTCGGGTCTCGGCCGAGCGGGCGGGCCCGGCTCGCCGACGCGCGCCGCCCCCCCGACGACGGACCGTTCGACTACGTCGACCTCGATCCGTTCGGCTCCCCGGTCCCGTTCGTCGACGCCGGGCTCGCCGCGGTGCGCGTCGGGGGCGTGCTGGCGGTGACCGCAACCGACCTCATCGTGCTCGCGGGCGCCCAGCCCCGGGCAACGGTCCGACGCTACGGGGCCCGGCCCGTGCGGGCCCGGCTCGGACCCGAGGGGGGGCTCCGTATCCTGCTCGCGTACGTGGCGAGGCGGGCGCGCTCGGCCGGCCGGACGGTCCGACCGCTGCTCGCGTACGCCCGGGACCATCACGTGCGCGCGTACGTCGAGGTCCGAAGCGCCGACGACCCGCCCGACCCGGTGCGGGTCGTCGAGCCGGAAACTTGGGACGGACCCCCGCTCCCCGGCGATCCGCCGTTCGGCCCGCTCTGGATGGGCCCGATCGTCGACCCCGGGATCGCCGAGCGGCTGGCGGTGCCGGCGGGGGCGGAGCGGCCGGCCGAGACGGAGCAGTTCCTCGAACGGCTGCGCGACGATGCGGCGGTGCCAATCGCGTTCTACTACGAGCCGAATTCGCTCGCCCATCGACTGCACCTCCCCGCGCCGACGGCGCTGACCGACTGGATCGCGACATTGCGCGAACGAGGCTACCGCGCCGGACGGACGCACGCACGACCGGAGGGGTTCCGGACCGACGCGCCCCGGTCGGTCGTCGAGTCGCTCGCCCGCGAGCGGGCCGCCGCCGCTCAATCCCAGAACGCGCGCGTGCGGGCGTAGGCGCGCTCGGCCCGCAGTAGCTCGGTGAAGAACGCGTCGTCGTCCCGGTACCGGCGCATGAGGAGCCGCCGGGCCGTCTCGGGTCCGACGCCGCGCGCGGCCAGCGCCAGGAGCGCGCGGTCCCCGTGGTGCGCGACGAGCTCGGCGGAGGTGTAGCCCGCGCGGACCAACGCCTCGGTGCCGGCCGCGAGCACGACCGACTTCCGGCCCTTGCGGCCGGGGCGGACGGCCGCGGGCTTCCACTTCCGCTTCGCGTACGCCGAGAGCCGCTGGATCTCGTCCTCCCGTCGGGGCGAGAGGACCGCGGAGAGCGCCCCATGGCAGAGGAGGCACCGGCTCCCCCCTTCGTCCCGGTAGCGGCGGGGCGTCGTCGAGCGGGTGAATCCGCACCGGAGGCAGACCAGCGCGAGCGACTCGTTCTCGAGCCGCTCCCGGACCGCCTTCAGCAACGTCGGGGGCGGGGAGTCGGGAAGGATCCGCCACCGGAGCCGCTCGAGGGGCCCGTCGGTCAGCGGGCCGGGGGGCGCCGCGACGATCGTGATCCGCCCCTCCCCGACGGCCCCGAGGATCTCCCGGGCGTGGTCGAGGTCGTAGCGGTCGTGGAGCGTCTTGTCGAGCGTCTCCTCCCCGAGGGGCGTCGTTCGGCTCGCCTCGAGCAGGGGGTCGAGGGCGCGGAGGTCCCGGGGGTCGGCCGACGCGGGGACGACCCCGAGCTTCCGCGCCACGTTGAGGAACACCCAGCGGTAGTCGAGACCGCTCGGCACGAGCCGCTCGATCAGCGGTCCGAGCGTCGCGGGGTCGATCCGGACGGCGTCGACCAGCACGGACGGCTCGACGGCGATCGGCAGCTCGAGGACGAACCAGGTCGGCTCGACGCTCGCGACGTCGACCCGCGCTCCGAGCCGGGCCGTGAGGAGGCCGGCGACCGCCACCGCCAGGGTCTCGTTCGTGCGCGTCCCCCCGCAGCAGCCGTAGACGACCGTCCGCTCCCGCGCCGTCACGGTGATCGTCTCGTCGGTCGCGAGGGCCCCGACCGCCCGCGCGGCGGCGTTCCGGTCGAGGAGCCGTTGCCGGTCGACGTCGGGGATCGGGTAGCCGTCCAGCGCTCCGGTGCGGCGGGCGCGTCCGATCTCGCGCGCGACGTCGAACGGCACGGGAAGGTCCTCCCCCGCCCAGCGCGGCTCCTGGCCGAGCTCCTGGACCCCCTCCACGAGCAGCTCGCCGTCCCGGTACTCCACGACCTTCCAGGTGCGCCCGTGCAGGAGAAAGATCTCCTCGGGCTGCGCGAGGATCTGGGTGAGGACGAACCGCTCGTCCAGCGTGCCGATCGTGCGACGGGTGGCGATATCCCGCAGTCGATACGTCCGCTCGTCCGGGATCATCGAAAGAAACGCGTAGAACCGGGCGAGCGTCCCGCGCCCGGGGACGATCCGTTCTCCGTCGCGCCGGGCCAGCCCGAGGCCGGCGAGATAGTCGATCAGCTCGCGCCACTCGGCATCGGAGAGGTCGGCGACGCACGCCGCGGGACGGAGGCGGGCCACGAGCCGGTCGACCCCGCTCGGACCCTCCGCCCGCAGCTCGGCGACAATCTGCTGGGCGGCGGCGAGACGGTTCCGGGTCCGCCAAGCGACCGGCTCGATCTCGCCGCTGTCGGCGCGACGCGCCAGCACCGCCGCCTCCTCGAGGTCGTCGTCGTCCAGCGAGAGGATCGACCCGTGGATCGTCCGGTCGAGACGGTGGCCGCTGCGCCCGACCCGCTGGACCAGGCGCCCGACCTGGTGCGGAGAGCCGAACTGGACGACGTGGTCGACCGCGCCGATGTCGATCCCGAGCTCGAGCGAGGACGTCGCGACCAGCGCTCGGAGGGTGCCGTCGCGGAACGCCCGCTCGGCCTCCTCGCGGACGTCGCGCGACAGCGATCCGTGGTGCACCGCTATCGGCAGGTCCGGGGCGAGCCGCTGGAGCCGCGCCGCCAGCCCTTCGGCCGTCCTCCGGGTGTTGACGAACAGGAGCGTCGTCCGGTGGGCCCGGATCTCGACGAGGATCTCCCGCAGCGCATCGATCAGCGGCGGCTCGGCCTTGAGCTCGCGGACGAGGTCGGCCGGGAGCGGCTCGGCCGACTTCGGGGGACGACGGGCGCTCAGCTCGAGCGAACGTCGGCCGGCGGCGGCGATCACCTCCGCCTCCCGCGGCGCCGGGGCGAGGAAGCGCACGACCGCTTCCGGGTTGCCGATCGTCGCGGAGAGCCCGATGCGCCGTACTGTTCGGCCGGTGAGCGCGTCCAGCCGCTCGAGGGTCATCGCGAGCTGGGCTCCGCGATCGGAGCCGACGAGCTCGTGGACCTCGTCGACGATCACCGTTCGCACGTGCGCGAGCGCGGCCCGAAGACGGGCGCCGACCAGGAGGATCTGGAGGGTCTCGGGGGTCGTGAGCAGGAGATCGGGGGGATGCCGCGACTGGGCGGCCCGACGGGCGGGCGGCGTGTCGCCGTGCCGGACGGCGGCGGTCAGTCCGACCTCCTGGCCGAGCGCGACCAGCCGGTGCTCGAGGTCGCGGTTCAGCGCCCTCAGCGGCGTCACGTACAGGATCGAGATCGGCGGGGTCGGGTCGGCGAGGCGCTGGGAGAGGAGGGGGAGGAGGGCGGCCTCGGTCTTCCCGGTCCCGGTGGGGGAGATCAGGAGCGCGTCCGCGCGGCCGGCGAGCAGCGGCAGCGCGAGCCGCTGGATCTCGGTGAGCTCGCGGAACCCCCGGCGGCCGACCGCCGCGGCGAGCCGGGGATCGATCCCCGGAATCGGCGGCGGGGCGATCGGCCCGGGCTCTCCCGACGGCGCGTCCATCGCCGCGACACGTCGGCCGCGGGAGAAAGGAGTGTCGACCGGCTAGACGTTCGACCCCGGTTCGAGGTCGAGCATCCGCAGGCCGAAGCTCTCGACCAGCGGGCGGCCGAACGCGCGTCCCGGGAACGTCTCCACCGCCACCTCCTGCAGGACCCCGACGGTCGCCCGAAGGAGGTGGCCCCCGACCAGCCGGTGGTCCGGACCGGCGACGGCGGCGTGGAGATGGATCGAGGGACGCCCGTCGGCCCGAGCGATCGTCCCGTGCAACGCCACGACCTCGTGCGGGACCGCGAGGTCGTGCGGAACGTACCGGCTCCCGTCCCAGTAGCCGAACGACGCCGCGCGGAACATCCCGATCCCGAACAGCACGGCGCCGGCCCGCACGTCCTCCCGGTCGCTGAAGTCGGTCAGCGCCTGGAAGAGGTCCTGCTGGTCGTCCAGTCGGAGGAGGTAGCGGCTGCCGTCCCGGGCCGTCTGCATGCGCCCGCCAGCCCGGGAGGGTCTAAGGGAGTTGCGCGGAGCAAACGGTATGGCGGCGACCGCACTGTCGCCCGCTCCGTGGCCGAGAATCCGTTGCGCGCCGCCGGACCGCGGCCCGAAGCCGAGATCGTCGCCGCCATCGCCCGGGGCGGCGCGGCGGTCGTCGCGCTCTCGGGCGGGGTCGACTCGGCGCTCGTCGCCGCGCTCGCGCGGGAGGCGCTCGGCGATCGCGCGACGGCCGTCACGCTGACCGGGTCGGCCGTCGCGGCGTCCGAGGTCGCGGTCGCCCGGGCCGTCGCCCGCACGGTCGGCATCGCGCACGTCGTCGTCGGGGCCGACCCCCTGACCCGTGACGAATACCGGGCGAACCGGCCGGATCGGTGCTATCACTGCCGCTCGGTGGAAGCGGGCGCCGTCCGGGCCTGGGCGGCCGACCGTGCGATCGACCAGTTCCTGGATGGAGTCCACGCGGACGACCTCGGCGACGACCGACCCGGGCTCCGCGCGATGGAGGAGGCGGGCTTTCGCCACCCGCTGCTCGTCGCGAGCTGGGGGAAGGTCGACGTGCGAGCGGCCGCGCGCCGGCGGGGCCTGCCGAACTGGGACCGGCCGAGCAACGCCTGCCTCGCCTCGCGGGTCGCCCACGGGACACCCATCGACCCCGACCTGCTCGCTCGGATCGACGCGGCAGAGCAGCTCGTCGCGGCCCGGGGGTTCCGCCGCGTGCGCGTCCGCGTATCTCCCGCGGGAGCCCGGATCGAAGTCGATCCGGACGAGGTCGCCCGGCTGACCTCCGCGCCGACGGCGACGGAGGTCGCCGAGGCCGTCCGCCGTCTCGGGTTCGCGCGTGTGGAGATCGATCCCCGGGGGTACGGGGCCCTCCGCGCCGGGCTGACGGTCCTCCGATGAAGGCGAGCCCGAACCCGACGATGCCGGCCAAGCCGCTCCCGGGGACGTTCCGTCTCCAGACGGAGATGGTCCCGCAGGGCGACCAGCCGCGGGCGATCGACGAGATCGTGCGGCGCGTCCGCGCCGGCGAGCCGTTCGTCACCCTGCTCGGGGTCACGGGCAGCGGGAAGACGTTCACGATGGCCCAGGTCGTCGAGCGACTGCAGCGGCCGACGCTCGTCGTCAGCCCGAACAAGACCCTCGCGGCCCAGCTCGTGAGCGAGTTCCGCTCGCTGTTCCCCGAGAACGCGGTCGAGTACTTCGTGAGCTACTACGACTACTACCAGCCCGAGGCGTACGTCCCGCAGATCGACCTGTACATCGAGAAGGACGCGCAGATCAACGAGGAGATCGATCGGCTGCGCCACCGGGCGACCCAGGCGTTGCTCACCCGGCGGGACGTCCTGATCGTCGCGTCGGTCAGCTGCATCTACGGCCTGGGTTCCCCCGACGACTACCGGGCGTCCGTCGTCTCGCTCCGGGTCGGCCAGGAGATCGGCCGCCAGGCGCTGCTCGCTCAGCTCGTCCGGATGAAGTACGCCCGGAACGACGTCGAGCTGAAGCGGGGCCGCTTCCGGGTGCGCGGCGGCACGATCGACCTCATGGGCGCGGGCGAGACCGTCCACCGCGTGGTGCTCGACGGGAGCACCGTCGGCGCCCTGGCGGAGCTCGATCCCGTGACGCAGGAAGAGCGGCGGGAGCTCACCGAGCTGACGGTCTTCCCCGCGACGCACTTCCTGACCGTCGACGACCGGCTCCGCGCGATCCTCGGGCGGGTCGCAAGGGAGCGCGACAGCCGGGTCGCCGAGCTGAAGGCGCAGGAGAAGATCGTCGAGGCGCAGCGTCTGAACGGCCGGGTCGATTACGACCTCGAGATGATCCGGGAGACCGGTTACTGCGCCGGCATCGAGAACTACGCGCGGTACTTCTCCGGCCGGAAGCCGGGCGAGCCGCCGTACACCCTCCTCGACTTCTTTCCGGACGACCTGCTCGTCTTCCTCGACGAGTCGCACGTCGCGGTCCCCCAGCTCCAGGGGATGTACAAGGGCGACCGGTCGCGGAAGGACAACCTGGTCGAGTTCGGATGGCGGTTGCCGTCGTGCCGGGACAACCGTCCGCTCAAGTTCCCGGAGTTCCTCGCCCACGTCAAGCAGGCGGTGTTCGTCTCGGCGACCCCGGGACCGTTCGAGCGGAAGGCCTCGAAAGGGATCGTCGAGCAGATCATCCGGCCGACCGGGCTCGTCGATCCGCCGATCGAGGTCCGCCCGCTCGCCGGCCACATCGCCGACCTCGTGCGCGAGCTGCGGGCGTGCATCGCCCGCGGCGACCGGGCGCTCGTCACGACGCTCACGAAGGCGACGAGCGAGGAGCTGACGAACTACCTCACGAACCAGGGGCTGAGGGTCCGCTACCTCCACTCCGACGTCGAGACGCTGAAGCGGGTCGAGATCCTGCGCGACCTCCGCCTCGGCCGCTTCGACGTGCTGGTCGGGATCAACCTCCTGCGGGAAGGGCTCGACCTCCCCGAGGTGAGCTTCGTCGCGATCCTCGACGCCGACAAGGAGGGCTACCTGCGGAGCGAGACGTCGATCGTGCAGACCGCCGGCCGGGCCAGCCGGAACGTCGAGGGAAAGGTCGTCCTCTACGCTGACCGCCTCACCGGCTCGATGAGCCGGGCGATCGCCGAGATGGGCCGGCGCCGCGCGGCGCAGGTCGCGTTCAACGCCGAGCACGGGATCGTGCCGGAGAGCGTCCGCAAGGAGATCCGCTCGCTGCTCGCCCCGTCCGAGAGCGCGCCGTCCGGGGAGCTCTCCGCCGCCGGGCTCGGGAAGCGGTGGAAGGAGCGGTTCCCGCTCCTCCTCGCGAACCTCGAGGAGGAGATGCGGCTCGCCTCCGAGCGCCTCGACTTCGAGGAGGCGGCCCGCATCCGCGACCGGATCCGGGAGATCCGTCGGACGAGCGAGGCCGCCGCGCCCGCCGAGGCGGGGCGGACGCGCCCGCGCGCCGCCGCCCGCTAAAGCCGGCTTGAGCGCCGGTGAAAGACCGTTTTAATCCCCCGCCGGTGAGGTCGCCGTGCCCTCCCTCCCCCCGGCCCGGACGGACGGACTCGCCGCGCTGCGGCGGAGCGGGGCGGTCACCGAGCTGCTGTTCCTGTACGAGTGCGCGACCGAGGAGCCGACGCAGCTTCGGCCGATCGCCGAGCGGCTCGGCCTCACGGTGCAGGCGGCGTCCCACTCGTTCCGTCGGCTGCTCGCCGACGGGCTCGTCGAGGTGCGGAGCGGACGCTACCGACCGACCGTCCGCGGGGTCGCGACCCTCCACGCCGCGCTCGACCGGGTCGGCACGGACGTCGCCGCCCGGCTCGCCCGCCTCCACGTCATCCGGTCGACGCGCGCGCTGGCGGCCGAGGCGCTCCCGGACGGCGCACCCGTCCGGCTCGAGATGGTCGATGGGGTGCTGACGGCGCACGGCGGTACGAGCGGGCCGTCCCGCGGGCGGGTCGCGCGCGGCGGTCCGGCGGGGTCGCTGATCGAGGTCGTCGCGCTCGAGGGGATCGTCCCGATCGCCCCGGGCCGCGTCACCGTCGTGCCTCTCTCGGCCGCGGACCTCGCCGACCCGGGGCTCAGCCGCCGCCTCGCCCGGATCTGGCGCGCCGACCGCACCGCGATCGCGGCGGCCGAGGGGATCGAGGCGTGGCATGCCGCTCGCGCCTCCGGGACGCCGGGGGTCCTCCGGTTCGGCGTGGCGGCCAGTTGCCGGGCCGCGTCGCGCGTCGGCGTGCCGAGCGTGGTCGCGGTCGCCCACGACGCCCTGCCGGACCTCCTCGCCGAGTTCTCGGACCCCGATCCCCCTCCGCTCGAGGTCCGACCGCTGTCCCGTCGGGAGCGGCCGCGCGGGTCCCGCCACTAGGGGGCGGGCGCGGGCGCCAGCCGGGACGCGCACGTGCGCAACAGCTCGTCGAGTCCGGCGATCGAGGTAGCGCCGAGCGCTCGCAGCTCCTCGGTCACGCGCGTCGCCGCCCCGTCCGTGAAGTCCCACGGCCGCCCGGGGGGCCGCGGCATCAGCAGGGTCGGTACCCGGGAGACCGACGGGCGAAGGTCCTCGAGGTTCGAGAGGTTCGAGGGTCCCACGGGGAACGGGGCGACCACGACGAGCCGGGCCTCCGCGAGCAGCCGCTGGCCCTCGGCCCGCGCCTCGGCGCCGATCGGCGCGAACGGGACCTCCACGGCGCACGGCACCCCGAGCCGCTCGGCGGTCTCCTGGTCGGAGTCGAGGAGGTTCAGGACCCCGGCCGTCACGCGATAGCCGGCGTCCACGAGCGTTCGGAGGATCGGCTCGGCGCTCCCGCCGCCTCCGACGACGTGGATCGGGCCCGGGCCCAGCGACGCGGGGCCGCGCGGCCCCGTCGGCACCGGACGGTACGGGATCAGGTACGGGGCCCCGGAGCGGGGGTCGTGCCGGAGGGCCGCCACGACGCCCCATACGCGCTCCAAGAGCTCCTCGGAGAGCACGGCGGCGGGAGGCCCGTCGGCGACCTTGCGACCGCGGGAGAGGACGACGACCCGGTCGGCGAACCGGGCGGCCAGGTTCAGGTCGTGCAGGGCGGCGACGACCGTGACCTTCCCGAGGGAGGCGAGCGCCCGGACCCGGGTCAGGAGATCGAGCTGGTGTCCGATGTCGAGGTGCGCCGTGGGCTCGTCGAGGAGGAGGATCGGCGCCCGCTGCACCAGCGCCCGGGCGAGCACCGCCCGCTGCCGTTCGCCGCCGCTCAGCGCGAGGACGCTCTCCGTCGCCCGGTCGCCCAGCCCGACGTCCTCCAGCGCGACACGGGCCGCGGACCGGTCGGCGTCGGTCTCCCCCTCGAAGGCGCCCAGATGGGGGTAGGTACCGTAGAGCACGTAGTCGAGCAGGCGGACCGGATCGCGGGGGGACTCCTCCTGGGGCACCCAGGCCACACGGCGGGCCCGCTCCCGGACCGTGAGTCGGTCGACCGGGGTGCCGGTGACCTCGACCGTCCCCGCGGACGGCGGTAGGAGGCCGAGCGCCGTCCGCAGCAGCGTGGTCTTCCCGGAGCCGTTCGGGCCGGCGAGCGCGACGAACTCACCGGCACGTACGCGAAGATCGACCCCGGAGAGCGCCGCTCGGGGACCGAACTGCACCGAGACCGCCGACCAGGAGAGGGCCATCCCGGGGGAGCCGGGGGCGGGCGTTGTGCCGCTCATCCTCCTCCGAGGGGCGCGCCGCCGCGGCGACGGTAGAGGAGGTAGGCGAAGAACGGCGCCCCAGCGAAGGCGGTGAAGATCCCGATCGGGAGCACGCTCGACGGCAGCGCCAGGAGCGAAGCGTCGCGGGCGAGCAGCAGGAAGGCGCCGCCGACCACGGCCGCGCCGGGGACGACCGTCCGGTAGTCCGGCCCGGCAAGCCGCCGGACGATATGCGGCGAGACGAGGCCGACGAAGCCGATCACGCCGGTGAACGCGACCGCG
>Ga0335078_10018335_pt1 | contig 10407 bp, 6 predicted proteins | sample Lox_Sample_32_FD_206711 | JGI IMG/M metagenome (GOLD analysis project Ga0335078, IMG submission 206711) | Soil microbial communities from Loxahatchee National Wildlife Refuge, Florida, United States - Lox_Sample_3.2 | ecosystem: Environmental > Terrestrial > Soil > Wetlands | place: USA: Florida...
GCCGGCACCGAGAGCGGGATGGTCGTCTCGTTCGACGACGGCGACCACTGGCAGTCGCTGCAGCTCAACCTGCCGAACACGTCGTACCGCGACGCCGTGATCACCGGCAACGACCTCGTCGTGGGCACCTACGGGCGGGGGATCTGGATCCTCGACGACATCTCGCCGCTGCGGCAGATGACGCCCGAGCTCGCGGCGGAGGACGTGCACCTCTTCGCGCCGGGCGGAGCGGTGCGGATGCACCGGAACGTGGGCCAGGACACGCCGTTTCCGCCGGAGGTCCCGCACGCGCTGAATCCGCCCGATGGCGCGGTCATCTACTACTGGTTGAAGGCGAAGCCCGCGGGCGAGGTGACGCTCGACGTGCTCGACCGTTCGGGGGCGGTCGTCCGCCACCTGTCCAGCGTGGCGCCCGCTCCGGTAAGCGAGGCGGCGCACCCGCCGGAGCCGAACTTCTGGCTGGCCGCGCCGCAGGCGCTGCCGGTCGAGGCCGGCATCAACCGCACGACCTGGAACCTGCGCTACGACGCGCCCCCGGCGTTCACGCACAGCTTCGACATCAACGCGAACCCCGGGCTCACACCGGCCTCGCCCCAGGGGCCACTGGCGCCGCCGGGCCGCTACACGATCAAGCTCACCGTGGGCGGCAAGGCGTACACCGGTGACGTGACCGTCGCCAACGATCCCCGCTCGCCCGGCACGACCACGGCCATCGCGGCGCAGCACGCGCTGCAGATGAACCTCGTGCACGGCATGAGCGAGTCGTGGGACGGGCGCCAGCAGGCGGAGGCACTGCGCCCCGCGGTCGCCGCCGACACGGGCTCGAGCGTCCCGGCCGACGTCGCGGACGCGGCGAAGGCCATCCTGGCCGGCCTCGACTCGGTCGCCGGCACCGCGGGAACCCCGGGGGGGTTCTTCCGCCGGGGCGGGCCCACGCCGCCGCCGACGTTCCTCACGATCAACGGCAATCTCGAACGTCAGCTGAACGGCCAAGACCTGGCCGACATGGCTCCGACGCCGGCGGCGCTCGCCGACTATGCCGCCGCCTGCAAGGACCTGCGGCGCGCGACCACCACTTGGAACCGCCTGCGCAACCGCGATCTCGTCGGCCTCAACGCGGGCCTGGCCGGCCACAGCCTGGCCGCCGTCACGGTTACGGGCTCGCCGCTCGCCGTCCCGAGCTGCGGGCCGGCGACGTCGAAGCACCGGTAGCGCTTCGACCCGCCTTTCTACTTATAGGAGATCGACCAGGGGCCGCCCGACCGGGCGGCTCCCGTCGTGCCTCGAATGTCGATTCGCCCGCCACTGATTCCGCGGCGCACGAGCTCGAGCGCCCGGCCCTGGCCAACAAGCCGGCGCCTGGGTATCTCGAACGGACAGATGCCCTCCACGTCCGCCGTACTCGTTGCGCGCGCGGCCCGCGCCTGGGTCGCCGCGGGGCTGCTTACTCTCGTCGTCGCCTGCGGCGACCACACCTCGACGACCCAGACGCCCCCGCCATCACCACTCAGCGGCATGTTCCTCGGGGCCGACGTCTCGTCCCTTTCCCGGATCGAGCAGGCCGGCGGCGTGTTCCGCGACGGGGGCCAAGCCGGCGACGCGATCGCCATCCTGCACGCGCACGGCAGCAATACCTTCCGCCTTCGCCTGTTCGTGAATCCGCCGGACACGGACGTGGTGGTCAACGACCTGCCCTACACGGTCGCGCTGGCGCAGCGGGTGAAGGCAGCCGGCGCGAGGCTGCTGCTCGACATCCAGTACTCCGACACGTGGGCCGATCCCGGCCATCAGGCCACGCCGGCCGCGTGGGCGAGCCTCGGCATCGACTCGCTCGCGGCGCGGGTGCAGTCCTACACCGACAGCGTGATCCGGACGCTCAAGCAGGCGGGCGCGCTGCCGGACATCGTGCAGGTCGGGAACGAGATCGACAGCGGGATGCTGTGGCCGCTCGGCCAGCTGTACGTCAACGGCGCCGACACGACGCTCGCCTGGAACCAGTTCACGCGCCTGCTCAAGGCCGGCATCGCGGGCGTGCGCGCCGCGCTCGGGCCGGGCGACTCGGTGCGCATCATGCTGCACTACGGGCAGGGCGGCGACACCGGCGGCACCGAGTGGTTCTTCGACCACATGAACGGCTACGGCGTGCCCTACGACGTCATCGGCCTGAGCTACTACCCGTGGTGGCACGGCACGATCGGGGCGCTCGAGGCCAACCTGCAGGCCACCGAGCAGCGCTACGGCAAGGACCTCGTCGTGGTCGAGACGTCGTATCCGTGGGGTGGCAACGGCTGGCAGGGCATCGCGACGAACACCGCGCCCATGACGTGGGCGGTCACGCCCGCCGGCCAGGCGCAGTACCTGACGGACCTGCTGGCGGCGGTCGCGAACGTGCCGGGCGGCCACGGCGCCGGCGTGGTGTGGTGGTACCCGGAGGCCATTCAGGTCTCCGGCCTCTACATCTGGGGCGGCGGCTCTCTGTCGCTGTTCGACGCGACCGGCAACGTCCTTCCCGCCGCCGGCGACTTCGCCGCCCGCTGAGCGGCGGCTTCCCCGCTATCGCGCTCCGCTCCTCGGATCCGGTCGCACGGTGAACGCCTGCGTGTAGGTCTGCCCGTTCACGTTGAGCTTCGCCGTGAACGTGCCCGTCAGCAGCCGGACCGGGCCGCGCCGGAAGCCGCCGCCGCCGCCGGGCCCGCCCGCCGGCGCGGGCGGCACCGGGCGCCACACCACGCGGTGGATGCCGCCCCCTGCCGACAAGGGCTGTGGCGCGCTCTGCCACAGGGGTGAGACGCGCGGGATGCCGCCCGGCGCGCCGCCGCGCGGCCCGGTGCTCTCCGGCGCTGCCGCGCTCGAGAATGTCCTGAGGCTCGCGCCGCTCGCGTCGAGGATCTCGAGCGTCACCGAGGCCGTCGCCGCGCTTTTCAGGTAGTAGTCAATCACCGCGCCGGCCGGCGGGTTCTCGGCTTGGGGCTCGTCCTTCTGCAGCGGCGTGCCGTCGTCGCCGCCCTGGATCACGTTGATCACGTCGGCGGGTTTGAACAGGTACGCGTCCGCCGCGAGCACGGCGTCGGTGAGCTGGCGCAGCGGGCTGATGTCGTCCACCACCCAGAAGCCGCGCCCGTGCGTCGCCACGATGATGTCGTCGCCGTACACGGCGAAGTCGCGCACCGACGTCGGTGGCAGGTTGAGCTGCAGCGGCTGCCAGTGGTCGCCCGCGTCGAAGGAGACGAAGGCGCCGCGCTCGGTGCCGGCGAACAGCAGGCCCGGCCGCGCCGGATCCTCCTTCACGCTGTGGACGTACACGCCCGCCGGCAGGCCGGCGACGACAGGCTCCCACGTGAGGCCCATGTCGCGCGTGCGATAGACGTACGGCGCGAAGTCGTCGAGCTGGTGCCGGTCCACGCTCGCGTACGCCGTGCGGAAGTCGTGGTGCGACGCCTCCACCATCGTCACCCGGCTCCACGCCGTGAGCGCCGGCGGCGTGACGTCCTTCCACGTGGCACCGCCGTCGGTCGTGACCTGGATCAGACCGTCGTCCGTTCCCACCCACACCATCGGGACGAGGAGCGGCGACGGGGCGATCGTGTAGATCACGCCGCGCCTCCCGTTCCCGTTGTCGGCCGCGGCCGCCGCGTCCAGGTTCGGCGGCACGCCCGGGTCGGGCCGCGTGAGGTCCGGGCTGACTTGCATCCAGGTCTGCGCTCCGTCGGTCGTGCGGAACAGGAACTGGTTCCCGTAGTAGAGCGCGTGCGGGTCCGCCGGAGAGAGCACCAGCGGCTGCGTCCAGTCAGCGCGCGCCGGCTCGGAACCCTTGGGCTCCGTCGTCCCCGGCACCGGGTTGTTCGTCTCCAGGTCCCACCGGGTGCCGGTGCCGCCGTACACGATGCCCGGATGCAGCGGATCGCCGGCCGTGTAGCCGCTCTCGCCCGCCGCGCCCATCGGCTCCCAGTCGCGCTCCGAGATCTCGGCGAACTTGCCGCGCGAGCGCACGGCCACCGCGCCGCTGTCCTGCTGCGCGCCCGTCACCCAGTATGGGAACCGGTAGTCCACCGACACGTGATAGATCTGCGCGGTGGGCTGGTTGAGCCACGACGTCCACGTCACCTCGCGCGGATCCTCGGTCCGCGCGTTGCGCGTGATCACCGCGCCCTGGTCGCTGCCGACGATGAGCGTGTCCGGATCGTCGGGCGCGATCCAGACCTGGTGGTAGTCGTCGCCGCCGGGCGAGCCGCGCAGCGCCACCCACGTGCGCCCGCCGTCCTTGGTGCGATTCACCGCCACGTTGGGCACGTAGACGATGTCGGGGTCGCGCGGGTCCACCGCGATCTTCTCGAAGTACCAGCCCCGGCCCCAGAGCGCGGGATCGCTCGACAGGCGGCTCCAGGTCGCGCCGGCGTCGTCCGACCTGAAGAAGCCGCCCTGCCCCGGCGGTGCGGCGCCGCGCGCTCCCGCCGGCGCCGGTGCGGCGGCCGCCCCGGCTTCCGGCACCAGGCAGTCCACTACCGCGTACACGCGGCGCGGATGGGTCGGCGAGACCGCGATGCCCGTCCGCCCGATGCCCGCCGCCGGCAGGCCATTCGTGAGCTGCTTCCAGCTCCCGCCGCCGTCGCTGGACTTGAAGATGCCGCCGCCGGGGCCGTTGGTGGGCGCGTAGGTGAACCACGGCGGGCGCCGCGTGTTCCACAGCCCGGCGTACACCACCCGCGAGTCGGCCGGATCGATCACCACCTCGACGGCGCCCACGTTCTCGTCCTTGTAGAGCACCTTCTCCCAGTTCCGGCCGCCGTTGCGCGAGCGGAAGACGCCGCGCTCGGGGTTGGACGCGTACGGCGAGCCGATGGCCGCGACGAACACGACGTCCGGGTTCCGCGGGTCCACCGCGATCTTGCCGATGTGCTGCGTGGCTTCGAGTCCGAGGTGGGTCCAGGTCCGGCCCCCGTCGGTGGACTTGTAGACGCCGTTGCCGTAGCCCATCGAATCCCGCGGGGTGGACTCGCCGCTGCCCACGTAGACCACGTCGGGCGCCGAGGGCGCCACCGCCAGCGCGCCGATCGAAGCGACGGGCTCGGCGTCGAACACCGGCTCCCACGTGCGCCCGCCGTCGATGGTCTTCCAGACCCCGCCGTTCACGTGCCCGAAGTAGAACTCGTTCGGCCTGCCGGGCACGCCGGCCACCGCGTCCACGCGCCCGCCGCGGAAGGGGCCCAGCATCCGCCACTTCGGGCCGTCCTGCGGGTCGAGCGGCAGCCGGTCGGGCGCGCCCGCGCGCTCGACGGCGGCCGCGTCTGCGCCGGCGCGGGGCGGCAGCGCCGTCAACGCACGGCCGAGCCACGGCCCCAAGGCCACGGCGCCCCAGCCCGCCTGCCCGAGTCGCGCGAGGAACACGCGGCGCCCCACGCCCGGGCCGGTCAGGCCCGCTTCTTCGCTTGTCGCTCCATCCAGGCCCATGCGCGCGCGCCGTCTCGCCACGGAAAGCTCCCGCTGCGTTCAGGATTCTCGGATATGGGAACGTCTCAACCTCTCCACCCGCACGGCCCGCTGTCAATCGCCCGGCAAAGCGAAGCCCCGCGGACCGTGCGGCCCGCGGGGCTCCGAGGTGCTCGGGAGGCGGCGCCTACGCCTTGGGCGGTGCCGGCGCGGCGGCTGCGGGCCCGTCCGCGCAGGTCCTGAGCCCGAGCAGCGCGTAGATCGGGCAGAACGTGATCAGGCTGGTGAGGAGGAAGATGAGGGCGACGATGCCGAGGATCAGCGCCAGCGTCCCGTCGATAACGTGTGCGAAGTAGAGGACCGCGATGACGATCGCGACGACCGTGCGGATCACGCGATCCACGACACCCATGTTCTTCTTCACTGTGCCCCCTGGTAGAGTCGCTCGCCGGCCAACCGCAGCTACCATACCACGGGCGTTAGGGAGGCGTTAGGGCGGGGGCCGTCATTTCCGATCGTGCAGGCGTCGTTTGCGCGGGGCCGACCCGCTTCCTAGCATAGGCCCATGGCTACTCTACGACGCGCCGTCGCGTGCGCCGCCTTCCTGCCGGCCCTGCTGTTGCCGGCGGCGCGGCCGCTCGCGGCCCAGGTCTCGACCTACCAGCTGCTGCAGACGTTCTCCGACCTGTTGAACCAGATCCGCGTGAACTACGTGGACTCGGTCACGACCTATCACCTGATGCGCGGTGCCATCGAGGGCATGCTCGCCTCGCTCGACCCGCACAGTTACTTCCAGGAGCACAGGCAGAGCTCGCGCATCGACGCCTGGCACGCGGGACTCCTCGGGTGGACCGGGATCTACGTGGGCGACGAGGAAGGGGCCGTCGTCGTGATGAGCGTGGCGTCCGGAAGCCCGGCCGAGCGGGCCCACGTGAGCCCCGGCGACCGGATCAAGGCCGTGAACGACACCGTGGTCGCCGGCCTGCGCGCGCCCGACGTGCAGGCGCGCCTCGTCGGCGAGGACGGCTCGAAGGTCCGGATCAGGCTCGAGCGCGGGTCGCGGCTGCAGCCCGACACCGCCACGGTCACGGTGAAGAACGCGGACATCCGGGAAATCAGCGTCTCGCGGGCGCGCACGCTCGCCGGCGGGGTGGGCTACGTGCGGCTGGAGGAGTTCCTCGAGCACAGCGGCGAGGAGGTGAGCGACGCGATCGAGCGCGTGTCGCGGCGGCCCGCACCGCGCCGCATCATCCTCGACCTGCGCGGCAACCCCGGCGGCCTGGTGGCCGCCGCGCTGGACGTCCTGTCGCTCTTCCTGCGCGACGGGCAGGTGGCGTTCCGGGAGCAGGGCCGGAATCCCGGCGCGAACGTCACGGAGATCGTGCACCACGACGGCCGTTTCAGCGGGGACCGCCTCGTCCTGTTGATAGACCAGTGGTCGGGCTCGTCGTCCGAGATCGTGGCGGGCTCCCTGCAGGACCACGACCGGGCGATCATCCTCGGCCGGCGGAGCTTCGGGAAGGCGCTGGTGCAGGCGCCGTTCTACGTGCAGCCCGCCGGCGACCTCGTGATGCTCACGATCGCGCACGTGGTCACGCCGAGCGGCCGCGTGGTGCAGCGGCGGTACGAGGGCCTCACGGTCGAGCAGTACTACGCGCTCGCCGGCAAGGGCGGCAACGCCGAGGACACCACGACCACGTTCAAGACGGACTCCGGACGGATCGTGCGGGGCGGCGGCGGCATCGCGCCGGACTCGACACTGCCCGCGCCCGCACCGCCGCCCGCCTGGTTCATGGCTGCGTCCGACAGCAACCTCGACTACGCCGTGGCGGACAGCGTCGCCGCCGCGCTGCCGTCAGGTTCCGAGGCCGCCGCCTGGATCGGCGATTCGGCCCACTGGACGGCGCGGCTCCTGCCGTCGCTGCTCGACCGCGTGCGGAAGCAGTTCGGCGTCGCGCCCCATCTCGACGCCGAGCCGGCGGCGCGCATCGCGCGCCTCCTCGCGGCGCGCGTCGCCGAGGTCCGCTGGGGCAAGGAGGCCCGGCAGGACCTGCTGCTCGCCACAGACCCCGACGTCGCCGCCGCCGTCGCCGTGCTGAACCGGCCGTTCGCTCCCGCCCGCTAACGCGGCGCTACGGCGTCGGCGGTGCGGTCAGGGCGGCGAGTTGCCGGCGCGCCGTCGCGACGTTCGGGTCGGCCCGCGCGGCGAGGGCGAGGTAGCGCCGGTACTCGGTCGCGGCCACGTCGCGGTCCTTCGCGTCCATCGCCGCGTTCGCCAGGACGAAGTGCAGGATGGCGGCCCACGGCTCAATGTCCATCGCGCGGCGCAACTGCTCGGCGGCCGGCCCGTACGCCCGCCGGCCCGCGTGCACCAGTCCCAAGATGAAGCGCGACGTGAAATCGTTGCCGTCGATCTCGATGGCGCGCTGCAGCTCCGTCACCGCGGTCGCCGTGTCGCCCTCGCGCACCGCCAGGAGCGCGAGCCGGACGTGAGCAGGATAGAACGACATGTCCTCGTCGAGCGTGCGCTCGTACGCGTCGCGCGCCGCGGCGACCCGGCCCCGCTGCTCGTGCATCCGGCCGAGCTCGTACTGCCACAGCACCTTCGAGTCGTACGCGAACCGCATCTCGCGCGCGTCGGCGCGCCGCGCCGCGGCCAGGGCCCGCTCCAGCTCCACGCGCGCCCCGTCCAGCTGGCCCGACAGGAACAGCGCCTGCGCGTGCCAGACCCGCATGTCGTTGTTGGTCGAATCGTGCCGGAGCAGCGCCCCCCAATAGGCGGCAGCCTGAAGGAACTCGCCACGGGCGAAGTCGAACGCGGCGAGGGTCGCCGTGTCCGCCCAGGTCACCGTCAACGAATCGGCCTGCTCGACCGTGATCCGGACCCACCCAAGGACGTCGCGATCGGTCGCGGTCTCGGTCGGGTAGATCTGCGTGCGCATGTGGGTCGTGACCCGCTTCGCGAGGTACGCGACGATCATGTCCTCGTCGAGCAGCCTCGCGAAGAACGGGTCCAGCATGATCGCCCGCACCGCGAGGGAGTCGATCGCCTGCACCCGGGCGGAATGGAGGATCTGCGGGTCTTCCTCCATGTAGCCGCGCAGCGTGCGCGGGTCCCGCATCAGGAGCGCCACGCGCTGCCCGTAGTACCCGTCGGGGCTCGCGGGCGCGAGCCGCTGCATCCAGTAGAACGCGGCGGCGGCGACCGCCGGGTGCTCGATCAGCTGCGCGCGTCCGTACTGGTAGTAGGCGTTGGGGTCGCAGGTGTCCGCGCCGGGCGGCAGCGCCGGGCGCGGTGGTGCCGCCGCCGGGCTCGGGCCGCTCGCCACCTGGTTCTGCCCGCCGCCGCAGGCGGCCGCGATCAAGGCCGCGGAGAGGGAGGCGGCGAGAACGGTCGCACGGTGCACGACGTGGACGGACGACACGATCGACCTCCGAGGTTGGGGCGCGGTCCGACCGACGCGGTTGACGTCGCACGCTAGGACCCGGGCGTTAGGCGGGCGTCATTCGGCGGACCCGATAAACCCGACCTCGGAACGGACCGATGGCGGCCGGCCGCCCTCCCGCGCCGGGACCGCAACGGCCGTCTTGACCTCTCCGCCCCCGAGGCTTGCGACGGCGCGCCGAGCGCCACCTATGTAGAAGCCGGGGCCCGGCCGGCGGGCTGGTCTCCGGCTCCGGCCGCGGAGGTCCGATGCGACGCAGCATTCTGTGCGCCTTCCCGGCGTTCCTCGTGATCGCGGGGCTCGCGGGCACCGCGCCCACGGCCCGCGCCCAGCAGCGCCCCGACGTCATTCGCGGCGTGGTGCGGGCGGGCGGCGTGCGCATCCCCTACGCCGTGGTCGAGCTGTCCGTCCGCAACGGCAAGCAGTTCACCGACGACAGCGGCGCCTTCCGGTTCGGCGGCGTCCCGCCGGGCGCGTACCGGCTCTACGTCCGGCAGGTCGGCTTCCGTCCCTTCGACAGCACGGTGGTGAAGGCGCCGGGGTCGCCCGTCGCGATCGAGATCGCCCTCGAGCCGCTGGTGGTCGAGCTGGCGGCGATCAGCGTGTCGGTGCCCCGGTCCTGCGCGGCGCCCGGCCCGCCCGACTCCGCCATCGCGCCCGAGATGGCGGTGGTCTTCGATCAGCTGCGCCAGAACGCCGAGCGCTACGCGCTCCTCGCCGACTCCTATCCGTTCCACTACCGCATGTCGCGGGTGTTCTCGGACTACGACGAGCGGGGCCGCGTCGTGTTCACCTCGACCGACACGGTGCAGTACCTCAGCAGCGGCCGGATGGCCTATCGCCCGGGCCAGGTGCTGGCGTTCGGCGTCGGGCCCGAGCACGAGACGGCGAAGGTGATCCGGCTCCCGACGCTCGCCGACTTCGCCGACAGCGTCTTCCAGGCAAGTCACTGCTTCTTCTACGCCGGCATCGTCCAGCGCGACACCGGGAGCTACATCCGGTTCGACTACCTGCCCTCCGACTCGATCCGGTTCCCCGACATCGCCGGCGAGGTGGACCTGGACGTGCATACGTACCAGATCCGCTACGTCGTCATCCGGCTCACGCGGGTCTCGCGCGCGATGCCGGGCCTCGTGTCCACGAGCTCGACGATCACGTTCGGGGAGCTGTACCCGAACGTCTTCCTGCCCGTGCGCATGGAGGGCGTGCTGGTGCCGGAGCCGCGCTTCGACGTGCGCACGCCGATCGCGCGCTCGACGGAGACGCAGCAACTCCTGGACGTGCACTTCCAGCGTCCGCTGCCGGGGATGGCGCCCTCGGGGCCGTAGCCGCAAGCCGGCGGCCGCGAGGCGCCGCCGCCAACACCTTCGTCCGTCCCGAATTGCGGATGCCCGCGTGGCGCCGCACAATTCAGGGCGAACGGAGGAAACGATGATTGCTCGCACGATCCTGGCCCTCGCGCTGGCCAGCGCCCTCCCCTCGGCGGCCGTGGCCCAGGCCGGCGACGGTCGCTTCGCCTTCCTCGGCAACTACC
>Ga0335078_10018336_pt1 | contig 10407 bp, 10 predicted proteins | sample Lox_Sample_32_FD_206711 | JGI IMG/M metagenome (GOLD analysis project Ga0335078, IMG submission 206711) | Soil microbial communities from Loxahatchee National Wildlife Refuge, Florida, United States - Lox_Sample_3.2 | ecosystem: Environmental > Terrestrial > Soil > Wetlands | place: USA...
TCCGCCCGATGCTCGCCGAGCGCGAACCGGACCTTGCAGCCGTCCTGAAGCGCATGGGAGGACGGGCGGCGTTCGAGAACAAGTACGACGGGCTCCGGGTGCAGGCCCACATCGCGGCGGATCGCAGCGTGCGTCTGTTCTCGCGGCGGCTCGAGGAGATCGGGGGACAGTTCCCCGAACTGGTCGAAGGGCTTCCGTCCGCGCTTTCCCGGGTCCCGTCGATCATCGAAGGGGAGTGCGTTCCGATCGACCCCGCGACCGGGGAGCTCCGACCATTCCAGGAGGTCTCTCGCCGCCGGGGCCGCAAGCACGACCTCGACCGGATGCGCGAGGAAGTGCCGGTCTGCCTCTTCGCGTTCGACGTCCTGCTCGCCGGAGGTGAGGAGACCTACTCGTGGAAGTTCGGCGACCGTCGGGCCGCCCTCAAGGCCCTGCTCCGCCCGAACGACCTTGTCCGCCTCGCCGAACAGAAGGTCGTGTCGAACCTCGAGGAAGCGACCGGCTTCTTCGAGGCGGCCGTCGCGGCCGGAGGCGAGGGGATCATGGCGAAGTCCCTAGCCGACGGCACCGGGTACCGGGCCGGCGCGCGGGGCTTCTGGTGGATCAAGTACAAGCGCGAGTACACCCAGGGGCTCGGGGACTCGATCGACGGGGTCATCGTGGGGGCGCTCGCCGGGCGCGGGCGGCGTGCCGGGAATTTCGGCGCGTTCTTGCTCGCGACCTACAACCCCTCCCGGGACCGGTTCGAGTCGTTCTGCAAGGTCGGGACCGGCTTCGATGATGCGCAGCTCGCCGAGCTCACGCGAAGGTTGAAGCCCCTCGAGCTCGACCAACGACCGTCCGCCGTCGATACCGAGGTGGCCCCGGACCGTTGGGTCACCCCCCGGTTGGTCCTCGAAGTTCGCGGGGCGGAGCTCTCCCTGAGTCCCCTCCACAAGGCGGCGTTCGGCGAGGTGCGTCCGGGAACGGGGTTCGCGCTCCGGTTTCCTCGGTTCACCGGGCGGATCCGGGAAGACAAGGGCCCTACTGAGGCGACGACCTCACACGAGCTCCTGGAGATGTATCGCTCCCAAGTTCGTCAAGCCGCTCCGGCTCCGAGCGACGACTCGGACGCGTGACAGTGGACTTCGAAAAATAAAGGAAGAGAGGAAAGGGTTCCGCCTGCCCGGGTTCCGGGCAGGCCCGTCGGGACGACTTCGCTGCCCGTTCTACTGGAGGCCGTGCTCGGACTTGCCGTGCTCGGCGAGCTCCTCCGGGGTGGCGAACGAGCGTCCGCAGGTGCTGCAGGTGTTGGTGCCGGCGGTCTTCGAGTCCCACGGCTGAGCGGGCGCCACGGTCTTCGGGCCGCCCCAGACCATCCGTCCCACGACCATCGCGACGATCATCCCAATGAGCAGACCCACGACCAGCAGGATCGTTCCGGAAGCTCCGGAGCTGAGGCCGGGGATCAGCGAGCTGTTGGACCAGCTCGAGGTGTTCGTATAGACGTTGGTCGTCGGGAGCACGTTGATCGAGCCCGTCGTGTTGAACCCGGTCGTGTCGTACGCCGTGTACACACTGAGCGTGTACGGGTAGACGCCCGTGATCGTCTCGGTCCACGAGACCGTCGTGACCTGCGAGCCGTTGCGAGCGAGGCTCGCGGAGAGGACGACGGCGCCCGCGGGGTTGTAGATCGTGAGCTGGACCTTACCCGTGTACTGAGCGGTATAGTTGGCGTAGATCGAGTAGGTATGGGCGGAGGCGGTCGGGAGCACGTGGAGGAGGCTCGAGGGGGTCACGATGACAAAGCTCGTTCCCTCATCGGCCTCGGCGCTCGCGGTTCCGTTCGGTCCACCCTGGATGACGGCGATCGACATGCTGCCCCCGTCGCCCAGGAAGCCCGGACAGGCGGTGGCGTAGCCGGTGAAGAACGTCGAGTCGACCGTGAGCCAGTAGTTGACGGTCCCCATGCTCGTGTCCGACACGAGGCTCGAGATGTTGTTCGACGTGCAGAGCGTGCTCGTGGTCGCGTCCGTGATGTTCAGCCAGATCGTGGTGTTGTCGGTGGAGATCGTCGAATTCACCACACTAACCTGGAAAACGACCGTCGTCGGGACGACCGTGTAGGTCGGCAGGGTCGTCAGGATCGCAACCGAAACCCCTGTCGTCACTGCCGAGGGGTGGGTGCTCGCCGTGGCGTGGCCGGTCGCCGCCGGGGTCGCCATCGCCGAGGAGTGAGATGCGGCTCCATGGCCCGTCGGAGCGGCCGAGAACGCAAATACGCCCCCGAGCACCAAGCCGAGCAAGGCGATCGCAGCAATCAACACTACGCCGGCACGACGTCCCGTTCCCCGAGAAGGACGGTACATAGGCCCCCCCATGTCTTACAATACTTAAACTTCGCCTACCCGCTTCGTCTCGAGCATCGGGAAGAGTTCCCGGGGCCGGTCGAGGTTAACCGGGCGACCGAATGCTTCGAACGTCCGGCCGACGCCTCCCGGATCCTATCGGCCGGCCCGCGCGGCGGCCGCACCGCGGCCCGCGGGCGCCGGACGTCGCGCCGGACGTTCACCTCCGCCCAAAGGCATAAGAAGGGCCGACCCCGTCGCTCGCCGACGGTACCCCCATGCTGGTCGAGATGACGGAACTCTTGGGACGACAAGTCTACACGCCGGACGGACGACTTCTCGGCGACGTCGACAACGTCGTCGTGGACGTCGAGGCGGCCAAGATCGACGGGATCTACATTGACGAGACCAGCCCGATGTTAGTCGAGGACTCCCGACCCACCAACGTTCCGTACCGATGGGTGTCGGCGGTCAACGACGTGGTCCTCCTGAAGTACTTCCCGCGCCGGGTCTCGGTCAAGAAGACCGCCGCGCGCGCGGCGAAGGAAGAGGCCCCCGCCGCTCCCGCACGGTAGCGCTGCGGGGATAGCCAAGCCCGGTCAACGGCGCAGGACTTAAAGGGCGGATTCCGCCGAAGAGATCCTGCCGCGAAGGCGTTCGCCGGTTCAAATCCGGCTCCCCGCTTCGCCCCCATCCATCGCCCCTAACGATTTCGTCCGCCGAGGGTTGTCGGGGCCGTGCGTCGCGAACAGTTGATCCGTCGGATCCAGGCGGTGCCGGGGCCCCCGGACCCCGCTTCCGAGCTCGAGCAGGTCGTGACCCCCGCGGAGGCGGCCGCCGACCTCCTCGGCGCCCTCGATCGGTTCGTCGGGCTCGCAGGACGGTCGGTGCTCGACCTCGGGTGCGGCACCGGCCGGCTCGCCATCGGTGCTGCGTTGATGGGGGCAGGGCCGGTCGTGGGCGTCGATGTCGATCCGGGTTCGCTGCGCTCGGCACGGGCGTCGGCCAAGGCGGCCAACGTCGGTGTCGAGTTCGTGGCGTCCGAGGTTAAGGCGTGGGAGCGACCGGCCGATATCGTCGTGATGAACCCGCCGTTCGGGGCCCAAACCCGTCATGCTGACCGGCCGTTCTGGGACCGGGCGTTCGCGCTCGCCCGGCTCTCGGTCGGCGCGTTCGGCCTCTCGGTCTCCCGAACCTTTATAGCACGACTCGCGCTCGACCGCGGTGCCCACGTCGTCGACGTCGTGCCGGTCCCTTGGGACCTGCCCCGAACGTTCCCGCACCACCGTGCGGCGAAGATTCGTCTCGAGGTCGACCGCTGGGTCATCGAAACGGGAACGAGGACATGACCGCTGCGAGCGAAGAGGCGAAGCTGGTGCTGCCGGGGGATTACCTCGGAACGGCCGAGGAGTTCCTCCCCGGACGAGGTACGTACGAGAACCGGGGCCGGATCTACGCTTCCGTGCTGGGGACGTCCCACGTCGACCCGCGAGACCGCACCGTCCGGGTCGAGGCCCGCAAGCCGGTCCCTGAGATCCAGGAAGGCGAGATCGTCTACGCACGCGTGGACGAGCTCAAGACCGCGATGGCGATCTGCACGATCCTCACGACGTCGGCGAGCCGACGGCCGGTGCCCGGCGAACCCGAAGGAACGGTGCACGTCTCCAAGGCGAAGGAGGGGTACACCGAGTCGCTTTCGAGCGAGTTCGCGGTGGGCGATATCCTCCTCGCGAAGGTCCTCCAGTCGCACCCGTCGGTCAAGCTGACCACCGCCCCGTCCTCCCTGGGGGTCGTCTCGGCGCGATGTCAGGTCTGTCACAACCTGCTCGCGCGTCGCGCGAAGGGCCTCGAGTGTCCCCGGTGCGGACACCGCGAGCAGCGAAAGCTCGCGCACGGTCCCGCGTTCCCGGCCGCCGCGCCGGAGAACGCGAATGCTGTCTGACGAGGAACGTCGCCTCGCCCGGCTCGTCCGGGCCCACGACCGGTGGCGGGGACGGGACGTCTTCAACCTGCTGCCGAGCGAGAACGCGCTCTCTCCGACCGCCCGTCGCTATCTGGGCAGCGACCTCGCGGGCCGTTACACGCTGCCGATGAGCTCCTCCGTGGACGGCGAGACCCTCGACAACAGCTACGCCGGGACCCGCTACACGGACGAGATCGAGCGCCTGGCGAACTCGGCCGCGGCGCGGCTCTTCCGAGGCCGGTTCGCGACGACCCGGCCGCTCTCCGGTCACATCGCCGCTCTCTCCGCGCTCGTGCCGCTGCTGCCGCCCAAGTCGCGGCTGCTCGCGATCGCCACCGAGGACGGCGGATACGACGGCTACGCTCCCGGGTTCATTCCGGCGGTGTTTGGCTACACGGTGCGCCCGCTGCCGGCGACCGGACCCGGGCACAGCGTGCGGCCGGAGGAGGCTGCGGACACCATTCGCCGCGAGCGACCGGATGCGGTGGTGCTCGGTCAGAGCTTCTTGCTGTTCCCGTATCCGGTGCGCGAGATCGCCGAGGCCGCCCACGCCCACGGCGCGCTCGTCCTGTACGACGCTTCGCACGTCCTCGGGTTGGTCGCCGGCCAGGAGTTCCAGGACCCGCTGCGCGAAGGGGCCGATGTCCTGTTCGGCAGCACCCACAAGTCGTTCCCGGGTCCGCAGGGTGGGCTTCTGGTCACCGACCGGGAGGACCTCTTCCAGCAGCTCGACCCGGCGCTGGTCTGGCGCATCTTCGACAACGCGCATTGGAACCGGATCGCAGGCCTCGCGCAGACGCTGCTCGAGATGGAGCGGTGCGGTCGCGAGTATGCGACGACCGTCGTCGCGAACTCCCGAGCGCTCGGACGCGCGCTCGCCGACCTCGGCTGGCCCCTCGTCGCCGAGGCCGAGGGGTTCACCCGCTCGCATCAGCTCCACCTCGACCGGCCCCGGTTGCGAGAGAAGTTCGGCTTCGGTGCGGGGGCGCTCGCCCGTCGGCTCGAGACCCAGCGTCTCCTCCTCGACCTCGTCGGTCGGGTCGGCACCGCGGAGATCACCCGACTCGGCCTCGTACCCGACGAGATGCCACGGCTCGCCGGACTCCTGCACCGCGGCGGCGTGGGTTCGGAACGGGTGGGACGCGACGTGCTCGCGTGGCGCCGAACGTTCCGCGCCCTACGGTTCGTCTGAGCCGGCGCAGTTCCCAGGGCTGGCGGGGCTCAACGATGTGCGGTCGGGCTGCTCCCCACCGGACCTGGGGCGCGGAACGGGCGTGCCGTGAGCCCGACCTCGGCCTCGAACTGGCGCACGGAGCGGCCCAGCGCCTCCATCAGCGGGATCGGGCAGTCGATGACCCCGACCGCGGTGCGGGTTCCCGCAAAGATCACGGAACGGACCCGGCCCGCGGTCCAGACGACCGTCGCGAGAGAAGCGGTCCCCGGTGGATCCGGGGTTGCGAGCCGGACCGAGACGACCTCGCTCTCGAACGTACGGCCGTACCGGAACCACAGGAGGAGGGCGGCGACGGCCCCGCCGGCGGCCCACGGGACGGCGAGGGTCGGCTCGGCGACCAGGTAGGCATCGAGACCCCCGAGGGCGACCCCCGCGCCGAACAGCACCGCCGCTGCGAGCCGGGTCGAGCCGTGGGTCGGGACCGCTCGCACGTTGCGTTCCGCTATGACGGTGGAGGGGCGCACCCCGCCCGGGGGAACCGAACCGTCCGTCGGCATCCCCGACGCCTCCACCGTGAACCCCGCGCCCGTGACCGTCCGGGAGATCGCGGCGGGAATGGCCGGGAACGGCTCGGCCGGTACGCGGACCTGCTGGCCGACGGGCATCGAAAACTGCTCGAGGTCGCGCAACGGAGGGAGTCCCCGCACCGACCTGGCGGGCTTGCCCGCGATCGCTTCTGGCTCCGGCATCGACCGCCTTCCCTATCGGCGCACGTGGCTTATCCTCGTACCTCCGACCGGGCGGACGGTCGGGGCACGGAGTGTGCCGTGGGGGCGACGGGTTCATCCGTCCCGGACGGGTCGTTCGCGATCCGATGGCCGCCCCCGTCGCACTCACCGGAGTCCCGGGCACCGGCAAGACGCGCGTCCGTAGCCTCCTTCCCGACCGGCTCCGTGCGGTCGAGGTCGCCGACCTCGCCCTCTCCTGGGGAGTGGGCCGGCGGGTCCATGGGGGGGTCGTGGTCGACCTGGCCGGACTCCGCCGTCGCTTCCGTCGGTCGCCTCCGCCGGTCGACCTCGTGGTGGGGCACCTTTCCCACCTCCTGCCGGTCCGCGACGTCATCGTCCTCCGATGCCACCCGGAGGTCCTCTTGCGCCGGCTCGCGCGATCCGGTCGGGGCTCCCCACGGGAGCGTCGGGAGAATTTCATCGCCGAGGCCCTCGACCTCGTGCTGATCGAAGCCGTTCGACCCCACCGCCGGGTCTGGGAGCTCGACACCACCCGCCGGTCGGCGGAATCGGTCGCTCGCTGGGTCGCCCGAACGGTGCGCACCCGGCCCCGATCGCGAGTCGGCCGGGTCGATTGGCTCGCGGACCCCGGCGTGACCGCGCACCTTTTGGAACCGGCGGCGTAGGTGGCCGGAGATGGTGCTCGAGTCGTACCGGGCCCGCGTGCAGCCGTACGTCGCCCGGATGGCCCACCCCTTCCTCGGCTGGGACCCGGGCGACCTGAGCATCGTCGCGCTGCTGTTCGCGGTGGCGGCGGGCCTCCTCGCGCTCGTCGTCCGCTGGACGACCCCGTACCTCTTTCTGGGGGTCGCCCTCCTCGTCTTCCTCGCCGGCCTCTTCGACGTGCTCGACGGGGAGGTCGCCCGGCAGACCGGGCGCGCCTCGGTACGGGGAGACTTCGTCGACCACGTCTTCGACCGGTACGCCGACGTGGCGATCCTGCTCGGGATCGCGCTCTCGTCGTACGCGAACCCGTTCCTCGCGCTGCTCGCCCTCGTGAGTCTCCTGCTCACGTCCTACATGGGGACCCAGGCGCAGGCCGTCGGGCAGGGGCGGCTCTACGGCGGTCTGCTCTCCCGCGCGGACCGGCTCGTCGTCATCGCGGTGGCCACGTTCCTCGAGTTCGACTGGTCCCTCCCGTGGCCGTGGGCCGCGTCGTTGCCCTGGTCGCGGTTCCATGTCGGAAGCGTCGAGTTCACCGTGATCGACGTGGCGCTCGCGTACTTCGTTATCGCCGGCCAGTGGACCGCGGTCGCGCGGGCGCGTCGGGTGTACCGCGCTCTGCCGCCCCCGTAGGGGCTCCGCCCTCGGTCGCGTCGCGCTCGACCACCGACCCACCCCGCCGTCGGTAGTACTGGAGCGGGTGGCGCAGGGTCGGGTCGAAGCACCGCTCGTCGCGCGTGCGATCGCGCGCGTCGTCGGCGGTCGCGTCCCCGTCGCGCGCGCACAACCCGTGGCTGCGGAGCGTCTCGCACTCCGGGGGCTCGTACCCGCGGCCCCCGTCGCGCAGCGTGATGTGTTCGACCTGGTACCGGGTCACCGACTCGTCGAAATCCGGCGCCCCGCGGAAGGCGTCCACGATCGTCTCGAAGTCGGCCCCGGCGCGGTGGAGGAACGCCGCGAGGCCGAACCGACCCGCATGCGACAGGTTCTCCCCCTTCTGGAGCGTCCGCTGCATCTTCCGAATGCACGGCGGGAACAGCTCGGGCCGCATCGGGCCCGGAGTGCCGGCCCGGGCCACCGGAGCGGGCGTGCGGCGGACGAGCTCCGCCAGCAACTCCGCCTCGCGCTCCCGGATCTCCCGGACCACGTCGTCCGCGAGCGGGAGCGGTTCCGCGAGCCGGAGGCGAACCGCCTCCTGGAGGAGGCGCGCCGCCCGCGCCGGCCGCACGGTGACGGAGCCGCGGCGCACGGCCTGCCGCGGGAGACGGAACTCGGCCTCGCGGATCGGCACGGCGAGGTGGAGGTAGTCGACCAGCGGGAGCTCGACCCCCTCGGCGGTCGGCGTCAGGGTGAACCCGAGGCGGCGGGCGACCTCCGATAGCTCTTCCGGCGGGACCGTGATGAGCCGGGCGTGGTTGCGCTTCGCCTCCGCGACCGCCCACCGGCGCAACGCCGCCGGCGCCGCGGCGGCGGAGAGCACGAGCCGAGCGAACAGGAACGATACGAGGCGGACGTACGGGTCGGCGCGGGCGAGCTCCTCGAGGTCCCGCGTCCCTCGGGGGTCGTCCGCGGCGGCGAGTATCCGCGCACGACCGAGCGCCCGGGCGCGGGAGAACGCCGCATCCGAGACGAGCGTCCGGACCGAGAACGTCTCGTCGCCGAGCAGCGTTTCCGCCCCCGGTAGGAACGGGTATTCCGCGAAGAGCGAACGCTCGTCTAGAGGAGCCGAGGCACGAGGAACTGCCATACGAGGAGAATGAGCACGAGAAGGGAGGAGACGGTCACGGCGCGGCCGCCGAACTGGTCCAGCCGGGCCTCGCTCCACCCGCGACGCAATCGGGCCGCGACCGACGCGGCGAAGTCCCGGAAGAGAAGCCCCCCGTCGAGCGGCACGAGCGGGAGCGCGTTCGAAAGGCCGAGCAGGAGGTTCATCCAGGCGAGCCAATAGAGGATGTTCGCGAGGATCCAGAAGTTCCCGGTCCCGAGCGCGGCAGCCGGCCCGGTCACGTGGAAGAAGCTCGTCGTGGTTCCCGACACGGGTTCGAGGGTCGCCAGCGGAAGGATCAACCAGTAGACGGTCCCGACGAGGGGGCCCTGGTCGGACCCGGCGGGCCACACCAGCGTCTGCTTCAGCTCGTTCGGAGTGAGGCCGTAGACCGCGACGCCGAGAAATCCCCGGGTCTTGACGCTCGGGTTGGTGGCCAGGACCACCGTGGTGCTGACGCTCCGACCGAGGCTCGACGAATAGTAGACGATCGCCACGGTTTCGTTCGGGGTCGAGTTCTGAAGAGCGTCCTCGAAGATCGTCGCCGTGGTGGTCTTGGTGCCGTTGATCGACGTGATGATGTCGCCCGCGTGGATCGTGAGATTCGCCGCCGGGGTGTCCGACTGCACGAACGCGACCCCGACCCCGTTCGCGTTCGGAGCGACCGAGGACGCGACGAGGCCCGACAGGAGCACGAAGAACAGGATCGTGAGGCCGAAGTTCGCGAGGACCCCGGCCGCCGCCACCCGGTCGCGCTTCCGCCGCGTGGCGGCGAGCATCTCCGCGTCGTCCTGCTCGACGAACGCACCGACCGGAACGACGCACCAGAGGATCCCGAGGCTCTTCACGCCGATCCCCTGAGAGCGCGCGACGACCCCGTGGCTCAGCTCGTGGAGGACGATCCCGACGACCAGGGCGATGATCCCGTAGCCGATCGGGATGATCGGGTTGATGCCGGGGAGACCGACGGCCTCGGAGACGGAGGGGGCGGTCGCGGCGGTCAATTGGAACGACTCGATCGCGCCGAAGACGAGCAGGCCGACGATCGTGGCCATCGCGAGGACCGCGAGCGCGATCCCGAGGTCGCCGGCGGCGGTCCAGAACCGTCGGAACCGTCCCCACCGGTCGAGCGCGGACCGACCGCGCTGGGTCTTGATCATCAGGGCCGGCCCGAACAGCGAGAGCGCGCGGTTCGGACCGAGGTAGCCCGCCCGATGGAGGGCGTAGACGATCGCCGCGTAGACGACCACGGCCAGCAGCGCGATTTCGTAACCGAGGTACGGGTTCACGGCGGATTCAGCTCACCCACGCCGGGGGTCGGTTATGAGTTCTTGCGGCGGAGGGCGCGGGGAAGGGGGATATGCCGCCCGTCGCTTCTGTACCTTCGTTCCGTGACCGTCCGATCGCTCCGAAGAGCCGTCCTGTGGGCCGTACTCATCGTGGTCGTGCTCGCGAGCGCCGTAGGGGCCGGCTCCGGTGCCCCCGCCCACTCGATCGGCACGGTTGGGTCGAGGGCGCCGGTGGGACTGCCCACTGATGCTGCGAACGCAGCGGCCTCTGCTACGCCTTCGGTCGAAGTGGCACCGGCGTTCGTCCCCGACCCAGCGATGGTCGCCCTCGGCCCGCTGCCCCCGACCGAACCGATGTCCGTGCTCGTCGGCCTCGCGCCTCCCTCCTCGTCGGGGGTCTCGGGCCTTCTTTCCGCGCTGTACACTCCCGGCACGCCG
>Ga0335078_10018337_pt1 | contig 10407 bp, 7 predicted proteins | sample Lox_Sample_32_FD_206711 | JGI IMG/M metagenome (GOLD analysis project Ga0335078, IMG submission 206711) | Soil microbial communities from Loxahatchee National Wildlife Refuge, Florida, United States - Lox_Sample_3.2 | ecosystem: Environmental > Terrestrial > Soil > Wetlands | place: USA: Florida...
CATGTTCATTTGCTTGCTGTACTTTGATATGAAATACTCTGTCAGCACGGGAACGTCCTCTGCTCTTTCTCTCAAAGTAGGCACATAGATATAGATTACATTCAATCGATAAAAAAGATCTTCCCTAAATTTTTTTTCTCCGACAGCTCTTTCGAGATCCATGTTGGTCGCTGCTATGACCCGTACATCGACTTTTGATTTTTCTGTCCTTCCGATCTTATCAATCTCGCCATCCTGGAGCGCTCTAAGCAGTTTGACTTGCGACGACATCGGCAGCTCCCCAACCTCATCCAGAAAAATCGTTCCGTTATTTGCGACCTCAAAGAGCCCCTTCTTCGAATTGACGGCTCCTGTGAAAGAACCCTTCTCATAACCAAACAGCTCACTCTCTATCAATTCGTGCGGGATGCTGCCCGCGTTGATAGTGACAAAATTTTCGTATCTTCTTTTACTCAGGTAATGGATATGAGTCGCCACCAATTCCTTGCCCGTTCCCGAAGCCCCGGATATTAAAACGGTTACTTCCTGCTGTGCAGCCTTTTCAATTTGTTTGATCAACTTCTTGATTTCAGGAGATTCGCCAACAATTTTTTTCTCATTAAGTGTCCGTTCGATCGTCTGGTTCAGCTGCAGATTTGACTTCGACTTTTCGAGGTTCAATCTCTTTTTCTCGTATGCGTTCAGAATAGAAAGGAGAAGATCGGTAGGCTGATACACATATTCTTTGATGTCCGAAGGATATTTTGTGCAGAACCACATTGCCCCGGCTTCTATCAACCTGTTTGCAAAATCGAAATCCGTCAGGTTTATAGTCATCTTCGTAATGACAATGATCTGGATGAACGGATCAATTGATTTCATCCTGCGTATCAACTTCTCTCCATAAAGCGGACCGACAATTTGATAGTCCATGATTACCACATCAATGTCCGAGTCCGCGTTCGATAGAATATCGACTGCAGATTGGCCGTCGGCAACTATTTTCTTTATTACCAACTTGTCTTGAAATGGTGCCAGTGTGCGTTTTATCCGACTCACATCATAGGATTCGTCTTCTATCAGCAAAAGACTTATCGGCCTATCAAACTTCATCGTGAACATCCATTCCGCTAAAAGTTAAAGACATGTTGTGTGCTTTCATTAACGTCAAAAGTTATGCCGTCAGTGCCTTATCGACAATGTGAATCGGCAACCACCAGTCTCACAGTTTTCGGCGTCGAGCTCCCATCCGCACCTCTTTGATATCTCGTATGCGAGATAACATCCATAGCCTGCGTTTTTGCCTTCTTCTTTCGTGGAGATATTTTCGAGGAAGATCCTCTTGATCCCCTGCTCATTCTTTTCCAGAAAAGCGGGCCGTATCCCTCCACCGTTGTCCTCGATCGTCAGAATGGATTTTTTCTCCTCGGGGTAGTAAGCGGTGCCAAGTTTTATGAAAAGGATCGGCTTATCGGAGTGATCGATGGAATTTTGAATTAGCGGCTCAATAATTTCCCAGACTACAAACTCGTTAACCGATACCTTGGGCAGATTTTTATCGAGGTTAAACTCGAAATTGATGCTCTTGACAGGGTTCGATATTCGCAAAAAGATATTATCGACGATAAATTTCAAAACTTCGTTCAAATCAGTCCTAAATATCAGATTGCGTATGGTTTGCAGCGGCGGATTATACCATTTCATGTCGTAGATTACCCTCGAGATGAAATTTGCGTACTTGGAAATGCGATATTTTATCTCCTTTATGTTGGTTTCATCCGCATTTTCCACGTCTTCGCTTATAAATCCCATCACTTTTTCGGCTTTATGATATGTATGGTATATCCGCTTTGTGAAAAGATGCTCCTTCTCCTGGTCGATGTGCTCCCGCAAGTGCGCCTCTCTCTCTCGGTACAACATTTCCCATGCTTGATCTCTCTCTACGAGTGAATAAGTTGAAACATAAAATATAGCGAGCAATCCGAGGACGATTAGCGATGAAAAGAGCAGGACTGTCTCGTTAAAATTCCTGACAATTTGCTGGCTGATTACGGAAACATCGGGGTGTATCTTGAGATAGACCGCACCCGCATATTCCCCATAAGGCTCTAGCGGGACGTAAACGTGGAAAATATTTTGCCCTTCTTGAAAGCTCGTGATCAGCCCGGATTTCATGATTTCATTGTGGAGTCCTGCATATCTCGCGACGGCGTATTCGTATCTCGGATCCACAACCGTATCGGGCATATTATGGTCGTATAGATAGGAATAGATGGTTTGGCCAAGGTCCATCGCTAGAAATTTGTTCTCATAGGGAAGAATAACGCACATTTGCTCAACATTTCTGTTCATCAAAGGCTGCTTCAATATGCTGTTTAATGCGTGCACTAGGTTCCTTTTTCTATCCGCAAGATCCTCATTCTTCGCGAGAGGGTCGGACTCCAAAAGCAACTCCAACGAGGACGTTGTCAGATTTCCTATTTGTTCGGCAGAATTTTGCCTGTACCAAACCATCGTGTCAGAAAGAAGATCGCGAAGCGTATTTTGCTGCAGGTGGGAAACAAAGACCTGGAAAATCATCAGCGCCACAAAAATGGCCACGATGTGCTTCCAACCGAATCTGACATACTTTGGTTTCTTCTCCAGATGCGTCCCTTTGGGAAAAGTTTTCATTTGATCAAATTCTCCCCTCTTTCCTATCTGAGTCTCTCTTCGTTGATCCGCTTCGAGGCTGAGACTAATGCCTCATCGACCGTAATTTCTCTTCTCAAAGCTCGATGAAAATAGAGCGCCATTATTTCGGAAATGCGCGTGTAGTTTTCCAAAAATGGCCGATGCCTTCCCCAGATTAGCAACTTTTGGATCTTCACTAACTCTTTATGCTTTTCTAAGAACAAGCTGTCGCCGTAAACTTCCGTGTTGATCGGCAAATATCCTCCCTCTTCATAAAGGAGCTCTTGATTCTCTTTTTGAAACATGAATTTAATAAACTGAAGAGCTTCCTCCTTTCGGTTGGAAAACTCAGAAATCATCAAACTCCATCCTCCGAAGACGCTGGACGTTTTGTGCCCATCAAAGTGGGGCATCGGAGCAATATCCCAAGATGAAACGGCCGAAGTGTCCTTCAAAAAGCCGTTATACTGCCGGCGATATCCAATCCACCCTCTCAGGAAAAGCGCATTCTTTTCATTTGCATAAAGATAGCTGTTGTATTCGTCAAACTGTGTCACTTCCTGCGGAGAAAACCTGTAAGTATGGACAAAGTCGACCATCATCTGAAGCGCTCGTCTCGCAGAATTCACGTTCAGATTGATCGGACTATTATAAAAGATACTGTCGCTTTCCTCTTTCGAAAGCATTTCTTGAAAGCAACACAACATTCCTTCGTAGTTGCCGCCGGGAAAGATGTAATACGGATTTCTGGCAGAGCCGAGTCTTGCCCCAAGTTTTATAAATTCATTCCACGTCATGCCCCTGTGAATTTCATTTTCAATTGAGTCACCGCCGGAAAGTGCGTGTATAAGATCCTTTCGATAATACAGTACCCCTAAATCCCAGTAAAGCGGGAAAGCGACCAAGCTACCATCGCGGCGACATGCATCTAAAGCTGTCGAGCTTACTTTCGAAAGTGTCGTGTCCGCAAATTGGTCCTCTAATGAGTATCCCCACTTGGCAAACCTTGGTATCCAAATCAGATCCACCGCGAAAATATCAATTCCATCACTGCGACTCCGGAGAGAGCGAGTCAATATCTCCTTCCGATCATTCGTTGTGAAATGGTAGAACGGCAAGTTTACGGGAATGACCTCGATTTTGCCTTTATGCAGTTCATTAAATTTATTTATGATCTCCAGGTGCGCGTCGGAGATATTGTCAACGTAGTATAATTTCTTTACGCCGCTATCCGGAAAAAGAGTTATTTGAAATGGAGAATAGATAAGGAAAACGATTGCCGCGAGTGAAACGAGTATGGTAATGAACCAAGCCGGAGACTCTTTTATCGTTTTGATAATTTTGATCAATCTCTACCTCCTAGTCTTTATCGAAGAATTCTAAATTCATCGACGATTTTCTCCAATCCCATTCACAAAGAAGCTTGATATCATGCCCAAATGTATTTGTGCGGCCCGGTAGCTTGCCGTCTGAAGATGACATTGGAAATCTCACCGCGGAAAACTCCCTATTTCCTTCACTGCACCACGAAATCGGGAGGTCTGAATGGTCTTCAGCAAAACCGGGATAGAGGAAAACCGACAAGAAACCTCGGAGAACCTGAAGTTTTATTGTGATTTGCCCTTTTGCAGTCATTGCTATTCGACAAAATATAATCCTTTTTCTGCTCAAAACATAAGATGACCAGCTCGCCTATCATTTTGGAAGTCTCCAAATGGTTTTCCGATGAACGTGACCTCAAGAAGATTGCAGGCATGATTTGTGCTTTCTTTCAATGGGTCACACCACACAGGTAGAGCCTGGCCGGGCACCCGGAATAAATCTCTGTGGCCTCGTGGGAGTTTTCGCGCCAATTGCTCTTTAAAATTATGGAGAACAAAGCAGATGCATCTTAGCATTATTGATCTCAGTATTATCATCGTTTACCTGATTGCAGTAGTCTTGCTTGGAATATTTGTCACCAAGCGAGCATCAAAGAATATTCATAATTATTTTCTCGGCGGCAACGAAATGCCGTGGTGGATGTTGGGGGTTTCAAATGCGTCGGGGATGTTCGACGTTGCCGGTACTATGCTCTTGGTTTACTGGCTGGCGGTTTACGGTTTGAAGAGTGTTTGGCTGCCCTGGTTGTGGCCGGTGTTCAATCAGATTTTTTTAATGGTCTATTTGTCAGCGTGGTTGAGGAAATCAAATGTGATGACCGGCGCAGAATGGATAAAGACGAGGTTCGGAACGGGAAGAGGCGCCACACTCTCACATATTATCGTGGTTATCTTCGCCCTCATCGGAGTAATCGGATTTCTCTCGTATGGATTTAAAGGGATTGGAAAGTTCGCCGTTGCATTTTTGCCTCCCATTATCGCGAACCAAGCAACGCTGTCGAAGTATCCCGAAATTAACGTAGACCTCTACGCGCTTATTCTGATGGGAATAACCGCAATTTACGTTGTCAAAGGCGGAATGATCAGTGTCGTCATGACCGAGGTGATTCAATATTTAACGCTGACTGTATGCTCGATCGCAATCGGAGTCATCGCCATGGCATACGTCTCGCCGGAGGCGATTAACAGCGTCCTCCCTGCAGGATGGAAGAGTCTTTTCTTCGGCTGGCATTTGAACCTTGATTGGTCGACGGTCCATTCCACCGTATCGTCGAATTTGGGCGCATTCAATCAATGGATCGCTACCGACGGGTATTCACTATTCGGATTATTCTTTGTCATGATGTTGTTCAAGGGAATATTCGTGGCGGCGGCCGGACCGGCTCCGAATTATGACATGCAGCGAATTCTTTCGACGCGAAACCCGAAAGAAGCGGCGAAGATGAGCTCGCTCGTGAACGTAGTCTTAAACCCGGCCCGTTACTTCATGGTTGCAGGTTTGACTATACTTGCTTTGACAAATTTCAATGCGCTTTACAGCGGCTCCATAACCACTCCAGACTTCGAGACCATACTTCCGGAAGTCCTGGCTCATTACATCCCAATCGGACTTCTCGGCTTTCTGATGGCCGGTCTCATTGCCGCCTTCATGAGCAACTTCGCAGCGACAGTCAACGCTGCGCCGGCGTACATCGTGAACGACATTTATAAGCGTTATTTCAATCCCAATGCGGATCCAAAAGTTTATGTGAACTGGAGCTATGCCACATCCATTTTGGTTGTGGTTGTCGGGGTCGGGATCGGCTTCATGGTAAGCTCAATCAATCAGGTCGTCCTATGGATCGTATCGGCATTGTGGGGCGGATACACAGCTGCGAACGTGCTCAAATGGTACTGGTGGCGATTCAACGGGCATGGATATTTCTGGGGAATGCTGACGGGAATCGGGACGATGCTGATTCTTCTTTTTCTGGATAATCTTAACCTGATACCTTTTATTCGAAATTGGCCCTTAACCAACAACTCAAGCATGAATTCTTTTCCCCTGATCTTTTTGGTTTCTATAATAGGCTGCCTTGTTGCCACGTTGATGACTGCACCGGAGAGCGATGAAGTGCTCATGCACTTCTACAGCACGGTCAGGCCGTGGGGATTTTGGAGGCCGGTTCGAGAGAAAGTTCTAAAGGCGAATCCGAATTTTGTTCCCAACAAAGATTTCAAACGCGACATGATCAATGTCTTGGTCGGCACAATTTGGCAGATCACACTTATGGCGGCACCCGTCTTTTTGGTGATCCGTGAATGGAACTCCTTCTTCGTGTCCGTTGGGGTGATGATCATAACCACACTGATTTTGAAGATCAATTGGTGGGACAAATTGGAAACGGCATTTGGGGAGAAAAAGGAAGAGATCAAAGGAATTAGTACTTCAAAAATCGAACTGGCGGAACAAACGAAATGACCAGGCAACAATTCGATGCGAAGCTGAAGAGACTAATCCGGGAGCAAGAAGGCCTGATCGGAAGAAAAAACCTGCCGGTCAAGGAGGGCAACGGGATATACACGAGGTATAAATACCCCGTCGTCACTGCACAACATGCGCCGATTCACTGGCGATATGACTTGGATTACAAGACCAACCCTTACCTGATGGAACGAATCGGAGTTAATGCAGCTTTCAATTCGGGTGCAATGGAGCTAGACGGGAAAATTCTGTTGATGGTCAGAGTCGAAGGCAACGATAGAAAGTCATTCTTCGCAGTTGCGGAATCGAGAAGTGGAATCGACAACTTCCGCTTCTGGGATCATCCTGTTACGATGCCGGAAATCCCGGGAAAACCAGATACGAACGTTTACGACATGCGCCTGGTCAAACATGAAGATGGCTGGATCTACGGATTGTTTTGTACAGAAAGGAAGGACCCCGAGGCACCGATCAGCGATACATCTTCGGCCATCGCTCAGTGCGGAATAGCACGAACTAAAAACTTGAAAACATGGAAAAGACTACCGGATTTGAAGACGGCTTCTCCGCAGGAGAGAAATGTCGTACTTCATCCGGAATTCGTGGATGGCAGGTACGCTTTTTATACGAGGCCTCAAGATGGATTCATAGAGGCTGGAACGGGTGGGGGAATTGGGTGGGGATTATCGGATTCGATGGAAATACCGGAGATTGGGAAAGAGACCATCATTGACGACAGACAATATCACACAATCAAGGAAGTGAAGAATGGATTAGGTCCCGCGCCGATAAAAACGGAGAAGGGATGGCTCCAGCTTGCCCACGGAGTGAGGAACACCGCGGCAGGTCTGCGTTATGTGCTTTACATGTTCATGACGGACTTGAAAGAGCCGAACAAGCAAATCGCCTCGCCCGGAGGATATTTCCTTGCACCCCAAGGTGAAGAAAGAGTTGGAGATGTCTCCAATGTAGTATTCAGCAATGGATGGATCGCTAAGAAAAGCGGGGAGGTTTTTATCTACTATGGATCTTCAGACACGAGGACGCACGTCGTTACGACGACGGTCAACAAGCTACTGGATTATGTGCTGAATACTCCTGCCGACAGACTCACAAGCGCGGCAAATGTCAAAGAGCGAATCAAACTCATCGACCGGAACCTCAAGATAATGAAAAGGCACTGACAACCGGCAGCCTTTCAATCAGAATCTAACCCCGGAGAAATTCTACTCCAGATATTTCTTGCTCAGTATTTTGTCGCCGCTGAACTCGTAGACGAGCGGTATACCGGTCGGGATGTTCAGCTCAAGCACTTGTTCTTTCGTCATATTATCAAGGAACATCACGAGGGAGCGCAAGCTGTTCCCATGAGCGACGACCAAGACTTCCTTCCCCGCTTTCACGTCAGGATATATCTTAAATCTCCAATAAGGAAGAACCCTCGCCGCAGTATCCTTCAAGCTTTCACCGTTAGGTGGTGGTACATCATAGCTTCTCCTCCATATGTGAACCTGTTCTTCCCCGAATTTTTTTGCCGTCTCCGCTTTGTTCAGGCCCTGCAGGTCGCCGTAGTGTCTTTCGTTGAGCGCGGTGTCATATTCCACCGGTAGATCAGTCTGTCCGTTTATCTGCAGCACAATTCTCAACGTGTCAATCGCCCGTTTGAGCTTCGAGCAGTAACCGAGATCAAATCTATAATCCCTTAGCTTTTCGCCTGCCGACTCGGCTTCCTTGATGCCGCGTTCAGACAGCGGGACATCAATCCAGCCGGTGAAACGATTTTCAAGATTCCATTGTGATTCACCATGACGTATTAAAACAAGTTTTGACATTCCGTCTCCAATTATGATCCTAATTTGTTATTCTCTAAAATTTAGAATTGTGTGATTTTTGTCGTACCATCTTCCCCGACGTCCAGCAATTTATCGAAGATATCGACGTAGATTTTCCGATTCAGGAACAGTTTGTCTATTCCCATCCTCTTCCTCAAATCGGAAAGCTCCTTCAGTTGCGCACCGACATCCGTGTCTGCAGAAATTACCTCCATGAAGTATTCCGGCTGATTCCTTTTTTGAACGATCGAAGTCACTCCAAATTTCTTTGCCTCCTCGAAATATGACTTCATTTCGGCCTTGTAGCCGGGTATCGAAACAACGTGGTAATAAATATGAATCATAACAGCGTCTCACATTTTGTATGCGACCATCACACCGTCTCTTACCGGGATGATCGATGCCGCAAATTCGTTCAAAGAAAAAACCCTCCGGTTGAATTCCTTGATAGCCTCAGTCGAAGCATCGCCCTTTTCCTCAACGACTCTGCCATACCGAAGTGCATTGTCCGCCACAAGCAAACCACCACGACGAATTCTTTTGACCGCTTTCTCAAGCGCGGCGGGATACTGCGCCTTCTCAATGTCGATGAAAACGACATCAAATTCACCTGATGTCGTGTCGATTATTTCGAGCGCGTCTCCGACATAATACTTAATATACCTCTGCAGCCCCGCACGCATGAGATATGCCTCGCCTTTCTTCTTATTTGCTTCACTCCCTTCAGCCAGGAAGAGTTCACCATTCCCGCGGGCCCGGTCCTCGACATTCATCGCAAGTGCCCACCAAAAAGCGGAGTAGCCATAGCCAGATCCCATCTCAAAAATTCTCCGGGCTTTCACCATCTTAGCAAGCTGGTACAGCAATTTGCCGACAAGCGGTCCGACTATCGGGAAATCCAATTTTTCAGCCTCTGCTTCCATTTCCTTCAAGACTTCATGCCTCTCACCATACAAATTTCTCAGGTAGTCTTCTATTCGCTTGTTCACTATTTCCACATTCATATCCTACTTTAATGAGAACAACTCTATGTTCCTTCGACTCAACTAACGACAAATCGAAGTCTTCGTAAATCGATGATGCGCACGGACTTCGTCACGATTGCAGCCGCCGCGTAAACCAGGACAAATACGGAACCTTCGACAAGGAACCGCAAATAAACGTTGGCAAGAAAATCTCGCACAAAGAAAACCGGCAGCAAACCTATCATGGATAAAATTAATATTTTCGTGATTTTAATCCATGGAAAGAATTCTCTGATGTTCGTTTTGAGAATAATGAGGAGGGCGGCGGCAAGAACGGCCACTTCAAAATAAGTAACCGCAACCTTGCCGATAGCGGCGCCTTCCAATCCGTATTTCATCAGGAGGAAATACGACGCTACACCGCTGAGAACCATTTCTCCAATAGTTGCATACATATAAAGTTTCTGTCTACCGAGAGACAAGAGCGCCGGGCTGTAGAACGCGAGGCGCAGGGGAATGAGAAGGAGAAAAATACGGAAGATGGTGGAGCTTGCAACGTATTTCTCGCCGAAAAAGAAATACATGAAATCTTTTGCTGCGAACAAAAGAAAGACCATCATAGGCAGGAGAAAGAGCCCGGTCTTGGAAATAGAATTCTTCCAGATCTCGACAAACTTTTCGCGCATCTCAAGAAATCCGAAGTCGCTAAATACCGGGAAGAGAACTGCGGAGGCGGAACCGGTGATTACGGCAATCAAGGGAATTTCTTTGGCCCCGATTGCATAAACGGCGAATTGGTCCGGGGAATAAAAAAAGGTCACCAGATATTTGTCGATTTGCCTGCTGATCATGCCTGTCAGACTGCTTATGAGAATCGGAAGCGCATAAAATAACTGTGCCTTCATGATCGGCGGAATTCTGCGGGTCGTCAGATTTCCGGACTTGATCAAAAACCAAAAGAGGTAGAGCGATTTGAGCGCGCCGACAATCACTATTGAGATGAATACCGCTGTCAAGCCGTGAAACATTAGAGCGGAGAGCGAAACCATGATGGCAAACGATATGGAGATTATCGCATTGCCGAACAGAAGCAAGCCGACTTTCTTCTCGGT
>Ga0335078_10018338_pt1 | contig 10407 bp, 10 predicted proteins | sample Lox_Sample_32_FD_206711 | JGI IMG/M metagenome (GOLD analysis project Ga0335078, IMG submission 206711) | Soil microbial communities from Loxahatchee National Wildlife Refuge, Florida, United States - Lox_Sample_3.2 | ecosystem: Environmental > Terrestrial > Soil > Wetlands | place: USA...
GGTACGGCAGTGCGGTAAATTGTGCGCTGCATCAGAAACGGGAACCGCCACAATTGAGTAGCGTTTTATCTATGCAACGGTTCGACGAAGACAGCACGGCTCGCCGCCCGACAATAATCTCTATGAATCTCTATGGGCTCGGCAACACCACGAATCCGGACGCCTGCTGAGACGGTAGATCGCGCGACAGTTTGGCGGCGCTTCTCCTTCGGCGCTCGCTTTGCAAATCGAGATTAAAAGTGTGGCGCGCCCTACGGGACTCGAACCCGTGTTACCGCCGTGAAAGGGCGATGTCCTAGACCGCTAGACGAAGGGCGCGATGAAAACGGCAAATGCGTTCAATAGCGCAATGCGCGGCGAGGTATAAAGAGCTTTGCCACGAGCGGCAAGCAAGGGAGGGCCCGGCTTACCATTTCCCGGTATTGGGCATCGAGGTCCAGGGCTCTTTCGGCGGCAGCGGCGCGCCTTTCTGCAGAAGCTCGATCGACTGCTTGTCGGGCGAGCGCACGAAGGCCATCTGGCCGTCGCGCGGCGGGCGGTTGATGGTCACGCCCGCCTTCATCAGCTTTTCGCACAGCGCGTAAATGTCGTCGACCTCGTAAGCGAGATGGCCGAAATAGCGCGCCTCGCCGTAGTCCTCGCTATCCCAATTATAGGTGAGCTCGACCAGCGGCGCTTGCCGGTTGGCCGGCCCATTGGCGACGAGGTCGCCGTCGGCGGGCGCCGCCAGGAACACCAGCGTGTACTTGTTCTTTTCGTCGACCCGGCGGCGCACTTCTTTCAGGCCGAGCTTGTTGCAATAAAAGTCGAGCGCGTCGTCGAGATTGCGAACGCGCAGCATTGTGTGCAGATACCGCATGATGGAAACCTCCGCCGGTCGGAAATGGCCTTTAGGCTGGCTACCGATGTAATCTATGACGGCGGTCGGCCGGGATGAAGCATGGCTATGAGGAATGATCGCGCCCGATCTCGATAGCGCCACGGCGCGGCTGCAAGAGATGGTCCGGGAGGCCGGCACGATCGTGCCCTTCACCGGGGCCGGCATATCGACCGAGTCTGGCATTCCAGACTTTCGCTCGCCGGGCGGGCTGTGGACCCGGTACCGGCCGATCCGCTTCGACGAGTTCCTCGCCAGCCAGGAGGCGCGCAACGAATCCTGGCGCCGGCGCTTTGCCATGGACGAGCAATTTGGCACCGCCCAGCCCGGGCGTGGCCATCGCGCCGTCGCCAGCCTCTACCGCAGGGGGAAGGCACCCGGCGTGATCACGCAGAACATTGACAATTTGCATCAAGCCTCGGGAATTGCGCCGGAACATGTCGTCGAATTGCACGGCAATACAACCTTCGCGTCGTGCCTCGATTGCAATGAGCGCTACGAACTGTCCTGGGTCCGCCAGCGGATGCACGGCGCCAATGGCTGCGCGCCCGACTGTCCGGCCTGTGGCGGCTTCGTTAAGACCGCTACCGTCTCATTCGGCCAGGCCATGCCCGATGCGGCAATGCGGCGGGCCCAGGATCTCGCGCAGTCCTGCGATCTGTTCCTGGCGATCGGCTCTTCGCTCGTGGTCTGGCCGGCCGCCGGCTTTCCCCTGATGGCGAAGCGCAATGGCGCGCGGCTGATCATTATCAATCGCGAACCGACCGAGTTCGACGATATCGCCGACCTGGTCGTGCACCAGGACATCGGGACCGTTCTCGAACCCCTGATCCCGCAGTGAATAAAATCCGCTTTGTGCACAGGCAATGACGCTTTTACGCCAGTGTTGCATTTTTGCCCTTTCGCCTCGAATTGCCGGTGTTATCTTCGATTCACGAGATTCGTGATGCGCCCGCGGGGCGCCAGCACAACAGCGGCGGCGGCCACGGCGTCATGGCGTCGGACGGGATCGAACCAAAATCTACCAAGCCGGGCCTCGGACCCGACGTCGGTCTTCCCGATGAAGCCTCGGCGCGCGTCGTCGAGATCGCCGGCGTCATCAAGTGGTTCGACGTCGCCAAGGGCTATGGCTTCATCATTCCGGACAACGGCATGGCTGACGTGCTGCTGCACGTGACCTGTTTGCGCCGTGACGGCTATCAGACTGCCTATGAGGGGGCGCGGGTTGCCTGCGAGGTCGTCGCCGGGCCGAAAGGCCTGCAGGCCTTCAGGGTCCTGTCGATGGACGAGTCGACGGCGATCCATCCGGCGCAGATGCCGCCGCCGCGAACCCATGTTAGTGTGGCGCCCACAAGCGGTCTCGAACGGGCACAAGTGAAATGGTTCAATCGGCTGCGCGGTTTCGGCTTCGTGACCCGGGGCGAGGGCACGCCGGATATTTTCGTCCACATGGAGACGCTGCGGCGCTTCGGCATGACCGAGCTGCGCCCGGGTCAATTCATTCTGGTGCGCTATGGACCCGGACCGAAGGGACTCATGGCGGCCGAAGTTCGCCCCGAGAGCGGCCCGCTCGGTCCCGCCTCGCACTAGCTCTCCGCGCCGCGCTGCATTCGACGCGGCTGCTGCGGGGCATCGGTCTCGCCGCCATCCTGCTGGTCGCCGGCTGCGCCCTTCCGGCCGCGCAAACGACCGCAAACGCGGCCGGACAGGATACCATCGAGATCGTGACCAGCTCGGGCGTGCATGCGTTCTCCGTCGAGCTTGCGACCAACGATGCGGAACGAGCGCTTGGCCTGATGTTCCGCAAATCGCTGCCGGAGGGGCACGGCATGCTGTTCGATTTCAAGACCGACCAACCGGTGCAGTTCTGGATGCACAATACCTATATCCCGCTCGACATGATCTTCATCCAGGGCGACGGACGCGTTCTGCGCATTGCGGAAAATGCCAAGCCGATGTCGGACGCGCTTATTCCGTCCGGCGGCCCGGTGCGCGCCGTGCTGGAAGTGATCGCCGGCACCGCGCGCAAATTCCACATCACGCCGGGCGACCGGGTGACGGGCTCGATTTTCGGCAGCCACTGAGCGGATGGTAGGTCGCTCGGCTTGCTGGGCGCAGGCGAAACAGCTATCCAGTGCCGCGACCGGCGGGGTATAGCGCAGCCTGGTAGCGCGGGAGTTTTGGGTACTCCAGGTCGCAGGTTCAAATCCTGCTGCCCCGACCAACAAGTCCTTGATTTGTCATATGTTCTCGAAACTGTCTCGCCGCCGCTCGTGACCCCTTCCCAGAACTCTGACTTTGCTTGAGAAGACGACCATGACCGCCCGGATCTACAAACCAGCCCGCACGGCAATGCAGTCCGGCACCGCCAACACCAAGGAATGGGTGCTGGATTACGAGCCGGAGCAGCCGCGCGCGGTCGAGCCGCTGATGGGCTGGACCAGTTCCGGCGACATGAAGCAGCAATTACGGTTGAACTTCGACACCAAGGACGAGGCGATCGCCTATTGCGAACGCAGCGGCATCGCCTATGAGGTGTTCGACAGCATGCCGCCGAAGCGGCAGCGCATTTCCTATTCCGACAATTTCGCGTTCACCCGGCGCGGCGCCTGGACCCACTGAGAATAGCCGTCGGCGGTCTCAAGCCGGCCGTTTCTCCGGCATGCGCGGCGCGGCCGCCGCCGGCCGCGCGCGGGTGTTGGCGCGCTGGCGAAGCAGCGAGACGAAGCGCTCCTGCGGCATCGGCTGGCCGAGCAAAAAGCCCTGCCCGCAGTCGCAGCCCATGCTGACAAGCGCAAGCGCGTCGGATGCCTTTTCGATGCCGATCGCCACCGCGACGCTGCCGAAATTATGGGCGAGGTCGATGACGGTCCTGCACAGCGGAGCATTGACCTTGTCGGTGCCGCAGTCGATGACGAAAGCCCGGTCGAGCTTGAGTTCGGCAAACGGCAATTCCTTGAGCCGCGCCAAAGCAGAATGGCCGCGGCCGAAATGGTCGATCGCGAGCTGGACGTCGAGGTGCCGCAATTTCTTTGCGAGCTCGTCCGCCAGCGCGAGATCGGTGACAATTTGCTCTTCGGTCACGTCGACGATCAGGCCCGGCCATTTTTCGAATTGGCGGCGGTAGGTCTGCACGATGCCGGGAATGTCGAGCTTGACCAGCGCGTTGACGGGAATGTTGACCGCCATCCGCAATGCGACGCCGAGATTGGCGAAACTGATCGCCGCTGTCAGCGCCTTGGAGAGCGCCAGCTCGGACAACCTGATAAGGCTCGATTCCCGGGCGCCGGGCATGAAAGCGCTCGGCGTCAGGATGCCGTGAGCCGGATGGCGCGCGCGGGCGAACGCTTCGGCGCCGATCAGCTGTTTTTTGCGCAGATTGATCTTCGGCTGGTACCAGAATTCGATCCAGTCGTTCGCTAAAGCCTCGTCGAGATCGATACGCCCGGCGATCGTGGGCGGATGGCCGAGCTTGAGATCGCCGAGCAATTTGAGGACGACATTGGTCTCGAACGGCTTTCGTAACACCGGCAGCATCCGCAGGCGCTGCTGCTCGCCGACGCTCTTGACATGCGCGAGCACCGCGGAGCCGCGGCTGCTCATGAGTTGCACTTGGCCGCCATAATGGACGCCGCCGAGCGCGATGACGCAGGCGATCGCTTCGGCGGATTCGAGAGCGATGTCGAGAAACACGAGATCGGGGCTGCGGCGCGACAGCGCCTCGCGCAATCCCTTGCCGTCGGCAAATTCCTCGGTGTCGATGCCCGCGCCGTGGAGAATGAGCGATAGGAAACGCCGGATACTCGCGTCGCTGTCGATCACGAAGCAGAGCGGCGCGCGCCCCTCGCTTCGCTCGATCGCCACGATGGCCGCGGCGGATGATGACTGCGCCGATTTTGCGCTCATGGCCTCGATTGGCCTCGGTTGGCCTTGGTCGATGCGGCCGCCGGAACGGAATGAGGCGCCGTGAACGGGACGCGACATCATTGATGCAAATTATTAACCCGCGGTTTCAACAGGCCCGGCGCGGGATGAGCCGGCAACAGGCCGCCGTTGGCCTGGTCCCGGTCGGTCGTCCCGGTCCGTCGCCCAGGCGACTGCCGCCGCTCTTTCCCGCCGCGCCGCGCCGGATAATACTATGGTACGCAGGAGGCGCCCCGCTGTTCGCGCCGCGGGATCGATAAGCGAGGAAACAATGAGCGGCCAAGGCCAGATGCGGCTCGGCGCATTCTTCAATCCGACCGGCCATCATGTGGCGTCGTGGCGGCACCCGCGGGCGCAGGCCGACGCCGGCATCAATTTCGCCCACTATCTGGAAATCGCGCGCACGGCGGAGCGCGCCAAATTCGACCTCGTGTTCCTCGCCGACAACATTTGCGTGCGCGATGCCAACATGGAAGCGGTCAGCCGCTCGGCGCAGTACATCGCCAATTTCGAGCCGATCACGCTGCTGTCGGCGCTGTCGGCGCTCACTTCTCGCATCGGCCTCGTGGCGACCGCCTCGACGAGTTACAACGAACCCTACCACGTCGCGCGCAAATTTGCTTCCCTCGACCATCTCAGCGGCGGCCGCGCCGGCTGGAATCTCGTGACCTCGGGAATGGAGGCCGAGGCGCTGAACTTCAACCGCGACGCCCATTATCAGCACGGCGAGCGCTACGACCGCGCCCGCGAATTCGCCGAAGTGGTGGTCGGGCTTTGGGACTCCTGGGACGACGACGCCTTCCTGCGCGACAAGGAGTCCGGCCGCTTCTTCGATCCGGCGAAGCTGCATCGGCTCAACCACAAGGGCGAGCATTTCTCCGTGCGCGGACCGTTGAACGTCCCGCGCACCCCGCAGGGCCGTCCGGTGATCGTGCAGGCCGGCGGCTCCGACGACATGATCGCCGTCGCCGCGGAGTTCGCCGAGGTGATCTTCTGCGCGCCGCTCAATCTCGAACAGGCGCGGTCGTTCTATGCGGCCATCAAGGGCAAGCTGGCGAGCCACGGCCGCGCGCCCGATGAGATGAAGATCATGCCGGGGTTGAGCGCGGTGGTCGGACGCAGCGAAGCGGAGGCCGAGGAACGCTATGAATATCTGCAGTCGCTGATCCATCCGATCGTCGCCCGCGAAATCCTCTCCACGGTTCTCGGCGGCGTCGATCTTTCGCCCTATCCGTTTGACGGGCCGCTGCCGGAAAACCTGCCGCTGTCGAATGCAAGCCGCAGCACCTTCGCCAACGTCACCGACATGGCGCGCAAGGAGAACCTGACCATGCGGCAGGTGGCGATGCGCGTCGCCGGGGCGCGGGCCAAAGCGGTGATCCGCGGCTCGCCGGTCCAGGTCGCCGACATCATGGAGGAATGGTTCAAAAAGGCGGGCTGCGACGGATTTAACGTCATGCCGCCGTTTCTGCCCGGCGGGCTCGACGACTTCGTCGAGCTGGTGATCCCGGAATTGCAGCGGCGCGGACTGTTCCGCCGCGAATATGAGGGCAAAACGCTGCGCGAAAATCTCGGGCTGAGGCGGCCGGTCAGCCGCCATGCCGAGGCTGCCGCACGTGGCGCGCCGCGGCCACGCGCCGCGTCGGGAGGCTAGCCATGATCGCCGTCAAGCGGCTCGGGCATGCGACGCTGACCACGCCCGATATCGAGCGTCAGGTCGCCTATTACACCGACGTCATCGGGCTTACGCTGATCGAACGCAGCAAGGACCGCGCCTTCCTTGCCAGCAAGCTCGGACTCGAAGCGGTCGCGCTCGAACCCGGCCCCGGAAACGCGCTGTCGCGTCTGGCGCTGCAGATTGCGCCCGGTTCCGATCTCGGCGAGGTCGAGCGCAGTCTGGGCAAAGATAACGTGAAATGCGAGCGGCGCCGCGGACTATCGCCTGGCGTTGCCGAGGCGATCGTCTTCACCGATCCAAAGGGCACCGAAGTCCAAATCTTTGCCGACTACGTCTTCGCCAAGGATGACGGGCGGCAGACCGGCGTGATGCCGCTCAAGCTCGGCCACGTCGCCTATCGCGTCGATGACGTGCAGAAGACCGTGAGGTTTTACTGCGACGTGCTCGGCTTCCGGGTCTCGGACTGGCACGCCGACCATTTCGCGTTCCTGCGCTGCAATACCGACCACCATACCTGTAACTTCGTCTATGACGCGCAGCCGCAGCTCCACCACATCGCCTTCGAAGTCAAGGACTGGGCGGAAATCCAGCGCGCGGCGGAAATCCTGGCCCGCCACGACATTCATCTGGTCTGGGGTCCCGGCCGCCACATCATCGGCCATAATGTCGCGATTTATCATCGCAACGCCGACAAAGTGCGTGTCGAGTTCTTCTGCGAGATGGACCAGATGAAGGACGAAACGCTTGGCTATTTCGATCCGCGGCCATGGCATCAGGACCGTCCGCAACGGCCGAAAGTGTGGCCGGAGGGGACGCTGCGGAATTATTGGGGTTTTGGCTCGGAGGCGGTCATCCGCGGCTATCAAACGATCGAATAGCGATTGCGGCTCAAGCCATCATGCTCGTACACGATGTCGTGACTGTGCCGCATCCCGCCGTTGCGGCAATTGTGATTGGCATGTGTCGGCGTAATTGACCTAAGAATCCTCCACGATTCCGCGCGGCGGCGCCGGACCGTTGGAGGGACCAAAGATGGCACGCGGGAAACTCGGCTGGAACTTGGGCAGGAACTTGCCAAGCGCTTTGATCGTGGGGGCCTTGCTGTGCGTGCCGCTCTTTGCGCTAACGAGCGGCCGCGTGCAGGCTGCCGAGCCTGCCGTCGTAATTCCGCCGCCGGCGCTCGACGACGCCGCTCCGGCCGGCGGATTGCAGAACGTGGTTCTGGCCGGCGGCTGCTTCTGGGGCATGCAGGCGGTCTATGAGCATACCAAGGGCGTCACCCAGGCGGTGTCCGGCTATGCCGGCGGCCAGAAGGACACGGCGCATTACGAGATGGTCAGCACCGGCCGGACCGGCCATGCCGAATCGGTATCGGTGACCTTCGACCCCCGCGAGATTTCTTACGGCAAGATTCTCCAAATTTACTTTTCCGTCGCGCACAATCCGACCGAGCTCAATTACCAGGGCCCCGATGAAGGCACGCAATACCGTTCCGCCGTCTTCTATGGCAATGACGGGCAAAAGCGGATCGCGGCGGCTTACATCGCGCAGCTTGAAAAGGCGCATGCGTTCGACGCGCCGATCGTAACCAAGCTCGAGCCGCTATCGGGATTCTATCCGGCCGAAGACTATCATCAGGATTTCGCCGTCGTGCATCCGAACTACCCCTATATCGTCTTCAACGACCTGCCGAAGGTCGACAATTTGAAGCGATTGTTCCCGGATTATTATCGCGCGACGCCGGTCACGGTGATGGCGTCGAACAAGCCGACGCAATAGTTCGCTGCGCCCGCATTGGATCGATTGCGGATTCGCGCACGCCGCCGGTTTTACATTGCAGTGCATCAAAAGAGCGACGACGGGTGTGGGTAACCCGTTCGGCTGTAGCCACTCGCGGCACACTCCGTGTATCCTCGATTCAGGAGCTGGGCGCGCAAGCCCGCTCCGCAACGACGAGGAAACCGGGGGAGGCATGCCATGGCTATGGCAACGACGTATCGAGGATTGCCCGAAGCCGAACATAGCGCGCAACTGCGCAAGGCAGTGATCGCGTCGACGGTCGGCACAGCGATCGAGTGGTACGATTTTTTCATCTACGGCACCATGGCGGGTCTCGTCTTCGGCAAACTTTACTTCCCGCACGAGGAGCCGCTTGCAGGGACGTTGGCCGCCTTCGGAACCTATTTCATCGGCTTCGCGGCACGTCCGGTCGGCGCCGCGATATTCGGCCATTACGGCGATCGCATCGGCCGCAAGGCGACGCTGATCGCCACGTTGTTGTGCATGGGACTGGCGACTTTCGCCATTGCCTTCGTGCCGACCTATGCGTCGATCGGCATCTGGGGCGCAGTGCTTCTGACTGTGTTGCGAGCGATTCAGGGTATCGGCGTCGGCGGCGAATGGGGCGGCTCCGTGCTGCTGGCCATGGAATGGTCGCGCACGCATGGCCAGCGCGGCCTCGTCGCCTCATGGCCGCAATTCGGCGTTCCCTGCGGGCTGCTGCTATCGACTCTGGCGGTCGCCGTTTTCAGCGCATGGTCGGGCGATGACTTTTTGGTTTGGGGCTGGCGGATTCCATTCGCGCTTTCGATCATCCTGGTCGGAATCGGATTGTGGATCCGTCTCGGCATCCTCGAGACGCCGGTGTTCCAGCAACTGCTGGATACCAACAAGATCGAGAAGGCGCCGATCGTCGAAGTCATCAAAAAGCAGCCGAAGGCGATCATCCTTTCGGCATTGCTGCGGCTGTCCGAGCAGGCGCCGTTCTACGTGTTTACCGCCTTCATCTACGCCTACGCGGTCGGCACGATGCATATGTCGCGCAACCTGATCCTCGGCGCGGTGACGGTGGCGGCCTGCGTCTCGTTTTTCACCATCCCGATCGCCGGGCACCTGTCCGACAAAATCGGGCGCAAAAAGATGTACCTGATCGGCGTCGTCGTCATGGGGCTGTTCGGGTTCGTCTATTTCGGCATGGTGGATACGGCAGCCCCGGTATTGGTCTTTATCGCCGTGGTTCTGTCGCTCATTCCCCACGATCTGCAGTACGGGCCGCAGGCGGCGTTGATCGCGGAGTCGTTCACGCCGCGCTTGCGCTACAGCGGCAGTTCGCTCGGCTATCAATTGGCGTCGATCATCGCCGGCGGTCCGGCGCCGATCATCGCCACCGCATTGTTCGCCGCCTACCACACCGGTTACGCGATCGCCGGCTATATCGCCGTCCTTGCGGTCATCAGCTTTGTGGCGGCCGCGATGATGCCGGACTACACCGGCAAGGATATTTCCGCCGAGGCCTACATTGAGGACTAGTAACTAAAAACAAGATCCGGAGACCGGGCCGAGTCGTCCGGTCTCCGGAACTCCGGGTGATCATGAAATGTCGGGCTATGACGTGGTTGCCGATTTCTGGGACTGGTACGAGCGCCGACAGTCGCGCGAAAATGCCCCCGTTGCCAGGCTCGCCCTCGACAAATGTGAGGAAATGTTTCGGCGATCGGAGTGGGATCGTTTCGCTTATTGGTACGCGATCTATCTTCGCGAGCGGCCAAAGCCTCCGAACTCGGTCGCGATAATGCGCTCACTCCACGGCGGAAGTGGCTCCGCGCCCCAGAATCATAATCGCTAAAGCACCAGTCCGCTCTGCGGATCGATCAGGTGCATTCGGTCCATGTCGGCGTAGAGCCGCATGGATTGGCCCGGACCGGCGGCACTGCCGGGATCGACACGGCCGCAAATCTCCTGGCCGTCGATGGTGAAATACACCATCGTCTCCATGCCCATCGGCTCGACGACGTCGAGGATTGCCGCGAACTCGCAATCCTGGTCGCGATCGTTGCGCCGCGGCTCGGTGATGTGCTCGGGCCGCAGCCCGAAGACCAGCTCCTTGCCGGTCAGCGACTGAAAACGTCCCGATTGCGCCGCCGGCACC
>Ga0335078_10018339_pt1 | contig 10407 bp, 9 predicted proteins | sample Lox_Sample_32_FD_206711 | JGI IMG/M metagenome (GOLD analysis project Ga0335078, IMG submission 206711) | Soil microbial communities from Loxahatchee National Wildlife Refuge, Florida, United States - Lox_Sample_3.2 | ecosystem: Environmental > Terrestrial > Soil > Wetlands | place: USA: Florida...
AGGTGGTTTTCCATGCGGCTGCAGATGGGAGCGTCGCGGCCTTCGGCGGTGACAAAAAAGTCGGGGGCGCGCTCTGCCCGCAGCCGGAGATGGAAATCCAGAGCGACGGCTGCGGCGTCAAACGCCGGCCCCAGGTTGGCTGAACTGGCCGGAAGCGACAGCCGCAGCGAGCGATCCGAAGACGCAGGACGTGAAGGCATAATTGCGAGAGCAAACTTCCTCGGCGGCCGCATCCGAGGTTAACTACCAGAAATGGAAGGCTTTATCTTTTCCTGCCCAACCCGGACACCGGGCGGTCGGCACGGTCGTTGAACTGAGTTTTATACACGAGTTCGGAGCGAACTGCTACGAATTTCTATCGGCCGCGTTGAGCGCGGCAATCACCGCTCCCAGATCGGCGTCTATGACAACCGGGGCACGCTGCAGTGATTTCATCTCCTGGCCGGCGGCAGAAGAGGCAGCGTCGAACAATTCGCCGCGATGGAATCTGATGGTGAAATCCGGATCTTTGAGGAGGTGGCCGGTAAGAATCAGCACGACCGAGTCTCCCGCCCTGATGAAACCGCGGCGGCGGAGTTTTTTCAGCCCGGCGAGCGTGACTGCCGAAGCTGGCTCACAACCAATGCCATCGGAGCCGATTTCGGCCTTTGCGCTGGCGATTTCGAATTCTGTCACTTGTTCCACTTCCCCACCAGTAGCGCGAAGAACGCGCAACGCCTTCTTCCACGATGCCGGATTGCCGATGCGGATCGCGCTGGCCCTGGTCTCGGCGATCATTGGTTCGAGCTTTTCGCCGTTGAATTCGCGCACGCTGCGGTAGAACGGATTTGCGCCTTCCGCCTGGATGATGGAGAGCTTGGGCAGGCGCGAAACCAGCTTTAGCTCCTGCATTTCGAGGAGCGCCTTCCCGATGGCCGAACTGTTTCCCAGGTTGCCTCCGGGAAGGATGATGTGGTCGGGCGTCTCCCACCCTAGCTGTTCGAGCAGCTCGATGGCGGAGGTTTTTTGCCCTTCGATGCGATAGGGATTCACCGAATTGAGCAGGTAGATGGGCCTTTCGCGGACGAGTTCATTGAGAATGCGCACGCAGCCATCGAAGTCGGTGCGGAGCTGGCAGGTGAGAGCTCCATAGTCGAGCGATTGCGAGAGCTTCCCCCAAGAAATTTTGCCTTCCGGAATGAGGACCAGGCTGCGCATGTCGCCGCGCGCGGCGTAGGCGGCCATGGACGCGGAAGTATTGCCGGTGGAGGCACAGGCGACCCAGCGGAACCCATCCTGGCGGGCGGATGAGGCCGCCACCGTCATACCGGTATCTTTGAAGGACGCGGTCGGGTTCATCCCCTGATGCTTGGCCTGAAGATGATCGACGCCAGCGGCGCGGGCGCAGCGAGGCAGACTGTAGAGCGGTGTATTGCCCTCGCGCAAGGTGATCACATGCTCGACAGGAATATGCGGCAGAAGTTCGCGGAAGCGCCATACCCCGCTCTGGTCGAGCGAAGCCAGCTCCTTGCCTGTCGATTGGCGCCGTTCGAGCCACATCGCCTTCAGCGTCGTAACGTCGAATGGCGGCGAGGCGGAGGTCCATCCCGGGAAAAAGAACTCCAGCAATTCGCCGCAGGCAGTACAACGGAAATTCTGCGCCGCGGCATCCGGGGTGGCGCCACAGCCAATGCAGCGTAGGCGGGAGTTGAGTACGGCTTGAGTGGTTAGCAAGGGGCTATGATCCGGCGGTCGGCAGCAATGATGCTCGACCATGGACATGATACGGCACGCCGTCACCGATGCAGGCCAATTTCCACCGAAGATCTCTTTAATGAATTCCCGTTTGGCATTTTGTCGGGAAACGCCCGATTAGGGCGCAAAAACCGCGCGAACCCGGGACACAGTCCGAGCCGATTGAAGGCGCGTTCCGTACCATTGTGTTTCAACAGGAGGTGATTCAGCGCCGGCGAAGGTCCGGCGCTCACCATCGCCTATAATTGTCTGCTCCCTCATGACCGCCAACCCCCAGTCCGCCGCGCCTCGGCCCGGATTCAAGTCCGATTTACGCAGCTTCTGGCAGCGCGTCAGCGAAGGGCTGGCGGCGCGGCAACTCTGGTCGCAGTTCGAAAAGGACGCGCGCTCCAGCTACCGTCTCTACTCGGCCGGGCTCGAAGACCTGGAAGAGGAGCGATCATACTTTCGGCGAGCCTGGTTGAGGTCGAAGGCCCTATTCTGGGCAATCCTCGAGAAGCTGACCCCGGCGCGCCGGGTGCTGGTGCTTCTGGGACTCATTCTCTTGTTTCTGCCCTCGGGCGGTTTTTCTTACGAAAGCGGCAAGGGCGGGCATTTAGAAATTCACGAGTTCGATGTGCACGTCTGGGGCGGCCTGATGCTGCTGGCGGTGCTGCTGCTGGAACTTGCGGATCGCGTCGTGATGAAACGCGATCTGGAGATCGCGAAAGACATTCAGGCGTGGCTGCTGCCGGGCGCTCCACTGCAGCTTCCGGGCTATCAGATCGCATATGCCACGCGGCCCGCCAATACGGTCGCCGGCGATTACTACGATGTAATCCTGCGGCCGGCCCAAACACGGAGCGATGACCGCATTCTGTTTGTCGTGGCCGACGTGGCGGGAAAAAGCATTCCGGCGGCCATGCTCATGGCGACGTTCCAGGCGAGCCTGCGAACCTTGTCGGCAAGCGGCCGCCCGCTGGCCGAACTGGTGGCAGGCGTCAACCGCTATGCCTGTTCGTCGAGTCATGGCGGAGTCCGCTTTACGACCGCATTCTTCGCCGAACTGAACGCGGATACCGGCGAAATCGCCTATCTCAACGCCGGCCACAATGTTCCCGTATTGCGCAGAAAATCAGGGGTCGTTGAACGGCTGGAGGTGGGAGGCATCCCGCTCGGTTTTTTTGCGGAGACTCCTTATCAGGTGGGCACGACCCGGATGGAGAGCGGGGACTGGCTGGTGATCTTTACCGATGGAGTGGTCGAAGCGGTCAACAACAAAGACCTGGAATATGGCGAACCGGCATTACTGCAGCTGATTGATCGCGACGCCGATTCGGCTCCGGCGGAGATGCTGAGCAGTCTGTTAGCCGAGTTGGATCGCTATGTGGGAAACACCCCGCAGCACGATGACATCACCTGCTTGTTGCTGAAACGAACGTAATTCACCGCCGAGACGCTGAGAGTTCCGCGAAATTCTAGAGAAAGGGATCGACTTCGGGTGCGGGTCACGGCGCGACTGGGAAAAGGTGCCCTTTCAAAACGAATTCAAGCTGCCGCACGATCCGACTTTTTACGGTTTTCTCGGCGTCTGGCGGTGAACCCTACACCCCCATCCATTCCCTGTACATCTGGTGGAAGGCGTAGACTCCTTTTTCTTGTTTCACGCTGTAGCGGCCGCTGAGATAGCTGCGGGAATGGAGATTCTTCTGCACGATCTCGCAGATGCGCATGTCTTCGTCCTGAATCTCGTCGCTGAACGCGAGAGCTTGGCGGGCAGAATCGCTCCCCAGTTGGCTCTCCGGCAAATACCATTCAAAGATGGCAAGAGTACGCTCCGGGCTGAGGGGCAGGATTATGTTGACGGAAATATTGTCGGGATAGCAATTAAGCATCCAGTTGGGAAAGACCCAGAAATAATCGGCGGTAAGATCGTCGCCTGCCTGCTGGTAGCGGCGGGGAGAGGCGTCTCCGAGCTGAGCGCCACGAATTGGCGTCCATTGCCGAACATACTGCGGATAAGGCTCGACGCTGTAAGCGTTGTAGTCGATCTCCCGATTGAGCGAAGGGTGCACGCTGGGCACATGGTAGCCCTCGAGATAATTGTCGATATAGGTCTTCCAGTTGCAATTCATCTCGTAAGTGCGGCGCTCGGAAAACTTCATGGCGGCGAAATCGAATTTCCCAGCCTGGTCGGGCATTTCGCCGAGACATTCGCACAAGGGACGGGCCTCCGGATCGAGATTCACGAAGATGAGGTTGAACCACTCCTCGACCCGAACGGGAGCGAGCCCAAATTCCCTGGGGTTGAAATCTTCGACGCCCTCGAATTCCGGGGTGGAGATGAGGGAGCCGTCGAGCCGGTAGGTCCATCCGTGGTAGCCGCAGCGGAAGAGCTTGCGGTTTCCGCACCCTGAGGCGGGGTTTCCGGCGCGATGGCGGCAGACGTTGTAGAAGGCACGCAGCTTGCCGTCCTCGCCGCGCGCGATTAAGAGTGGCTCGCCGATCAGGTCGACGGTGAAGTAGTCGCCTGGGCTAGCCGCCTGGCGAAGATGCCCGACGACCTGCCAGGTGGAGGGAAAGAGCCTCTTTTTTTCATCTTCCAGGGTTTCCGGCCTAAAATAGAGCGGAGCCGGCAGAGTGAAGCCGCGGGCGATGCCTGCGGCGGAGCTTAATTGCAGCTTCGGCATGGTGGCGGCCATTCTACCGCCGGTGAACCGGGACAAGTGAGGAAAAGATGACGGCCCGCCGCCTGAAGCTCCCCTCTTGCCAGCCTCGGGTTGCCGAACCAGTTGCTGACTTGGGGGCAAGAATCCAGCACGCAAGAACGTGGCAAGACGGGCGTTCCCAGAATGGGAGTTGGCCCGTCCAGCGCAGGCTTTGTCCGCAGTTCTAAAGACACGGTCGATTGGCAAAATTTGTCAGTCCGGGTTTCTGAAAGTGTCATACTGGAAGCAATCAGCCCGAATCGAGAGGTGACTCTCTCGACAAAGGGTGTTGAAAATGCTGAGTTTTCAGCGCTCTGGGCCTCTGACTTCCGTCATCTGAGCCTGTGGCCCTTCGAGTGCGATAGTAGAAGGCAAGTTGGTCATCCAACAAAAGAACGAGAATAGTCAAACGGAGACGAGGACAATAGAAATGCGGAAACAAAAGGGTTTTTCACTGATCGAACTCCTGATCGTGGTGGCGATCATCCTGATCATCGCCGCGATTGCGATTCCGAACCTGTTGCGCGCACGCATTGCGGCGAATGAATCTTCCGCAGTGGCGTCGATTCGGACCATCAACACGGCCATGATCTCTTACAACTCGGCTTATCCGACGGTGGGCTTCTCGGCCACCCTGGCCAATCTGGCCGGCACCAGCTGCACGCCGCCAACTTCGACCAGCGCTTGCCTGATCGATACACAGCTGGCCAGCGGCTCCAAGAGCGGCTATACCTTCGCTGCGGCAGGCTCGGGTGGTCCGCCAGCGTCATCGTATTATGCTGCTGCTTCGCCGATCACCGCCAACCAGACGGGCAACCGGTCTTTCTGCTCGATCGCGGATGCGGTGGTTCGCTACAGCACCGCTGCTCTGACCTCCTGCGCCGGAACTGAAACGCCGCTGCAGTAACTCTAAGTTTGGCAAAGTACCTGGGGGAGGGTACCAGCCGGAAGAAGCAGAGGAGAAATCCTCTGCTTCTTTATTTTTTTCCCCGTCGGTTTTGCTCCTCTATACCCCACCGCTGAAGAAGCTGCCAACTGACAAAACACGTCAGAGCCGCTCCCGGAATTGCCACATTCTGTCAGGCAAGCTCTCATCAGAATAATGACCCGGAGTTCTGCCCCCGATGCCGATCTTCTAATTCCCCTTTTAGAAACACGGGCTTAAAACGGAACGACTGACTTTCGTCACCTCTTTGGAAGAGCGGCCTATTACCTGCAGAAACGCTGGATGTGGAGTGATGCGCGGTTCTGTTGTGGGAAAACAGCGCTTGGGTCACCTAGATTCTCACTTTACCGGGGGGGTGAAGTTCCTGAAATGAATGAGAAAGAGAAAGGCTTTTCGCTAATTGAGCTGCTGATTGTGGTAGCTATCATCCTGATCATTGCGGCAATCGCCATCCCGAACCTGTTGCGGGCGCGCATTGCAGCCAACGAGTCTTCCGCGGTAGCCTCGATTCGCACCGTCAATACGGCGATGATTTCCTATAACTCGGCGTATCCAACCGTGGGTTATTCGACCAATCTGGCGAACCTGGGCGGCACCAGCTGCACGCCGCCGAACTCGACGAGCGCCTGCCTGATCGATACTCAGTTGGCCTCGGGCACCAAGAGCGGCTATTCCTTCGCGGCGTCAGGCTCGGGTGGGCCTCCAGCGGGCACTTATCAAGTGGTCGGCACGCCTTTGACTCAAAACCAGACGGGAGTACGTTCGTTCTGTTCCTTCGCCGATGCTGTAGTCCGCTATGCCACAGCCGCGATCACGACGTCGACTTGCACGACTTCGGTCTCGCCGCTGCAATAGTTTTCGGTTTGGCAAAGTGCCTGGGGGAGGGTACGAGCCAGAGAAAAGCAGAGGAGAAATCCTCTGCTTTTTCTTTTTCAGCGTTTCCGCAGGCTGTGACACAAAATGTCAAGATTCCAAAATTCCGAATCGTAAGGCGTCTGTCCAGCCGAATGCGCTGTTGCAAGTACCTCTATTGCCAAGGGGATAGTGGCCGGGGAGGAGGGCCCGCCACGGCACGCAACGTGCAAGAATCAGGTTGGGACGGAGAAGGATGCAATCATCCGAAGGTACTCATTCGATGATGTGCCGCCGGGGAGACACCATGCGACGAGTCAAGGGATTTTCACTGATTGAACTGTTGATCGTGGTGGCCATCATTCTGATCATCGCGGCCATAGCCGTGCCCAGCTTCCTGCGTTCGCGCATAGCGGCTAACGAATCGGCGGCAGCGGCCTCGCTCCGGACCTTGAATTCGGCCCAGATATCCTACAACTCGGCGTATCCAACCGTGGGTTTTGCCAGCACACTTGCGGCTCTGGGTGGAACCAGTTGCACGCCGCCAAATGAAACGAGCGCTTGCCTGATCGATACAGTGTTGGCTGGGGGGCAGAGGAGCGGATACAACTTTACCCTCTCCAATGTGACCGGGACGCCCAGTTCAACTTACAATTTCTTTGCTTCGCCGGTTCAGTATAACTACTCGGGAATGCGGTATTTCTGCTCCTATTCGGACGCGGTGGTCCGGGTGAGCGATTCCGCGATTGCGACCTGCGACAACACCGTGGCCACGCAACAGTAGCGGTTGGGAAGGTCAGAGTGCTGAAGGAAAATTGTAGGGATGAAAGCCTCGTTTTGGGGGATGAGCTCTAGCCTCTACAATCTGACCTCTAACCTCTGACCTTGAACCACGGTTTACCTTCGTAACCACACAGACGGGCGCCTGCGGGCGGCCGTCGCCGGCATTGCTTATAATTCTCTCATCGAATGCGCGCTAGGTTCCCTTTCCCGGGCCAGCGCGGCACTCGCCACCATGCCTGCGATCGAAATTCTTGGCCTCGAAAAAAGCTACTCCGTCGGATTCTGGGGCAAACGGCAGAAAGTGGCGCTGCGCCCGCTTCGTCTGACGGTGGAAGAGGGGGAGGTCTTCGGTTTCCTGGGCCCGAACGGCGCCGGGAAAACGACCACCCTCAAACTTCTGATGGGCATTGCCTTCCCAACGGCAGGGAGGGCCCGGCTTCTGGGCATGGACCTGGATGATCCCCGAGTAAAATCGCAGATCGGCTTTCTGCCGGAGCAGCCTTACTTTTACGACCACCTGAGTGCGCGCGAACTGCTCAACTACTACGGACAACTGTCGGGCATGCCGGCAAAGGGGCGGTCGGCACGGGTAGAACAGATGCTGGCGCGAGTCGGCCTGAGCGATTCCGCTGGAGTGCAGTTGCGCAAGTTCTCCAAAGGCATGCTGCAACGGGTTGGTCTTGCCCAAGCGATTCTGCACGACCCCAGACTGGTGTTTCTGGATGAGCCGATGTCGGGACTGGATCCCATGGGCCGGCGCGAGGTTCGAGACCTGATTCAGGAATTGCGGCAGGAGGGCAAGACGGTTTTCTTCTCAACCCACATCCTGTCGGACGCGGAGGCGCTTTGCGACCGCGTGGGAATTATCCACCAGGGCGAATTGCGCGGGGTAGGAGCGGTTCCGGAGCTGACCTCGGAGACGCAGGGCAAAGTCGAAATCATTTTCCATGCCCGAAAAATGCCGGCGGCGCTTGCCAGCCTCGGGACCACTGCGCATATCAGCGGCGACATGGTGAATGCGGTCCTGCCGGAGGAGCACCAGGAGGCCGCTCTGGAGATATTGCGCAACGAGCGCCTGAAACTGATTTCTCTGACGCCGGTACGCAATTCGCTCGAGGAGTACTACATACAGAAACTGCGGCCCACAGAAAGCCGGAAAGGGGCGGGCGTATGAGTACAAGCGCCGCAGTAAATCCGGCCGCGAGCTATACGGTGCGGATGAAACCGCGGGCCATGAATTCAATCGGCTATATCGCTTACAACACGTTTCGCGAAGCCGTGCGCGACAAGGTCTTGTATAACCTGATCGCCTTTGCCCTGCTTATTTCAGCGGCGGCCATTCTAGTCGGCGAAATTTCCATCGATATTGAGCGCCTGGTGGTAGTCAATTTGGGGCTCACGGCGGTGTCCCTGTTCGGGGTGATCATCGCCATCTTCATTGGAATAGGCCTGGTTTCGAAGGAAATCGACAAACGCACGCTCTATACCGTGCTGTCGCGCCCAGTACGCCGGTGGGAGTTCGTTGTCGGCAAGTTCTTCGGGCTTACGGGAACACTCGTGCTTAATACGCTCCTGATGGCTCTGGGCGTGATGTTGTCGTTGCTCTACGTGGCGCACCGGTTCGAAAAGATGGACCTCTGGGTGCTCGTGGCGCTGTACTTCATCGTGCTTCAGTTCTTGATCGTGTGCGCGCTGGCGCTCTTCTTTTCATCTTTCTCGACGCCAATCATGTCGGCAGTCTTCAGCTTTGCGCTCTTCGTGATCGGCAATCTGTCGGCGGATCTCCACGGCTTTGCCAGGTCGACACCGGGAGTCGCGGGCTGGTTCATGACCGCGGTCGCCTACCTTGTGCCGAATTTTTCCGCCCTGAACATCATCAATCCGGTCGCCCATGGAGACCCGGTGCCCGGCCGCCTGATTCTGTACTGCACGGCCTATGCACTGCTTTATTCCGCAGTAGCGATTTCGGGAGCGGTGCTCATCTTCCAGCGCCGGAATTTGAAATGAATTCCACGCGGCGCGTGAATCTGGCTGCCGCCGTCGTGTTGTGCCTGTCGATGGCCGGCGCAATCGCAACGCTGTATGCCGTGGATCGCATGCGCAGGCCGACCGTTGCGCAGGAGGCGTTGTATGTGCGTTCTCCAACGGCGCTGCGCCGGATGAGCCTCGGTTACACCGGTCTGCTGGCCGACATCTACTGGACTCGCGCCGTGCAATATTTCGGAGACCAGCACCACAGCGAGACAGGAGACTTCCGCCTGCTCTCCCCGCTGCTCGAGGTTGCAACCGAACTCGATCCGAGGCTGTTGCCGGCCTACCAGTTTGGCGCGAACTTCCTTGCGCCGAAACCTCCCGGCGGCGCTGGCTTGCCCGGCGCTGCTTTGTCGCTGATGAAGTACGGCATTGCAAATAATCCCGACCAGTGGCGGCTCTACTACGATCTGGGATTTCTTTACTACACCGAGTTCAAAGACTACGCCAAGGCGGCAGACGCTTTCGCGCAGGGCGCCAGGCTTCCCGTCACCAACGAATTTATGCCTATTCTGGCGGCGCGTATGGCGCAGCACGCCGGGGAGTTCGATACCGCCCGCATGTTGTGGTTCACCACCTACCAGAGCACAAAAGAGGCCAGCATCCGGCAGAATGCGGTCGAACACCTCATCGCGCTGAAGGTGGATGAAGATGTAACCCGCCTGGAACAGGTCGTCAATAAATATCGGGAAAAGAACGGACGGCCTCCCGGCAGCATGGGCGATCTTGAGCGAGCCGGGTTTATCCGCGGCACGCCCGTCGATCCCAAGGGGCATCCCTACTGGCTGATGCCGGATGGGAGGATTGAAGTGCAGGATCCCCAGAACATATACTTCATCACCAAGGGCCTTCCGCCGGGGATGGCTCCTCCGCAACCGCCGCGTCAGAAGCCGGCATCGAACACCGATTCCAAATAGAAAATCTCCAGTCCTCGATTTGTTAGCATTCAGGCGTGTCCTCGACTTTCCGGCGGCAATTGCGCAAAGAACTAAGCACCTGGTGGCGGGAGCAGAGGCGCAACAGAAACTTTGCCGGTGCCTCCGTTCTGCTGCTTAAGAATCTGTGGAGTTTCGCGCGCGAGTCGACGCCGGAACGCCGCCGCCGGCGCTACGGCGACATGGAGTACGACTGGGAGCATCGCGTTAACACGACCAGCGGAACTGTGGATTGGCGGTCGCGGCTGCTGGGTTCGTTTCTTTCTCCCTATCAGCCCACCGAGCCGGAACTGTTTCAGGAGATGATGGCGGCTCTGCCCCTCGAGTTCGAGCGCTTCACTTTCGTTGACCTCGGCTCGGGCAAAGGGCGCACTCTGCTGATGGCGTCGGAGCATCCGTTTCGGAGAATTATCGGCGTGGAGTTGATTGCCGATCTGCA
>Ga0335078_10018340_pt1 | contig 10406 bp, 7 predicted proteins | sample Lox_Sample_32_FD_206711 | JGI IMG/M metagenome (GOLD analysis project Ga0335078, IMG submission 206711) | Soil microbial communities from Loxahatchee National Wildlife Refuge, Florida, United States - Lox_Sample_3.2 | ecosystem: Environmental > Terrestrial > Soil > Wetlands | place: USA: Florida...
TAGCGGTTTGAAGTGGCTAGTGGCTGGTGGCTGGTGGTCAGTGGCCAGTAAAACCGCCCCAAGGTCGCGAAGAAGTCACTTCAGCGATTCCACTAGTCTTGCGACTTCTTCTGCCTGCACTACCAGTCTCTTGTACTCGTGGCCTTCGATTGATCCCATGGCGATTTTCTGGTTGCGGTAGCGCATGGGGCTGGGAACTTCTGTTCCCAGGCCCACGTGGACTTCGCGGACCCCACTTTTCTCTACGACAAGGCGGATGTCGTCTCCGGAGATGCCACCCCCTGGCATGATGATGGTGCGGTCGCCTGCGGCTTTGACCAAGCGGCCGATGGTCTCGAGGCCCGCCGCAACCGTGGCCTCGCCTCCGGAGGTGAGAATGCGGTCAGCGCCGGTTTTGATCACATCTTCCAGGGCGCGGAACAGATCATTTGCCATGTCGAAGGCGCGGTGATGAGTCACGTTGAGAGGGCGGGCGAGTTCCACGAGCTCGCGGGTCCGGTTCACGTCAACATTTCCCTCGGCGTCCAGGATGCCGAATACTACGCCGTTCGCTCCCAGCTGCTTGGCCATGCGGACGTCCTTGCGCATGATCTCGAATTCAGGCGCGGTATAGCAGAAATCGCCGCCTCGTGGGCGGATCATGACTTGCAGGCCGATGGAAGTCTTCTGGCGTACGGCGGCGATGAGTCCGGCGCTGGGAGTGATGCCGCCTTCGAGAAGATCGGCGCAGAGCTCCACACGGTCAGCACCGCCGCGCTCGGCCGCCAGGGCGGATTCGACGGAATCGAGGCAGATTTCGAGGGGGATGTGAGTGTTGGGCATGAAGGACCTTTGTGTTTCGCGATGCCGTGTCTTCGGCGGCTGATTATTCAGTGTAGCAGTGGAGTTTGGCCCGCTTTGCAAAGTTTGCAATTGGGAGTCTTAACCGCGAAGGACGAAAAGCACGCGAAGGATTCCCGCGGTCAGCCCGGAGCGTGCTCTCGAGAATACACGCTGGAGCACAATGGACTGCTATAATTTCGCCCGCTGCGCGTTCTACGTCAAAAAGCCCTATGGACCTCAAGGTTGCGCTCAAATTGCTCATCCGAAATCCCCTCGTCTTTATCTTCCTTGCTGCGGCAGTGTGCTGGCCCCAGAGCACAGTTCGCGGGTTTGCGCCCGACTCCGCTGCGCGTGAGAAGCGCATCGAGCAGAAGTTCAAAGCAATCCCTTCACCCAAGGAAGAACGGCGGCAGCATCGCATTTTTACGGCTGAGCCGCACATAGCGGGCTCGGAGCGAAACAACGAACTCGCGCGCTATGTCGCTGAGCAATGGAAGAAGCAAGGGCTGGAAGACGTCGTAATCCACGAATATGACGTGTACACCTCGTTCCCCAAGAGCGCGTCGCTGGAAATGGTCGCACCGGTGCATTACCAGGCGACCTTGCGCGAAGCGCCTTACGACGTTGATCCTGACACCAAGAACCCTCGCGTAACCGGCGCGTGGACCGGGATGTCCATTTCAGGTGAGGTAACCGCTCCGGTGATTTATGCGCACAGCGGCAATCCGGAAGATTACGATCTGCTGCGCAAGCATGGCATTGACGTCAAGGGCAAGATCGTTCTGGTGCGTTATTCGAATCCCTACAGCTACCGCGGATTCAAAGCGCTCACGGCACAACGTGAAGGCGCCGCTGCCATGCTCGTCTATAGCGATCCGGCGGAAGATGGCTACAAAAAAGGCGAAGTCTTTCCCAAAGGGCCTTGGGGGCCGGAGACTCACATTCAACGCGGCGCGATCACTTACGACTTCATGGTTCCCGGTGATCCGACGACTCCTGGCTGGGCCTCGGTGCCAGGGGCGAAGCACATTCCAATCAGTGAGGCCGTCTCTGCGCCAAAGATCATGGCGCTGCCGCTTTCCTGGCATGACGCTAAGCCGCTGCTCGCCAACATGGATGGCCCCATGGCTCCGGCCGACTGGCAGGGCGGGCTGCCGATTCAGTATCGGCTGGGTGGCGAGCGGGTGCGCGTGCATCTGAAAATCGAGATGGATAATTCCATCAAGCCGAACTACGTGGTGGAAGGCCGCATTCGCGGTTCGGAGTTTCCTGATGAACTGGTCGTGCTGGGCAATCACCGCGATGCCTGGGTGTTTGGCGGAGTGGATCCCAGCAGCGGCACCGCCTCCATGATGGAGATGACGCGTGCCTTCGGGCAGTTGTTGAAGCAAGGCATCCGCCCGCGGCGCACGCTGGTGATTTGCAGTTGGGACGGTGAGGAAGTCGGCCTCACCGGCTCAACCGAATGGGGCGAGCAATTCGTGGACAATCTGCGCAAGAATGCAGTCGCTTACCTCAATGTGGACTCCTCCACCTCCGGGCCCAACTTTCAAGGCAGTGCGGTGGCCTCGCTCGCGCCCATGCTGGTTGAGACCAGCCACTCCTTGCAGGACCCGGGAGGAATCTCACTTTACGAGGCGTGGAGGGAATCTACCGGCCGCGCGAAGCACGCTGAAAATAATCCCGCCGCGGTGACCGATGCTGACCTTGCCGATACGCGCATCGGCAGCGGCTCCGACCACACTGTGTTTCTAAACTTCGTGGGCATGCCGGTGATCGGCCTGCAGTTCGATGGGCCTTACGGCGTTTACCACTCCATGTATGACGATTTCTACTGGATCAACCACATCGGCGATCCGGGCTACCACTACCACACCTTGATGTCACAGCTGTGGGGCGTGCTGGGACTGCGGCTGGCGAATGCCGACTTGTTGCCCTTTGACTTTGCGACTTATGCCCTCAATCTGCGGGAGTTCGTGAATGATTTGTCGAAGGGCAAAGATATGAGCCAGCTCGATCTCAAGCCGGTGCTCGAGGGAATCGCGGAATTCGAGGCGGCGGGAAGACAATTGAATACGTCGGTTGAGAAAGCGCTGGCCACCGGCAAGCTTGATCCTAAGCGGGCCGATGAAGTCAACCACGGCATGATGCAGGTGGAGCGGAATTGGCTGAATCCTGACGGCATTCCGGGGCGGCCATGGTTCAAACACATTCTTTACGGCGCGCGCTTCACCTACGCGCACCTTGAATTACCGGGACTGACGGAAGCGGTGGAAAAGGGAGACTGGCCGGTAGCGCAGCAGCAGGCGGAAATCCTGCGGGGCGCGCTGGAGAAGAACATTCAATTGCTGAATCTGTTGAGTTCTGAGTTGAGGGAGGACAGCCCGAGTTCCAGTCACTGAGTTTCGGGGGATTTCGTGTCGCGCGGTTCGCTGGGGCGCGGCAGATACAGATACTCGGTTCCGACAATGCCGGCGAATTGGTAATTCTGTTTCATTAGTTCGATGAAATCCTCGCCGAAGTGATAGTTCGAATAGGTGTCGTTGCCTTCCTCGCTGTCGGGGTTGTCTATCAGCACGACAGCGGCGAACTGCCGGTCGCGCAGCATCAGCCACAGGGGATCGGAAAAGGACGGCACACTCTCGCGGATGGCGCGAAGCATGAAGGCGTCCAGCACGTAAGGTTGCTGGCCAGCTATGATCGGCACCATCGGATTATCGGAGAGGATTGGCTTCTTGGCCGGTCCGATGGCCAGCGCGATCTGCCGCAGTTGCGCGCGCGCCGGAACTCCGTCCACACTGAAATGTTGGCCCAGCAGTTCCACCCACGCCAGCAGGCAGGCCGCCACCAGGGCGGCAATGCCAATCTCCGGCAGCTGAAATTCTGATGCCCACGCCGCAAACAGAACCACCGCCGCAACGTGCAACTCGATCAAATGATTCCCCGCCGTTCCCTCAGAACTAAAAATCACCAGCGCCACGGCGAGCGAGCAGAGGAACCACAATGCTGGCAGCAGGGTGAGCCCACGTCCGCGGCCCACGAGCAGGGCCGTCAGTCCCAGCACGAAGAGCGTGCTTTCGGCAACGTAGCCGTGCATCGTCTGCTCCATGGTGATCGGGCTGTAAAGCAAACTCTGCCAACCGCTCCCGGTAGCCAGGGTGAGATGAAGCGCCGCGAAGGCGCGGCCGGAACTGGCGAAATACATGGCGGCAAGCACAAAAGCGTATCCGGCAACAGTGGCGGCGAGCAATTGTGCCGCGGACCGAAATCTTCTTGCGATGAGAAATAGAAGAAACACCGCAGCCGCCGCAACGAACGACGTTTCTTTAGTGGCGAACGCGAGGGTGAAAAGAAGTGCCGCAAAAGAGATTCGACGGCGCGAGGGTTCACTCCCAACGCAGAGGGTCACACCCCAAACGCCGAGCATCGCCGCCATGCCATCTTCACGAATGGTGAGGAGCGAATCCTGCACGCTCGTTCCGGCGAGCACGGCCAGAACCGCTGCCGCTGCCAGCCAATGGCCCACTCCAAGGCGGCGGAGCAGCACATACACGCCAGCGAGCAGCAACACCAGGCTCGCGGCCGACAGGAAATAGCCAGCGGCCCGCCAACTCATCGCTCGCATAAAGGCGGCCTGGAGGCAAAAGTACAGCGGGAAAAAGCGTGTGCCGCCATAGCCCGCCGGCCCGAAGGGAGCGCGATAGAACAAGCCATGCTTCAAATCCAACGCCAGCGCCACCCAAACGCCGGCCACGTGGTCAAGATGAGAGTCGTGCCTCCAGCTTTGGACAAGACGAATGCCAGTCAGGGTGAACAGAAGGACGCCGGTTAGAGCGACATAAATCTGAAAAAGCTTCTTCATTGAGAAGTCAACGTCAAATTTTGTTCCCGACTCTGGCTCGATGATTTGAGTGCCAGACTTTTTCAGCGGAACCGCCTTCGCGCCCGGCTTAAGGCGCCGTTAAGCGGATCAACGGGTTCGAGGTTGATCGAAGCATTTGGCACTTTAGCACGCAGACTTGCAAGGAAACTTCCACGCACGACAGAACTGCGATGGAACACGCCGCCCGAGACGGCCACCGGGGGGGGCACGGCCTGGAACAATCGCCGCACAACCGCATCGGCCAGCTCCGCGAGTTCCGCGCCAGCTCCTGAAAGAATTCTCATGGCCAGAGGGTCGCCAGAATCTGCAGCCGCGGCCACGGCCGGAAATAATTCCGCGAAGGCCGGCGGGGGAATGGCGTTCAGAGCCAGGATGAGGTCCTCGTGCGTGCGCACGTCCAATATGTTCCAGATGGTTTCCATCAACGGGCTGCTCCCTCCTTCGTCGCCAAGACGCAGCAGTGCCGCGACTGCGTTGCGGCCAATCCAGTGGCCTGAGCCTTCGTCGGAAACGGCGAAACCCCAGCCCCCGGCGCGGGCGGTCCGGCCTTGCGCGTCGCGCCCGAAGGCGATGGAGCCAGTGCCGGAAATTACGATTAGGCCCGGACCCTCGCCGAACGCAGATTCCAGGGCGATTTCCATGTCTCCGACGACTTCGATTTTCCCGGGCAGTATTTCCGCGAGCAGGCGTTGAACAGTTCGCTTGATCTCTGGCCTTGCCACACCGGCGATCCCAGCGCAAATCCCGCGCAGTTCTTCAGGCGCTATTCCGGCGTCGTCGCAGGCCTTGCGAATTGCCCCATGCAGCGTTTCCCTCGCGGCCTTTTCTCCCGCCCGTACGACATTGCTGCCCGCCGCGACTGACGTGGCTAGTACGTTAGACTCATCGCCTACCGCGCAAGCGGTCTTGCTGCCGCCACCGTCAATGCCGAGGTAGAGAGCCATTTGAGTCCTTCATTTATTGCGGCTGCAGTGTCAGACCAAGAACGAACATGGTCGCCATCAAGCCTCTGCGCCCTCTGTGTGCTCGTGGTTGGTAAATTCGGGATCAACCACAGAGGACTCGGAGGACACACAGAATCGCGACTCCAGCGCGGTACTAGCATAGGGCTTATTTCTTCTGCGTGCACACTGAAGCGGCGATGATTCGAATGGCCCGCGGCTTACGATACAGGTACCTGGTGCGCAGATTGGAGTGTTCCCTCGCGCAAAGCCCGATACTCTGGAAAGCTGATGTTTTTCTCGACTTCTCTGGGGTGATTTCGCAGACTCGCGGGCGGGGGCGCCCGCGCCACACGGCAGATGGGCCGCATGGGCTTGGACAAGTTCGATTTCACGATTATTGCCGTTTATCTCGCAGGCGTGACCCTTTTCGGTCTTCGCTTTCGCAAACGGCAACGCTCGCTGCGCGACTATTTCCTCGCAGACCGCAACATCCCCTGGTGGGCAATTGCGCTATCTATCGTGGCGGCGGAAACCAGCACACTCACCATCATCAGCATTCCGGGACTTGCATATGACAGTAACTTCAGTTTTCTGCAGGTTGTTTTGGGATACGTGGTGGGGCGGGTCATCATCAGTTTTGTTCTGCTGCCCCATTATTTCCGGGGAGAGTTGTACACGGCCTACGAGCTGATTGAGCGGCGCTTCGGGCGCGGGTTGCGCTCGCTGACTGCCGGGCTCTTCCTGGTCACGCGCGCCGCGGCGGAAGGGGTTCGGGTTTACGCCATTTCCATAGTAGTAGCGATTGCTCTGGGCACCGGCGAAGTTGCTTCCATTGCGATCATCACGCTGCTCACGCTGATCTACACGTTCGAGGGCGGTCTGGCGGCGGTGATTTGGACCGACGTGGTGCAAACCTTCATTTACATCGGTGGCACGCTGGTCGGGCTATTTGCCATCGTGCACTTGGTGCCCGGCGGTTGGGGGGCAATTCACAGCATGGCCGCGAGCGCCGGAAAGCTACGCGTCTTCGACTTCAGCCTCGATTTCTGGAAGCCCTACACGTTCTGGGGGGGCCTCGTAGGCGGCGCGTTTCTCACCACTGCCAGCCATGGGACGGACCAGCTCATCGTGCAACGATTGCTTGCGGCGCGCAATCAGCGGCAGTCTACAGTCGCTTTGTTAAGCAGCGGAGCAGCCATTTTTTTTCAGTTCGCACTGTTCCTGCTGATGGGCGTGATGCTGTACGCCTTCTACCATGTTCCTTCCGCGCAATTCGGCAAGGCGGATAGGATTTATCCCACCTTCATCGTCAGCCAAATGCCGCACGGAATTTCCGGCTTGCTGATCGCGGCGATCCTGGCAGCGGCGATGTCGAATTTGAGCGCAGCCCTCAATTCGCTTTCATCCAGTTCGATAATTGATTTCTACCTGCGCCGCAATCCGCAGGCAGACGAGCAAACGAAAATGCGGCTTTCGCGGATCTCAACTTTCTTCTGGGCGGCGCTGCTCTTTGGGCTGGCGGTGCTTTCCCTGCACAAAGTGGGGCGCGTAGTGGAGGTGGGACTGCAAATCGCGTCCGTAGCGTACGGCGCGCTGCTGGGAGTGTTTCTGCTGGGCGTGCTTACCCGGCGGGCGACTCAGCGTGGCGCTATGGCAGGCATGCTCTGCGGGTTCTGCGCCGAGCTCTACATCTGGATATGGACTCGAGTGCCCTGGACGTGGTACGTGGCGATTGGAACGGTCATCACATTCGGAGTGGGTTACGCGGCGAGCTTGCTCTCGGATGCTCCTGCACGACCAAACCTTTAACGGCTAAGAACGCTAAGCAGCGTATACTTTCGCATCTCGCCCATGGACCCCCACCCCCCGGAGCTTTCGCGCGACCTCGGCGTCAGCCAGGCCACTGCGGTTGTTGTAGGCACGATCATTGGCAGCGGAATTTTTCTGGTTCCTGCGGAAATGATGCAGGCTGTGGGATCCGCCAAGTTTGTATACCTCGCATGGATCGCCGGCGGTTTGCTCTCGTTCTTCGGAGCGCTCACTTACGCGGAGTTGGGAGCGATGAAGCCGCAGGCGGGCGGAGAGTACGTCTATATCCGCGATGCGTATGGCCCGCTGGCAGGATTTCTCTACGCCTGGACGTGGTTTGCGATCGCCAAGCCGGCCTCCATCGCCACCATCACCACGGGGATCGTGCGTATACTCGGCACCTTCTCCGTCCTCTCGTTTCTCTCACGCAATGCGATCTCGGCGCCTCTCAGTATCAACTACGGGCAGATGGTAGCTATCGCCGCCACGCTGCTGATCTCCGGACTGAACTATCTGGGCATCAAGAAGGCTGGCGAATTCCAGCTGATTTTCACAGTGTTGAAAGTCGCGATCATCCTCGGTGTAGTCATCGTGGGATTCAACTACAGCGCTGGTTCCTGGCATCACTTTGGCGAGAGTTACGCATTCTCACAGGGAGGAATTACAGGTTTCATGGCTGCGCTGGTGGCAGCCTTGTGGGCATACGACGGCTGGAATGATTTGAATATGGTAGCGGGAGAAGTGCGGCGTCCGGAGCGGAATATTCCGATCGCGCTGATCGCCGGCGTGGCCACGGTCGGCGGATTGTACATGCTGGTGAACGCGGCGGTGCAGTACGTTCTGCCCGCGGGAAGCATTGCAGCATCGCCGCGGCCAGCGTCCGACGCCGTAGCCGCAGTGCTGGGCAGCCGCGGCGCTGTCGTGGTTTCAGCGGGCATGGCGCTTTCCATGCTGGTCACGCTGAATGGCACGATCATGAGCGGGGCGCGCGTGCCTTTCGCCGTAGCTCGTGACCGGTATTTCTTCTCCACTCTGGCTCAGATTCATCCCCGCTTCCACACGCCGGGCCCTGCCATCGTGGTGCAGGCGGTCCTTGCTGTCCTTTTGCTTCTGCTGGGGGGAAGCTTTCGGCAGTTCTTTTCGCTGGCCATTTTCGCGGAGTGGCTTTTCTACATGATCGCCAGCAGTACGCTGTTTGTTTTTCGGCGGCGCGAGCCGCAAACATTCCGTCCCTACCGCGTGTGGGGATACCCTTTGGTTCCCGCCCTGTTTTTGCTGGCTGCCGGCCTGCTTCTTTGCTACACGTTTGCCGCCAACGCCAGAAACTCTGTGCTAGGCAGCCTTGTGATTCTGGCTGGCATACCGGTTTTCTACGCTTTTCGCCGCAAACGAAGGGCGTGAAATCCCTTGCGGGCCGCGACTTTTACGGTTTCTGAAGCTCCAATCCCGTCAATTTAAGCAATTACGAAAGTACACGAGCGCCGGACACTTTACCCTCTGGGTTGCCTCCCTTAACGTAGAACCTCACCCGGCGCACACTCCCCAGGGCTCGGGTTCTCGGTTTGGAGTTGGCAATGGCAAAACCTGAAGAAATGACTCTCGGACTGCTGCCGGAGCGGAGACTGGACTGGCGTACTATAGCCACCAGCTACGGCGGAGAACTCCTTGCAGTTTTCATTCTGATCAACGTCGGCCTGATCTGGCCGGAGCGCATGGAAATCCAGAAGTTTCACGTGACGGAACTGATCCCGCTGCCCAGTTGGCAGGCACAGCCCCCACCCCAGATCAAACCCAAGACGATCCACGCCAAATTGTTGCCGGCGGCGAAGGTTCCTCCTCCGGTGGAAACCACCACGCCCCGCCTGACGGTGCCGCGCGAAGTGCGTGTGGCTAAAGAGAAGACTCCCGAAGTCGAGGCGCCGAAAATCGCCACAAACAATTTCCCCGCGCCCAAAATCATTCCAGCGGTGGGTGGGGCTCGACTGGCACGGGTGATTCACACCGGCCAGTTTGGTAGCTCCGCGACGCCCACGGTGAATGCGCCCATTCAGAAGGTGCAGACTGGCGGATTCGGCGATCCTAATGGCTTGCCCGGCACAGGCAAAGCAGGCGGCCACTTGTATGCGGCGCATCTCGGCTCATTTGATCTGCCAGAAGGGCCCGGACAGGGCAATGGCACCGGCGGAGCCAAGGGAATTAAGGGAACGGTGGCCAGCGCGGGCTTTGGCAACGGAATCGCGCAACCCGGCAACGGTGATGGACGCAGCAACGGCCGCGGCTCAGGCGGCGGCGTGCAAACCGGCGGCTTTGGTACACAGGAAGTCGCGCAAGCGGGGCCCAGGACAATGCGGCAAGTGGAAAGCGGCCCTGCCACCACTCCTGTCGAAATCTTGTACAAGCCGAATCCGGTGTACACAGCGGAAGCCCGCCAACTGAAGCTGGAGGGCGAAGTTCTGCTGCAAGTGATGTTCGGAGCAAACGGGCAGCTTCAGGTTGATCGCGTAGTGCGCGGCCTGGGGCATGGATTGGACGAAGCTGCAGTTGCGGCAGCGGACAAAATCCGTTTCAAGCCGGCCCAGCGCAATGGTTCCCCAGTGGATTCAACCGCGGTCGTTCATGTGGTGTTTGAGTTAGCTTACTGAAATCTGGCCGAAGTCGAGAAACTAGAGAGGATTTGAGTTATGCGGAACGCGAAATGGATTGTCATTGTATCCCTGCTCTTTGCCATCAGCGCCATGGCGGAACAGCACAAGGGGAAATCATCTTCAAAAAGCAGTGCGCCACAGACTGGTGCGGTCACTACCGCAGACCAGGTAGTGGACCGCACCATTGAGCGCGAACACGCCCTGGTGGAGCTGCTTCGCAGCCGGACACCGCTGGTCGAGACTTACCTGCAGGACCTGAAACCAGACCCGCAGATGGGGCCAGTGCCGGTGAGCGACCATTAC
>Ga0335078_10018341_pt1 | contig 10406 bp, 9 predicted proteins | sample Lox_Sample_32_FD_206711 | JGI IMG/M metagenome (GOLD analysis project Ga0335078, IMG submission 206711) | Soil microbial communities from Loxahatchee National Wildlife Refuge, Florida, United States - Lox_Sample_3.2 | ecosystem: Environmental > Terrestrial > Soil > Wetlands | place: USA: Florida...
CGCGCGAGCCTGCGATTGGCAAGTCATCTAGCTTGGATGGTCTTGCGGCCTATAGATCCCCTTAGAAGGGGACATCTTCGTCGGTAATCCCGGGGTCCGGAGGCTCTGCGGCAGGCCCGGCGGTCGGAGGTGTCGGACGTTCTACGGTGGCAGGTTCGCTTACCGGCGCACGCACGACGTCTCCTTTGGCGCCGAGCATTTTCATCTGGCTGGCCACGATATCGTAACTGGTTCTCTTGTTGCCGCTTTGATCCTCCCATTGGCGGCTCTGGATTCGACCCTCAATATAGACCTGCTTACCCTTAGTCAGATACTCGCCGCAGATCTCGGCCAGCTTGCTCCACGCCACGATGTTGTGCCATTCGGTACGCTGTTGTTGCTCGCCCGTCATCTTGTCCTTGTAGACGTCATCCGTGGCGAGCGAGAACTTGGCCACCGGCGTCCCGTTAGCCGTGTACTTCAGTTCCGGGTCCTTTCCCAGGCGCCCGATCAAAATCACCTTATTAATTGACGCAGACATGACGTCCCCCCTCAAACATTCCCATATAGGTCCGGCGTCTGGCGGATCGCCCACGACGTGTGGACGAGGTCCTTGCGACCGACGGCTCTGTTTCCCGGAAGTCTAGGAGCGACGCCGCGGCGAGGTGAGCTTCTGCAACTTCTGCCGCGCGATTCTCGCCTCCGCCGAATTCGGATAGTGTTGGATCAGCGAGCGCAACTCCTTGGCCCCGTTGGTGGTCTGACCAAGGGCGACGTAAGCCAACCCCTTCTTCAGCTGGGCTGCCGCAATTTTATTCCCATCTGGATATTGCTCGATGCAGCGATTATAGGCTTGGATAGCCTGCGCGTAGTTGCCCTGGAGGTAGTAGCATTCGCCGATGTAAAACTGGGCGTTTGACGCGCGGTCACTCGTTGCATAGTACTGCAGATACTGCTGGAACGCCTGCATGGCGATGTCATATTGGCCTCCCGTATACGCACTGTATGCGGACTGGTAGAGCGTATCCGGATCCGGCGGAGCCGGTGTTGCCGGTTGAGCGTCGCTGGCCGACGCCACGCCCTCGGTACTGGAGGGCGGCGTAGCCGCAGGGGCATGCAGAGTCTGAATGATGTTCTGCGTCTGAGCGATCTGATCGCTAAGCTTCGCCAGGCGTGCCTTCGCTTCCTCCAGGCTTTCACCCAGACTCTGGATCTGGCTGGTCATGCCATCCATCTTGTTGCTGCTGGTTGCCAAAGTCTGCTGATTCGCTCTCTGCATCTCAGCGATCGCCGCGCTCATCCGCTCAATCTGCTGGTTCTGCAAATCAAGAAGGGTCTTCAAACTCGCGGTCTGGGTATCAAGGGTCCGCTGCATCGTCTCGACGGATTGCTGGAGATTGTCGAGTTGCTGTTGGATTCGCAGAAGATCCTTGTTGACCGCCAAGGCCGGGGCCGCTCCCAGCCCGGCAAAGAGAATAAAGAGCGAAAGAAGCGTGCATTGCTTTTTCAAGGTTGATCGTCCCCGCAGTCAAATCAAAGAACAGAACCTTCAAAGTGAAACCCTGCTCCGCCAAGCCGGGCGTCCCAGGGTTTAGGGAAGGGTGACCTTACACACTCCGATATGGAGCGAGTGGAATCGGATCGATCGGCACGATCTCGCGCCCCTCCTCATCCATCCTCGGGCGGCAATTCTCCGCGCAGGCGAGACGCCGGAAGCCTTGGCGGGCTTCCGGCGCCGCTTGATACCTACTTGGCCCCACTTACGGTTCCGTACACCGGAGTCGCATTCCGGTTCCGTTGCCAGCAGGTCTCGTCGTGATCGGTGCAAACAGGACGGTCCTTACCATACGAGATGGTGGAGATCCGGTCCCCCGATATGCCCAAGTTAACAAGATACTCTTTGGCCGAAGTTGCGCGCCGGTCGCCCAGACCGAGGTTATACTCCTCGCTGCCTCGCTCGTCGCAGTTCCCCGTTATCGTGAACTTGAGATCGGTATATTGCTTCAGGAAGTCGGCATCCGCCTTCAGTGCGTCTTCCGCATCGGGGCGGATATTCGACTTGTCGAAGTCAAAATAGGCAACCTTGATCTTCTCGCTGAACAACTGCTCCTCATTCGGTGCTGGCGGTGGTGGCGGTGGCGGTGGTGGCGGTACGGTCACGGTCACGCGAGCTTGACAGGTGGTATTGCCGCCCGGCCCCGTTGCCGACATGGTGTAGGTTGTCGAATCCGAAGGGCTAACCGAGGTGGAACCCGAAGCCTGTTGCTTGCCGACACCCGGCTGCAGGTCAAGATCGGTCGCATTGGAAGAGGTCCAACTCAGTGTCGCAGACTGACCCTTGTCGATGGTGCTGGGTTCCGCGGACAGGCTGCAAACCGGTGCAGCGGGTGCTGGCGGTGGCGGCGGTGGCGGCGGCGGTGGCGGTACTACTTTCTTGTGGTGGCAGCCAGCCAACATCAGAGCCCCCAGAACGGCAACGAGAACGGTGGTGCTGCGTTTTGCGGTGTGCATCTAAGAGCCTCCTTAAGTCGCGAGCAGGAATTTAACGAGCTTGATGGCTTGCTTAACTTCAATCTTAAGATTTGCGAGAGACACTCGGAGCTTGCCTCCCGTAACTCAGCACGAGATTGCGAACAACGAACCCGATGCTAACACCAAGGAACACAAAATGCAATTCCCTCTCTACTTAGGATGCGCGAGCGGGAAAGTAAGATTTAACCAAACCGCCGTCCCCATTTGCCTGATCAACGGTCGGATCGAGCAGATAGCCTAACGGTACCGACCGAGGCTACTGCGGATGGATGCGAATGTCAAATGTTTTTTGTGGGACAGCGACTCGGCGCGGCGGCCGCTCCGCGTTTCTCGAGGCCGACTTTTCTCGCGGATCGGTCCGGTACGCTCGGGTAGTTTGGTTGGATGGAATGAGAATCGCTTCCGCGACGGTCGAACCCTTCGCACTCACGCTTATCTTCAATCGACATCTTCAGTCGTCAGTTTTTGCTCCTCAGTACTGCTTCACTTTAATCACCGTATCGCCGCTGAAGGTCACGAACAGCGAGTGGGGCGGGGCCCCGTAGATCCAGTCCTCTTGCTCGTCGCCGTCGCGCACTTCGCGAACCTTGCGGTCGGGAGGCCCCTTGGAGGAAAGCACGGCGTCCCGGTCCATACCCACCAGGACTTCATGTTTCTCGATGGCGACTTTGGTTTTAGGCGAAACGGAAGGAGAGTAGAGCACGGTGGGAGAGTGCCGGTCAAAATCCAGGACGGGCGCCAGCATTTTCTTCACTTGGTCGGAAGTGAGTGAAGGCACGCCTCCGGGAAAGCTCAGGGCAACGTAGGAGCCGTAGGCTAGCACGGGCGCCTCGGTAGGAGCGACGGGGCTCGTGGTGCCCCCCACGCCCACTTCCAGATGCTGGTACCATTTCTTTCCGCTCTTTCCGCCGTGGTTGATCTCGAAAAGAAGCTCGTCGGGTTTGAACGTGATTTTGGTGATCTCCACCGGCATGCCGGCGCGAATGGCAGCCCCGTTTTCTTTCATTTCGGTCGCCAGCCGCTGTTCGTCGACGCCCTGCGCATTCAGGTAAACGCCGTGCTTTCCCCGCGGCAACGCAATCTTCGCCACCACGATCTCGCTGGAGATCCCGCGGATGATATCGATGCGGTTTCCCTGGTTGAGGGCCTTCTTCGCAGCCAGGGGAGCGGCCATGCCAAAAACAAGGAGAGAGGCGGAGAGCAGCACTGCGCGGCGAGCAACGGGGAAGCGCACACGAATCGGTACGCCGCACGAAATTTCCGCCTTGAGCCCCGGTCTCATTGGGTACTATTTTACCGAATTCTGCGACAAGATGGTAGGTAGCAGGATGCGACGCTGGAACGGCCGAGGAAGGGGGGGAGCCCCGCCGCACCGATCGCCCACGCTCGCGGCCCCATGGCCTCAGCGGTTCAGTTCCTGCTCACTCTGCTGAAAGACCTGCATCGTCTCATCGATAAAGAAGGACGGCCAATCGCTTCGCGCCGGATCAGCTGGGGTGGCCGTGATCTTGAAATGCTGGCCGTCGTCGATGTCGGCAAAGTAGTTGTAGCCCCGACGGCCGGTTGTTGAGTAGGTTATGCTTCCGTCTTGGCGGAGCTGATCCAGGCTCGCGTAGCTGCCGTTTACGGCCAGGTACATCCGCTCTGCCTGGGCGATCGCCAGCAAGTCGCTTTTGACTCCGACCAGGTCAATCTGCTGTTGAGGCCGAGAGGTTGGCCCCGGCTTGCCGGCCCATTTCGCATAGAAAAGATAGATGATCGCGAGGACCACCACCAGCCCCAAGAGTGTCATCCACGATCGCATCGCTTCCTACAGCCGTCCGGCGAAGTTCGGCGACCGACCCGGGACCGATCGGGCCTGTCAGCCTGAACTATTGTGACCCCTGGCGAAACGAGTTGCAACCCAGTCTCCCGTCCCGGATAATCTTTACAACGACCCTCACCCGGCGCGGGCTTTGCAGCCGCCATCACTCCTTGAAATCGCGGGAATGTACCGGAGTAAACTCGCTGCTGCGTCCCTCTTCAGCACCCCTAAAGGGTAGCCGCCGGGCTGCCGAAACTATGATAAGATACGCAATCGGTTATGGGAGGGGACGATGGTCGTGGACAGTTGTGGTAGTCAAAATCTGAGGAGCGGACAAGGTGTAGGTCTAGGGACCGCTTCATATCGAACAATCCTGGCGATCACCGCGTTCCTGTTACTGGCAGGGACACAAAGCCTTGCGCTAGCCACACCTCCGAAGGGGTCGGGGAAGAGCGCTCGATCCAGCCAGGCAGCTCAGAACCCGCCTGCCGCCCAACAGAACCCCCAGGCTCCCACTCCGGCACAGAATCCTCCGGCTCCTGCGGCAGCCGAGTCGGAGCGCTCTCCGATCGGTCCGCTGGCGGCCACTGGGGAGGTTTACCTTAACGATACCAAGGTGCCCCAGGTGGGAACCGTCTACTATGGCGACACGCTCCGCACTGGCAATGGCGGCGCGACGCTAAACGTGATGGGTAAAGGCGTAGTGACCCTTTCGGCCAATACGGTCGTTTCCTTTAATCAGGTCGAATTCTCCGGATACTTCCTGACGCTGAAACTAGGCACCGTGAGTTTCCACTCTTTCATCAATGCCAAGAACTTCGAAATCTTGATCGGCAATTTTGTGGTTTCCCCCGACACGCGTGCTGAAGCAGGGGGCACGGTTGAACGCCGCGCGGACGGCTCCGCACATGTTCAGTGCACGGTGGGCCAGGTAGGAGTCATCTCCTCGGAGGGCCCCCAATCGCTCTATCTCAACTCCGGCCAGGAAGCTTATGTGCTGGCAGACGGAACGCTCACGACGAACAAACCCGCGCCCTATGTCCCGGCGGGTTCAACCAAGGCGCCTGGGCGCACCGGACTGTGGATTCTCCTGGCGGGAGGGGGCGCTGCCGGCGCGGCGGTTGCGATCATCGAGGCCACCAAGAGTTCGAGTCCTTCCAACCCGTAGAGGGGCGTGAAACCGCCTTTCCGCCACACTAGCGCCAGCACGCAGGTCGCTATCCTAAGGCCGCAAATCAAACCCGGGTTTCCTCGCTTGGTGGGGGTTCGGAGCGGGCGCAGCAAGCACCAGCCTACCCCTCGCGTCGGCAGGAAAGCGGAGCTTCGATGTCTCGTAGTTGACTTCAAAGTCCGATTCGTGGTACTTACTCTAGTCTCATGAGGGATTCTTTCCTTACAGTTCTTCTGGTTTTCGTTGTAGCGTTCCTGGTCCTGTATGCGCTTCCGGGGTTGATTGAATGGGAACTTCTGCCTCACGCTGGTCCCTGGCTTGTGTGCGTCGCATTCGGTGATCTCGTGGGCTGCGCTTTTCTCTTCGTCATCGGGCTGCGCCGGACGGCAGTGATTTTGTACTTTCTGGCCGGCGCATTCGAGGCTTGTCTCCTCTTGTCGCATCGTGCTTCGGGCACGTCTCTGGTTTGGATCACGAACTTGTTGCCTGCTCTCGCTGTTTCTGCTCTGGTGGCTCGCCTGCAGGCGTCACGTGTCCCGTTTCTCCTCCGCTGGCGTCGCTGAGCTGGCGCGGCGACTTGACCACGCTCTTCTGCTGTTGTTCCATTCTGATTCTGACGTTCCGCTTGAAAGTGGGCTTCTGTGGGCATATGATTCCCGTAAGCTGCGAATCGGGGGCGTATGGCGAGCAGGACTACATCGCGACAGATTATGGGTAAAGATGGGCGTGCTGGCGCGGGCGATACGACGGCGGCTTTCTGTGGTAAAGGAGTCATTATGGATAATCAAGGGAATAAACCTGAAATTACTCGTCGTGATTTTCTCCGGACCGGCGCGATGGGGGCAGGACTCACTGCGCTCAGTGGAATCACCTTCATCACTCGACCGGAACGCGTGTTCGGCGCCAACGACCGCGTGCGCGTAGGGATTTGCGGCCTGCACGGCCGCGGCGAAGATCACATCCAGGAGTTCTCGCGCATCAGCAACGCTGAGATCGCCGCCTTCTGTGACGTGGACGAGAGCGTCCTCGACCAACGGCTGACGCAAGTCGCGGCCATGAATCTCAAGCCGGCGCGCTATATCGACATCCACGATTTGCTCGCGGACAAATCGATCGATGCCATTTCCATCGCTACGCCCAACCATTGGCATTCCTTGATGGCCATCTGGGGATGCCAGGCGGGCAAGGACGTTTATTGCGAGAAGCCGTGCTCGCACAACTGGTGGGAAGGCCGCCAGTTGGTTCGTGCGGCCGCCAAATACGATCGCATCGTCGCCCACGGCACGCAGAGCCGGTCGAGCCAAGGCATCCTGGCGGGAATGGAAGAACTGCGAAAGGGGACCATCGGCGACGTCTACCTTTCGCGCGGTCTCTGTTACAAATGGCGCGACACCATCGGCCACGCAGAAGAGGAGCCCGTGCCCGCGGGCGTGCACTACGACCTGTGGACCGGTCCCGCGCCTTTGAAAGGGTTCACCCGCAATCGCTTTCACTACAACTGGCACTGGATCTGGGATACGGGCAACGGGGACATCGGCAACCAGGGTATCCACGAGATGGATGTCGCGCGCTGGGGGCTAGGCGTGAAGTTTCCGAACAGGGTTTCCGCTATCGGCGGGCACTTCATGTTTGACGACGATCAGCAGACGCCCAACACGCTCAACGTCGCGTTCGAATTCGACGATCCGAACGGGAAGCGCAAAATGCTGGAGTTCGAAGTACGGCATTGGATGGTGAACCACGAGGCCGAGATCGGCACTTCGGCCTTCGGCTCAGAGGGCAGTATTCCCCCCGCCGGTCTCGAGGCTACGGCCCCCGCGGGCAAGGGAGCGCATCCGAAGCTGGGCCCGTCTGCCGGCAGTCACAATACGATCGGTAACATCTTCTACGGGTCCCAGGGCTACATGGCGATGGACGGCTACGATGCGTACAAGACATGGCTGGGCAAGGAACAGAGCCCCGGCCCGAGCGGTCATGGGAAGGAGCATCACTTTGCTAACTTCATCGATTGCGTGCGTAGCCGACGCAAGGAGGACCTGGCAGCACCCATCGAGGAAGGGCACATCTCGTGTACGCTCGTGCATCTCGCCAACACTTCTTACCGGCTGGGGCGTTCGCTGCGGTTTGACCCCGAGACCGAGCAGGTGATAGACGACGACGAAGCGAATCGCCTGCTGCGCGACGGCGACCGCGGTTACCGCGAGCCGTACGTGGTGCCGGAGGAAGTGTAGAGCTCTCTATCTGCCCCCGGAAGTGCGAGAGCCGCCGCCTTGCCAAAAAAGTTCCTCGGCATTCCAAAGCGTGTAGGGATCGAGAACCGCCGCTCGAAAGTTTCTCAGCCCATCCTTCACTCCCACCAGGATGTGAGGACTGGCCAGGCTGATAATCGGTTGCTGCTCCGCGATCAGTTCCTGCACCTGGTCGTAGAGGCGCTTGCGCTCGGGATACGAGAGCGTAATAAGCTGCTGCTTCATGAGGCGATCGATCTCGGCCTCCCACGGGGTGGCTGGTTGAGGCTCGCTCACATGCCAGACGTGAGTGCCGCCGCTTGAAAGCCACACGTTCATCTCCGGGTTAGGATCGGCGTCGCCGCTGACGAGACCCAGGACGCAAGCTTCATAGTCGTGTGACTGGAATAGGCGGTCGAGCACGGCGCGAAACTCCAGCGGCGCCACGTGCACGGTCATGCCGAGTTGACCAAGGTCACTTGCAATCAGGGTAGCCATTTCGTTGCGTTCCGTGTTTCCCGCACTGGTGACGATCGTGAACTCCACCGCTTGGCCGTGCGCATCCACCAGGGCGCCGTCGCTTCTCCAAACGAATCCGGACGACTGCAGCAGTTCGCGGGCGCGATCGAGCGATCGGGGCGCGTGGGGGATGTTGCTGTCCACCCAAAGCCGGTTAGCGGGCGTCACCGGCGACCACAACGCCGCGCCGCGTCCGTGATAAACCAGGCGCACGATGGCGGCGCGATCGACGGCCGACGAGACCGCCTGCCGGAACCGGGGGTTGCGAAACCAAGCTTGCTTGGCGGCCACCTGCGGTAAATCCGTGCCGCTCACGTCGTTCTCGTTGAAGAAGAGAAAGTTGTATTCAAGCCCGGGACCGAGGTCCTCCAGCCGGTATCCCCGCTGCTTCTGTTGTTTTTCGAGCACGGCAAAGTTGTCGGAACTCAGGCGGCTCACCATGTCGGTCTCACCGCTCTCGAACCGCATCGCCTGCGCGTCTTCGCTGGGTACGAACAGGAAGGTGATTTCGTCAAGGTAGGGCAGCCGCGCGCCCTGGCGGTCCATTTTCCAGTAATAGGGATTTCGCTCCAGTACCAGGCGCTGGCCAGGTACGTAGTCCTTGAGGCGGAAAGGGCCGAGGCCCGCGATCTGCGCCGGCGCGGTCGAAAGCCCCCAAGCCTCCCCGAGCTTTCCATCCTGGTAGGCCTTCTCCAGCAGGTGGCGCGGCAGAATGGCAAGTCCATCAAACAGTCGCTCCGCCGCCGCATAGGGCTGGGCAAGATCGAAACGAACCGTCTCGGCATCGAGCTTGGTCACTCGGATCGGTTTCCCGCCCACCATCAGCAGATCGCGCTGCGGCGAGCTCACTTTCGGATCCAGATAGACGCGAAAGCTAAACACCACGTCGTCCGCATTGAGGGGATATCCGTCAGAGAATTGCACGCCGCGGCGAAGCTTCAGCGTGTAACTGCGGCCGTCGCGGGAAGCGACCCAGGATCGGGCCAGGGCCGGTTCGGTCTTGAACGACTGCCGGTTGATATGGATCAGGTCGCCGTTCATGCGCCCGATCACGTCGCGCGACGTGCTATCGACCGAGATCACCGGGTTCAAGGTCTTGGGCTCGGTGCGCTCGGCCACCACCAAGCCGCCACCGTAGCGGCCGATCTCCGCCGAGGTCACGAGATCATCTTCCGCTTTCGTCACTGGTTGCGGACGCGGCGCCGACTGCGCGAGGCCCGTGGCTGTAATCAGCAGGGCCGCCGCCATTGCTGGAATGAAAGGTGCCGCTGGCACTTTGCATTCTGTTCTTAGCCTTTTGTCCTTGACCATGGTTTTTCCACTTCCTGCTTCCGGTCGCACGCTGTCCCATCATGGGTACGGCAAGCATGCCTTGCTGCCAAGGCACATCAAGAATCAAGTGCGACAGTCGGCGAGCAAACAATCTGCCAACTTGTGATACATCCAGAACACGGAAACCAGCGCCAGCGCTGGGAGGAACATCCACCAATACGAAGTGAGGACCGAGTATTGCTGCAACGCGGCCAGCATGTTGCCCCAGCTCGGTACGGGCTCGCCCACCCCCAGTCCGAGAAACGACAGAGTGACCTCGGCCAGAACGAACTGCGGGATCAGGATCGCCGCCTGCGTCACCAGCACGCCGAGCGTCTGCGGCAAAATGTGACGCCGCAGCAAGTAGAAGTGCGAGGCGCCGAAGCTGCGTGCCGCCAGCACGTAGGTGCGTTCCTTGGCGCTCAACACCACGCTGCGCACCAGGCGCGCCGGTCGCGCCCATCCCACCATACCGATCACGGCGATGAGCAGAAAAAATGCCTGCGAGGGGCTGATGTGCAGCGGCAGAAAGGCGCGAATGGCAAACAGCAGATAGAGCCAAGGAAGCGCCAGGAAAAGCTCGGCGCCGCGCATGATCACACTGTCCAGCCATCCTGAGCTGCATCCGGCCGCCGCGCCCGCCATCAGTCCTACGCCGAGGGTAAGTGCCGCCGCCAGTGCGCCCGCCAGGAGCGAGATGCGCCCCCCGTAAAGCAGCCGTGAAAACTGATCGCGCCCGTAAGCGTCGGTTCCGAGCAAAAAAATCCGTGCCGGTTCGTCGACGCCGAACAACCGCCGCCCTCCCTGGCGGGGACCGGTCAGAAAATGCAATCCATAAATCTGGCTTGTATCCTCGACATAA
>Ga0335078_10018342_pt1 | contig 10406 bp, 8 predicted proteins | sample Lox_Sample_32_FD_206711 | JGI IMG/M metagenome (GOLD analysis project Ga0335078, IMG submission 206711) | Soil microbial communities from Loxahatchee National Wildlife Refuge, Florida, United States - Lox_Sample_3.2 | ecosystem: Environmental > Terrestrial > Soil > Wetlands | place: USA: Florida...
GCGGAAATTGCGCTGTATCTTCTGCCTGCATTCGAGGGAGTTCGGGGAAGTCTGGCCGCCATGCCACGCGTCATGCTCGCGCTTCTGCTCAGCGCGGCCGCCGTCGTCCCCTACACGCTGGCCACAACCTCGCTGGGCGCTTTTCGCCTGACGTCCCTGCTGGAACTCGCCGGGCTCGCCGCCGCCGTTGCCTTCTGGTATGCGCTGCTGAAGCCCCGGCTGGTTGTGGATTTGCTGTTTCTCGCCGTAGTCGCCGCCGTGTTCCTGAGCCACGTCTTCCGCGACCTTTATCCCGCCCCTTCCCACAACCTGCCGCTGGAGATTCTGGGCCGGCTCACCTGGATTCACACCGGCGTCATCGCGGTGCTGTGTCTTCGTGGCCTCGATGCCGGTTTCGGATTTGTGCCGCGCGCGCGCGAATGGCGCATCGGCCTCCTGTACACCGCGGCGTTCGTCCCGGTCGGCCTCCTGCTCGGGTATTTTCTGCGCATCGCCCACTGGCATCCGTTGATGGCTCCCTCATGGCGAATGCCCTTGCTGATCCTTGCCCGCTTCCTCGGCGTGCTGTGGGTGGTGGCGCTCGCCGAGGAGTTCTTCGTCCGCGGTTTCCTCCAGCAGATTCTCGCGCACAGCCTGCGCAGCGACGCGGCGGGAATCGCGCTCGCTTCCCTCGTTTTCGGCGCGCTGCATCTGCCCTTCGGGGCGTTCCCTAACTGGCGCTTTGCCATCCTCGCCGCCGTTGCCGGCGCCTTTTATGGCGTGGCATTCGTGAAGACCCGTGGCATCCGCGCCCCCATGGTGATTCACGCGCTGGTGGTCACCATCTGGCAGGTCCTGTTCAGCGCGCGCGGCTGAATCCGCTGAAACCCGGCCCGCTGGCGCGCGATCCCATTATCGTGCGGCCTCACAATTCAGTTGCGCCCGCCCCGGTGATCGAGTAGCTTGAGAAATACGACTTATGGCGAACCTGTTGGCAAAGAAGACGTTGCAGCAGTTGATCCACGAGGCTCAGGAGGCCGGAGAACACAGCCTGCGGCGCTCGCTGGGCGTGGGCCAACTGACCGCTCTTGGCGTTGGCGCGGTCATCGGCGCTGGAATCTTCGTGATGTCCGGCCTGGGAGCGCACTACGCCGGTCCAGGCCTGATGCTGTCGTTCGTCCTGTCCGGTCTGGGTTGCGCGTTTGCGGCGCTCTGCTATGCCGAATTCGCCGCGTGCATCCCGCTGGCCGGCAGCGCCTACACCTACGCCTACGCCACGCTGGGCGAGATCTTTGCATGGATCATCGGCTGGGATCTCACGCTCGAGTACGCCATGGGAGCGAGCACCGTTTCCTCGGGCTGGTCCAACCACTTCATCGAGCTCCTGAACATCGTCCACCTGAAGTTCCCGCTGTGGCTGTCCTACGATCACTGGACGGCGCTGCGCATGGCCCAGGGGCAGGTCGCGCGCGCCATGGCGCGGACGGCCGATCCCTCGCTGGTGCCCGGTACTCAGGCATTTCTGGATAAAGTCGTCGCCATCAGCAGCGCGCAGTCGCCGGACCTGATTCGCCGTGCGCACGAATTGCTCGCCGCCCCCCACCTGTTCGGCACCGAAATCGGCTTCAACCTGCCCGCGTTCGCCATCGCCCTGATCATCACCTTCATCCTGGCGATCGGGATTCGCGAAAGCGCGCGGTTCAACGCGGCGATCGTGGTGGTCAAGGTATCCGTTGTTCTTTTCGTGATCGGTCTGGGAATCACATATATCAGCCCCGGCAACTGGGGAACGACGTGGACGTCGTTTGCGCCCTACGGCGTCTCGGGAATCGGCGCCGCGGCGGCTTATGTATTCTTCGCCTACATTGGTTTCGACGCGGTTTCCACCACCGCTCAGGAGGCCAGGAACCCGCAACGCGATCTGCCCATCGGCATTATCCTGTCGCTGTTCATCTGCACGCTGCTGTACATTTCCGTGTCCGCCGTGCTCACCGGCATGGTGCCCTGGCGCGACGTGAACATCGAAGCGCCGCTGGCCCGCGCGTTTCTGGATCGCGGTCTCACCGGCGCCGCGAACATCATCACTCTGGGCGCGCTGGCGGGACTCACCAGCGTCATGCTGGTCATGCTGCTCGGACAAACCCGCGTGCTTTATGCGATGGCCAACGACGGACTGCTCCCCAAGGGCTTCTTCGCGGCCATACATCCGAAGTTCCGCACTCCGTGGAAGAACACGATCCTGGTGGGCCTGCTGGCCGCGGTGGTGGGGAGCGTCACTCCCATCGACGACATCGGAAAAATGGTCAATATCGGCACGCTGCTCGCGTTCATCATCGTGTGCATCGCCGTGATGATTCTGCGCCGGACCAATCCGGACCAGCATCGCCCCTTCCGGACTCCTGCCGTGCCGTGGATTCCGATTCTGGGCATTTTGTTCAATGGCTACATGATGTACAAGCTGGGGTGGATCAACTGGGCGCGTCTGATCGTCTGGCTGATCATCGGGCTCGTCGTCTACTTCACCTATAGCCGCAGGCACAGCCGCGTGCAGGCCGCGCTGGCCGGTGCGCCGGAGCCGAAACCTCCCTCAGTGCCGGTATGAGCACACCAGCGTGTCGCCGCTCTGGGGCAGCGAAACCTGCAGGAACGTGATCGTGCTTCCGCTCAGCGTGTAGTCGATGTTCAGGGTCATGCGCAGCCCGTTGCGATAGACGGCGACGCTGCCGGCCGGGTTCGGTGCGTTGGCCAGAGTGAACGTGGCATTGCTCCCGTTCACCGTTCCCGTGGGCGTCTCCGCATCCACGAAAGTCACGCCGCTGAGTGTGCCGGTGCGGTACGACGCGCGGAGAACATCGCCGGTTTGCGGCGGCGTCCCCGGAAAAGTGATGGTGCTCCCGGAAACGGTGAAGTCCGCGCCATAGCGCAGGAACAGCCCGTTGCGCCAGATCGAGACGCTGGTGGAAGGGCTCGGTGTGTTTGCCAGAGTGAACTGCGTATTGCTGCCGTTGGTTACACCGGATGGTGTTTCGCTATCCACAAAAACGTTCGCCGAGCCGCTTCCGCCGCAGCTCCCCGAGGTGCCGTCCACGTGCACGCAATCCGAGGGGTTCCCGGCCACTCCATCGATTGCGCCAATGGAGTCGATCACCGCCGTCCGCGAATCCGCGAACGCCGCGCCGATCATCGGCCGCATGGCGAGCTGATTCGCCAGCCCCGAAACGTCGGTGATTTGAATGGTGGATTCAGGCGAAGTCACGGTTCCCGGCACCGAGCCGATCGCCACACCGCCCGTCTGCACGATCATGACGTTGGCAATCGTCAACGGGGTCGAGCTCGCCGGCACGCTCCACAGCTCCGTGGACTGATTCATTCCCGCGCTGTTGATCCGCACCGAATAGGCCGTCATGGGGCTCGCTCCCGCCGTGGGCACCAGGGAGGCCTGAAAGTATCCGGACGCCACCGGAATCACCAGCGTCTGCGCCGCGATCTTCGTCCCGTCCGACGCGACGAACGAGGGCCACGTGATAATCACCGTGCCGTTCATCGGCGTGCCGTCCGCCTGGTAGATGGTGTCCTGAATGGTGGTGAGCGCGGGCAAGGCGAGCATCCGCAGTGCACAAAGCGCGATGAGACTGGCGACGCGAAGCATCGGGAACCTCCTGGTGCGCCAGTCTAAACCTGACCCGCCCGGATTCGGCGCCGCCTCGGCCGCCCGCGCCACCCGCAAGTTGATCGAAATCAGAGGATTTCCGCGCTTTGGCGGATCACAGAAATGTTTGTGATTGCGGTCCGACGCGTTCCGCTCCCACGTATGGCCGCAGTGCTTCGGGAATCACCACGCTGCCATCCTTCTGCTGGAAGTTCTCGACGATGGCCAGCCATGTCCGCCCCACCGCCAGACCGCTCCCGTTGAGCGTGTGGACGTATTCCGCCTTGCCTTTGCCCGATTTCATGCGGATACCCGCGCGGCGTGCCTGGAACGCCTCGAAGTTCGAGCAGGAGGAGATCTCTTTGTAATCGTTCTGGCCCGGCAGCCAGACCTCGAGATCGTAGGTTTTGGCGGAGGAGAAGCCGGTGTCGCCGGTTGACAGCACGACTCTGCGATAGGCCAGGCCCAGCCGCTGCAGAATGTCCTCGGCGTCCCGGGTCAGCTTCTCCAGCTCGTCGTAACTCTGGTCCGGGCGCGTGAACTTCACCAGTTCCACCTTCTGGAACTGGTGCTGGCGAATGATGCCGCGAACGTCGCGTCCATACGACCCCGCCTCGCTGCGAAAACACGGCGTGTATGCGGTGAGGCGGATGGGCAGTTTGTCGGCATCCAGCGTCTCATCGCGAAAGAGATTGGTGACCGGGACTTCCGCCGTCGGTATCAGCCAGAAATCCGTGCCCTGGCAGCGGAAAAGATCCTCGGCGAACTTCGGCAACTGCCCCGTCCCAAACAGGCTGGCCGAGTTCGCCATGAACGGCGGCAGCACCTCGGTGTAGCCGTGCTCGCGCGTGTGCACGTCGAGCATGAAGCTGATCAGCGCGCGCTCCAGCCGCGCTCCCAGGCCAATGTAGACCGCAAACCGCGCGCCGGTGATCTTCGCCGCGCGCTCCATGTCGAGAATGCCGAGAGCGGGCCCCAGATCCCAGTGAGCCTTCGGCTCGAAGTCGAATTTTGGCGGCGTGCCCCAGCGATGGATCTCCACGTTAGCGCTGGAATCCGCTCCCGCCGGGACCGATTCGTGGGGGACATTGGGGACCGAGGCCAGCAGGCCGCGGAATTTTTCGTCCAGCTCCTTCACGCGCTCATCGAGGCCGGCCATGCGCTCAGCCCGGTTGCGCTGCTTCTGCTGCGCTTCCGCCGTGTCCACGCCCTCGCGCTTCAGTTTCGCGATTTCCTGGCTGCCGGCGTTATGCTGCGCCTTCAGTTGTTCGGATTCGGTGACCGCCCCGCGCCGCTCTGCGTCGAGGGAGCGGAACGCCTCGACATCGAGCCGATAGCCACGATCGGCCAGCCGCCGCGCGATGGCGTCCAGATTGGAACGAAAATAAGCGATTTCGTACATGTGAAATGTCGAAGGCCGATTCTGAATCGGCCGCAGGCTGTAAACTGCTCCACAACTACCGTTCGTCGATCGGCACCCAGCGCTGATCGAGCGATTTTCCCACGTACTCGGCCCGCGGCCGGATGAGCCGGTTGTTGCGGTACTGCTCGAGAATATGCGCGGTCCACCCGGACATGCGGCTCACAGCAAAGATCGGCGTGAACAAGTCGATGGGAATGCCCAGCGAATAATAGGCCGAAGCCGAATAGAAATCGACGTTGGCGTTCAGCCCCTTCAGCTCCTTGACCGTCTCCTCAATCGCCTTGGAGGTCTGGTAGAGCCGCTCGTGACCGGTGCGCTTGCCCAGCTCCTCGGAAAGCACGCGCAGATGCGTCGCCCGCGGGTCTTCGGTGCGGTAGACGCGATGGCCGAAGCCGGGAATCTTCACCTTCAACTGCAGCCGGTTTCGAATCGTGTCCAGCGCCGTGTTCGTGTCCTCGTTGGCCAGCAGCATGCGGATTACCTCTTCGTTCGCGCCGCCGTGCAAGGGGCCTTTCAGCGCGCCGATGGCCGACGTCGCCGCCGAATAAATATCGGACAGGGTAGCCGCCGTCACCCGGCCGGCAAACGTGGACGCGTTCAGCTCGTGATCCGCGTGCAGGATCAGAGCGACGTCGAACGCCCGCTCCATCACCTCATCGGGTTTACGGCCGGTGAGCGTGTAAAGGAAATTCGCGGCAAGGCCCAATTCGGGATCGCCCTCGATCGGCTCCTTTTTGTTGCGCAGACGGTCGAATGTGGTCACAATGGTCGCCGTCTGCGCCATCAGCCGGCGCGCCTTTTCCTGATTCGCTTCGGTAGAGTTGTCGCGGACCTGCGGATCGTAGAGGCCCAGCATGGAGACCGCGGTGCGCAGGACGTCCATCGGCGGAGCCTCCGAAACCGAACCCAGGAATTTCGTGACTTCCGCGGGAATGGGCCGGTAATGCACCAGCGCCGCCTTCAGCATGTCCAGCTCGGCGCGTTTCGGCAGGCGCCCATTCCACAGCAGCCAGATGACTTCCTCGAAGGTAGCGTGGTCGGCCAGGACGTGAATGTTGAAGCCCTGATAACTCAGGAAGCCGAGCTCTCCGTCGATGTAACATATCTCGGATTCGGCGGCGACGACGCCTTCAAGACCCGCTCCACTGATGGGCATCTGATTCCTTGTTCTCCTCTTCTCAGCGGCTGAGCGCGATTCGTCAAGCCGCGCACAACCCCGGCGGGCGGCAGCTTGCCCGGCCTGGTGGGGCGCGCCACGCGGTGAGCGCTTTCCTTCAACCCGCACAACGCAGCGGAGCGTGAGCTTGCCTGGAGTCGTTTCGGGCGCGCTCCGCGCTGTGCGCTAAACACTTATTCTACAGAATGCGGAAAACCCAGGCGGTGGCGCTGCGCGCGCTGCAGCCGTACGAAGACGACGCGCAGCGTGGCGATGGCCGGGACCGAGAAAAACATGCCGGCAACCCCCGCTATCTGTTCGCCCGCCAACACTCCGAACAGCACCAGCAGCGGATTCATCTTCACGCCGTGCCCCATCAGGTATGGCGAAACCAGATAATCCTGGAACAGACGATAAAGCACCCAGAAGAACACAAACCACCAAAGGTGCGCGTACCCGCTGAACCCGCCCACGAAGATCACCACCACGCCGGCGGCGAGTGGACCGATTACCGGGATCAGCTCGCAGGCCGCGGCGAAACCCGCCAGCAGCACGGTATAGGGCGCGCCGGTAATTCCGAGAAACAGCGAATACGCGACAAAAGTGCACATGGAGAGGATTACCAGGGCGCGGATGTACTGGCCGAGCAGCAGGCTGACATCGTCCAGAATGTCCTGGACCACTGTGCGGCGGTGGCCGTCCCCGATGGAGGCCACGGCGTTGACGATGATCCCCGGTCCGTCCTTCAGAAAAAAGAACGACAGGATCGGAACCAGCACGATGTACAGCAGGTACTTCGCCCCGGAGAAGACCTGCGCTCCCGCCTCTTTCAGATAAGGCACCAGGTTGCCGCCGCCGTTTCCCACAGCCTGTTGCAGCCACGCGGCGATGTTCCCGCGTTCGCTTTCCAGCCAGGTCGGCAGCGGGATCTTCGTGGTCCAGGCGGGGTTGTTGAGCAGCCCCGGCAACTGCGCCGCCAGGCTGGATGCCTCGGCGGCAATCCGTGAGCCAATAGTCGCGCCCAGAAGCACCAGCAGGCAGGTGATCACGAGGTACACCACCGTCAGCGCGGGCGTGCGCGAGAGCCGGGATCGGGTGAAGCGCACCACCAGATCCACCAGCGGCGAGAGCATGTAGGCGAGGAACAGAGCCACCGCGAACACCACCAAAGTGCCGCGCATCACCCAGGTGATGACAATCAGCAGCGCGACCAGAAACACCGTCCATGCCGCGCGGGCGGCCTTCGGGTCGATGCCCAGCATGACCTCAGAATAGCTCAGGACTGAAACGGGCCGGGGCGTTTATGTGTCCAATTCCCAGGCTGTTACAGGAACTTGGTATTGTGCCTGTAGAGGCGGACTGGTGACACGGGTGCGGATTGTTATCGCGGACGACCACGAGATCGTGCGGCGCGGACTGCGCTCTCTGCTCGAGGCGGTGGCCGGCTGGGAGGTGGTGGCCGAGGCTTCCAGCGGCCGCGAGGCGCTCGAGAAGGTGCAGGAACTCCATCCCAACGTCGCCATTCTCGACGTCGGCATGCCGGTGATGAACGGCCTGGAGGCGACCCGCAGCATCGTCAAAGCCAGCCCGCAGACGCAGGTGCTCATCCTGACCATGCACGAAACCGAGCAGATGGTGCGCGACGTTCTGGACGCCGGCGCGCGTGGCTATGTGCTGAAGAGCGACGCCGGCCGCGATCTGGTATCGGCCGTGGACGCGCTGCTGCAGCACCGGACATTCTTCTCGCCCCGCGTTTCCGACATGCTGCTGGCGGCTTATCTGGAAGGCGCCGACCGCCCCCTCAGCGGCGCGGCGCAGCGCAACCGGCTCACCGCCCGCGAGCGCGAAATCGTGCAGTTGCTGGCCGAGGGCAAAAGCAACAAAGAGGTGGCCGCCACGCTCAACATCAGCGTGAAGACCGCCGAGACCCACCGCACCAACATCATGAACAAGCTGGACCTGCACTCCATCAGCGAACTGGTGCGGTATGCGGTAAGGAATAATATTGTGGAGCCGTAGGGGGGCTGGTCCCACCTCCCGCCCGGCGCCAGGTCTGAGGCGCGTCTGGTATCGCTGGGAAAGGAAGGGTCCCGCCACGACCATCATTCTCAACGACGAACAAACCCGCCTCCTCTCGGAGGTCGTCGCAACTGGCGCAGCTCACTCAGCCGAGGAAGCGGTGGACAAGGCGGTGCGCGCGCTACACCCTCGCGCCAAAGGGAACCGGCCTGTCCATGAGCAGGTGGACAATCTGGCCGACCTGATAGAAAGATCCCCGTTTCGCGGTCTCGATATCGAGTTCGAGCGCGACAAAGACACCGGTCGCGACATCGCCTTGTGAATGGCTATCTCGTCGATACGAATGTCATCTCTGAGCTGACGAAACCATCGCCCGCGCCGCGAGTCGTGGCTTTCCTGCGTCAATCAAAAGACCGCGTGTTCATGAGCGTTCTTTCGGTCGGTGAGATTCGCAAGGGTATCGCGTCGCTGCCAGCGAGCAAGCGTCGCACCGAGCTCGCGGACTGGCTCGACAAGGAGATCCTTCCTTGGTTTGGCGAGCGAATCCTGCCGTCACACTTGGCATCGCGGAGAAGTGGGGCGTTCTCGCAGCAAAGTCGAACTCGAAAGGACGCCCTCGCCCGATCATTGATGCTGTTCTTGCGGCAACGGCCTCGCTGCACGGCCTCGTCCTGGCTAGCCGAAACGCCAGGGACTACGATGATCTCGAAGTCACTGTTCTCAATCCCTGGGAGCCTGCTTAGAAGAACTGCATCAGCGAGCTGGTCCGCTACGGGTTGCGGGACAACATTGTGGAGCCGTAGTTGCAAAGCGAAGCCGGTATGGCGAAACCGGACATGCCGAACTTCTCACTTCCAGCGCGCATCCTGATGGGATTGCTCGCGATCGCCGTAGTGATTATAATTCTGCGGGTGTGGCTGGGGCTGCGGCTCTGAGCGGTAAGAAATTCTTTTGCGCGGAATCCAGAATCTCCTCTCATGCCCGGTCGGGCAGCAGTAAGCCTCATCGTGGCGAGCCGGCCAGCGGACAGTAAAGGCTTCGCTCCCGACGCCAGTGATAAACTGAATGTTTGTCCCACCTCCGGGCGCGTAGCTCAGTTGGTTAGAGCGCCTGCTTCACACGCAGGAGGTCACAGGTTCGAGTCCTGTCGCGCCCACCATAATTTTCAATAACTTGCATGTAGTTGAGCGGCAAACAGCCCACCCAACTGCCCACCCAGTTCCCGAGTTGCTGCCGGATTTCTTCGCTCCTATACTGCGGGCATGGCGAAGCACGCAGCCACGCATCATCCCCCGGACCCTTCTTCCGCCAGCCATCCTATCGATTCTCGCCCCGCACTTGCCCCCGTCATCGAGATCAACGTTCGCCACATCGGTCGCACGCCGCAACCCGAAAAGCTGACTGGAAGTGGAGCTCCCGAAGGCTGGATCAAGAAGGTCGACCGGCCGCGCGAAGGCAAGGTCTGGGTCGGTTTCTTCCATCTCTACGTCGCGGATCCATCCGGCAGGGCGGTTCGCAGAAAGAAGGAAAAAACGCTGGGCCCTGCCACAATGCCGAAACACGAGGCGCAGCAGAAGCTTGCTGAGTACATCGAGGAGTACACGGGCAGGCTGATCCGTCAGGGAGACACCATCGAGAGTTTTGCCGAACTCTGGAAGGCGTTTTCGGCGGTGAAGGCGGGATCCTGGAGCAAAAAGATGAGAGAGGACATGAAGTATCTTTTCGACAAACATGTCATTCCCGTCCTCGGCCAGTACTCACCCCAGGAGATCAAGCTGACGCCTCTTCAACTGCTGGTGAACCGGGTCGCGGACGACGGGTACTCGAAAACGACGGTCCAACGAATTCGCACGTATTTAAAAGCTTGTTTTGAATACGCGATTGATGAGGACCTGATTCCCAAAAATCCAGCCCGGAAGCTCGCCATGCCGAACATCCGCAAGAAATCCTGCGAGAGGTTCCTGAGCGTCGAAGAGGTGCAGACGCTACTGGCGGCAGCTTCGCCGCGGGAGCACCTCGTGCTGCGAATCTATGCCGTGTGTGGCCTGCGGCCAGCCGAGGCTCTCGCGTTGCGCATCGACGACTTTGAAGGCAACCAACTTCGCATCGATGAAGCGCTGAAGGAACGGCAGTTGGGAGAGGATCGCTTCGGCGGGACAAAAACAGCCGAGAGCGATAGC
>Ga0335078_10018344_pt1 | contig 10405 bp, 7 predicted proteins | sample Lox_Sample_32_FD_206711 | JGI IMG/M metagenome (GOLD analysis project Ga0335078, IMG submission 206711) | Soil microbial communities from Loxahatchee National Wildlife Refuge, Florida, United States - Lox_Sample_3.2 | ecosystem: Environmental > Terrestrial > Soil > Wetlands | place: USA: Florida...
TGTGAACCCGCACGTGAGCGAGGCAAGAACCGCCGAGGTGAACCTTCGCGGCGCCTCAGCCCGCTCGTGCCGCGTGACGGTGCTGTCGTCACCCGACATCCACGCGCACAACGATTTCGATAACCCCCGAGCTGTCGTGCCCCGAGAGGAGACCGCCAGTGTTTCAGGCAGCAGCTTTACCTGGACCTTTAAGCCGGCCTCAGTGACCAAGCTAGAGATCGATCTGGTCTGATGCGAGATTAGCAACGCGAAGACGATCGCCTGTCAACTAGAAGAGGTCGGAGGGGCGGCGCCACGTGAGGCCTGGGCCATTCCCCTTCGACGTCCGAATTCTCTTTTTCGCCGTCGAACTGTCGGTCTGTTGCATTCGAGGTAACATTCATGATAGGAACTCGCTCAGGGGCGATTGTAAGCGCTTTCGGAAATCGGAACCCCAAAAGCATAGGGAGGGATGATGGCTCGCATTCCCAGAAGGCGTTTCATGAAGCAGGCTGGAATTGCAGGGATCGGGTTCGCCGGCGATCTGTGGCTCGGCAGGGCTCCCATGGCCCAGGAGCGATCCTCTCCTGTCACACGGGTGGTGATTGATCCCTCGTTTCAGGTCTCTGACCTCGATCCCCGTGTATTCGGATCGTTCCTCGAACAGTTGGGGCGCGCCATTTACACCGGGATCTACGAGCCGGGCTCGAAGCTCTCGGACTCGAACGGATTCCGCACCGATGTTATGAAGGAAATCCACGACCTGGGCGTACCCATCGTCCGCTGGCCGGGCGGCAATTTCGTCTCGGGTTATCACTGGCTCGATGGAGTCGGCCCCCAGAAGGACCGCCCGCGCGTCCTCGACCGCGCCTGGAACACGCTCGAGACGAACCAGTTCGGCACCAACGAGTTCATGACCTGGTGCAAGCAGACCGGCACCGAGCCCCTGATGGGCCTCAATTTCGGCACCGGTTCGGCGGAGATGGCGGCGGCGCTGGTCGAGTACTGCAACGTGGACAAGGGCACGCGCTGGAGCGATCTGCGCCGCCAGCACGGTTACCAGGAGCCCCACAACGTGAAGTACTGGTGCCTGGGGAACGAAATGGACGGTCCCTGGCAGATCGGCCACATGTCGGCTCACGAATACGGCGAGAAGGCGGCAGACGCGGCTCGGCAGATGCGCGTGATCGACCCCTCGCTGAAGCTGATCGCTTGCGGATCGAGCGGTCCCTTCATGCCCACTTTTCTCGAATGGGATCGCCAGGTGCTGGAAGAGTGCTACAACGAGGTGGACGGCATCTCTCTGCATCGCTACTTCGGCAATGCGGAGGAGACCGGCGGCGACAGCTCGCATTATCTGGCCATGAACCTGGCGATGGACCGGCAGATCGAGCAGATCAGCGCCGTGGCCGACATGGTGGGCGGTCTCAAGCGGTCCAACAAACAGCTCTGGCTTTCCTTTGACGAGTGGAACGTGTGGTATCGCGCCCGCGGCCCGGCGGCGGACAACGGGCACCGCACCGAGGCTCCGCACTTGCTCGAAGAAGTCTACAACTTGGAGGACGCGCTGCTGGTGGGCGGACTGATCAATTCGCTGCTGCGGCATGCCGATCGCGTGAAGCTGGCTTGCCTGGCCCAGTTGGTGAACGTCATCGCGCCGCTCATGACCAATGAAACGGGCGTACTGCGCCAGACCATCTACTACCCTTACCTGTGGGGCCTGCACAACGCGCGCGGCACCGTTCTAAGGCTCGCGCCTGAGGGCCCAACCTACGAAGTCGCTCGCCTGGGACGGCCTATCGAAGCGGGCGGAACGGTCATGGCCGGACTTGGCCAGGTGCCTTATTTAGACGTCGCCGCAACGTTTGATGCGGCAGGCAAAACCCTGACGCTGCTGGTGCTGAATCGTGATCTGGAAAAGCCACGCGAGTTGGCGGTCGAGTGGCGTGGAATCACGCCCACGAAGGTCACGAGCGCGCAGGTCATCACCGGATCCGACCTCAAGGCCACGAATACTTTCGATAACCCGAAGAACGTAGTCCCGCAGACCCTCGAGACCCCTGCCGCAGGCTCCAGTATGAGCTTGCAGCTTCCGGCGCATTCTCACAGTCTGGTCACGTTTTCGGTATGAGTGGTGAAAGAAGGCAACAATGTTAAGCGATCGTAGAACGCACTTGAAAGAGCTCGCGGTTGGAATCGGAGCTCTGGCGACGGCAAGGTCGGGCGGCGCGGCTCTGTTCGGAGACCAAGGCGCGCCTCCCGCGCAGGACTCCACAGGCGCAACCAGAATCAGCGACATTCCTCTCCAGCAGATCAAAATCGACGACAAGTTCTGGTCGCCGCGCCTGGAGGTGAATCGGACTAAAACCCTTGACCACGTTTATCAGGAGCTTGAATCCACCGGTTGCGTCCGCAACTTTGACATGGCGGCGAAGAAGGCGACCGGCGATTTCGGAGGCCCGTGGTGGGCCGATTCCGACGTCTACAAGTGGGTCGAGGGCGCTTCCTACGTGCTTGGGACCTACCCCAACGCCGAGCTCGACGCGAAGGTCGATGCCCTGATTGCAAAGATTGCCGCGGCGCAGCAACCGGACGGATATCTGAACACCCACGTTCAAGTTGAAGAGCCGGACATGCGCTTCAGGGACCTGGCGTTCTTTCATGAAGACTTCAGTTCCGGACATTTGTTCGAAGCCGCGGTGGCGCATTACGAGTGCACGGGCAAGCGAACGCTGCTCGATGTCGCGACCCGATTGGCCGATTGCTTTGACTCGACGTTCGGCCCCGGAAAACGCGACGGCCTCTCGGGCCACGAAGGGATCGAGTTGGCCTGGGTCCGTCTTTACCGCGCCACGGGAGAGAAGCGCTACCTCAACCTGGCCGAGTTTTACCTGAACAACCGTGGCCGCAAGCCTTCCCTGTTCGAGATCGAGTACAACAAATTGCCGGCGGACCGCACGGTGCTGTGGTTCCAGGGCCAACCCAAGAATCTGCGCTGGCCGCAGGACCTCCTCTATCACGCCAAGACGGGTTTCGATACCACTTATTGCCAGGACAATCTCCCGGTGCGGCAGCAGAGCGTGGCGGGGGGACACGCGGTGCGCGCGATGTTCCTTTATTGCGGCATGGCGGACGTCGCCGCGGAGACCGGGGACCAGGAACTGGTCGCGGCTCTGAATCGATTGCACGACAGCGTGGCCTTCAGGCGGATGTACGTCACCGGGGGCATCGGTCCGTCAGCGAAGAACGAAGGATTCACGGATGACTACGACCTGCCAAACGAGAATGCCTATCAGGAGACCTGCGCGTCGGCGGGGACGGTGCTATGGAACCATCGTCTGTTCAAGATGACAGGCGACGCCGCGTATGTCGACCTGATGGAGCGATCCCTCTACAACGCAGTTCTCGCTGGCGTGTCTCTCGAGGGGAATACTTTCTGCTACGCGACGCCCCTCGCTTGCGACCAAAAGTTCAGTCGCCAGCCTTGGTTCCCGGTTCCCTGCTGCCCCACAACGACGGTGCGGTTCTTCCCCTCCCTCGGCCGGTACATTTACAGCCGATCGGCCGATGGTGTTTGGGTGAACCTTTACGTGAGCGGGGAAGCTCGTACCACGCTGGAGAACGGGTCGGAGGTCGCGGTCCGGCAGACGACCGACTACCCCTGGAGCGGGCGCGTCAAGCTGCAGGTTGGTGCGGCAAGGCCCGAGGAACTGACTTTGCATGTGCGGCTGCCGGGCTGGACGAATGCCCACTCGATCGCCCTCAACGGAAAACCAATGAGCCCGCCGGTGTCGAAGGGTTACGCCCATATTCATCGGACGTGGACGCCGGGCGACGTGGTGGAATTGTCAATGCCCTTTGAGATCCAGAGAATTGAGGCTAATCCCAACGTCCTCCAGGCGCGGGGCAAAATTGCGCTTCGTCTCGGACCTCTCATCTACTGTCTCGAGCAGCCGGACAATCACGCCGACGTGGACGCGATCGTGCTGCCTCCCAATGTCGCCTTGACACCGCATTTCGAACCGGACCTGCTGGGGGGAGTCACTGTTATCAGCGGCGAGGGAGGCGTCCAGACGTCGGGAGAATGGGGCGATGAACTCTACCGGCCGGTGCAGCAGGTCAAAACGAAGGCGGTCGCGATCAAGGCAATTCCATACTGCGCCTGGGGAAACCGTGGCCACCAGAAGATGAAAGTATGGGTCGATTCGATCGCTTGAAGAGGGAGCGCGTGCGGATGCAGTCTGGTCACCACGCTAACTGCACGAGGGATACCGCATGGCGGGGCAGAGTGAATGTGAGCTCGGCACTTCCGTCTTTGTTGGAGACCCACCGAGGTGAGTCCAGCAGTTGGAGTTGGCCTGCAGCTTCGAGCTGCGCGTATTGCTCGGGTGTTGGGCTCTGGGGAGAGCCCATTTCCTTCCAAAGGGTGTAGGCATCGCTGTGGTCATGATCGATGCGGTAGTGGGTCAGCAGGACGCCCTTCGCGAGCTCGGGGATGCCATTAACCCTGAGGCGGATGGGGGCATCGGGAGCCGGCAAATCGTCGTCATGGTAGTTCCAGACGAGGACCGAGATCTCACGGTCGGATCGCGACGCCAGGGCATCAATGTCGGGTGCGTTGCGCACGCCGTCCCGCAGGATGGCGTCCTCGGTCGCGCCGCCGCTGCTCGTCACTCGCACCCTGTCGCCCCCCATCAATCCGAGCATGCGAAAGACGTTCAGCACCGGTTTGTCGATACCGTTGGTCGCGAGCGTGCGAAATCCGTCGAAGTAGGGCTGGTCCTCGAACTCAAACGCCCAGGTCAGCATGCCTTCGAGGTTGGCATGGTAGCGGTCGGCTAATTTCAAGATGCTGTCCACAGCAACGGCGGTGTACGTGGGGTAGAGTGTTCCATTCCGATAAGAGTTGTGAGGGTAGAGACGGGCCGAGCAGGCCGCGCAGCCCTCGGGATCGCACTCGCTCAGAATGATCGACAGCTTCTGGAACTGCGGGAAGGCGCTGACGATCTCAAGCCCCTGGGCGACGTCGTTCATGTTCCGGGAAAGCCCCATACGCACATGGCCGTCCACAATGTCCGGCGAGCCTTTCGCGTGGTAGGAGATGAAATCGAGAGGCACTCCGGGTCTGCCGGTAGCGTAGTTTGTGCCGTGCGCGCAGTGTTCGAGAAATTGCCGCAAAAACGCCGCCGCTTTGGGATTGGACGGACCCGTGGAGGCCGGTCCCCCGATCCGCGCGGCAGGCAGCACTCGCTTGACGCCGGCAGCGGCGTAGTCGTAGAGCTTGTCGTATTCGTCGGGCGTGCCGCGCCAGTAGGAGATGTCGGGCTCGTTCCACACCTCCCAATACCAGGACTCGACCTCGCCCGTTCCATATCGCGCGACCGCGTGCCGCACCCACTGAGAGATGAGTTGCGACCATTTCTCGTAATCTTTCGGAGGGTAGGACCAGCCGACGCCGTCGTCCGGCTTCGGCCAATGCCGCGTATAGGGCTCCGGCTTCTCCGACAAAGCCTCGGGCATGAATCCGATCTCCACGAACGGCTTGGCGCCGGCCTCGACGTAAGTGTCAAAGATTTTGTCGACAATTTTCCAGTCGTACACGGGCTTGCCCGACTCGTCCTCGGTATAAGCGTTGGTCGAGCCCCACTTCAGCGCGGGAGTCCCGTCGCCCGTGACCAGGAGATGATGGACGCGAATGAAGACCGGCCTCGGACTCAAGGCAGAGATTTCGCCCACGAGCTTCCGGCCATTCTTCATGTAGGTGTAGTTGGGTTCGTCGTAGCCGAAATACGTCCAAATCGGCTTGAGCGGTCCCTGCCGGGTCGCGGAGTCGACGCGAACCATCACCGGCTCCTGTGCCGCAGCATTCCATGGAGCCAAAATGAGCGCCAGCAGAAGTAACGACGCTTTTCGTCTGGTCACGAGTTTCACGCGTTCGCCCGATGCGGTTGATCGTGCATGGCCGGGCCATAGTACTACCGGCGGTGAGGAACCGCAACCCTTCGGAATCCGTTGCGGTGGCTGTTTCGTCGAAAGAACGTAAGGAACTCACCATGAAGTGCAGACGAACGCAACTGACAAAAAGGGTGTACCTCGGCGTGGCAACCCTTTTGATGGCCGGCGCCTTCCTGCCATCGGCCGGAAGATCTCAGGCCAATAATTCGATTCAGGGACAGATACGCACGAGTACCGGCGGGGAACTTCCTTCACACATCATGGTGAAGCTCGAGGTCGCGGAAAACGTGGCCGTGGATCAGCAAATGGTGGGCACGACGGGCAAATTTCAATTTCTCAACTTGAAAGATCAGTTCTACCGCATCATCGTCACTGCGGAGGGCTACGAGCCCGCAACCGCTCAGGTGGACATGAGCTATTACGCCAGCCGGTTTCCCACGATTTTCCTGACGCCCCTGGGCTCGAAGAAAACCCCTCCGCCTCCCCCGGAGAGTACCACCGATCTGGCCGCGCCGAAGAAGGCGCGCAAAGAATACGACCAGGGACACGAGGCATTGCAAGCGAAGGACTACGCCGGCGCGCGCCAGCACTTTGAAAAGGCAATTGCAATCGACCCGTGTTATGCCCGGGCGCTGACCGAGATGGGAGTGGCTCAAACGCTTCAGAACGACCTTGCCTCCGCGGAGACCTCGTTCCAAAACTCAATTCACTGCGACGGCGGGTTTCTCGAAGGCTATCTTCAGATGGGTATCCTGCTGGACATGGAGAAGAAATACTCCGAAGGCGAATCCGTTCTGAAACAAGCGCTGCGGATAGCGCCCAGCGACTGGCAACCGTACTATCGGCTGGGCGCCGTGTATCATCATGCGGGCAATTACAAGGAAGCGCAGGACGCGTATTTGAAGGCGCAATCGTTGAGCGCCGCCGTACCCGCGGAGATTCACCTGCGGCTGGCAGACATTTACCTGAAGCAGGAACAGTACGACCAGGCTTATGCCGAGATGCAGAACTATCTGCGAATCGCGCCCGACGGACCCTTAGCGGCCCAGACGCGGTCCTTGCTGCAGCAGGTGGACTCGTTGCGCAAGTCGAACCCCCCGGCAGGCGCGGCACCGCAGTAGCGCCTGAAGGCGCTCTCGGGACCGCGACCGGGCATGGACTTTGGTGTGAGGTGGAACATGTGGCAGAGGATTATAGTCCTGATCGTTTTCCTGGCCTTGTCGCCGGCGGCTCTGCCGGCTCAGGGGACCGGACAGCAGCTGCTGAGTCAGGACGAGGTTTACCAGCTGGTGAAAAAGAACAAGGGCCAACCGGATGTCATCGAAAAGAGTCTGCACGACCAGGGTGTCGACTTCGACCTGAATGCCGAGATCGAAAAAAAGATGCGTAAGGCAGGCGCCACCGACGAGATTCTTCAGGCCATCTGGGCGGCGGGCCCGACCGTCCGTGACTTCAAAGGAGCGACGCTGATGAGTGCGACCGGCGCTCCTCTGACCTCCACTTACAAGGAAGCTGTGGGCTACAAGACTCTGGAGCAGGCCTCTGATCCCGAGACCCGAATCCGGATGGCGATGGATTTCGCCGAGACGTTCCCAAAGAGCGAACTGCTGTCTTACGTCTTCACGCAGGCGGCGGCCGCTTTCGAACAGAAGGGCGATTTCCCGAACGCGGCGAAAACGGCCCAGAAGAGCCTCGAGCTTGACGCCAACAATACCTACAGCCTGCTCATCGCAGCCACCGCACTCTCGGAGCCCAGCATGGTACGCGCCGCGGGAGCCGGCAGCGCGAAGGTCCTGGGAGAAGCGCAGAGCGACGCGCAGCGGGCGCTCGATCTCCTGCCCAAATTGACGGCGAGGCCCGACGAATCACCCGCCGACTTTGAGACGCGGAAGGCCGGCATCGAGTCCAGCGCCCATGCAGCCCTGGGCTCGGTGGCCATGCAGCAGGACAAGGAAGCCCAGGCCATCGACGAGTTCCAGAAGGCCATTTCCCTTTCCCGCGCCCCCAAGGCTTCGCTCTACTTCCGCCTGGGAGAAGTCTATTCCAATACGGGCAAGAAGCAGGAAGCAATCGAAGCTTTTTCAAAGGCTGCGGAGCTCGGTAAAGGCACGGTGGTGGAGACCTACGCCAATCAGAGCATAAAGGAACTCCGGCAAAACTGACGATCGCGGATCAAGGCATGAATCGTGAGGACTACGAGGCACTTTGTAATCTATCGCACGCTGAGGCTGGCCGGCAGCGTGATCGTCGCAGTGGCTGTGAACGCCGGCTTGACGTCGGCCCATGTCCTGGCAGCGGCGTTGCAGCTTGACGGCGGGGTTCCGGCACATCGAGAACCAACGGCGTCGCAAGCGGCGCAGGCCCCCATAACTTTGAGCTCGGCGGAGCTGGGAATCTACAGCCATGCCCGAACTCTGATGGATTGGACGCCGAAAGACATCAGAGAGCGTCCTTCTCTCGACAAACTACGACCTGGCGTGCTGGACGACGGTTTGCCGTTGATTATGAAACGCGTGGGGGAACGCGCCGCCGCTACGATTTCCGACTTCCGCAACATCGCCTGCGACGAACGCGTGTACTCAGAATGGAACGTGGGCAGCCCGATTGCAACGTGGCGGGAAATGGGACCCAACGAAGTGGCTCATCATTTCCTGTATGTCATCATTTCCCGGCAGGTGGATGATCCCCGGATGTTCACAGAATATCGCACCGATCCCAAGGGAAAGCCTGTTGACCTGGCGAGCCTGTCTGACCTTCCACTCATTACCGCCAACTTCGCAGCCAGCTGGGCGTACTTCAACGCCTCCAATCAGAGGGAGAGCCTTTTTCGATACTTGGGGCAGGAATCCATTCAAAAACATATGTGCTACGTCGTGGGCTTCGCGCAGAAGCCGGAGATAGCAAGGAACCTCGCCACATTTGAGTTTGGAAAGCAGTCTGCCGTGATCCTCGTGCAGGGACTCGCGTGGATCGATGAGACGGCGTTTCAAATCGTGAAGATCGAGACCTGGCTTCTCGCTCCCCGTACTGACATCGGTCTCGCAAGTCAGGACACAACCGTTAACTACGATCCTGTTACTATTACCGCCTCAAATGGCGCGCTATGGCTTCCCAGCGAAGTGACGGTTTTGGTTCACTACCACAATCTGTTTGTTCGCAACACGCACCAGTATTCGCGATTCAAGCAGTTTGCGGTGCATGTGGTAACTGATCCATCGAAGCCCGAGAAAGCGCAGAGGAAAGGCTCGAGGGGCGGAGCAGGCAGCGGGAAATGTCGCTAGCCCAATGACCGGCCGCGAATGTCAGCGGGCAAGCGATCCGGAGGGCCTATGACGCTGGCGAAGGTCGCGAAGCGGGCGGGCGTTTCGACCGCTACGGTATCGCGCGTCTTGAACAACCAGGGGGTCGTCAAGGAGTCCACCGTAAGGCGTGTCGTCAGCGCCATCGAAGCGCTGAACTATTATCCGAACCTCCATGCCAGATCCCTGGCGGGCGGCAAGAGCAATACCATCGGGTTGATCGTCTCCAATCTCAGCAATCCATTCTTCCTGGATATCTTTCAGGCGATGGACGCGGCGGCGAGCGCCAGCGGCTACGATGTGCTGGTCGAGCACACCGGTTACCGGGTGGATCAACTGCGAGCGGGGGTCCGCTCGCTGCTGGGAAAGCGGGTAATCGGCCTGGCGGTCATCGTCTCGGAGATGGAAGAAAGCCTGCTCGCTGAAATTCAGGCCAGCGATCGCCCGACAGTTTTCTACGATGTCGGCATCGCGAGCAAGAACTCAACCAACATTCGCGCGCGCTATGAGCTTGGCACGCGACGCGCGGTCCAATATCTATATTCACTGGGACATCGGCGGATGGCGTTCGTCGGGCATCACAGCGCACTCAGCCCGCTCCAGGTCCGAAGGAGAGCCTTCCTTGGTGCGGTGGGGAACTACAGCGGAGAGGTTTCGTGGAAGATCGTCCAAGGCCCCGATTCTCCGGCCGGAGGCGCGCAGGCCGTTCGCGAACTCACGCTTTCAGGGTTCAAGCCGACCGCCATCGTTTGCGTCAACGATTACATGGCGATCGGAGTCCTTCGGGAACTGCGGGTACACGGCTATTCGGTTCCCGCCGACATTTCCGTAACCGGATTCGACAACATCTCCCTCTCGGAGTTTACCTACCCCGCCCTTACCACATTGAACATCCCTCGCGAAATGATTGGCCAGATGGCGGTGAGGGCGTTGTTGCCCGACAAGGCCGGGGCTCCAACTCCACCCGACGTCCTGCTTGAACCTGAATTGGTCCTGCGCGACTCAACCGGGCCGGCGCCGGGATCAGCCGATGATGCGTCCTGAAATGCCATGAGCCGGCAGACAGCCGGAGTGTCTTATGAGTTCCAGCAACGCGTCGGCTGCGGCCCGGCTGAAACTCTCGTCATTGATATGAGCATCGAGTTCTAGCAGGCGAATCCGGGGAGCGAGCC
>Ga0335078_10018345_pt1 | contig 10405 bp, 9 predicted proteins | sample Lox_Sample_32_FD_206711 | JGI IMG/M metagenome (GOLD analysis project Ga0335078, IMG submission 206711) | Soil microbial communities from Loxahatchee National Wildlife Refuge, Florida, United States - Lox_Sample_3.2 | ecosystem: Environmental > Terrestrial > Soil > Wetlands | place: USA: Florida...
GCGGCCGAGCTGAAGCTGCAGGCGGACATCGCGTTCGCGGACTGGAAGGCCGCCAACCCCGACAAGGTGATGGACAGCCTGCCGTTCTTCATGGTGGGCGAGGTGTACGGCTGGGGTCCGGGACAGGGCCGGACGTTCAGCTACGGCGACAGCACCGTGAACTTCTTCGCCCACGGCTACGACGCCCTGATCAACTTCGCCTTCCCGCACGACGCCGCCGGGCCACTCGATTCGCTGTACGCCCGGTATTCGGGCTACCTGCACGGCGGCCCGCTCGACGGCGTGGCGTTCCTCAACTACCTCGACTCCCACGACGAGGGCGCGCCCTACGACCGCGACCGCCGCGACCCGTACGGGGAGGCGGTCCGGCTGCTGCTCGCGCCGGGAGGGGCGCAGATCACCTGGGGCGACGAGCTGGCCCGGCCGCTGCACGTCGCGGGCGCGCAGGGCGACGCCAACCTCCGCACGTTCATGAACTGGGGGGACCTGGCGCGGGGCGACACGACGCAGCTGATCCTCGCGCACTGGCGCAAACTCGGCCAGTTCCGCCACGAGCACCCGGCCGTGGGCGCCGGCATCAACCGTACGATCCAGGCGAAGCCGCTGATCTTCAGCCGCATCCTGGTGACCGACAACGTGGACGACCGGGTCGTGGTGGCGCTCGACCAGCCGAAGGGACCGAAGGTCATCCCGCTCTCGGGCGCCTTCCCCAGGGGTACGCTGCTGGTGGACGCGTACTCGGGTGCGTATGGCAGGGTGGCGCACGACGCGCTGGCCCTCGACACCCCCTTCGACCTCGTGCTGCTGAGCGAGCCGCCGCCGGCGCCGAACGACACGGTCGTCGTGTACGTCACCGACAACTACGCGCTGCCCATGGACGTCTTCGCCGTGGCGGCCGGCACCACGTACCGCATGGGCACGGTCAACCCGGGCATCCAGAGCCGGTTCACGCTCCGCCGGGACCTGCTGGCGACCGACCGCCAGGTCACGTTCCTCGCAGAGAGCGTGGGGGTGGGGCCGCGGTACGAGTCGGAGCCCATCTACGTGCAGCCCGGCGACGTCTACGACTTCGTGATTGAAACCAACGTGATCGGCAGCCGGGTCACGGTGCGACTGCGCTAGTCGCGGGGCCGGCGCGACGGGGTGCGCCGGCTCCCGCCCGCGGGCGGCGCGTCAGTGCCCGCCGAGGGTCGAGGCGGCCGGCAGCACGTTGCCCGTGGAGTCGAACAGCGCGAGCGACCCTCCCCCCCAGATGTACAGGCCGGAGACCTGGATCGCCTCGGGGTACCACCAGAAGACGCCGGCGCCGTGGCCGCCCGGCGTCGCCGCGACGGCCGCCAGCAGATCCTTGACGTAAGCCGCCTGCCCCGGCGGCGTGGCCGACCAGCTCATGGCGCCGGCATCGGTCACCAGGCCCTCCCAGCCCCCGGACCGCCACGGATACGTCGTCTCGAGCACCATGATGTCCTTGCCGTAGCGCTGCGCGGTGGCCTGCAGGTTCGCCTCGAGCTGGGCCAGGGTGCCGTGCCAGAACGGATAGTAGCTCAGCCCGATGACGTCGTAGGGGACGCCGTAGCCGTTCATGTGGTCGAAGAACCACTGGGTGCCGCCGGAGCTGCCGCCCTGCGAATACTGCAGCACGATCCGCACGGTGTCGCCGGATCCCAGCGCGTCGCGTACGCCGCGGATGCCCGCCTTGAGCAGCCCGGTGAACTGCGTCCACTCGGCGAGGGTGTCCCCGCCGCTGACGTAGAGCTGGCCGAACGGCCAGAGCATCCCGTCGTCGATCTCGTTGCCGATCTGCACGAGGTCGGGCAGGTCGCCCGCCTGCTTGAGCGTCGTGATCACGCTGTCCGTGTACCGCTCCACCGTCTGCTCCAGCGAGTCGAACGGCAGGGCGGCCCAGGCGGCCGGCGTGGCCTGGTGCCCGGGGTCGGCCCAGGTGTCGGAGTAGTGGAGGTCGAGCAGCAGCTTCGCACCCGCGGCCTTGACCCGCGTGGCGAGGGCCACCGTGTACGGGAGATCGTTGACCACGACGTCCGTGTCCGGCGGGTTGACGAACAGCCGCAGGCGGAACGCGTTGCTGCCGTGCGCCCGCAGGATCGCGATCGCGTCGCCCGCCTGGCCGCCGTCCCGGAACACGCCGCCGGCCTGCTCGATCCGCGGGAGGGCCGAGACGTCGGCGCCCGTCACCGGCACCGTCGCCGTCGGCGTGGAGCCGGACGCGGGCGCGGTGGACGAATGCCCGCACGCCAGGGCGCCGAGCAGCAGCGATGCGGCGGCCAGGGCCCGTGAGACCGGCGCGCGGCGCGGTCGCTTCCAGTCGCCTCGGTGCATCATTCTCCTCCTCGATCGGCCGGCGGCCCGCCGAAGTCCAGCGTGACCGATGCGATCTCCACCCCGTAGCCGCCCGCCGTGACCGTCACGCCGGGCTCCGGCCGCAGCGAGAGCTGCAGCCGCTCCACGTGCGCCATGCGTACACGGTCGCCGGGCCCGCCGCGCCCTGCGGCCGGCCCCACCCAGTAGTTCCAGTCGCCGGGAAAGCCCTCCGGCAGCAGCACGCCGCGCCCGATCGTGAAGTCTGCGAGCGGAATCGTACGGTCCGTCCAGGTGCTGTCCACGTCGAGGGCCGTGCTCCAGCTGGTGCCGTCGTCTTCCATCAGGGTGAGGTAGAGCACGCTCCGCGGGCCGAGGCCGCGCACCCGCACGCGCACGGCGGTCGCGCCGGCGATGGCGTCTCCGCGGGCCCCGATGCGGTCCGCGACCACGAGCGAGGCCGTGTAATCCGGCGGGCTCGCGCCGTCCCGGCCGACGGGCAGCACCAGCCGGAGCACGGGACGGCCCGTGGCCGCCGAGAAGGCGAGCGGGCCGAGCACGAACGCCCCGGGCGCGAAGGCGCGCGTGGTCGCCAGGCGGGAGGCGTCCCGCGCAGGATCGAAGAGGATCAGCGGCGTCCGTGGACCCACGACGTCCAGCGGCCACGACGCCACGCCGTCGTAGTCCCAGGCCGTGGGTGGAGCGGCACGATCCGACGGGAAGGTGAGCGCGGCGTCCCCCCGGTAGAGGGTGATCACGAACTGGTGGGGACCCTCGCGCAGGTCGGTCCCGGGCACCAGGGCCTCGTAGTCGTACCCGTCCGCGGGATGCATCGGGTAGGGCCGGTAGAAGAACCCGTCCAGAGGGCGGAGAAACAGCGTCGCGGAGTCCGGGGGCGTCGGCTCGACCACGCGCGCGCGCAACGCGGCGTCGTGCCCCGCGAGCACGGCGGGCGGCGCGAGCGGCACCACCACCGGCGCCAGGGTGTCGGGCGGCGGGGCATGGTACTCCCCGAACCCGAGATGGTCGACGGTGCGGGGCAGCGTCCGCGGGTCCACGGCGCCGTCGGCGCTGAGGACGTACACCCCCGGCGTGACGACCAGGCGGCCGCCCTCAGCGCGCTCCGGCCGCGCGTTGCCCGCCGTGACGGGCTGCGCGGTGAACGCGGCGCCGAGATCGGGGAGCGTGATCGTCATGGGCCACGCGCGGCTGATGGCGCGCGTGACGATCTTGTCCGGATTGGGAGGCGCAAAGGGGTCGCGGACCGGCACGGCGTCGGGGTAGACCTCGAGGCGCCACAGCCCGTCGCGGACCTTGTCCAGGAAGTAGACTCCGGTGCCCTCGTACGCCACGACCGGCGAGGACCCGTAGCCCGCGATCCGCCGCAGTGCCGCCGGATCGGGCGGCACCGACCGCGTCGAGCCCGCGTACAGGAACGCGTCGCGCGCCACGAGCTCGCCCAGGTTGCCCCGGTACGACACCCGGAAATCGCCGAACGCGGTGTCCTGCGGGTACGGCCCGTAGGATTGCAGCGACGGCAGGCGGCGCATCGCCTCGGCCGCGACCACGGCGCTCATCGCCTTGCGCGGCGTGTAGACGAGGTTGAGGTAGTGGGTCTGCCAGGCCAGGTTGCGGGACGCCGTTTCCAGCATGTCGTACGCGAACATCGCGGCGAACTGCGCGCCCACCGCGCGGAAGGTCCGCACCATCGCGGGATACATGTAGCCCGTCCTAAGGTCGGGCGAGTCGAACTCGTAGACGATGCGCGGCAGGCGGGCCAGGTCCGGGCGCAGCATGTCGGGGTAGGCGTCCACCGCGCGCAGGTAGTTGCCCTCCAGCTCGTGCCCGTTGTTGAGCCCGGTCGGGTACCACGCGAACGTCACGCCCTGGGCGCGCGAGCGGCGGATGGCCTCCGCGATGCGGAAGTCCTGGCTGACGTTGTAGAAGATGAGCTTCCGGCACCCTGTGCTGCGTACGGCGTCGGTGAGCGCGTTGATGTAGCGGATCGAGCCCGCGAGATCTTCCGGGTGGTGCCAGGGCTCGTTGACGAGCTCGATGAACAGGATGGCCGGCTCGTCCTTCAGCGCGACGCCCGTGTACGGGTTCACGTGGTCGAGCAGCTGCTTCAGGTAGTTCACTTGCGCCGCGATCGCCGCCGGGTCCGTGCCCATCCTCGCCTTGCCGAAGTGGCGGCCGAAGCCCGGGTCGCTGGTGTCGCGCAGCGCGTCCGGCCAGTTGGCGCCATAGAGCTGGATCGGGCTCAGCAGCATGTAGATCCCGCGTTCCCGCGCGCGAGCGATCAGGTAGTCCAGCAGGTCGAGGTGCTCGTTGGCGAGGAGGTTGCCCGCGCTGTCCGACGCCTCCCAGTCCCCCCAGAACGTCAGCCGCAGGCCGTCGAAGCCCATGCGCGCGAACTGCGCCATGTCCTCGTCGATCATCCGCTTGCGGTCGGCGTGGAGGTACCCGGCGGCGCGGTAGTCGGAGGCGGTCGGCAGCACGTAGTTGGCGCCGAACAGGCGCACCTCCCGGGAGTCGTCGCTCCAGCGCACGACCCCCGCGCTGTCCAGGAAGACCGACCGGTCGGCGGGAGCCCCGGCCACGGACGGCGGCGGCGCCTGGGACCGCGCGGCCGCCGGAACCGTGGCGATCGAGGCGAGCAGGAGAAGGGTGCGGGATGTGTGCATGCGGGGCTCCGGCGCCGTGCGAGACGTCCGCCGGAAGGTGCGCAGGGCGGCCGCGGGGCGCAACGGCGCTAGGCGCTCTCCGCCGCCGCGCCACCGCGCCGGCGCTCCGCGCGGCCGCACATGAGGTCGCAGATCCGGAACACCTCGCGGTCGGCAAGCCGGTAGAACACCCTGAGGCCGTGCTTGCGCCGCTCCACGAACCCGTAGCGGCGCAGCACGTCGAGGTGCTTGGACGCGTTGGCCTGGCCGAGGCCCGTCGCCTGCACGAGGTCGCCGACGCTGCGCTCGCCCGCGTGCAGCGTCGAGAGGATGGCCAGTCGGCTCGGCTCGGCGAGCGCCTTGAAGCGGTCCGCGAGCTGGTCCAGGAGCGCGGAGGGGATGCGTCCGGACTTCATGCCGCCCTTCAGGCCCCGGCGGGCGGGCCGGCGCCCGGCCGGCGGGTGCTGAGGCCGGTCAGGGCGTAGAGCGGGCACCGGCCCGCGACGCCGGTCGCGAGCGGGACGAGGCCCACGAGGCCCCATGCGGTGCGGGGGCCCCCCACCGTGAGCGCGAGCAGGACGAGGCCCAGCAGGATGCGCAGCCCCCGGTCCCACGCGCTCTCGTTCGCCGGCACCACCGGACAGACCATCTCCACCACCTCCGTTCAGGGATTCGCGCGCGTCCCGAGCGCCTCCAGGAGCACGGCGCGGAACTCGTCGGCCGGCAGCGCGCCTTCGATCCTCCGGCCGTTGACGAAGAATGTCGGCGTCGCGCGAACCCCCAGCGCGTCCGCCAGCGCGTTGGCTGCCAGGGTCCGCTGCGCCGGCTCGGCGCTCGCGTAGCAGGCCGCGAAGCGCGCGTCGTTCAGTCCCGCCGCCCGTGCGAACCCCCGGAACATCGCGGCCGGATCGGGAACGGCCTTCCACACGTCCTGCTCATCGAACAGGCGGTCATGCATCCGGCCGAACGCCGCGGCGCCCTGCTCGCCGGCGCACGCCGCGGCCCGCGCCGCCTCGTCGCCGTTGGTGAAGATGCCGAGCACGAAGGGCACGTACCGCCACCGCACCAGGCCCGTCTTCACGAACTCCGCGGCCAGCGCCGGATAGGTGCGGCCGGCGAACAGCGCGCAGTAGGGGCAGCCGAAGTCGGCGAACTCGAGCACGGTGACCGGCGCGTGGGCCGCGCCCCGGTCGAAGCCCGGCGCCCCGGGTGCCAGGGCCCGGGCCAGCGCGGCGCGCGTCGAGTCGGCCGAAGGCGGGGGCGGCTCGCCCGGCTGCAGCTCGATCGGCGGCGGCGCGCTCTGCAGCCGGAAGGACAGCAGGAGGGCGGCCGCGAGCACCAGCGGCGCGGCGATCCGGGGCACCGCGCTCGTGCTCATCGCGCGAGCCCGAGCGCGTAGGCGGCGAGCAGTGCCGTGCCGTGCAGCACCGTCCCGCTCATGCCGGCGACCAGCAGGATCGAGGCGAGCACCGGCCCGATGCCCATGCTCAGCCGTGCTCGGCGAGCAGCCGGTCCACGGCCGCCCGGAGGGCCACGCCCTCGAACATCCCGTGCACGGTGTACCGGACCCGGCCGTCGCGATCGATGAGGTACGACGTGGGCAGGCTGCTGACGCCGCCGAACGCGGCGACCGCCTCCGACGTGCCCATCGCCACCGGATAGGCGATGCCGTGGTCGCGCAGAAACGCGGCGACCTGGGGCGGCGTCTTGTCGTCCAGCGACACGCCGACGACCGTGAAGCCCGCCCCGTGCTTCGCCTCGTAGACGGACTCGAGGCCGGGCATCTCCGCCCGGCACGGTGGGCACCAGGTCGCCCAGAAGTTGACCAGCACCACCTGGCCCTTCAGGCGCGCCAGCGGCAGGTCGGTCCCGTCCAGCATGGCGAAGGTGACCCCGGGCGCCCGCTGGCCCGCCGCTCCCCAGCCCACGGCCGCCCGCGCCTGCGGCACGACGCGGATGACGAACAGCGCCACCACGCCGGCCCACAACACCGCTTCGACCAGGCGCAGGGCCCGGTCGGGCCCCGCCGGGGCCGCGCGCTCCGCCTGCCGTTCCCGCCGCTGCCGGCTCATGAATTCCTATATAGTTATATAGTGGACTGTGGTCAAGGGCGCCCCCGGGCCGCCGGGCGGGCCGTGGCGCCGGCACCACCGCCGCGTATCTTGGGCCCGCGCGGCGGGACCCCCGCCGCACGCTCCCACCCCGGAGGACGTGCGTGACCGCGACGGACGAAGCCACGACCGCCCCACGCGATCTGCCGCCGTCGGCTCTCGCGCTGGTCGCCGCCAACCTGGTGCCCCTGGTCGGCGTGCTCGGCCTCGGCTGGACGGTGTTCTCCGTCCTGCTGCTCTACTGGTGCGAGAACGTGGTGGTCGGCGCGGTCAACGTGCTGCGGATGCTCGTCGCGCGGCCGCGGGACGTCGGCGCCGACCTCGGCAAGGTGTTCCTGGTCCCGTTCTTCGTGTTCCACTACGGGATGTTCACGTTCGTGCACGGCGTGTTCGTCCTGGAGCTGTTCGGCCCGGGCCCGGCGCGCGGCCTGCCGGGCCCCGCCGCCTTCGTCGCCGCGGTGGGTGCCGCCGGCGTGTGGTACGGCGTCCTGGCGATGGCCGCCAGCCACGGCTTCTCGTTCGTCCACAACTACCTGCTGGGCGGGGAGTACCGGAACGCGTCGCTGCAGGCGCTCATGGCGCGGCCGTACGGGCGGGTGATGGTGCTGCACGTGACGATCCTGGCGGGCGGCTTCCTCGCCAAGGCGATGGGGGCCCCGGTCGCGGCGCTCGTCGTTCTGGTCGCCCTCAAGACGGCGCTGGACCTCCGCGCGCACCTCGCGGAGCGGCGGAAGCTGGGAACGGCCGCGGCAACCTGGGGCGCTCCGCGCCCCGGCGCGTAGGCGCACGGCGCGCCGGTCGGGCCGTGCGTCTGCTCCTCCGTCGCCTACGGCCGGGCCGGCAGCACCACGGCGGGCGCGGCGCCCCGTACGACCTGCACGTCCACGGTGCCGGGCCGCAGCCCGGGCGCCGTGGCCGTGACCCGCAGCGTGCCGGGGCCGGCGGCCCGCAGGATGGCCAATCCCCGCCCGTCGAAGGCGGGCTTGTGGTCGGTCTGGTACGGGTCGTGGTCGCGGAGGTTGCCGTTGTCCGTCGCCACGACCGCGCCCCCCGTGGCCGCGACCGTCACGGTATCGCCCGCCGTGGGGACGACCGTGCCGGCCGAGTCCACGATCGCGAACCGCACCAGGGCCACGTCGTCGGGCCCGTCGGTCACCGTGTCGCGGTCCGCGGTGAGCCGGATCGCGGCCGGCCGCCCGGCGGTGCGCACCTCGGTCTCGGCGCACGCCGAGCCGTCCCGCCAGGTGCCGACCGCGCGGAGCACGCCGGGCTCGTAGACCACGTCCCACTCGAAGTGCAGGTCGTCGGTGGTCGAGCGGACGACCGGCAGCGCGTAATGGTTCCAGTCGCCTGACGTGCCCTGGGCCGGAAACTCCTTGGCCTTGCTGCCGAGCGGCCGGCCGTTGAGGAACAACTCGACGGTGTTGCAGTCGGTGTAGGCGATCACGGGAATCGTCTGCCCCTCGCGGCCGGGCCAGTTCCAGTGCGGAAGCAGATGGAGCACGGGCTGGTCGGTCCACACGCTCTTCCAGAAGTACCAGGTGTCCTTCCGGTGGCCGGTGAGGTCGAGGGCTCCGGCGCCGGCGCCCTTGCCGGGCCAGAACGTCTCGCCCAGGTAGTCCACGCCGGTCCAGATGAACTCGCCCGCGAAGTACGCGTGCGTAGCGACCCACTTCCACATGCGCTCGGGCTCGATCATCCCCGAGGTATAGGTGGGCCGTACGACGGCGGAGTCGTTCCCCAGCGACGGGCCGCCGCCGAAGCCGCCGAACACGTCGCCCGTCTCGGTGCTCAGCATCTTCCAGTCGGGGTGGTCGTGCCGGTCCTCCTCGGCGAACAGCTCGCGGCGCTCGTGCCACCGGTCGGGGTAGTTGTAGCCGACGACGTCCTCCGCTTCCAGGAAGGGCAGGGTCGCACGCCCGTTGTCGGCGGCGATGTGGTCGTTGCCGGTCGTGACCGGCCGCGTGGGGTCCAGGCGGTGGAAAATCGCCACCAGGCCGCGCAGCACGCCGACGCCGTCGGGCGTGACCTGCTCGCCGATCTCGTTGCCGGCGCTCCACAGCACGATCGAGGGATGGTTGCGGTCGCGGCGCACGAAATCCGCCGCGTCCTTCTCGCCCCACTCGGGAAAGTAGCGGTGGTAGCCGTTCGGCACCTTGCCGATGGTCCACTCGTCGAACGCCTCCGCCATGACCAGGAACCCGAGGCTGTCGCACAGGCTCAGGAACTCGGGGGCCGGCGGGTTGTGCGAGGTGCGGATCGCGTTCGCGCCCATCGCCTTCAGGCGGACGAGCCGGTCGTGCCAGATCGCCTCGGGGATCGCGGCGCCGACCGCGCCGCCGTCCTCGTGCAGATTGACCCCCTTGAGCTTGACCGGCTGCCCGTTGAGCAGAAACCCGCGGTCCTGGTCGAACGTCGCGGTCCGGATGCCGAACACGGTCGCCGTGGTGTCGGCGACGCGGTGCCCGTCCAACACCTCGGTGCGCAGCGTGTAGAGGGTGGGCGACGCCACGGACCAGAGCTGCGGCGTGGCGACCGCGAGGCTCTGCCCGATCGTGGTGGTATCGCCGGCCGCCAGGGCGAACGGCGTTTCGGCGCTGGCCACCTCGCGCGCGGCGGCGTCGAGCACGGCGACCCGGAGCACGCCCTGCCGGGCGGCCGCGCCGTCGTTCTCCACGGTGGTGCGCACGGCCACGTCGGCCGCGGCGGAGTCCACGTGCGGCGTCGTGACGAAGGTGCCCCAGTGCGCCACGTGCAGTTTGTCCACCACGGTGAGCCACACGTGGCGGTAGATCCCGCTGCCCGTGTACCAGCGCGCACTGGGCTGGCGCGAGTTGTCCACCCGGACCGCCAGGACGTTCACGCCGGGCACCAGGTGCGGCGTGAGGTCGTAGCGGAAGCTGATGTAGCCGTACGGCCGGTGGCCGAGGTGGAACCCGTTGATCCAGACGTCGCTGTTCATGTACACGCCGTCGAACTCGAGCCACGCGTCGCGGCCCTTCGAGCCCGCCGGCATCCGGAACGCCTTGCGGTACCAGCCGACGCCGGTCGGGAAGTAGCCGTAGGCGCCGCCGCCGGGCGCCTGCCGGTCCGGCACGCCTTCGATACTCCAGTCGTGCGGGAGATCCACGCGGCGCCACGCGTGGTCGTCGAACCGCGGCGCCTGCGCGCCGGCGGGGTCGCCGAGCGTGAAGCGCCAGCCCGGATCCATCGAGAACCGCTCGCGCTGGGCGTGGGCGGGCGGGGCGGCGAGCGCCAGGGCGGCGGCGCCGAGCGCGACCAGAGTCGGGGTGCGGCGCATGACGGCCTCTCGAC
>Ga0335078_10018346_pt1 | contig 10405 bp, 10 predicted proteins | sample Lox_Sample_32_FD_206711 | JGI IMG/M metagenome (GOLD analysis project Ga0335078, IMG submission 206711) | Soil microbial communities from Loxahatchee National Wildlife Refuge, Florida, United States - Lox_Sample_3.2 | ecosystem: Environmental > Terrestrial > Soil > Wetlands | place: USA...
TGCGCGTCCTTCAGCAGCTGTGCGAACGTCGTGGGAGGCGTCACGCCGGCGGTCTTGAAGGCGGGCACGTTGTACCAGACGACCGACTTGTTGGCTGCCTTGAACACGAGCGCGTAAAGCTTGCCGCTGAACGTGCCGAGCTGCTTCCACGCGGGTGCGAAGTTCTTGCCGATGACCGACGATGCATAGGTGATCGGCTTGAGCTTCCCCTCCTTCGCGAACTGCGCGATCGTGCCGGGCTGTGCGATGTCGGCCATATCCGGCGGGTGCCCGCCGGCGACCGCGGTCGCGAGCACGGTCGGAAGGTTGTTGCCCACCGGCTTGTAGTTGACCTTGACGCCCGGATACTGCTTCTCGAACGCGTTGATGACGTCCTGGAACTGCTTCTGGCCCGACGACGACGTCCAGATGCCGTCGAAGCTGATCGTGCCCTTGATGGCCGTGTTTCCGGCCGTCTTCGCGGACGTGCTCGTGGCGGCGAGCAGCCCGACTCCGACAGCGGCAACGGCGACGACCGCGATCCGTCTACGGTTCATTCGGCTCCTTTCTGCTTGTTTCCGTCGTAGATGCCGAGACCCGACTCGGGGTCGAAGAAATGGAGGGCGCGGTAGTCGACCGCGACCTCGAGCGGCTCGCCGGTGCGCACGCGGGAGCGCGCGCCGAAGCGGCCGACGAACTGCGCGGTGTCGCTGTCGGACTCCGTGACCGCCCGCTCGTCCCCGACGTCCTGGGCGAGCTCGCGGACGTCCTCCGTCATGGCTGCCTTCGCTTTGATCGAGAAGTGCACCATGATCTCCGAGCCGAGGGCCTCGGTGAGGTCGACCGTGCCGCGGAGCCGGTGCTCGGCCGGCGCGTCGCTCGCGAGGGTCGCGTCCTCGAGATCCTCCGGGCGGATCCCGAGCACGACCGTCTTGCCGGCGTAGCCCTTCAGTCCGGGATGCGCGGCGAGCGTATCGGCTCCGATCTCCACCGTCTGCTCGCCGACGCGTGCGACGTACGCGCCGTTGCGGGCCTCGAGCGTCGCCTCGACCATGTTCATCGCCGGGCTGCCGATGAAGCCGCCGACGAACAGGTTCACGGGCCGGTCGTAGAGGGTCTGCGGATCGGCCACCTGCTGGAGCTCTCCCTTCCGCATCACCGCGACGCGGTCGCCCATCGTCATCGCCTCGACCTGGTCGTGGGTGACGTAAATCGTCGTCACGCCCAGGTCGTGCTGGAGCCCGGCGATCTCCGCGCGCATCTGCACGCGGAGCTTCGCGTCGAGGTTCGAGAGCGGCTCGTCCATGAGGAAGGCGGCCGGCTCGCGGACGATCGCGCGGCCCATCGCCACGCGCTGCCGCTGTCCGCCGGAGAGCGCGCGCGGCTTCCGCTTGAGGAACGGGTCGAGCCCGAGAATCCGCGCGGCGTTCTGCACGCGGCGCTCGATCTCGTCCTTCGGCAGCTTCTTGATCTTCAGGCCGAACGCGATGTTGTCGTACACCGACAAGTGCGGATAAAGCGCGTAGCTCTGGAACACCATCGCGATGTCGCGGTCGCGGGACGGAACGTGGTTCACCACCCGCTCGCCGATCTTGAGCACACCGCGCGAGATCTCCTCGAGCCCGGCGACCATGCGGAGCGCGGTCGTCTTCCCGCAACCCGACGGCCCGACGAGGACCATGAACTCCCCGTCGCGGATGTCCAGGTCGAGGGCGTTGACGGCCGTCGTGCCGTCGGCGTACGTCTTGGTCACCTGGTCGAATGTGACCCCGGCCACGAGCATCCACCTCCCTCCGCTCGACTGCATGGCGATCCTACTCATTGAAACGGTCGAAAGGTGAAATGATGTGCCGATCGGCACAGGCACCGAAGGGGAGGCGGCGCAGATGCAGATCGGCGGAGTGATGCGTATCCGGCTCGTGACGGCGACCCCGGATCGGACGGCGGCGGAGGCGATTCGCGCGATGCTCGACGCGGGCGTGGGCTCGGTCGTCGTCTGTGAGGAGAACGTCCCCGTCGGCATCTTCACCGAGCGGGACGTTCTCAGGCTCGCCGGCACGGGCGTGGGCTTCGGGACGATCGTCCTCCGCGACGTCATGACGCCGAACCCGCTGACGATCTCCGCCGACGACTCGATTCTCGACGCCGCGCGGATCATGCGCGAGCGCGCGCTCCGCCACCTGCCGGTGGTCGAGGGCGGCAACCTCGTGGGGATCGTCTCCATCCGCGACGTGCTCGGATACCTCGCGGAGCGGCTCTGGTCCGAGCGGGACGACGCCGCGCGCGACACCGCGCGGGCGCTCCTCGAGCGGCGCTAGCGGAGGCCCGGCTCGGTCGCGTCGGGGGCGTGGATGCCCTCGAGTTGCCCGTACGAATCGAGCAGCCGGCGCGACACGAAGTGCCGTCGCACCTGGAGCCCGGCGGTGACGAGGATCGCGGCGATCGCGACCCCGATCGTCCAGTGCTCGAGGCTGAGCGCGGTGTGCCGCGCCTGCGCCTCCCACTCACCGGGGTCGTAGCGGTTCGAGATGGCGTTGGTGCCCGGGATGAGGTCGACGCCCTGCGGGAAGCGCTTCGTATGGTGCGCCTCCCATGCCTTGGTCTCGTGCACGGTCGCCATCGCGTCGACGATCGCCGCGACGCAGGCGACGTAGAAGCCTTGCGGGATCCTCGTCGCGATCCAGCCCGCGAGGACGAGCAGGAGCGGCGGCAGGAGCGCCCAGAGCCAGATCGAGAGCTCGTTGACCGCGGAGGGGTCGTGGTAACGCAGGTGGAGGACGCTTCCGTCACGCCATGCCGCGACGCGCGGCTTCTCGACCGCGAGCGAGGCGGCCATGAGCGCGGAGAAGAAGAGCGGGATGGCGATGAACGCCGCGATTCCGAGGGGGCCGCGGCCCCGCGCGGGGGGAATTCTCACGCGAGCCTCTCCGCCTCCAGCACGCGCGAGAGAAACTCGCGTGTACGCGGCTCCCGCGGCTCGGTGAAGATCTGCGCCGGCCGGCCCTCCTCGAGGATCCTGCCGGCGTCGAGGAAGCACACCTTGTCCGCCACCTCGCGAGCGAAGCCCATCTCGTGGGTCGCGAGGATCATCGTCATCCCGCTGTCGGCGAGCTCGCGCACGAGGTTCAGCACCTCCGACACGAGCTGCGGGTCGAGCGCGCTCGTGATCTCGTCGAGCAGCAGGACCTTCGGCCCCATCGCGAGCGCGCGCACGATCGCGACGCGCTGCTGCTGTCCGCCGCTGAGCCGGTCGGGAAACTCGTCCGCCTTCGACTCGAGGCCGATGCGCCGCAGCAGCGCCCGGGCGTGCTTCTCGGCTCCTGCGCGCGAGAAGCCGCCCGCTTTCCGCGGCGCGAGCGTGACGTTCTGCAGCACGGTCATGTGCGGGAAGAGGTTGTACGCCTGGAACACGATTCCGACCTTCCGGCGGAGCGCGTTCACGTCGACCCGCTCGTCGGTGATCAGCTGGCCGTCGACCGCGATCTCGCCTTCCTCGACGCGCTCGAGCCGGTTGAGGCACCGCAGCAGCGTCGACTTTCCCGACCCGGACGCACCGATGAGGCACACGACGTTGTGCTCGGCGACGTCAAGGTCGATCTTGTCGAGCACGCACAGCTGCCCGAACCACTTGCTCACGCCGCGCATGTGCACGAACGGCGCGTTGCCGTTCGTCGACATCAGAAGGCCTGGGCGCGCTCGCGGCGCTCGCGCTCGGCGACGAGATGGTCGGTGAAGCGCGCGAGTGGGATCGTGAGCAGGATGAAGAAGACGGCCGCGGCGACGAGTGAAGGAAAGTCGTTGTTCTGCGTCGAGAACTGCTGCGCGAGCTGCGTCGCCTCGGCCACGCCGATGACCGAGATGATCGCCGTGTCCTTCTGTAGCCCGACGAAGTCGTTGAGCAGCGGCGGGATGACACGCCGGACGGCCTGCGGGATGACGACGTGCCGCATCGCCTGCCAGTACGAGAGGCCGAGCGAGCGAGCGGCCGCACGCTGGCTCGGGTGCACCGATTCGATGCCCGCCCGGTACACCTCGGTGACGTACGCGGTGTAGACGAGCGTCAGCGCCGTGATCCCGTACACGATCACGTGCTGGTTCGAGATGTAGCCGAGCTGCAGGCCCGGCACGCCGAACCCGACGATGAACGCGACGAGGATCAGCGGCGTCCCGCGGAAGAAGTCGGTGTAGGCGATCGCCAGGGCCCGCAGCGGCTTCGCTGCAGGCCCCGGAAGACCGCGGACGATGGCGAGTGCGAGCGCGAGCACCAGGACGAGCGCCTCCGCGATGACCATCATCTTGATGTTCACCTGGAACCCGGCCCAGACGTCCGGCAGCGCCAGCCGGAAGCTGTGCGGGTAGAAGAAGGTGCGATAGACCTGGTGGAGCGCGTGCACGTCGTTACTTCAGGACCGGGATCGCCCCGAAGTCGAGGTTGAACCACTTCTTCTGCAGCTTCGCGATCGTCCCGTTCGCCGTCAGCTTCTTGATCTGCGCGTCGACGAGCGGCGCGAGCTTCGATCCCTTCTGCATCACTGCGCCGTACTGCTCGTGCGTGACGATCTGCCCGGCGACCGGCCCGAACTTCGTCGGGTTCGACTTGCGCTCGAGCGCGACGATCGGGACGTCGAGGATGATCGCCTGGCACTGATTGAGCTGCACCGCCTGGAACGCAGCCGTCGTCGTCGGATACGTGAGCGGCCGCTTGTCGGGCTTGAGCGCGCTGTTGATCCAATCGAGACCCGTCGTGTTCGTCTGGGCGCACGTCTGCAGCTTCTTCAGGTCGGCGAGGCTCTTCGGCGGGGTCGTCTGCTTCGAGATGAGCACGCCCTGGTTCGCGTTCATGTACGGGGAGCTGAACGTGACCGTGCGGGCGCGCTGCGCGGTGATCGTCGCCTCCTGGAAGGAGACGTCGAATTTCTTCGTCCCCGGCAGGAACAGGCCGTTCCACGGCGTGTACATCCAGACCGGGGTGAGCCCGAGGCCCTTCGCGATCGCGGAGGCGAGGTCGACCTCGTAGCCGCGTGGGTTCGTCACCGTGCTGCCGCGAACGGTGCCGGACGCGAACCCGACCGCGGGGTCGCCGAACGCGACGATGAGCTTGCCCGCCTGGAGCGTGGGCGGGGCTGCCGGCCTCGCCGCCGCCGCCGGGACGGCGACGAGCGCCGCAAGCACGGCGGCCAGAACAAGACGCTTCACGGAACACCCTCCTATTGGTTGTGCGCGGGAGAAGTGCCGAATCTACCGCGCGCGGCCCGAAGCCTCTAGTCCGCGAGGGCGCCTGCGGTCAGCTGCTGGAAGTGGCCGATGAGCTGCTCGGCGCGGCCCATGAGGACGCCGTGCTCGAGCACGCCGCTCGCCAGTCCGCGCTGCACGCCCTCGACGAGCCCGCGGTCCTCCTTCCCGACCTGCGTGTCGAACTCCATGAGGTCGGCGATCCAGCCCGCCTCGACGGAGGAGCCGAAGAAGTAGTCGAGGAACCGGTGCGTCCGCTCGGGCGAGAGCGGGATCATCGGGCCGATCGAGATGTTCGGGTACCCGGCGAAGATGTTCACGCCGAGGTTCGGCCACAGGAAGTGGAACTGCGACCGTCGCAGCGGCCCGTCGAGCCGGGCGGTCTCGCGCACCGGGCCGCGCTGGCTCGACAGGCGTCCTTCCGTCGAGAGCGCGTACGCGTCGCTCGACGTGTCGATCACCTCCGCGAACGCCGGGTGCGCGACCTGGCAGTGGTAGCACTCGAGGAAGTTCTCGCACACGATCTTCCAGTTCGCGTCGAGGTCGGCGACCCAGCGCGAGTGGAACACGAGATCGTCGACGTCGAGCCCGAGCTCGGCGACCTGCGCCGGCATCGACCCGAGCGCATCGTCGAGCGGCTCGGGATCGGGACCGGTGTTGACGAACAGGAACGGCCCCCAGGTGCCGATCGCCGCCGGGACGAGCCCGAGCTCCTCGCGCGGAAAGCCTGGCTCCTCGTCGGAGCGCGGCGCCGAGCGAAGCGACCCGTCGAGGCCGTACGTCCAGGCGTGGTAAGGGCACTGGATCGTCTCGCGCCTGCCGGCGCCTTCCGCGACCGGGAAGCCGCGGTGGCGGCACACGTTGACGAACGCGCGCAGCACGTCGTCGCGAGCGCGAGTCACCACGACGGGGGTCCGCCCTGCGTGCCCGGCGAAGTACATCCCGGGCTCGGGCAGCTGCCCTTCGTGGCCGACGTACTGCCACGCCGAGCGGAAGATCCGCTCCTGCTCCCGCCGCAGGATCTCGGGATCGGCGTACCAGCTGTACGGCAGCGTCGTCTGCACGATACGAATCTAGTGAACGTGCGTGCCATGGTCCTCACCCGGCAGCGCGAGCCGCTCGAGCTCCGGGACCTGCCGGTGCCCGAGCCGGCTCCGGGACAGGTGCGCCTGCGCGTGGTCGCCTGCGGCGTCTGTCGCACCGACCTCCACGTCGTCGACGGCGAGCTCACACGGCCGAAGCTCCCCCTCGTCCCGGGACACCAGATCGTCGGGGAGACGGACGACGGCCGCCGCCTCGGCGTCCCGTGGCTCGGCTGGACGTGCGGGCGATGCCGCTACTGCACGAGCGGTCGCGAGAACCTCTGCGACGAGGCGCGCTTCACCGGCTACGACCTCGACGGCGGCTACGCCGAGTACACCGTCGCCGACGAGCGCTTCTGCTTCCCGATCCCGGAGGGCTATCCCGACCTGCAGGCGGCGCCGCTCCTCTGCGCCGGCCTCATCGGCTACCGCTCGCTCCGTTTCGCCGGCGACGCCGAGCGTCTAGGGCTGTACGGGTTCGGCGCCTCGGCCCATATCGTCGCGCAGCTCGCGCGCCACGAGGGACGGCACCTCTACGGGTTCGTCCGTCCCGGCGACGAGGCGGCGCGGACGTTCGCACTCGAGCTCGGCTGCGAGTGGGTTGGCGCCTCGGACGAGCGGCCGCCCGAGGAGCTCGACGCCGCGATCGTGTTCGCGCCCGCAGGCGAGCTCGTTCCCGCCGCGCTCGCCGCGCTTGCGAAGGGCGGGAGGGTCGTTTGCGCCGGCATCCACATGACCGACATCCCGTCGTTCCCGTACGAGCTGCTGTGGGGGGAGCGGCAGATCCGCTCGGTCGCGAATCTCACGCGCTGCGACGGCGAGGAGTTCCTCGCACTCGCGCCACAGGTGCCGGTGCGCACCGAGGTCGAGACGTACGCGCTCGAGAACGCGAACGACGCGCTCGCGCGCCTGCGGCGGGGCGATGTCCGCGGTGCGGCCGTTCTTCGGCTGTAGGCTCAGCCGGTGGCTCTGCCCCCGTTCGAGCAGTTCTTCGCGTACCGCCGCTTCTACCCAGTCGCCGAGCTCATGCCCGACGGCGAGCGCATCCTCTTCGTCTCGAACATCTCCGGCCAGTTCAACCTGTGGTCGGCCGAGCTCGACGGCGGGTGGCCCGAGCAGCTGACGACGTTCATCGACCACTCCGTCCGCGGTGTCGCCGTACGCGACGACGGTACGATCCTCTTCCACGCGGACAAGGACGGCGACGAGTTCCACCAGCTCTACCGCATCTCCGCGGAAGGGGGCTGGCCGGAGCAGCTCACCGACCTGCCGCACGTGCAGCACGAGCTCTCGTCGGCGGCGTGGGCGCCGGATGGCGGGAGCTTCGCGTTCTCCGGCAACCGTCGAAGGCCGACCGACGGCGAGGTGTACATCTGGCGGGAGGGCGAGGAGGAGCCGCGCTACCTGTTCGGCGAGGGGATGTACGCCTTCGCGGTGAGCTTCTCGCCCGACGGCTCGAAGCTGCTCGCCGCCGAGTTCCGCTCGAACACCGACATCTCCCTGTGGGTGGTGGACGTCGAGTCCGGCGAGGCGATCGAGGCGACGCCGCACGAGGGCGACGCGAAGTTCCTGCCCGGCCCGTGGAAGCGCGACGGCTCGGGCTTCTACGTCGTCACCGACGAGGGCCGCGAGTACGCCGGGCTCGCCCTCCACTCGCTCGAGACCGGCGTCCGCGAGTGGGTCGAGGCGCCGGAGCGCGACGTCGACGACGTCGGAGGCTCCGCCGACGGGCGCGTGCTCGCGTGGATCGAGAACGACGACGGCTGGGCCGTGCTGCGCGTGCGCGACCTCGAGCGCGGCCTCGAGCTCCCGGCTCCGAAGCTTCCGGCCGGCACGATCTCGTTCCTCGGGTCCGGGATGTCGATCTCGCCCGACGGCGGGCGGCTCTCGATCGTGTGGGACACGCCGACGCATCCGGCCGAGGTCTACGTCGTCGACACCGCCACCGGAGACGCTCTGCCGGTGACCGAGAGCCGCGCGGCCGGCCTGTCGGCGCTCGAGCTCCGCGAGCCGGAGCTCATCCGGTACGAGAGCTTCGACGGCCGCCGGATCCCGGCGTGGCTCTACCGGCCGAACGGCGGCGGGACGGCGCCGTACGCGGTCCTCATCCACGGCGGCCCGGAGGCCCAGGAGCGTCCCAACTACCGCCCGTACGTCCAGTACCTGCTCTCGCGCGGGATCGGCGTGCTCGCGACGAACATCCGCGGCTCGACCGGCTACGGCAAGACCTACCAGAAGCTCATCCACCACGACTGGGGCGGCGGCGACCTCGAGGACTGGCGGCACGCGGCCGAGTGGCTGAAGGCGCAGCCGTTCGTGGACGGCGATCGGCTGGCCGTGTTCGGCGGCTCGTACGGCGGGTTCGCGACGCTCACGTGCGTGACGCGCCTGCCGGAGTACTGGCGCGCGGCGGTCGACATCGTCGGCCCGTCGAACCTCCTGACGTTCGTGCGCGCGGTGCCGCCGCAGTGGCTCCGCTTCATGGCCGAATGGGTCGGCGACGCCGACACCGAGGAGGAGTTCCTCCGGGAGCGCTCGCCGATCACGTACGTCGACCAGGTGCAGGCGGCGCTGCTCGTCATCCAGGGGGCGAAGGACCCGCGAGTCGTGAAGTCGGAGTCCGATCAAATGGTCGAGCGGCTGCGGGAGCTCGGCCGCGAGGTCGAGTACCACGTGTTCGAGGACGAGGGGCACGGCTTCACGCGTTACGCGAACGACGTGCTCGCCTACCGGATGGCGTGCGAGTGGCTCGAGTCGCATCTCTCCTGAGCTTCGTCAAGGCGCACCCGCGGCTGCGGATCGCGCTGCAGCTTGCGATCATGCTCGTCTTCCTCGGCTCCGTCGCGTACGCGGTGCGAGGGTCGTTCCATGCCGCCGGTGAGGACCTGAGCGACGCGAACCCCGCGCTGTTCGCGCTTGCGTGCGCCGCCGTGGCGGTGTACTACCTCGTGTTCGTCATCGGCTGGATGCGCATCCTCGACGACTGGGGTGTGCACATCACGTATCCCGTCTCGCTGCGCGCGGAGATGGTCTCGATGCTCGCGAAATACGTGCCCGGCGGCGTGTGGACGCCCGCGGCGCGCGTCGTTGCGATGCGCCGCGCAGGCGTCACCGACGGCGCACTCGTGACGTCGGCGATGCTCGTCGAAGCCGGGCTCTCCGCCGTCGCCGGCGTGCTCGTCTTCATCGTCTCGCTCGCGTGGGTGCACGGGGTCAACGGCCCGATCGCGGCTCTCGCCGGCTTCGGGCTCGTCGTCGCGGTGCTGCTCCATCCACGCGTGTTCAGGCCGCTGGCATCGCGGTTCCTCCGCCGGCTCGGCTACAGCGAGCTTCCGCCGCTGCGCACGACGACGCTCGGGATCCTGCTGCTCTTCTACGCGGGAACGTGGGTGATCGGCGGCATGGGGCTGTGGCTTCTGCTGCGCGCGGTCGGTGCGCATCCCGCCGTGAACACGATCGTGTTCCTCGGCGGCACGTCCGCGGTGGGTGCGATCGTCGCCGTGCTCGCGTTCTTCGCGCCTTCCGGCCTGGGCGCGCGCGAAGGCTCGATGTACGGCCTCATGCTCGCGATCACGACACAGGGAGCCGCGCTCGGCGCCACCCTGCTCAACCGCGTCGCGATCACCATCGTCGAGGTGCTGCTCCTCCTCGTCGGAGGCTTCGTGCTGCGCCGTCAGGACAGCGCGACGGCGACTGCCTCGCGCCAGCCGGCCACGAGCCCCGACACGTCGCGTTCCGGCTCGTAGCGCGCGGCGACGCGGCGCGGAGCCGTTCGCCCGGCCGCGAGCGCGGCGGCGCCGAGCGCGGTCATCTCCGCCTCGGACGACGCCTCCACGGGGAGCTGCAGCACGTCGGCGAGGAACTGCATGAGGAACGCGTTCGCCGAGGCGCCGCCGTCGACGCCGAGCACGCCGGGACGCTGCGGCAGCGCGTCGACGACGTCGCCGATCTCGAACGCGATCGACTCGAGCATCGCACGGACCAGGTGGTCGGGCCCGGTCGTGCGCGACAGTCCCGTGAACACTGCGCGCGCCTGCGGTGCCCAGTGCGGCGAGCCCAGCCCGGTGAGCGCCGGGACGGCGTACACGCCCTCGGTCGACTCGACGCGAACG
>Ga0335078_10018349_pt1 | contig 10403 bp, 9 predicted proteins | sample Lox_Sample_32_FD_206711 | JGI IMG/M metagenome (GOLD analysis project Ga0335078, IMG submission 206711) | Soil microbial communities from Loxahatchee National Wildlife Refuge, Florida, United States - Lox_Sample_3.2 | ecosystem: Environmental > Terrestrial > Soil > Wetlands | place: USA: Florida...
ACATGCTGCGCTTCAGCAGAATCCGGCGCATCAGTTGCAGGTCCTTCGACAGAGCCACGCCCGCCACCATGTCGCTGAAGCCGGACAGATACTTTGTTCCGGAATACAGCACCAAGTCGGCGCCCAGCATCAGCGGATGCTGGAAAGTGGGGCCCAGAAACGTATTGTCCACCATCACCACGGGCCGGTCCGGATGATTCTTGGCGGCCTCCGACGCTTGCCGGATATCCGTCATGACCATGGTGGGATTAGCGGGCGTCTCCAGGTACACGACGCTGACATTCCGGGCCGAGCTGATGGCGCGGCCGATGGCCTCTGTGTCGCCGCCGGGCACCGGCACGCTTTGTACGCCGAAAGGCTCCAGGAAGCTGTGGATCAGGCCGGTGGTGCCACCATACAGCGGCGTCGTGTACACGACCGTGGTACCCGGACGCGCCGCAGTTACGAAGGCGGTCACGATGGCCGCCATTCCGGAATTGAAGACGCCCGCGGCTTGCGCGCCCGGCTCCAGCGGAACGATCTGGTCTTCCAGGATCTCGGCGTTGGGATGGGAGAAGCGCGAATAGATCAAATCCGCGCGGGTGCCTTCCTCAGCGGGCACGCGGCCGGCCAGAACTGAAAATGCGTGTTCGGCCTCCTCCGGGCTGGCGAACACGTACGTGGAACTTCTGAATACAGCGGGCCGCGCGGATCCCAGTGAAAGGTGCGGATCGAAGCCGGCCGTCAGCACCGCGGTGCGCGGACGCACCGGCCCGTGCGGACTCTCGGGGTTTGGCATAAATCGCTCCTAACCAGAGTGTACCGCCGCGCACTTTCGCCCCAACGGTTAACCACCACCCCTAGCGAAATCCGCCGCATTTTGCATTAAAATGAGAGCGGACCCAATATGGATACGGAATTCGGCACGCCCGTGCCGAACTTGTTCCGGCCTCACCCCAATCTCGGCGACGCCGTGAACCACAACTTCATCGCGTCGGAAGTGGAAGGCGGAGTCTTCCTGGACCGGCTGCCGGAGGGTGCGGTATTGTGCGTGCAGACCCAGAACCGCGCGTACACGCTGGTGAATCGCGGCAACGGGCAGGCGCTGATCTCCGGGCATCCGACGTTTTGCCCCGAACCGGTGCTGGTGCACATCGAAGGGTCCAACTGGGGCGGGTCGATGCTGAAGGCTTCTTTCATCGGGCGCGGCATGCACCTGGAGTTTCGCCATCCGGAGCACCGCACCATCATGACGTCCTGCATCGTGGACGTGCGGGCGGCCTGAGAGACGGCTCCCATCAAAGCACGCCACCCAGCTTGCCCGCCGCCTGCAGACGGGCATCCACGCGGTTTAGCCGGCGGGTCAAATGCGGACCCAATAAAGCTGTGTGGGCGATGGCGACCAGATACTCGGGGATCTCCCAAACGTCGTTTTCCGCGGTCATCCATCCCAGCGGATCGAAGCGCCGCAGGTTGACGGGGCGGGAGTAGTTGCGCAGCGTCTTTTCGCCGGCGGGATTGTAGTAGTGCTCGAAATACGAAATGGCCAGCTCGCGCAACGTGCGATACACCGGTTCGCGGAATCGCAGACCCGAATAATTGGATTTAGCGATGGCTCCCCAGTGGCCGCGCTGCCGGAAGATGGCCAGCACGTGATCGTCGTCGCGCACCGCCTCCAGATCCAGGAGCAGCGGCGGGAAGCCATGCACGCGCAACGCAGCGGCGCCGAACAGCGCGCCTTCCATGCAATGCGCCAGCCGATCCCGCAGAACCCGGCGCGGCGAGCGACACGTAGCGCCCCGGAGTTCCTTGTTGTAGCCGATCTCGCTATCGAGGAAAGATTGAATCTTCTCGGGCGTCTTGAGACGACCCAGGATCGCGAGCTCGTCCCGGCCAAAGCCGTCCGGCCGATCGATCACCCGCGCAACAGGGCCCGCTTGGCTGCCCGCCGGGCCTTCAGGCGGGCATTGGCCTTCTGCTGCTTCTCGTAGGCTACGACCTCCTGGCACGCGTCGCAGCGCTTTCGGATGCGCGATTTCGTGGTGAACGTCGCCCCGCAACGCCGGCAGGACTTCGTGATTGTTTCATCGAAGGGCAGGATCCCCGGTTTTTGGGGCAACAGATAGGAATAGTGGAACTCGCAATGACTCATAAGCAAACACCCTAATCCCAGTGCCGCACTGGGCGAAATCACGCACCCAACTTCACGCAGGCCAAGGCCTGCCTTCCTTCAAGCCGCGCAACTCCTCAGCGGCCCGTGCGTCGAGTAGACTCGCCGCGGGGGCCGATATAGTTGCACCACAAAGAGTTGCTGTTCTCCGTTTTGCGGGAGCCTCTCCCCACGAGTTCCTCGACCGAACGGCAAACGGTACGGAGCACTCATGCAGGCACCCAACGGACTCATGATTGTACAGCTTCCCTTGCACTCTTGCAACCGAAAAATTTTCCGGGCGCCTTCACGCCGCGGAAGCCGGCGCAAACGGCTCGGCCCGATCGGTAAGTTCCCATGACAGGTGATTTATATAAAATAGCAGAACCGGCTCGGAATAAACGGCCCGAAATTTCTCAAACACCCGTTCCGCCCAACCTTCCGTCAAATAGCTCTTCGCGTCGAGGTCCTTGTTGAAGAACCCGCCTTCGTGCGGGACCCCCAGAAAATCAAGAACCGCGATAATCAGGTCCAGGTGTGATACTAGCACAGTCTGGGCTAGATCTTTGGCGAATTGTTCGTCATGCGCGCCCAGGCGCGCCCAGAACTTGGGAATGTGGTGGTGCAACGACTCCGTGTTGAGCTTGGTGAGATGCGCGCTGGCCTTGAACGCATCGTAGAGCTGATAGGTTTTCAGTTTGCCGATCGAGATGCCTCGAATCAGTTGTCCGAACCCGCTCTCCCCGAGCGCCAGGTAGACTTCCGAAAGCTGCATTTAAGGTCAGGTTATCACATGCGGTAGAATGAATGGGTTTGGCCATGAGCAACATAATCATTCTGGGCGCGCAGTGGGGCGATGAAGGCAAAGGGAAGGTCGTCGACCTTTTCTCCGAACGTTTCGACGTGGTAGCCCGCTACCAGGGCGGGCATAACGCCGGGCACACCGTGCGCATCGGCGAGCGCAAGTTCGTGCTGAAGCTGATTCCCAGCGGGATTCTGCGGCCGGGCAAGAAGGCCGTGATCGGCAACGGGCTGGTGGTCGACCCGGCCGCGCTGCTGGACGAAATCCAAATGCTGGAAGGCGCCGGCCTGCAGGTGGAGGGCAACCTGTTCATCAGCAACCGCGCGCAGGTTCTGCTGCCCACCCATCGTCTGATGGAGAGGCTGGGCGAGGCGCGGCCCGGGCGCGTTTCCATCGGCACCACCTCGCGCGGCATCGGCCCGTGCTACGAAGATAAGATCGCACGGCGCGGCATGCGCATCGGCGACCTGCTGGATCGCGAAGTCTTCGAGCCGCTGTTCGCCACGCTGGTGGCCGAGCACCAGTCCGCCGCGCGCGCGCTGGGTGTGGACGGCGGGCTGGACGTCGCCGGCATCCGCGCCCAATACGAAAGGCTGGCCGAGCGCATTCGCCCCATGGTCTGCGACACGGCCCGCCTGCTGCACGATGCCATGGCCGCGGGCCAGAGCGTGATGTTCGAAGGGGCGCAGGGCACCATGCTGGACATCGATCACGGCACCTATCCGTTCGTGACGTCGTCCAGCGCCTCGGCGGGCGGCGCCTGCACGGGCACGGGCGTTCCCCCGACGCGCATCCAAAGCGTGATCGGCGTGTCCAAGGCTTACATCACGCGCGTGGGAGGCGGGCCGTTCCCGACTGAGGCCCTGGATTCCTGGGGCGACCAGATTCGCAACCGCGGCAACGAATTCGGCTCGGTGACCGGACGCCCCCGCCGCTGCGGCTGGTTCGACGTGCCGCTGATGCGCTACGCGGCCATGATCAACGGCTTCGACAGCCTGGTGGTGACCAAGCTGGACGTGCTGGATGAGATGGAAAAGATCCCGGTTTGCGTGGCCTACCGGTCGGGCGGGGAGGAAGTGGCGGGCATGCCCGCGACGGTCAAAGGGATGGCCGCGCTGGAGCCGGTTTACCACTGCCTGCCAGGCTGGCAAAGCTCCACGTTTGGTATTTCCACGTACAGTGAACTGCCCGCGCGGGCGCGCGACTACCTCGATTTCCTACAGCAGAAAAGCGGCGTGGAAGTTGGCTGCATCTCGACGGGACCTGAGCGCACCCAGACGATTGTGAAACCCGGCTCGCACTTCGCGCGCTTGTTCGCTTAGGTGGGCGGCTTCAGGCCCGGCGTTCCCGCGCGGGTACATGCATGAAACGATCTGGCCTCGAAAATCACTACCCTACAGCCAGTAATCTAAGGAGGCCAGTAGCATGAGAATCTCGGTCCTCGCGGATGAAAGCGGGAAGATCGTCGCCACATTGCGGCCTGTCGAGACTCCGGGCAACCGCCCCACCGACATCCACATGAAGGCCGGCGCGGGCCAGAAGGTGCACCACTTACTCCTGCCGGAGGAATTGAGGCATCTGCGTTCCCTGGTGTCGCTGCATGACACCCACAGAGTCGAAGTCACCGGCCAGGAAGCTCGTCTGGTTGCGCGGCAGTAACACTCCGCGGCGTGACGCCTCTCCGGGCGTTGCCCGTATAATCCGTTCTGGCGAAACCAAATCAATTTCAGTGCTTATACCGGGACGCAAGCAACTGGCATGCGACAAGCAACGCAATCGCGACATAGGTTCTCGGAGAACGCAGCAGATCCCAGCCGATGAGTTCCGGCACGTCTTTATCCATTACCGGATGAAGCACGAGAATGGCAGCCAGCACCAGCGGAAGCGCTTCCCAAGGGTAATCACGCCAGCCCATTATGAAGGGCCCCACGAGTGCACCAACGGCGGCGCCCAAGATCATCAGTCTCCACGAAAATCGGCGCGAAACGATGGCGCGGATCATTGTATCCCAGGGTGCTAATTCTACCACGTGGTCTCCAGTCGCCCTGCATTCCCGGGAAACCGCTCCCTTGCGGTCGCGGCTCGCTAAAGCGGTCGCGGTTCGGTAACGTCGCGCTGATTTCGCAGGGTTTACGGAGCCGCGCTCCCTGGCGTCAAGCGCTCTGTTGCATAATGAGATGAACGCTTGAAAGTGGGGTCATGCATGAACCGAATTCGCGCCTGGACCGGCGCCGTGATACTCGGAGTTGCAGCGCTGGTGCTGCTGTCCGGCGCCGACGCCTCGCGCGTCGAGCAGGACCGCATCGGGCGTTTCCGTAATCTCGGCAAAGCCTTTTACGAGAACCCCACCACCCAGCCGCAGGCCGTCGACGAATTCAAGAAGGCGCTGGACCTGGCGCCCAACTCGGCGCGCGAGCACGTCAACTACGGCCTGGCGCTGCTGAAGGCTGGCAGGACCAAGGAAGGTGTGGCGGAACTGGAGCTCGCCCAAAAGATGGACCCCAGGATTCCGCACACCTGGTTCAACCTGGGCATCGTGTTCAAGAAGGAGGGCGAGTATGCGCCGGCCGTCGCCCAGTTCGAGGGTTTGCTGCGGCTGGTCCCCAACGAGCCGGTGTCGCACTACAACCTGGGCGTCCTGCATAAACTCGCCGAGAAGCGCGACGACGCCATGCGTGAATTCGAAACCGCCGAGCGGCTCAATCCCAATCTCGCCGCGCCGCATTTCCAGCTTTACAACCTCTATCGCCAGGCAGGCCGCGCCGACGATGCCGCGCGCGAACTCGCGATTTTCCAAAAGCTGAAAGCCCTCACCGAGGGCGCGGTCATTCCGGAAGACATGGAATGGAGCTACTACGCGGAAATCTACGATCCCATCGCGCCGCGTCCCGAGACCGAACCAGCACCCCCGCCCAAGTTCGAAGACCGTAAGCTGGCCGGCGGCTTCGATCCCGCCACTTCCGGCCTGCTGGTGCTGGATGCCTTCGGCGACCGCCGCCCGGATCTGCTGGCGTGGTCGTCCCACGGCGCGCAGCTTTACAGGAACGGAAACACGCTGGTCGCCGATTCTGGTTTGGGCGGCCTGAAGGGCATTGTCTCCATCGCCGCCGGCGATTACGATAACGACGGCCTGGCCGACCTCTGCGTCATTACGGCCGACGGCGCGGCGCTTTACCACAACAACAAGGGAAAGTTTGAGAAGTCCCCGCTGAAGCTGCCCGCCGGACATTTCACCAAAGCCGTCTGGATCGATTTCGATCACGACTACGACTTGGACCTCATCCTGCTCGGCGCGGACGCCGCGCTGGCGCGCAACAACGGCGAAGCCGGCTTCAGCGATGACACCGCCGCATTCCCGTTCGTGAAGGGCACCGCCCTCGACGCCGCCGCCATCGATCTGATCGCCGATACCAATGGCGTGGATCTGGCAGTCTCGTACCGCGACCGCACGGGCATCCTCTATCGCGACCGCCTGCTTGGCAAGTATGAAGCCGTGCCGCTGGATGCCTTGCCCGCGGGCGCGAAAGAGCTGACCGCATTCGACGTCAACAGCGATAGCTGGACGGACCTGGCGGCCGATGGCCTGCTGCTGCTGAACCATCAGGGGAAACTCGAGCCGTTCACGGGCTTGCAGGCCAAAGGCCCCCTCACCTTCGTCGATCTGGCCAATCGCGGCATCGCCGACGTGCTGGCGGCCAACGGTGTTTTCCGCAACCTCGGCCTGGACCACTTCGAGAAGACCCCCGTCGAGATTCCCGCCGCGGTGGCCGCCGTGGAGTCCGATTTCGATCGCGATGGCCGCGCCGATGTGGCGCTGATCGCCGGCGATGGCTCCCTGCACTTGCTGCACAACGCCACCGAGACCCATAACAACTGGCTGCTGGCGGGGCTCAATGGGGTCAAGAATATGAAGCTGGCGCCCGGCGCGAAGGTCGAGATCAAGACCGGCTCCAGCTATCAGAAACGCACCTACCATGGCATCCCGCTGCTGTTCGGTATGGATTCGTACAAGATCGCCGATGCCGTGCGCATCACCTGGCCCAACGGTCTGATGCAGAACGAACCCAACCAGCCGGTCAATAAAGCCATCGAATACCAGGAAGCGCAGCGCCTTTCCGGCTCCTGCCCCATGATCTTCACTTGGGATGGCAGCAAGTTCCGCTTCATTACCGACGTGCTGGGCGTAGCTCCGCTGGGCGCGGCGTCGGGCGATGGCAGTTACTTCCCCGTGGATCACGACGAGTACGTGCAGATCCCGGGAGAAGCCTTGCAGCACGTAAACGGACGCTACGAGATCCGTATCAGCGAGGAGTTGCGCGAAGTTTCCTATCTCGACGAGGTGAAGCTGATCGCAGTGGATCATCCGGCCGCGGTCGAGATCTTCACCAACGACAAGTTCAAATCGCCGCCGTTCCCCGAGTTTCGCCTGTTCGGCGTGAAGCGGCGCATCTATCCCGTGCGGGCGACCGATGACGATGGCCGCGACGTGCTGCCGCGCCTGCTGCATCGCGATCGCACCTATCCAGATGGCTTCCGCCGCAACTACCTGGACGTCGCCGAATTGCACAAGCTGGATCTGGATTTCGGCACAGCCGCGCCGGCGAACCGCGCCGTGCTGATCCTCAACGGGTGGGTGGATTGGGCCGACGGCAGCACCTTCATGGCCGCCTCGCAGGCGAAGAAGGACCTGCTGCCTTATTTACAGGTCAAAGACGCCGCCGGGCAGTGGAAAACAGTCATCGAAGACATGGGCATCCCGGCCGGCAAACCCAAGACGATTTCGGTGGATCTCACCGGCAAGTTCCTCTCCAGTTCGCGCGAGGTGCGCATCGTCACCAACCTCTGCGTGTACTGGGACGAGATATTCCTCAGCGAAGAGACCGGCGCGCCGCACGTGCGCATGACCGATATTCAGGCGGAATCGGCCGACCTGCACTTCCGCGGGTTCTCTACGCCCGTGATTCATCCGCAGCGCAAGCAGCCCGAGGGCTTCGACTACGCGCGCTGGATGCCGGTATCGATGTGGAACCCCACCAAGGGACTCTACACGCGCTACGGCGACGTGCTGCCGCTGGTCGAAGCGATCGACGACCGGCTGGTGATCATGGGCTCGGGCGACGAGCTGCGGCTGCTGTTTCCGGAGCGCGCCGCCGGTCCGCTGCCCGCTGGATGGAAGCGAGACTTCCTGCTCTTCGTGGACGGTTGGGCCAAGGATGGCGATGCCAATACGGCATATTCGCAGACCGTGGAGCCGCTTCCGTTCCACGCCATGTCGCAGTACCCATATAAGGACGGCGAACACTTCCCGGACGACGCCGCGCACCGGCAATACCGGGCGCAGTACAACACGCGCCCGGCGCTGCGCCTGATACGCCCACTGACGGATTAGGCTCTTACGCCCGCAGCGTCAGTTGCTGACGCCTGTCCCCGTGATTGTGACCTTCTGCGCTATCCCCGCGGCATCCGTGATCGTCAAGACTCCGGTATAATACTCGGCGCCCTGAGGGATGAACTTGACAGTCAACGTACAATTCGCCCCCATCGCCAGTGTCGCCGGACACGGGTTGCTCAAGCGGTAGACCGCCGCCGTGTTCAGAGTCACGCTGGCGATGCCGGCCGCGCTGATGCCCGGATTGGAAACCGTCACCGTGAGGGACACGGGGCGGCCGCCTGCATTCACGTTCCCGAAATTCAGCGCCGTGGGAGACACGGCCACCAGCGTTGCGGTGCCGGTGAGATGCACGGTCTTTGCGGCGGACGAGGCGAAATTGAAAGCCACCGATCCAGTTCTGGTTCCGGCCGCAGTCGGCGTGAACGTCAAGGTCGCCCCGCAATTCTGACCGGCGGGCAGCGTACCCGGACAAGTGTTCGTCTGGGAGAAGTCGCCGCTGGGGGCAATACCGGCAATCGTCAGCGGCGCGGTGCCGATGCTGTTCAGCGTCACGGTCTGAGATGCGCTGGCCGTGCCCACCACCGTGTCGGAGTATGACAGACTGGCGGTCGGGATCGCCGCTACCGGCGTGGGCGTCTTGGCGGGAACCGCGACCAGGCCCATGGGCAGGTTGAACTGCCCGGCGCCCAGGCAGCATGCTCCATATGCAGTCCAGGCATCCGCTAACATGTCGTCGAATTGCACGATACGGTTGTCGTGCGAATCCGCCACGTAGATGGTTCCGGACGGGTCGACAAACATGCCATAAGGGTTGATGAAACTGCCGGCTCCTCCGCCGAACGTGCCCATCGTTGTAAAGTTGGTGCCCGCCATGTCATCCGTGCGTATGACGTGGGCAAAATACCAGTCCAGAACATAGATCCTGCCGGTGCCGTCCAGACTGATGGCTACCGGAGAGCCCAACTGATCTACCCCGGCGATGACGCCGCTAAAAGTGGTCCAGTTCGGACCGCCAATGTTGTCCACGCGTACGATGCGGGCATTGTTCGTGTCCGCGACATAGATCTTGCCGGACGAATCCACCGCGACGCCTTCCGGAGAGGCGAATTGCCCGGTTCCGCTGCCGGCGGCGCCGAACGCCTTCCAGCCGTCGCCGGCCATATCGCTGACCTGCACGATGCGGTTGTTGCCGGTGTCGGCCACGTAGATCTTCCCGGTCGAAGCGACGAAGATGCCGGTAGGATTGTTGAACTGAAGGCTGCCGGAACCGCAGGCGCCGAGCGCGGTCCAGTTCTTCCCGGACATGTTGTCGATCCGGACAATGCGGCAGTTGACGCTATCGGTGACATAGATCCTGCCGGAAGCATCCACCGAGATGTCATACGGGCCCTGGAACTGGTTGGTCCCAGTGCCGGACTTGCCAAACGTAATCCAGTTGTCGCCGGTCATATCGTCGACACGCACGATCCGGTTGTTGGATGTGTCGGCGATATAGACCGGCTCGTATTCGGTATTCACGAACGTGCTGCCGTCAGAGATCGTGCCCGTGCCCAGCGGGCTGCTCGATCCGGCCAGTGCCTGCACGGTGGACCCGGTGATCGCCTGGGTCTGGCCGCTGAGGGTGAGGGTCCCGGTGAAGCTGCCCGAGAACGAGTAATAGTATGTGATATGTCCGCCCCTTCCTCCACCGGAGGCCGTCTCTGTTAACGTCCCCCACGTCAGGTTTCCGTTCACCACGGTAAGGCCGTCGTTAGACTGGATGGTGAGGCTGCCACCCGTGCAATCCCACAGCGCCGAATAGGTGCCCGGCGGAAGGGCGATGACCGGACAACTCAGGCCGAAGGTCCCGCTGGGGCTGGCAACCGTCGCGCCGGCCACTGCCAGGTCGGTGCCCAGCGTGACCGTGCCGCCGGTGTTGGTGAAACTCCACTGCTGTGCCGGCGCCGCACAAGACGCCAGAATGACAAACGTCAAGACTTTGAACTTGACACCCATATTCCCCTCGTTACGTAAGATGCGAGAACTGGATCGCCACCCACCCCAAGCGCCTGTCCTCTGATGCAGATGTGTGTCATTATGGC
>Ga0335078_10018350_pt1 | contig 10403 bp, 7 predicted proteins | sample Lox_Sample_32_FD_206711 | JGI IMG/M metagenome (GOLD analysis project Ga0335078, IMG submission 206711) | Soil microbial communities from Loxahatchee National Wildlife Refuge, Florida, United States - Lox_Sample_3.2 | ecosystem: Environmental > Terrestrial > Soil > Wetlands | place: USA: Florida...
ATGGACGCGAACTCCAAGCTCGACGAGCCCAAGGACGCGCGCGATGTGATGATGGAAGCGATGGTGCAAAGCGCGCTGCGTTCTGCGGAGCTCGCGGTCAGCTACGGCATGCGCAAGGAGCAGATCATCCTCAGCGCGAAGGTCAGCGGCGTGCAAGATTTGATCGACGTTTATCGCGAGCTCGCCAGCCGCTGCGAATATCCGCTGCATCTCGGACTGACCGAAGCGGGCATGGGCGCGAAGGGCATCGTTGGCTCGGCAACCGCGCTGGGCGTGGTGTTGCAGGAAGGCATCGGCGACACGATTCGTGTTTCGCTGACGCCGGCGCCGGGCGGCGACCGCACCGAAGAGGTGCTGGTTGCGCAGCAGATTCTGCAGTCGATGGGGATTCGCAGCTTCACGCCGCAAGTCACGGCGTGCCCCGGCTGCGGCCGCACTACCTCGACCTTCTTTCAGGAGATGGCCGAGCAGATCCAGAGCTACCTGCGTGAGCAGATGCCGCAGTGGAAGACGCGCTACTCGGGCGTGGAGGAGATGAAGGTCGCGGTGATGGGCTGCGTGGTCAACGGGCCGGGCGAGTCGAAACACTCCAACATCGGCATCTCGCTACCGGGCACGTTCGAAGAGCCGAAGGCGCCGGTATACGTCGACGGCCGCCTGATGCTCACGCTGAAGGGCGACCACATCGTCGCTGAGTTCATTAAGATCCTCAACGACTACGTCGACTCGCACTACGCGGCAAAACCGCAGCTGGCAATTAGCAACTAGCTTGGGTGCCTGTTCCAGCCCTTCTGTTGGTTAGGGCGGAGACAAAAGACAATTGCCGGCCGCCCTATCGACATAGCGCTGACGAGACCTCCGTCCTCGTTTACGGTATGACCTCGAACACCGTCCCGAATCCATAAACTCCGCCCGCAGTAGTCGTTCCGAAGAGATGCCCGGCGGCGTCGAAGACCAGGTTGGCGGTGGGGTTTTGCCCGTCCGTGCTATAGAGGCCAAAATGATGCAGCGTGTGCTCCGTCCAACCCCCGCCCTCTCGGGGCATCATTTCGAACACCGTCCCGAGTCCATAAACTCCGCCCGCGTAGGCGGTGCCGTAGAGATTGCCGGCAGCATCCCAGATCAGGCTGGCCGTGGGGCTGCGTCCATCCTTGCCACTGCCGAAGTTATGCAATACCTTCTCCGTCCAGCGACCGTTCCCGTTGGGCATCATCTCGAATACCGTCCCATATCCGTAGACGCCACCTTGAGAGGTGGTTCCGTAGAGATTGCCGGCAGCATCCCGGATCAAGCTGGCCTGAGGGCTTTGCCCGTCCATGCCGCTGCCGAAGTTGTGCAGCACGGCTTCCGTCCAGGTCCCGTCCCCATTGGGTGACAGCTCGAATACCGTGCCACAACCGTCGCCCCAGCCGCACGACCGATGACTACCGCCGCCCACGGTTGTGCCGTAGAGATTGCCGGCGGCATCCCAGATCAAGCTGGCAAAAGGCCCCGCTCCGTCCGTGCGGTGTCCGAAGGAATGCAACGTTTTCACTGTCCAACTGCCGCCCGCAGTAGGTGTCAGCTCGAACACAGTTCCGTTGTCGTAAGCACCGCCGGCGACGTTTGTGCCGTAGAGATTGCCGGCGGCATCCCAGATCAAGCTAGCATAGGGTTGCGCTCCGTCGCGGCCCCCGTCGAAGTCAATCAGCACCTTTAAGGTCCACCTCCCGCCGTCGCCAGGAGTCAGTTCGAAAACCGAACCGGTGCCGCAACCGTTGTAGGTATACGTACAGCGCTTGGTACCATAGAGATTGCCGGCTGCATCCGAAATCAGGCTGGACTGGGGCTGGTAGCCACCACCGTCAGAGTCGTCGAGTACATTCTCCGACCAACCTCCCCTTCCGTTGGGCGAGAGCTCGAACACCGTGCCGTAGCCCTCCGGGCCCCAGGAAGCAATATAGGTATATTGAGTCGTGCCATAGAGATTGCCAGCAGCATCCCAGATCAGGCCGCAACAGGGTTTTACGCCGCTGTCGAGGAAGCTGTACAGCACCTTCTCTTCCCCAAAGGCGGTTGCCGTCCCCAGCAAAGTCAGCCCAAAAGTAACGAGAAGGATTATCGCTGTGCGAGAGAGTCTCTTGGTTCGCATAAAGCCTCCAAGTTCTGTCTTAAGCCGCGAACGGGCGCGTCCGCGCGCCCGACGGATTCGAGAACAGCTATGATTCGGCTGGGCGCGAGTTCTTCTTCCTCCTGTGCGGCAGTACGCCCTCTCACAGCAAGAGGCAGAGAGCGGTTACTGGCATCGTTGTTCACGGCATCAACTCAAACACCGTCCCTCCGTTGAAATTGGCGCCGCTGACGGTCGTCCCATACAGGTTGCCGGAGCTGTCAAAGAGCAAGCTGCCGCAAGGCTCGATGCCGTCGCCGCTGTACAAGCCGAAGTTATGCCGCGTCAGTTCGGTCCAGTTCCCGGTCTGGCTGGGGATCACCATGAAGACCGTACCTTTGCCATAAACTCCGCCCGCATAGGTAGTGCCGTAGAGATCACCAGCCGCGTCCAACACTAAGCTGGCCTTTGGATTTCTTCCATCCATCGCGGCGCCGAAGTTGTGCAGGACCATCTCTGTCCAAGCGCCGCTCTGTCCCGGCTTCAGTTGAAACACCGTCCCAACGCCATCTGCGCCTCCGCTATTCGTCGTGCCATAGAGATTGCCGGCAGCATCGAGGATCAAACCCGCAACCGGCTCGACCCCGTCCGTGGGATATAGGCCGAAGTTATGTAGGATCGTTTCTATCCAGCCTCCGCCCTCCTTAGGTGTGATCTCAAAAACCGTTCCTTTGCCGTACGCGCCACCCGCTGAGGTCGTGCCGTAAAACGTGCCGCCGATTTGCCGGACCAGTCCCGCCTTGGGGCTTTGTCCATCCATGCCGCTGCCGAAATTATGCAGCGTATGCTCGATCCAGCCGCCGCTTCCATCGGGTCTTAGTTTGAAGACGGTGCCGGCATCGTAGTGGCCGCCAGCAACGGTGGTGCCGTAAAGATTGCCGGAACCATCCCAGACCAGTCCGCCATTGGGGCTAGTTCCGTCGCCGGTGTACAGGCCGAAGTTGTGCAACACCTTCTCGGTCCAGCCGCCACTCCCGTTGGGCGAGAGTTCGAACACTGTCCCCTTGGAATAAACTCCGCCGGCTTCAGTAGTACCGTACAGGTTGCCATCGGCATCCCAGATCAGGACTCCGTAGGGTTGCTGTCCATCCATCCCGTCGCCGAAGTTGTGCAATACCTTCTCTGTCCAACCGCCACTCTGGTTGGGAGCCATCTCAAAGACTGTTCCCGCGCCGTGGACACCGCCGAGCGACGTGGTCCCATAGAGATTGCCCGCGGCATCCCAGACGAGGCTGGCGTAGGGAGTTTTCCCGTCCATCCCACTGCCGAAGTTGTGCAGCTTCTTCTCGGTAGCCGCGCCGCTTATTTCGACCAGCAGCCCGGTGGGACCGCCAGCGTTGTAAACCACAATGTCGAGAGCATTGGTTCCGACCTGAAAACCGTCTGTGAACTCAAACTCAGTGTATTGATCCCAGCTCCAATCCCCGCCCAGGGTGCATTGCGACGAGCCACCGTTCAGGGTCACGCACGACTGGTTGTCAGAGCTCCACTCGCCGAGCAATAGGGCGCCGGCCGTGCTGGTTAAAGTAAAAGTCTGCCGATAAGTGTAGTTGCCGTAGGGAGCCTGCCAACTGGCGTTGCCTGTGGGATTGACCCAAGTGGAACCAGCCAGAGGTGTTATCCAATAGTTGTGCCAATTGCAGCAGGTCGTCGTGGAATAGACGCTTCCCAGCGGCACCCCGGCGGGAGCGGCGACCAGAGTGTAATGGGGGTCCAGGATGTCGCAACAGCCTTGCGTTCCCGTATTGTAAACAGTCTGTCCAAAAGCGAGGGATGGTGTGATTGCCAGCACGAATACCATCAGAAAGATCGAACGCCGCAGGTGTTTCATGGCTACTCCTCGATTGCGGAAACGGGGGCGCTGATTGAGGTGGCCGGAGCAGCGCCGGAGGGCGCTGGAGCGTGGATGACTTGCTGTTCTCTTATGCTGTGGGACATCACAACCTCAAAGTCCACTCGCTCCCGGGCGGAGGCGGATAAGAGTGCCGCGAGTCAGTGCTGAGACGGGCAAATAGACCCACCTAATTCAAGCTGGAAAAGAACTTGTTGTCAGTGACGGCTGAATCGCCGTTACGTGATAGGAGATGGACGATGCGCGGCTCCCATGGCAGCTATCGTTAAACGGGGTTGCGTGGATCGCACGACGTGCGCTGACTGCTCGCGGCTCGAAGTTCGCGGCTACTTGCTTCACTCAAAGCTGATCTTCAAAATCTTCCCCTTCGTTCCCACCATCCATCCGGCTTGCGGATTGGCAAACGCTACGCCCCAATAGCCGTCCGCGTCGGGCAACGAGTACCAGCTGGTGCCTTCGTCGGGAGACCATGCCGCACCCGTGTTGGCGGCGATCACCACGATGTGATCGTAACTCCCGCCCGCACTGCGGTGGTCACCTACTGCGGTAGTGTTCGTCAGGTAGCTCAGGCCGTAGACGGCGCCCACCACCGGCGGAGAACTGGTCAGCGACCACGTCTTTCCGCCATCGCGCGAGATGGCCGTGGCCGCATGATTTCCGTGCTTCGGATCCAGATCGCCGCCGCCGATCATGCCGTTCTGCGCATCGCGAAACGCCACACTGAACGCGCCCCCAGCCTGCGCACTTGCGAACGGCGCGTTGTACGCGGTCCAAGTGTTGCCGCCGTCATGCGTGGCCAGCACACGCGCCGTGGGGGCGTTGCCGGTCACGATCCAGGCGTCGCTCTTCCCTTCTTTGGCGATGCAAGTTCCACTCGAAGCAAATGAGCCTTCGTTCGGCAGCGCCGCCGGCATGTTCTTGCTGATGCTCTCCCACGTCTTGCCATCGCTTGTACGAAGGTTGGGGAATACTCCATTGACGGAGTCGCTGATCGCGATGCCGTGCTCCGGTGTCCAGAAAGCGAAGCAGTCGTAAAAGGCACCGAAGATCTGATTGCGGAACTGAACCGTCCAGTTCGCCCCGCCGTCTTCGGTCTTGTAGATGCGGAAGTCGCCGGGCTCTTTTCCAATCGACAGCACATACGCGGTGGTGGCGCTGATGCCCTGCACGTCGCGCAACTCGAGCGACTCCGCGCCCTGCACCACCCCCGCCTTCCATGTCTTGCCGCCGTCGGTCGTCACGGTGAATGTCCCGTTTCGCCCTGCAACCCAGACGATGCGATCGTTGACCGGGCTGACCGCGATCAGGCTATTGGTCGTGCCGCTGTTCTGCGGAGTCAGTTTCGGTTGATGGGCGGACGAGGTCGACTGCGCCGTCGACGTAGCCACAGTGAACGTCATAAGCAGCACCCCGGCCAGCACGTTTTTCGGCATAGCGCTCCTTCGTAGCAAGATCGGACACGGAAGCATAGGTCGTAGCGGCGGCATTATCAAAATCGCCGGAGGCCAGCGTACCAGAAATAATTTTTGCAAGTTTCACCGGCTGCGCGTTCAATAGGTGATGGCTGCCAGTGCGGAGGCTTTCTTCGGAACAGACAGGTCCCAGGTTAACGTCCAAGGCAGGACGTGAATCCTTCGGCAAGCTCAGGGCAGGCTCTGGGGCCCCGGCCGTTTATCCAGTCATCGAGATCTGCCTGCGGGAGATGCAGTTCATGGGTGGTGCTAGCCGGATGCGTTTGGTTCTTCTGCTGACCTGCTTGCTGGCTTTGTCGATGGTGTGCGTCGCGCAGACGCCCGGTAATTCTGCGCTGACCAATGCCGACATCGTGAAGATGATGCGGGCTGGGCTGCCGGAGAGCATCATTGTGCGCGAGATTCGCCAGTCGGGGGCTACGTTCAACACAACTCCGGATGCGCTGATCCAACTCAAGAAGCAAGGCGCGTCGGAGCGGATTCTGAGCGCGGTCCTCGATGCGCACGCCGGACCGGAGCCGAGGTATGATGGTTACGGGCCTTCGCATCCGCACATGCCGTCGTTTCAGGCGGATGTGCGCGTCAAGTCAAAAAAGCCCGCGGTGATTTCGGTGGGACACAATCACGTCGCAGTGGCAAAAGGCGGCGCGCCTCTGTTCAGCGTGACGTGGGAGAACCTCGACGGAAGCAAGTAGTTCGAGAAAGTACCCACACAAGCAAAAGAGCTTGTGTGGGGCACCCGGCTGGTCGCTAATTTGCTTACGGAAAGCTCACCTTCAGAATGCTGCCGTTCACGCCGACCATCCACCCATTCTGCGGATTGGCGAAAGCCACGGCCCAGTAGCCGCTAATGCCGGGCAGAAGATTCCACGTCGTGCCTTCGTCGGGAGACCAGGCTGCGCCGCCGATGTCGGCCGTGGCGACAATGTACTTTGTGTAATCGGTTGGGCTGCGCTTCGTCTGGCAGTGACAGTCACGTTGCTTGGCGATGATTTTCTTGTCGCCGCCACCCACGCCCGTGGTGTTGCTCAGATAAGAGATGCAGAAGATGGCGTAGGCCAGCGGCGGATGATTGGTGAGTTGCCAGGTCTGGCCGCCATCGTGTGAGATCGCAGTTTGCGCTGCCGTCAGGAAACGAACTGGCGACAGATCGCCGCCTCCGAGAAAGCCGTTGCTGGCGTCGCGGAAAGCCACGCTGAATCCGCCCGCGCTGGGCGAACTGTTCAGGGGTGTGTCATACGCAGCCCAGGTGTTACCGCCATCAGTCGTCGCGAGAATGCGCGCGATGTCGGAACCTCCAGTCGCGATCCAGGCGTTGCTGGTGCCCTGCGTGGCCACGCAAGTTCCGCTGGAGGAGAACGACGCTTCTCCGGACAAGGCCGGCGGCATATTGCTGGCGATGCTCATCCAGTTCATCCCGTCGGTGGTGACGAGATCCGGGAAAACACCGTTCACCGAATCGCTGTGCGCGATGCCGCTGGTCGCACTCCAGAAAGCGAAGCAATCATAGAAAGCGCCGACCAGCTGGTTCTGGAACTGTTGCGTCCAGGTTGCGCCGCCGTCCTCTGTCTTGTAGATGGCAAAATCCTGCGGGATATTGCCTATGGCGAGCACATAAGCCACCTGATCGCTCACCGCCTGCACATCGCGAAGCTGCACATCAGCGGCGTTCTGGGTCGGGACGATGCCGGTGCGCCAGGTGTTGCCGCCGTCGGTGGTGACGACGAAGACGCTGCCGGTTCCGACCGCCCAAACAACGTTCTCGTCGACCGGGCTGACAGCGATCAGAAGCTGGGTGGTGTTGCTGTTTTGCGGGGTGAGCGTCGGACTCTGCGCAAGCGCAGCAGTCGCGATAAGCGTGAAAGTCAATAAAGCAGGAAGGAAAACGGCTGGGATACGTTTCGACATACCACACTCCCGAAACGAGATTTCTGCGGAGTATAGGTCGGGCGAAGAAAGGGTGTCAAACGTGCCCCGTGATGGGAGACGAAGACCCAGTTGGTCCACCCACAGGTTCGGATTACCACGCTGTGAATGAAGAAGGTTGGCGGAAGCCGGGCGAAAACACACTCGACTTCCGCGCAGAGGAAGGGCCTATGGAAGCACGGCAAACACAACTCCAGCGCCGTATTTTCCGCCTTGATTGGTAGTGCCGTAGAGCCTGTTTGCGTACGTCACCAGATTGCTGAAGGAGTACAAACCATCGGTTCCGCCGGTGAAGCTGTAAAGCAGCGTATAGGTCCAAGTTCCGCCTGCTCCGGGTACAAGCTCATAGACCGTGCCGGCGCTGTCCTGGCCGTCGCAGTGCGTGGTGGCGTATAGGGTGCCGGAGGGAGACAAAATCAGATTGCGAAAGGTGCCCGAAATTCCCCAGCCTGCCAGGCTATCGATCGTGGTGAAATTCCAGCCGCTTCCTGCGGGCGTGAGTTCGAAGATAGAACCTCCGCCCTGGCTTCCGCCTTCGGTCGCCGCACCGTAAAAGTTGCCGTGGCCATCGGCAATCAGGCCGGCGTAGGGCACACCGCCGTCGTTCTGGTTCTGGAAGTTATAGACGACGGTCTCGGCCCAGCCGTGCGCCTTCGTCAGCTGAAAGATGGTTCCATATCCGCCGGTGCCTCCAGCCGAAGTCGTACCCAGAACATCGCCTGCGGAGTCGAGGGTGACACCTGCATAGGGAACGGCGCCGTCGGTGCCCGTGCCGAAGCTATACAGGACCGTCTCCCGCCAGAGGGGTCCGCTCAAGCTGAGCATGAAGACCGCGCCATTGCCGTGCGCTCCGCCCGCCGAGGTCGTGCCGTACAAATTGCCGGCGCTGTCGAACACCAGGCCGCCCAATGGCGCAGAGCCATCGCTGCCGGAACCGAAGCTGTGGAGAATCGTCTTGGTGTTATTGGTGATGCGGAAGACGGTTCCTCCGCCGAACGCGCCGCCTGCCGACGTGGTGCCGTATAAACGCCCTGAGGAATCTGCAATCAGAAAGCTCTGCGGAGCGGAGCCGTCGCTGCCGCCTTGGAAGGCATAGATGGTCTGCAAAATCCCTGTCGGCGCCAGGCGGAAAACCGTTCCGTTGCCATAGGCTCCGCCCGCACTGGTCGTGCCATACATGTAGCCGCCTGCGCCCATCATCAAACCGTTAAGCGGATTGGCGCCATCCGTACCGCCGGTGAAATTGTGGATCACACTGAACGATTGCGCCCGCGTGCTCTGCACCAGAACGAACGCGCTTGCAAGGACTAGCACGAGAGTGAATGGCTTGGCGAGTAGGACCCGTCTGGCTTCCATAGGTTGCTCCTTCCAAATGTGGAAAGGGCCACGTGAACCTAGCCTTTGGTGTTCACGAGCCGGACGAGGGTTTTCGGTTGCCGGATTTTGACAAGGTGGATCGGGATTGTCAAGGCGAAACTCCAAGCCCTCGCTACCGCCGTAGGCCGATATTTACTGGTTGGTTATTAGAGTGACCGGTTTCGGATCGCTCCGCCTGTTATCCCGTCAAACGGCGAAGAATCCAGTAACTCGGTCTTCGGATGAATTCACAAACAGATCACACTTACTCCACATCTCGATGACATGTGTCTGTTGGGGCGCTTCTACTCTGGCTTCACAGTCCAGCCAATCAGCGCTGTGAACAACAGAGAGGAACGCAATGAAGGACACGCAAAATATTCTGGAGCGGCCGGTCGATCGCCGGTCGTTTATCAAAAAAGGAGCCATTGCCGCAGGTGCCGCAACCGTAGGTGTGGGACTCATGAGTCATGGCCTGAGTGCTCTGGCTCAGGAGCCCACGCCTACCACCACCCTTACGCAGGGCGACATCGCAATTCTCCGCTTCCTTGCCGCTGCTGAGTTGATCGAGAGCGATCTCTGGCAGCAGTACGCGGAACTGGGGGGAATCGGCACCAATCTCCCGATTGAGGTTAATCCCAACCAGTCGCAGAACAACTATCAGATCGCGCTGTCGAATCTTGACGGCGATGCTCCGCAGTACATCTCCAGCAACACGCTGGACGAGATCAGCCATGCGGACTTCCTGAATGCGTACCTGATCTCGAAAGGCGCGGATCCGGTCGATCTGGGCAAATTCCGCACGCTGCAGGGCAGTAAGGCAGGGCCGGCAGCAAATGTTGGACGGCTCACCAACCTGATGCAGCTTAACGTCGACACCAGCTGGTACGTTCGCTATCGCAGCAAGACCAATCCCGATTTCGGCGTTACATTCCCGCAGGCGATCACGCTCAACGGCGTGTACGCGATCCCGCGCACCAACGCTGATTTTGACGGCCCGCCGTTCCAGAATGCCACCAGCATTCCCGGCAACGTACACATCCAGGCGATTGCCAACGTCGCGGCCTTTCACTTCGGCGCGATCGAGCAGGGCGGATCGAGCCTGTACGCGGCGATGAGCCAGAAGGTCAGCAGCCTTGAGGTGCTGAAGATCACGCTCGGCATCGGCGGCGACGAGGTCGCTCACTTCCTGGAGTGGGTCGATTTCGCCGGAAACGGCGTGCAGCCCCCGGTGGCGCCGTTTACCGATCCCATCACCAAGCTGTCGTTCCCCAACTTCTTCAACCCGCTGAACAAACTGATTCAGCCCAGCCTGATCTTCCCCGTGCCGACCGAGTTCATCGACGCGAATCTGCCGCGCTGTGCGGTGATTCGTCCCAGCAGCGACAAGTTCGCCGGTGCGGTGGCAGCAGCGACTGGCTTGACCGCCAGCGGTCTCTTCAAGGGACAGTCGGCGGAGTTCTTCACCTTGCTGAATCAGCTGGCGGTCGCAGCTGATGCAGCTGTTCGTCAGGTGTGAAACGTCGGGGGCACAAGCGGCGGTTCGCGAGCAGAGCAGGCGAGCCGTCGCTTCAACCGCGATGGGGCAGGATCATGCGCATTGACCAGCCCTCCCATGATCCCGCCCATCGCTGAAAAATCATAAGGA
>Ga0335078_10018352_pt1 | contig 10402 bp, 9 predicted proteins | sample Lox_Sample_32_FD_206711 | JGI IMG/M metagenome (GOLD analysis project Ga0335078, IMG submission 206711) | Soil microbial communities from Loxahatchee National Wildlife Refuge, Florida, United States - Lox_Sample_3.2 | ecosystem: Environmental > Terrestrial > Soil > Wetlands | place: USA: Florida...
CTGAGAAAATCCAAGACCTTATCGTTGAACGCACCCGGCTGTTCCCACGCCATGGCATGTCCGGCGTCGTGGATGACGGCCCACTCGTGATTGCGCAGGTGCGCCGCCCAGATCCGCATCAAGGCCGGCGGGGCGAGCAGATCGGCATCTGCGGCGATCACCAGCGATGGCGTGGCAATGCTTTCAAGCTTGCTGAAGGTGTTCGGGCTGCGCAGCGGTTGCTCCGCCGCGCCGGGTTGCCGAGAGTGCCGCTCGATCTCGATCCAGCGCCTGGTGCCCTCGGGGTCGGCACCGCGATAGGAAGGCCCGACTTCCCGATAATGCGCCGGGTGCTTCCTGATATCCGGAATGGCGATCCGCGCGATGAAATCTGCGATCTCCTGATCTGCTATCTTCAGCGTGCTGGCGCCGATGATAAGAGTGCGAAGCCGTTGCGGCCGCCATGCCGCGTAATCGGCCGCCGCGAAGCCGCCGCCGGCGATGCCAAGGAGGTGAAACGTGCCGATCTTGAGATGATCGGCGAGCGCGTCGAGATCGCCGGCAATGCTTCCCGGCTGCGATCCAGACGATGGATCGGGCAAGCTCTTGCCCCAGCCCCGTCGATCGTACGCGATGACGCGGTAGCCGGCCTGCGCGAAGGCAGCGGTTTGCCTTTCCCAGATCGCGGTGTTGCCGGTGTTAGGATGGAGAAGAACGATCGGCACGCTGTCGCCGCCGGTGTCGGTGAACCAAAGTTTTACCCCGGCAAGCGCAGCGTGAGCGCCGTTCGCATTGTCGTCGGCAGCCATTTATTGCTCCGCAATCGAGGCGTTCCGGCCGCGCTTTAAGCGACCGGAGAGACGTGTTCAAGCACGCGCGCCCGCGTCTCGATGGCGAAGAAGAAGGCGACGACGGCTCCCATGAGCGCGAACAGTCCAAACATCACGAAAACGGCGTTGATGCCGTAATACGGCAGCACCCATCCTACCACGGTGGTGCCGACCACCGAGGCGCCGCGCTGCCAAGCGCTGGCGATGCCACCGCCGAGAGCGCGCAAATGCGTCGGGTAGATCTCCGCCGTGTAGGTTGCCAGCGACAGGAGCGTGGAGCTGAGACAGAAGAATCCGCCGGTGGCGATGGCGAGCGTTCCGGCGGCGCTGAGCTGCGGCAGGAAGGCGAAGGAGAGAAGAAAGACGCAGCATCCGCCGAGACTGAGGATAAACATTCGGCGCCGCCCGATGGCCTCTATCAGATAGAGGGCGAGGAACGCCCCGCACAGCCCGAAGACGTTGTTGATCAGACCGTAGTTCAGCGACTGCTGGACGTTGAGATGATAAACGGTGCGGAACAAAGACGGCATCCATGCGGTAATGCCGTAGGATACGAAATAGGCGCCGACCCAAAGGAGCCATACCGAGATAGTGCGCCGTAGATAGATGCCTTTGAACAGATCGGCGACTCGGGGGTGTGCCTCCGCCGCGGCCGGAAGGTCTGCCGGCAAAGCCGGGACCGTCAGGCCCTCGGCGGCCGCTATATCTTCGATGCGGGCCAGCGCGCGATCCGCCTCGTCATAGCGGCCTCGGCTCGCCAGCCAGCGCGGTGACTCCGGCAACACGGCGCGCATCGGAATCGCAATCAATGCCGGAATGGCGCCGATGATGAACATCCATTGCCATCCCCAACGCGGCACCACATAGACCCCGACCAACGCCACCGCCAGTAAGCCGATCGAAAACAAAACCTGGATTGAGATTGAGAACCGCCCGCGACCCTTGGCACGCGCGAATTCGTTGACGTAGGCGGCCATCAGCGGGATCTCGCCGCCCAGGCCGATGCCCTGAACAAAGCGCAGCCAGAAGAGCGTGTTGTAGCTCGTCGCCGCAGCGCAAGCCAAAGCGCCCAGCGAGAAGATCAACAGCGTGACCAGCATCGAGCTCCGGCGCCCCCAATGTTCGGCGATCCAGCCGAAGGTGACCGCGCCGACAAGTTGGCCGAGGAAGCCGATGCCGATCAGCGGCCCGATCTGCTGTGGGGTCAGATGCCACATCCCGATCAGCGGCGGCAGCACGACGGCGATGGCGATCGAATCGAAGGCGTCGAAGAACCATGCGGTGCAGATGATCAGACGCATTTTCAAATGCCATGAGCAGTAAGGAAGCCGCTCAAGCCGCGCCACGACGTGGCGCATGTCACCGCGCTGGTCCAATGCTGCAATTCCGGCCGTGGCCGCGATATTGGTCATGGCTTTCCCTCCCGTCGTCTGGCCCCGCTCGGAGCCGGCGCAAGACCGCGTTTTATCTGCGTGGCGTTCTCCGGCCGCCTTGCTCCGCTAAACCATATCCCGGAAGTATCGTCCCGCGAAGCCTGCAGACCGGTGGTGTTGCCGCGGCAAAGTGTTATCCTTCCGAAAAACCGGGAGGAGACTTCATGCACAAGCATCTTCGACTATGGTTCGCTGCCGCAGCCGCGATTGCCGTGGCCTTGCCGCTTGCCAGCGCCCGCGTCGATGCGCAGGACAATTATCCTTCACATCCGATGCAGATGATCATTCCGTTCGCGGCGGGGGGGCCGACCGACATTGTCGGGCGCATTATGGGCGCGAAGATGAGTGAAATTCTCGGCCAGCAGATAGTAGTGGAAGACCGCGGCGGTGCCGGCGGCACCATAGGCGCTGCCGACATCGCTAAAGCCGCCCCTGACGGATACACGATGCTGATGGCGACGGTTTCCACCAATGCCATCAACCCAGCCCTTTACAGGCACCTGCCGTACGATCCCGAACATGCGTTTGCGCCAATTGGGCGGGTCGGTGTGACCCCGACGATTTTGATGGCGAACCCTTCGCTGCCCGTCACTGACGTCAAAAGTCTGGTCGCGCTGATCAAGGCGAACCCGGGCAAGTACTCTTACGGCTCTTCCGGGGTGGGATCGATATTGCATCTGTGTGGCGAAGAATTCAAAGCGGACGCTGGCGGGCTCGACATTGTGCACGTGCCTTACAAAGGCTCAGCGCCGATGGATACCGATCTCTTAGGCGGCCAAATTTCGATGGCGTTCGACGCAACTCCGACGGCCATGCCACTGGCGTTGGCCGGCAAGGTTCGCGCGCTCGGCGCCGGCATGGCGACGCGCATTCCGTCGATGCCCAATCTGCCGACTTTGCAGGAGCAGGGTATCAAGGATTTCGAGTGCTATACCTGGAACGCGATCATCGCGCCGGCCGGAACGCCGAAGCCGATCGTCAGCAAGCTCAACGCTGCCATCAACAAGGCGTTGGCCGATCCTAAAGTTTCCGACGCATTGAAAAAGGCGGGGATCGATCCGACGCCCGGCTCGACGCCCGAGTCGACAACCGAATTCATCAATGCCGAGCTTAAGAAATGGGCGCCGATCATTAAGGCGTCCGGCACTCAGGTGGATTGACCGCGACCGCTAACCGATCGGCGTCGGATCTTCGATCACCGGATTCGACAATACGCCGAGGCCGTCCACGTCGACTTCGCACACGTCACCGGCCCGCATGTGCAGTTGGCCGGCGACGATGACTTTGCCCACTGGTTTTTCCGGTTGCTCGCCCGGCCGTAATGGCAGGGCGCCGGGCGAGCCGGTGACGATGACATCGCCGGGCTGCAGCGTGTAGCCTTCCGACAAATACTCGATCAGCCGCGGCACATCGAACAGCAAGCCGGAGATCTTGGCGCGTTGCCGCTCTATGCCGTTCAATCGGGTGACCAGCGTATGGTCGGCGGGATCGCCGAACTCATCCGGTGATACCAGCCACGGCCCGAAGCTGCCGGAGCGCTCGAAATTTTTTCCCAAGCCGAATTGACGATTGTGGCCCTGATACTCGCGGACCGAGCCCTCATTGTAGCAGGAATAACCGGCGACGTGGGCCAGCGCGTCGCCGCGTTTGATGAAGCGACCCGGCTTGCCAATGATCACGGCGAGCTCGCCTTCGTAATCGTAGGCCTCGGCGAGTCTTTTACTCGGCGCCCACAGCGCCTCTTTGTGTCCGACCTGACAAATCGGCATGCGCAGGAAAATCTGCGGATAGACCGGCGAGGTCGTAAGACCGGTTTCTTCGATGTGGAGCTTGTAGTTGAGCGCCAGCGCCCAGGTGGCGTGCGGTTCGCGGATCACCGGATCGAACGCAATATCGCTAAGCGAAAGATCGGCGGACTTTCCGCGCGTCGCCACGCGCACACGCGCGAGCGTCGGGTCGATCTGCAAAATCTTGCGTAGATCGTCAGGTAAGTCGGGCGCCACGTTCGCCAGTGCGATCAATCCATCGGTGCCGGCGACGATACCGACGCCGTGTTTACCCTTATGGCGATAGGACACGATTTTCACGGCGATGCCTCGCTACTCCCAGTGCATCTTTGCATATGATACCAATTAATCCCGATTGCGCGCGGCGAAAATCGACGACAATCGACGCGTGGTCAGAGGCCTGGATTGTCCGCGGCGCGATCGCGGCGTCGCTTGCCTATTGTCCGTGCAGTTGGCAAACGATGAAACTCGGGAGGTGCTGCCCATGAAGCTTCCACGCCGTCGCTTTCTCAATCTGACCGCAAGCTTTGCCGCGCTGGCGCCGATCTTGCCTGGAATGGCCCGCGCGCAAAGCTATCCGACACGGCCGGTGCAGATCATTGTCGACCTGCCGGCCGGTCTCGCACCGGACGTGGCCGCGCGCCTGATCGCACCGCCGCTGTCGCAGCAGCTCGGCCAGCCGGTCGTCGTCGAGAACCGGCCGGGCGCGGGCGGCAATATCGGCGCCGAGGCTGTGGTGCGCTCGGCGCCGGACGGCTACACGCTGCTGCTTGAGATTTCGGGAAACGCCGTCAACGCGACGCTCTACCCGAACCTGACTTTCGACTTTCTCCGCGACATCGCGCCGGTTGCCTTCATCGGCATCACCCCCTTCGTGCTGGCCGTCAATCCATCGTTTCCAGCCAAGACAGTCCCCGAATTCATCGCCTATGCGAAGGCAAATCCAGGCAAGATCAACGTGGCCACGGCCGGCATCGGCACCGCGCCGCACCTCGCCGGCGAATTGTTCAAGATGATGACCGGCCTCAATTTGGTTCAGGTGCCGTATCGCTCGAACTACATGCCCGACGTGCTCGGTGGACAGGTTCCGGTCGCCTTCGTAGCGGTCGCGCCGGCGATCGGATATCTCCGCAGCGGCAAGCTGCGCGCGCTTGGCGTGACGAGTGCGGCACGCATGGGGGCGCTGCCGGACATTCCGCCGATCGGCGATTTTGTGCCGGGCTATGAGGGTAGCGGCTGGTTGGGAGTGGGCGCCCCGAAAGGCACGCCCGCCGAGATCGTCGACAAGCTCAACAAAACGATCAACGCCGTGATTGCCGATCCCGTCATGAAGGCAAAGATGGTCGGTCTCGGCATCGAACCTCAGCCGATGACGCCAGCGGAATTCGGCAAACTGTGCGCCGACGCTACCGAGAAATGGGCCAAGGTGATCAAATTCGCCGGCATCAAGGCCCAGTGAGCTGAGACGCCATCGCTCGCGGAGCGCCGGTTAATTCGTGCCTGCCTACCGTGCTTCGCTACGCACCCGCCGCGTCAGCGCCCAGATCGAAAACGCCAGGCATCCCATTGCGGCAATGGTGCCGGCGACTGGCCAGGCGGAGCGGCCAAGAAACGCACCGATCGCGGCCGCAGCGACGGCTGCACTGGATTGCTGCGAGAAGCCGAGGAGCGATGAGGCCGTGCCGGCGCGATCGGAAAACGGTGTCAGCGCGCTCGCCATTGTCTGCGGCATGGCAAGTCCCATGCCGGCGAGATAAATCGTCATTCCGGCGACCAGCCAAGCAACGTTTGGCAGACCAAGTGCTGTCACGACGGCCATGGCCAGACCGCCCGCCACCATGATCGCGCTGCCGATGCCGATCATGCGGTTGAGTCCAAGACGCATGACGATCCGCGCCGCGATGGTCGTCCCGAGCAAATATCCCATTGAGCCGAAAGCATAGGTAAAGCCGAACGAAAGCGGCGAAAGTCCATACACTCCCTGTATGACGACAGAAGCGCCGGAGACCCACGCGTACAGCCCCACAAAAGTCGTTGCCATGATCCCAAGGTGGGCGAGGAAGCTGCGGTGCCTGAGCACGGAGCGGTAGAGTTCCCCCATTGCCGCCACTGAAAACGGTCCCTCGATGCGCGTTTTCAACGTCTCGGGCAGCAACCTGACCACCAGCGTGCCGGCAATCAGTGCAACCAACACCAGAAGAATGAAGCTCGCGCGCCAGCCGAATGCCGTCTGCAAAATGCCGCCGATCACCGGCGCCGCGATCGGCGCGAAGGCTTGGATCGATCCCATCAGCGAGAGCTCGCGTCCCGCACGCACGCCAGAATAAAGATCGCGCACGACGGCGCGCGCCAGCACGATGGCGCCCGCGCCGCCAAGCGCCTGCACGGAACGCGCTGCAATCAACGCTTCAATCGATCCGGTGGTGGCACAGATCACGCTGCCAACGCCGTAGAGCGTCAATGCTGCCAGCAGGACCGGCTTGCGGCCGAAGCGGTCCGAAATCGGGCCGTAAATGATCTGGCCGATTGCGAAGCCCACCAGATAACTTGAAATAGTCAGTTGCACCCGCTCGATCGGCGCGTGCAGCGCTTGGCCGATCTCAGGAAGCGACGGCACGTACATGTCGGTCGACATCGGGCCGAGCCCGGTCAACGACGCCAGTAGGAGAGTCAGCGCAAAAGTACCGGGACGCAGCATCAGCGGGCCGAATACTTGCGTCCCGGGCGCGTCGTAACGCGTTGCAGAAACTTAAGTTGCATCATGCAGTCTTTGTGCCGAGAAGAATTGACCCCGCATGACCGCCAAGAATGGCGTTGCGATCCGCCGCCGAGATATCAAGCGAGCGCACGTGCCGCACGCAGTCCATCATGCCCATGTCGTACGGATAATCGCTCCCGAGGAATACACGATCCGCGCCGGACGAGGAGATGAGGAATTCAAGCGAGACCTTCGAGTGACAGATGGTGTCGTAACGGAAGCGCTGCAAATATTTTTCCGGCGAGTGTTTCAAGTGCACCTTCGGCTCGGGGCGCACGTGCCAGCCGTGCACCCAGCGCCCCCCCTGATAGGGCGTAAACCCGCCCCCGTGCACCATGACCGGTTTGAAATTCGGATAGCGTTCGAGCACTCCCCCGAAAATCAGACAGGCCGCTGCGATAGTGGTGTCCAGCGGATTGCCGATCAGGTTGTTGAGATAGTAGGAGCGCAGCCGGTCGGCGCCGGCGACGTTGCCGGGATGGATCATGAAAAAGGCGTCGAGCTCGGCGGCGGCCGCCCATAGCGGCTCGAAGCTTGGATCGTCGAGATTCTTGCCGCCGACATTGGAGCCGATCATGGCGCCGCGCAGGCCGAGTCTTGTCATGGCGCGGCGCAATTCCTCGGCGGCTCTTTCAGGCGACTGGATCGGCAGTGTGGCGATGCCGCAAAAGCGATCCGGCTGCTGTTTGACCAGGCGCGCTATGCCCTCGTTCTGTATCGCCGCCGCGGCCGTGCCGATAGAGGCCTCTTGTCCGTAGAGCCACGTCTGCGGCGACGCTGAAAGGACGTGCATGTCAACCTCGGCCGCGTCCATATCGGCGAGCCGCCGCTCGATGTCGTGGCCGCCGCGGGAACGGCCGGTACGGGACGCCCGCCACCTCAATCATCGAATTATCGGCATCAAATGCCGACAGTTTGAGCCCGAGGCTCGGCATCTCCTTCTGCAGAATTTTGATCGTGTCGTCGGCGAGCACGTGGGTGTGGGTGTCGATGGTTTTCATTGTCTCTCCCCGGAATGCGTCTTTAGTAGTGCGCACAATCGGCTCGTGCAGACAAGACCGAGGCACGCGCATTAAAATTCCGATTTACCTGCCGTAATACAGGGTTACGACGTGCTTGGCCTCGGCGAAGAACAACCAACGCTCGAGCAACAAGCCGGACGCCTGTGCGATGACGGCCAGCGTTGTGCAAAGTGCTGCAATAATCGATCCCGACAAGACGGCAATTGCAGTAAGAAGAAAGGGAAGAGCGAACGCAAAGATCTGCACGAACAGGCGCAGCCTGATCGCGTGTTTGCGGGCGATCCGGTAACCCATTTCTTTCATGACATAATTTTCTTCCGTGTGCGGCCATTCAATCGATCTGATCGTGCCGCCGCTCAATCCTGTTGCGCTGTTTAAAGAAACAGGAGAGTTGAGTGAGTCGTTGTGCCTCCAGGTGACTGCCTTCCACACAGTGCCTGCCGCGATGCAGATCAGGGTGATGAGCCCCGTCAAGCGCGCTGGCTGCCCCGACAAATGCTCGATCGCATGAAGCAGCGTCGCGCCGCTCATCAGCGCATAGATGATGTACCCTGGCACCGTGTAGTCGCTATGCCATTGCGGAATCGGCTTTAGCGAAGCGTAAATCATTCCGGTAGCTATCAAAGTGCTGATCGCGCACATCGCGGCGACGATCGCCGCCAGTTCGACCGTTCCGCCCGTGCGTCCAAACAAGATCCAGCCAATGCCGAATAATACGGTCGGAATGTAGGTGATGACGCTGGCGACCCCCTCACGGGAGAGCCAAGACGAGCGCCATTGCGAAAACGCTCGCCACGCGCGCTCGGGCCGTCCCAAGTGCAACGTCGAAGACAGCAGTCCGGCCGTTATCAACGCGAGCGCGGTGCCGAGCGTTGTGATTGCAAAGACAAGGTCTTGGGGCAACCGTCCAAGCACCGTGAGCAGGGCCAACATCACCAGAAGACCGTATCCGGCACCACTCGCCGTGGTGAAGAAGATGACTGAAAGAGCCGGATGCATGTTCAGCGCGACAGCATCCGGTCGATCCAACCCAATAATCCGCCTTCGGCCGCCGCCAATTCAGGCTCGAGCGAAGAGAACTTTGCGCCGGTGGTGGCGCGGTCGCGCGGCGGCAGATATTTGTTGACCGGCCGGTAGCCCATTTCAGGCATCAGATCGACGCCGCCGCGCTCGGCAACAAGCTGCGCAACAGGCGAGCTGGCGTCGCCGAGATCGCCGAAGTGCCGCGCTCCCGTTGGGCAGGCCGCGACGCACGCCGGAACGCGGTCGGCCTGTGGAAGATTTTCGTTGTAGATGCGATCGATGCAAAGGGTGCATTTCTTCATCACGCCGACCGAAACATCATACTCGCGCGCACCGTATGGGCACGCCCAACTGCACAATTTACATCCGATACATTTGGCTTCATCGACGAGCACGATGCCGTCGGAGGCGCGTTTATAGGACGCGCCCGTGGGGCACACGGTCACGCAGGCGGGCTCGTCGCAATGCAGGCAGGAGCGTGGAAAGTGCACAGTGCGGCCGCCGCTCTCGGCGCCGTGTTCATAGGTATGAACGCGGTTGAACCAAACCCCGTCGGGCGCGGCACCATACGGATCGATATCCGTCAGCGGCGCCATGTGACCGCCGGTGTTCCATTCCTTGCAGCTGGTCACGCAGCCCTGACAGCCGACACAGGTGTCGAGATCGATGACAAGCCCGAGTTTCTTCTCCGTTGCGCCCGGCAGGCTGGTCATGGTTGCTCCTCGCGGCCGAACCGGAACACGCTGCCGAAGCTGAGTTTGTGCGGCGGCGGCGGAAGGCCCGGAGGCGAAGCCAATCCTGCAAATTGTGGCTCCGAGAACCCACGTTCCGCGGGAGCGCACGGTCCGATCCGCACGCGCAAATCGAACCAGGCTGCCTGTCCGGTCACCGGATCGCTGTTAAAGTGCCGGCTTCCTTGTTCCCCCGGTGGCAGCAGCTCGCTGATGGCGTGATTGAGCAGGAACGCCCGTTCGAATTCGGGCGCATCGGGCCGTAGCATCCAGGCGCCCCGATGCTTGCCGATGGCGTTCCAAGTCCAGACCGTATCGGGGTTTACTCCGTCGACGAGCCGCACCTGACCCTTGATGCGCGCCTGTGGGCTCTCGATCCACACCCAGTCGTCGTCGGCAATGCCGAGTCGTGCCGCCGTGCCGCGATGCAGGAAAAGCCGGTTCTGGCTCGTGATCTGCCGCAGCCAGGCGTTCTGCGAACCCCATGCGTGATACATGTGCATCGGACGTTGGGTGATGGCGTGCAGGCCATAGGTTTCGATGTCGCCAAGCCGATCGGCGAGCGGCGGGTACCAGATTGGCAGCGGATCGAAATAATGAAGGAGGCGCTCACGCTCGTGCGGCGGTGGCAAAAGCGTTCCGTGGCCTTGCGCGGCAAGCCGAAACCGCTGCAACGGTTCACAGTAGACTTGAAAGACGATCGGCTCCGCCGCCGCGATAAAGCCCATGATGACGGCGAAGTTCAAATAAGCGCGGTTCGCCATCTTGTAGTATTTTTGTTCGTTCGTCAGCTCGTGACGCCAATAGCCGCCGTTGGCGATATAGCGATTCAGCTGATC
>Ga0335078_10018353_pt1 | contig 10402 bp, 7 predicted proteins | sample Lox_Sample_32_FD_206711 | JGI IMG/M metagenome (GOLD analysis project Ga0335078, IMG submission 206711) | Soil microbial communities from Loxahatchee National Wildlife Refuge, Florida, United States - Lox_Sample_3.2 | ecosystem: Environmental > Terrestrial > Soil > Wetlands | place: USA: Florida...
AAGATGCGGTGCCTCCCGACGGCGCGGGAGAATCGAGAGGCGGGTGAGTTGGAAAAGACTTAACCCGGCGCGCCCTGTGGCCACGACCAAAGGAAGGCCTCATCCCGGAGGTCACGGAGGCTTCACGGAGACCACAGAGGAAACAACTTGGGGAGATACTCTTCTACCCCCTCCAAGTCGGAACGTCTTTCCGCAACGTGGGGCAAATTCAAGGGCGGAGGGCGCGAACCAGTTTCCCGGCCGGCGCCCTCCACGAAGCACCGTGAGCGTGGACGGCTCCTAGCGCGCGGAGGCGAGCCGCTTGGCGAGAGAGAGAATCACGTCGCGATCGGCGTCCACGATCTTATCGGCGTAACTCTTGAGCTTCAGAACGAAGCGCGCGTTGGCCCCTTCGGCACCTCCCTCCTGGGCTATTTGTTCGAGGGTGGGGCGAGGCGTCAGATTGGGAGTCGAGGGCTGGTCCTCGCCGGTGTAGAAGAAGCGATAGAGCGGGACGTCGAGTGCGGCCGCAAATCGCTCCAGAGTTTCGAGTGAAGGGACGGTGTGACCGTTCTCCACCCGGGAAATGTAGCATCGAAGCAGCCCGGTGATTTCCTCAATATCGCCTTGAGAGAATCCCTTCTGCTCGCGCAGTTGACGAAGTCTAGTGCCGATCGGCATTTGTTATCCTCCTTAGAATTAGTCCCGTTCATTCGCCGTTGGGTGTCCATGACGCTCGACAGCCTCATGCTCCACCCGGAGTATCCAAACGGTCGATAACCTCGATGGATCATTACTAAAGTACCACGGGCTTGAACCTTTACGCAACTACGACTTTCCTTGGTGCTCTTGTTCACTTCTCTCGCTCATCGGACGCCGGTCACTTCTTTGCCGCTGGTCGAGGGGACGGCCGACTATCCCAGCACCATAGTGAGCAAGGCCATACGGACAAAGAGACCATTCTGGGCCTGGCGGAAATAGGCCGCGCGCGGATCGGAATCGACCTCGCTGGCGATTTCGTCGAGCCGTGGCAGAGGGTGCATCACGATGGCGTCAGGCCGCATCAAGCCGAGAGTGGCGGCGTTGATGACATAGATCCCCCGGCACTTTTCGTAGTCGGCCACGCGGTCGCCGAAGCGTTCCTTTTGCACCCGCGTCTGGTACACCACGTCGACCAGCGGCAGAACCTTGTCGAGCGCCGTCTCTTCCACATAGGAGACGCGGCGCTCGCGCAGATGTTCGAGGATGTCCTCCTTCATTTTCAGCTGCGGCGGGGCCACGAAAAACATTTCGATATCCTGATACTTGCTCAGGAGGTAGGTGAGCGAGCGGACGGTGCGGCCCTGCGCCAGGTCGCCGACCATGGCGATCTTGAGTCCGTCGAGGCGCCCCAATTCTTTGCGGATGGTGTAGAGATCGAGCAGCGCCTGGGTGGGGTGCTGGCCCACGCCGTCGCCGGCATTGATCACCGGCACATTGGCCACCGCCGCCGCGCGCTTGGCCGCTCCCACTTCGAAGTGCCGGATCACGATGACGTCGGCGTAGCCGCTGAGGATGCGGATGGTATCTTCCAGCGTCTCGCCTTTGGAGACCGAGGAGAACTCAGCGGCGTTCTCAGTGGAGATTACGCGGCCGCCCAGACGGTGCATGGCCGTTTCAAAGGAGAAGCGGGTGCGAGTCGAAGGCTCGTAAAACAGAGTGGACATGATCCGGTTCGCATACCGGTCGGTGCCGCCACGCTTTGCCAATCCCTCCATCCGGGCGGCCGTATCAATGAGTTCGGCCAACGTGGCGGTGTCGAACTGCTGTGCTTCGATGACGTGGTGGAGTTTCATGGCGTCAAATACCTTCGGAACGGCATTGTATCACCTGACAACTGACATCTGCTTTTCCGCCCCCAGGCCTGATAGAAACTGCGCGCGATCCGGTTGTTTTTGCCCCCTCGGCAACGCTTGCCGGCGTCGCTTTGGGCGCTCAAGCGGCAAATCAAATCCGACGCCGGACGAACCGGGCAGGCCTTCCGTATACACAGCAAGCAACTTGACTGCAAGGCTGGTTCCATTCTTAGCGGGTTGTGCTACTGGTAGGAACGAAAACTGCCGATATCTCTTGTGGCACGCAACTTGCTCGTATTGTTATCTGGAGGTGGAGGCAGGATATGAACTTCGTCGTCACCCGAGCTGGGGTCATGATACACGCACAAGAAGAGTGGCCTTGCGCAGTTTGCCGGCCCCAGGACACGATTGAAAGCGGCGGGGCATTCCTGTGCCTTGACTGCGCCCACCACCTGATCGAACGGGCAGTGAAAGAGCTGGACGACGATCGCTCCGGAGTGAGCGAAGTGGCCGACGCGATCGCATTGTTGGAGTGCAAGACCACAGCGGCGGGGTGCGCCCCGAATTGACCGTTGCCGATTCTCCAATTGGTGACACTTTTATTGCCTGACTGTCACCTTTTTTTTCGCGCGCGAATTTCGTCAGTTTACCGAGACCGCAGAATCTCGGCCACCACCTCTTTGAGCACCCGACCCTTGTGCTCGGAGCCCCGCTCGATCTTGCTGGCCAAGCCGATACGTTGCACCATCATAGCGAACTCTCCGAACTCGCATTCGTGGGGAAGCAGCAGGTAGTCGCTGTTGTAAATCTCCTGAAACCTGATTTCCTTAGCCCCGACATCGACTTCCGCACCGATCACCCTCGCCACCAGTCGATCGTTCTGGTAGATGCCGTCGGCGAGGCGTGGCTCCTGCGGGTCCGCGTCGTGTGCAGGCGAAGCATTCGCACTAGGGCTCATCAGTACTCCCATCAGCCATCAGCTTTCGGCTATCAGCTATTGGCAAGAACCGGATTTTACTGCTGAGAGCTGACGGCTGCTAGCCACTAACCACTAGCCACTGGCCACTCTTTCATCCCATGTCCAGGGTGCCATTCCAGGTTTCAAAGTGGCGCCCGCCGCGTTCGCCGTCCTTGAAAAAAGCCAGATAGGTCATGAGCTGGTAAGGGACGAACTCTTCCTCATTCGGGTGCCGCTTGGCTAGCTCGTGGTAGGGTCGCCAGGTTCCCGAGTTGAGATAGATCTGGTTGAGAGACCCGTCAGGCATGAGCGAAGACTCGAGCGGCACCAGCATATACTGATGCGTATGCCCGTAGACGATCGCGCGCGCCGTGCGGTCCTGAAAAGCCCGCTCGTGGAGGGCGTCGGTGTAGTTTGGACGGTCGCTGGAGTTGGCCAGCCCGCCCAGTTTGCGCACCAGTTCACTAAACTCCGCGAATGAGAAGGAGCGCGTCAGCCTCTGGGCCCAATCCGCCAACTTCACGTGCGGATGAGAATGCACAAACGCAATCTTGAAGAAGTCGCCCGCGATCTGGTTCCACAATCCCTTCACCTTCTTCGCTACGATCGGGTCCGGACAGGTCTGGCGAAGAAGCCCGTCGATCCAGGCCGGGATATTGGAAAGCGGTCGAACATTGTCAATCTCTTCCAGGCCTTTCACGAAGTCCGGAGGTACCTCGGCGCCAAGCTGCGCACGTACCTGGGGAGAGAACCGGTCGATCAGTTCGATCACCACGGCGTCGCCCAGCGACGACTGGTCGCGGTCCCCGTCAAAATTAGCGGCGTCGTAAATATCGCCGTGGCGGGCGAACACGCGATGGTCGGCATACTCCTGCTGAAGCCGGGTAAATACGCTCGACTGGCTGAACTCTGCCGGATCATGCGGGAAAGGCAGATTGGCCGGATTATCCAGGCCGATGGCCTCCACGATGGACTGCCGAATCTTGTCGTACGCTTCGCCGCGCAAGTGGTAAAACCAGTCGTGATTGCCCACCATGTAGTACAGATGGACATCTACCGGCAGGCGCTCGGCGGCGTCGGGATTCCACCCCACCCCCGGCTTCACGTTGCCGTCCGCCGTCGCCGGTGGAATGGTGATGGTCTTTCCGTCCTTGAAGCGCTTCAGCCAAGCCAGTGAGTCGCGGTTGTGCTCGAGGACAGCCTCCGTGATCGCGGCCACCTTGTCGGAGAAGGCGGGGCTTTGCGGATCGTCCCAGGGTCTCACGGTCCCGTTCAGCCATTGGGCGGAGCGAATCACATCCAGGATATCGCCCAGGAGCAGGAGGTGAAGTTCCTTGACCGGTTGGTAGCGTCGCCCCCGGCGCCAGGAAGCATCGTAGGCCAAGTCGCATAGCCTCTGGGCGAACACACCGAAAGCACCGGCCCGAACCGTGTGGCCGGAAGTTCCGTCGGTGAGATGAGTATCGCTGATGATCACCAGCATAGAATCCTCAAATCAAAAAGTCAGGAGACAGGAGTCAGAAGACTGAATCAAAAGCCCGCCAGGCTGCCGATCTTCGCTGGTGGTACCTCCTTCTTCTGCCTCCTGACTTCGGTCTCCTGTCTCCCTTCTTACAGCGTCTTCAGGTACTCGATCAGAGCCCACTTGTCCTTGTCGCTCAGGTTTACGCCGTAGGTGTGACCGCCGTTTCCGTTACCCGGGAAGCAGGTCTGATACTCGAATCCGACGCGCTCCGCGTCGGCGCCGGTGGTGATGAAGCCCACGTTCTTGGGATCGTACACGTCGTACCCGGTGTAAAACATGGTGGGCCGCTTGTCGGGCGATTGCAGCAGGTCCCAGAGCGTCGGCACCGATCCATTGTGCAGGTACGGCGCGCGCGCCCAGATGCCGTCGAGCGGCGTGTCGGCATAACCGTTGGTCTTGCGATAGGCGGAGAAGTCGAACGGCGGGCCGAAATTGATCTCGTGGAATTTGTCCACCAGTCCCTGGGTAAACGAATCCAGGCGGTGCCGATCGGTGCCGATTTGGCTGATGTCGGTCACCTCACCCACATGCGGCTGGCCGAACTCGTGGCACGACGCGCACTGCTGGTCGTAAATCAGTTTGCCTTGCGCGGCCAGCGCCTGGTTCACCGGAAATGGATACGCGGCCGGTTTCAAATCGAGCAGAAAATTGGTGACCCGGGTGAAGTTGGCGGGGATGACGCTTTTCGGAGTAGCCCCCACGGCCATCGCCGCCGCGTAGTTCCGTTCCTGGAGGCTGTTATTGTTTCCATCCCAGTGCAGCCATAGCCCGATCCTGGGGCGCTGGTTCCAAATCTGGGGCAGATCGACGGTGCCGATGGTGCCGTCGTCGGGCATGTGGTAGACGTTGAACTTGGTGGGATTGAAAGTGTCGACGCGGCCGCGGCCCTGCACCGGACGCAGCTTCTGCCAGGAGTAGGCGGCCTTCTGTTGCAGCAGCCCTTCCTTCGTTCCGGGGATAATCAAGTAGCGATAAGCCAGGCTCTCGAAAAACCCCATGGGGTGTACCTGCTCGATCGCGGTGAGCACGTTGTCTGGTGTAAATCGCGGGTCGCTGACGCAGTCGTAAAGAAACCATTGGAACGATTCCAGGTCGAGCGTGTGCGCGGGCGCGCCCAGTAACACCACCGGCTGGCTCGAACTGGCGGACCGGTAGGTGCCGGTGTGGCATAGCGAACAGTTGGCTTCGAGGGCCGGGTAGCCTTGGGTTCGCAGCGCAAAGCCGACCGGAATTTCGTTGCCGGGCTCAATGATGAACCCGAACGACGCCCAGCCGCCCGGTCCTGAACTTGTCGCGGGCAGCTTTTCCGGAAACATGGTTGGCAGCACCTTGAAAATCCAGTAGGGCAGACGGCTGCTTTCGGCAAGGCCGATGGCGCCATGCTTGAACTGCTCCGCGTCGGAGGAATAGGAAGTGTCGGGCAGCGTTCGCATCAGGTTGTACCACATCTCGTAGCCGAGCAGTCCTCCCGCGACCACGAGGATCACCAGGGCCACCTTCACTCCCGTGCGATGCCAGGCCGCAGCGATCGAGCTTCCCAGGCTCCGGAACGCTTCTCCGATGCTGCGGAATCCCAGCCGCTGGTCCGCCGGCAGTGCCATTCGAAGCAGGATGGCGAGAGCCACGCCGAAGGTGAGGTCGGAAAAGAAAAACGGTCGAAAGACCCCGGGCTGGTCAGAAGTGCGCCAGATCCACAGCCAGAATACAGCGGCGATAAACCGCGCCAGAACCGTGAGGCGGGCATAGTTGGGATATCGGGACGGCCGGCGCGACGGAATGTAAAACAGGCACAGTGCCACCAGCAGCATTCCGACGTTTTTGAGCCAGACGTCCGAGACCTCGGGCCCCAGGCCGAGTTCGACGGCCAGAAAATCCGGAGCGAACATCGCCGGCAGCGCAAAGCAAAGATTAAAAATCACTCCCAGCCAGACGACCCGGCCGAACCATCTTTCCGATGCGTTCATGACGCCTCCCCTTGAAGAAGTGACAAGTGATGAGTGACAAGTGACGAGCGAAGAAGCGGAGCGGAATTAGTCGCGACTTGATAGTGAAGAGGCCGATGAATCGTGAATCAAGCCTCCCGATAATTCGTCCGTTCCGCAATGGCCTTCACTGGCATTTGGCAAAGCCACTTCTTCACTTGTCACTCGTCACTCGTCACTCGTCACTTCTTCACGCCGTCGCCTCCAGATGCTCGAGAATATAGGGGTAAACATCGTGGACGGCGTTTTTGCCGTAAATGCTGTCGATGTGCCCGTATCCCGGAATGACGTGGCGCGTGTAAAGGCCCTTGCCGTTCTTCTCGCCCAGCAGGTTGTACGTGATCTCGGTGCTTTCGGGCAGGAAGCACTCGTTTCGCGCGCCGTGAATAAACGTGATGGGAATGGCGAGACGTTCCAGGTGCGGCAGGTAGATGTCCTTACCCTCTGCCGAGACCAGGTGTCCCTTTCGCGTCATCAGCGCGAGCCCTTCGAAGGCTTCCATATTGGCGATACCGAACATTTCGTGCAGGGCGTCGTGGGTGGCCTCGTTGAGTGTCTCGTGCCGGTAAAGCGGCGCGTACATAAAGGTAATACGCTTGCACACCGGGCTGTTGCACGTTTGGCCAACCGGATAAATCTCCAGCGCGCGATCGTAAAGCCGATTCTGCCAATCCGCGTGCGTATCGGCGTAGGCGGTAAGCGACTTGATGCCGAGTTGGTCCAGGAATTCCGGCAGGTGCAGGCCGGTGCGAATCTTGTTCAGTGTCGGGGCCACGATGTGGGTGGCGATCTGCGAGCACGCCGCTGAGCGCACGCCCTGCAACCCGGCGAGCATCGACATGAAGAAGGTCGTCGAGCCCCAACAGTGGACCATCATTTGCACGGTGGGCGCACCGGTGATCTCGCGCACCTTGGCGACCGCCGCCGGGTAGTCTTCGTTGGCGACATCGTCCGCCGTAAACTGGGTGGAGGAAGCGGGCAACTCGATGCTGGCGCGGTAATCGAGCAGCCAGCAATCGTAGCCGTGCGCGAACAGGTATTCGAGCAGGTTGGTGTCGATGGTATCGATGGAAAAAATCAAGCTGGAGACGCCCAGGCCGTGGGAGAGGATCACCGGCCCCTTGGAGCCGCCCTGGTAGCGGGTGAGACGCAGCAGCGCCCCATCGCTGGTGTTGAAGAAGTGAACCTCGGGCGCCGAGACGCGCAAGGGCCGCTTCTGGCGCGGCGGGGCATCGGGATTGAAAACGTTTTCGCGCGCGAAGACGCCGCCGTAGGTATCGAGCAAGGTTCCCGCGAACAGCCGCCCGAAGCGGGTTTGGGCCTTGAGCCGGGCACTGAGATTCGGCGGGTTGGTCACCTGCATGGTGGTCAACTGGCGCATGAAGTCCGCCGGCACGATGATCAGAATCCCCTTGCCCAGCACCGGCGCTTGCGCGTCGGGGCCGTCGAACAGGGTGATGTAGAGCGTGGTGGTCTCGGGCCACACGTTGAGCAGGGTGCCCTCGTGCATGGTCTTGAAGCCCTCGAAGTAATACGTGCGCCCTTCGTCGCTGGTCAGCTTCATGCGGTAGCGCATGTTCTTGGTGTTGGCTTCGTCCGGGTTCACCACGAACAGGTTGAACACGCCGTCGGTCACCGTGAGCGGGCTGGCCGAAAGCGCTGGCGCCACCACCGTGCCCACCATGCGCGCCGGATGCGTCGGATTGTTGATGATGTCGTCGAGATCGTCGGAGGCGATGGTCAGCGTGAACTGGAAGGCGGAGTTATCCGCCTTGCCCTGGTCGCTGCCGCGCTGGTAATCATCCTTGACGTTGGTGGAGAAGTAGCCTTTCATCGTCTCCGTGAACTCGATGCCCATCTTGGCGGCCTGCGGTGGAGTTGCCCTTGCCGAGGACGGGGCTGAGGGCAGGGAATAGTCGATGGTCCAGCCGCGATCCTGGGCGATCAGCGCCGCACACCGCTCGGCTACGGCCGAGATGGTCAGGAGCGGGTTCACGCCCAGCGAGCGCGGAATCACCGCGCCGTCGCACACGTAGAGATTCTCGTAGGCCTCGTTGCCCTGCGCGGACTTGAAGACCTGGCCCTTATGATTCACCACGCCGCCGCTCGAGTCCTCGGCCATGATGCAGCCGCCCAGCGGATGCACCGTGACCAGGCTCTTGTGGAAGAGCTTTGACCAGATCGGGTTGTGGACGAAGGTGCCGCCCAGGGCGCGGGTGGCGTCGGTGAGACGCTGGTTCACGGTCTCGAAGATGGGCTCCTGGCCCACGCCGGGCCAGTCGATGCGCAGTTGGTCCTTCACCAGGCGCATCTGGCCGTTCCCGCTGTCGTGGGTCATCACCAGGTAAAACTGCGTGTTGTGCACTGCCCCGTGGTATGGCCCCTCGAACCAGCTTTCCACGGTGCGGACCCCTTGCTCGATCAATTCGCCCACACCATGCCCCACGTCCTTGCCTTCCGTGGCGGCCGCGGCACTCAGGCCGCCGGCAAGAAGCCCGCCGATGGGGCCCGGAGGCGATCCTTCCTCCGCCACCATGCCATTCGCCAGCACGGGCTGCTCGCGCATATCGATGATGCCGGTGATGCACGGACCTACCGGCGCGAGGTCGCCGGGCTTATGGTACCCCCAGCCGACGCCGTTGATCACCTGATCGGTGTCGTAGCCGAACGCCAGCACATCGCCGTTGCCGGTGAAGTGTTTGCCCAATTCGCCGGAGAGCGAGAGGCCGTGATCGCGCGAGCGCAGCAGAATCTCCGTGGAGCCGAGGGTTCCTCCGCCGAGGATGAGAATGTCCGCGCTGACCGCCATCGCCGGCGCATTGAACTTTTCCCGTCCCACGCCGAGCACGTCGCAGTGAACCAGCCAGCGGCCGTCTTTTTGTTCGACCCAGCGCGCGGCTATTTCGGTAAAGATCTCGGCGCCGTGATTGCTGGCGTCGGGCAGGTAATTCATGATCAGCGTGTTTTTGGCGTGGTAGTTGCAGCCCGTGCAGCAGTCGCCGCAGCAGTTGCACTTATGCTGCTCCACCCCCACGTGGTTCGGCCCTTCCACATCGAAATTGACGTTGATCGGCGGCCGGTAGAAGTCCGCGCCCAGGGCCTGAGCGGATTTCTGGAGTGCTTCGAGCTTGGGCAGCGTAGGAAAAGTTGTGGGGTAGGGAACCGGCCGCAGCATCTCTTCCGCGCGCTGGTAGGCTTTGGTGATCCCGTCCGGATCGTCGCGGAACGCCTTGGGCCAGCTCAGGTCTTCATAAACCCGCGGCTCAGCGCGCAAGGCCACGTTGGCGTTCACCAGCGAAGTGCCGCCCAGTCCGCAGCCCTTGACGACGTTGATGTCCTCGTTGACGTGGAACTCGTAGAGCCCGGTCTCCGAGCCCACCCGGCCGTCGGGCGTGTTGGCCTGCATCTGCTCGGCGGCGTGCGCCAGAGTATTGGGATACTCGCCGGGCTGGAATTCCTTGCCCTTTTCCAGGACGCAGACCTGCTGGCCCGCCCGCGCCAGCCGCGAGGCGGCAATCGACGCCCCGTAGCCCGAGCCGATTACCACCACGGTGTAGTGATCTTTCAAGTTTTCGATGGGCGTTGATAGCCGAGCCATGACTTGACCCTCCGCAAAGCAATTAGATTGCTACCTTGCAGTCCGCAACGGTACGAGCATTGAGCGCGCTTCGCAATCACACTTGCCTGGATTGAATTGACAGTCGGCATGTATACCACTAACTTGCGCCAGAAGCAAGCGCAAAAAGACTTGACGGGTCTCACCCGGGAGGGCGTGCGTGCCGCCACGCTGTGGCTGGTGGCCAGTGGCTAGCAAAAGCCCGCACGGTCTTTACCTGTAGCGGCTAACCGCTCGCCGCCCGTGATTGCTCTTGACTTGGAAACCCACTTGCTGGCTCTGGTCATGAATCCGGCCTACGACGGGGCCACGACGATGGCGTAGAGTTGTAGCTTTGGCAAGCGCCTCAAAAGAGCCAGTTCTGCCCCAAATCGGACAGCCGCGCCCACTCGGTTGCCCGGCAAACTCGGTTCCTAAGAGGTATCGCATTCTGCTTTAACACGCCAGCGCGGGCGTCCGGCTGGTTCTTTCCTCCCAGGTGACAACCCGCTCCAATGGCGACCTGAC
>Ga0335078_10018354_pt1 | contig 10402 bp, 12 predicted proteins | sample Lox_Sample_32_FD_206711 | JGI IMG/M metagenome (GOLD analysis project Ga0335078, IMG submission 206711) | Soil microbial communities from Loxahatchee National Wildlife Refuge, Florida, United States - Lox_Sample_3.2 | ecosystem: Environmental > Terrestrial > Soil > Wetlands | place: USA...
GCCGCGCAGCACGAGTTCGTGGTCGACCTCGCCCGTCGGGCGATCCGCCCGACCCTCGCGGCGCTCATCGACGCGGGTTGCCGCGTGATCCAGATCGACGAGCCGGCGGCCGGCACGCACCCGGACGAGGCGGCGATCGTCGTCGACGGCTTTAACGCGGCGACCGAGGGGCTCGACGCGGAGTTCACGATGCACATCTGCTACTCCAACTACGCCGACCTTCTGCCGGCGCTCCTCGACGCGAAGCGCTGCCGGCAGTGGGCCTGGGAGTTCGCGAACCGCGACACGGCCGGCCACGACGGCTACGCGGTCCTCAAGGTGCTCGCCGAGTACGGCGACACGCGGGAGGTGGGGCTCGGGGTCGCCGACGTCCACCGGGATGCGGTCGAGACCCCGGCGGTCGTCGCGGACCGAATCCGCCGGGCCGCGAAGTACCTTGGGGACCCGGCGCGGATCTGGGTGAACCCCGATTGCGGCCTTCGGACGCGCAGCCTCACGGTCGCCCGCGCGAAGCTCGAGTCGGTCGTGAAGGGCGCCGCGCTCGCGCGCTCCGAGTTCGAGAGTCCGCGACGTTAGCGGGCTCGTTCTAGGGCCCGGAGAGGACCTCGGGACCGGTCGGTCCGACGAGGACCGTGTGCTCTGCCTGGGCGACGATGCCCCGCGCGCTCTCGACGAACACCGGGTACGACTGGAGACGGCGTCGGTAGCGTTGCAGCGCGCTCGCTTCGTCGGGCGAGGCGACCCATCGCGCGGTGAACGGGAGCGTGCGGAACCGGGAGAACATGGCCGCGAGCGCGGGGTCGGCGCGCCCCGGGTCCGCGCGGAAGCGGACGATGTTGCCGAACGGACCGTTCCCGATCTCCCCGGCCCCGTGGGTAACGAACGGCTCGATCGCGATGACCTCGCCCTCCTCGAGCACGGCGTCGCTCGCGCCCGGGACGTTCGGGATCGATTTGCCGGCGTGCAATAGGTAGCGCTCGATCGAGTGGCCCGTGAGGTTCGCGACCGGTTTCAGTCCCCGGGCGCGGATCGCCTGCGCGATCGCGCGGGAGATATCGTCGACGTGGGCTCCCGAGCGGACCCGCGCGATGCCGGCCGCCCGACCCTCCCGCGCGGCCCGGACGAGGTGGTCGTATTGGTGCGTCCCCCCGACCTCGACGGTGTCGGCGGTGTCCGCGATCGCCCCGTCGAGATGCGCCCCGACGTCCACCTTGAGGAGGTCCCCGGCGGCGAGCGTGGTCGGGTCGTCCGGCGCGGGCGTGAAGTGGGCCGCTTCGTCGTTGCGCGAAAGGTTCGCGGGGAAGGCGGGCTCGGCTCCTTGCGCGCGGATGTACGACTCGATCTCGACCGCGACGTCCGAAAGACGGGCCCCGGGAACGGCGATCCGGAGCCCCAGCTCCCGGGCCCGGGCCGCGATCCGGGCGGCTTCGCGCCAGCGCTCGAGGTCCGGAGGATAGCGCGCCAGGGACGCTCAGCTCCTCACGATCTCGCGCGGCTCGGGACCGATGAGGTCGACGAGGGTCGACGCATGTCCCGAACCCCGCGGGACCGACGGCAGATAGCACCGCACAACGCGGCCGAGCGACCGTCGGGCGGCGGCGATGGTGCGGCTGCTCGGCTCGCCGTGCCGGTTGGCCGAGGTGGCCGTGATCGGTCCCGACCTGCGGGCGAGCTCGCGGGCGACCGGGTGGTCGGGCACCCGGAACCCGATCGTGGCGAGGCCGCCCACGCTCGGCGCGAACGCGCGGCGGGCTTCGGCGGACGGGGTCAGCAGCACGGTGAACGGCCCCGGAAGATGCCGGCGCACGAACCGTCGGGCGGCCGGCGAGAGGAGGGCGTACCGCTCGATCTCCTCGGTCGAGCTCACGCAGACCGAGATCGGCTGCGAGGGCGATCGGCCCTTCGCCGCGAGGAGCTTACGGACCGCTCCCCGATGGTGCGCGAGCGCGCCCAGGCCGAGCAGGGTGTCGGTCGGGTAGACGACGAGCTCGCCCTGACGGAGCGCCTTCGCCGCGTCCGCGAGGGCGGTCCCCATCGGCCTACGAATATTCCTCGCCGACGCGCGAATAGGCCGCGTACTCTTCCGGCGTGAAGTAGAGCGCGAGCTCGCGCGCGGCGGACTCCGGCGAATCCGAGGCGTGGACGAGGTTCGTGGTCATCCCGAGCGCCAGGTCGCCGCGGATCGTTCCGGGGGCGGCGGTCTGGGGATTGGTCGCTCCGGTCAGCAGGCGAACGACCGCGATCGCCGAGCGGCCCTCGAGCGCGAGCACGAGGACCGGCCCCGACGTGATGTGCTGGATGAGCGCGGGGTAGAACGGCTTTCCCTGGTGCTCGGCGTAGTGGCGCTGGGCGAGCTCCGGCGCGACGCGGACCATCTTCGCGGCCACGACCTTGAGACCCTTGCGCTCGAAGCGGGTCACGATCTCCCCGACGAGGCCCCGGCGCACGCCGTCCGGCTTTACGAGCGCCAAGGTCCGCTCGACGTTCCCTTCCGCCATCGCGGCCGCCGAGCCCGACCGGAGGGTAAAGGTTTCGCGCCGCGTCACGGCGACCCGGACTCAGCGTTTTGTAGAGCGCGCCGTCTGCGGGGGCCGTGGCGAGCGCCTCGCCCCCGGACATCAGCACGGCCCTCATCGTGCTGCTGGTCATCGTGTTCATCCTGGCCCGCCGGACCTACCTCATGCTGCACGGGACGCGCTACTCCGCGGCTCGGCTGTTCGGCTTCGCGGGATTCTACGTCCTCCTTTTCGTCGCCCTCGCCTTCACGACCCTCTACGCGGCCGTTGCCGCGTGGGGCTCGGACGCCGACCTCTTGCTCGTGCCGTACGTAGCGGTCCCGGTCGTGGCCGCGGCGCTCGTCGTTCCGTACGTTCGGCGGATCGTGCAGTTCGAGCAACGGGAGGGTGGGGAATGGTACTACCGGCTGCCCTGGCACATCCCGCTGCTCTACCTCACCCTGTTCGTGGTCCGCATCGTGGCCGAGTTCGCCGTCTTCGGCGTCGCCGGACTGGTGTTCACCTTCCCCCTGCCGGCGCCCCCCTCGGCGGGCGCGCTCGTGATCCTCGTGGTCGTCGACCTGCTCTTCGGGCTCAGCCTGGGCCTCCTCGTCGGCCGCGGCATCGCGGTCTATCGGGCGCACCGCGACCTACCGCCCGCGTCGGGGTCGCCGCCGGCCTCGCCGCTGCCGAGCGGGTAGACGACCCCACCGAGGTTCCGTGACGCGCCTTCCTCCCCGCACGCATCCTGCGGTGCGGGGGTTCGACCGCGCGGCGGACGCCTACGAGCGAGGGCGGCCCGATTATCCGGCCACCGCCGTCCGCCACCTCGGCCGCGTCCTCCACCTCGGTCCCTCGCGAACGGTCGTCGACCTCGGGAGCGGCACCGGAAAGTTCACGCGCGCCCTCGCCCCACTCGGCGCGGCGCGCGTCGCGGTCGAGCCGACCGCGGGCATGCGGACGGTCTTCGAGCGGGTCGTCCCCGAGGTGCCCGTTCTCGATGGCACGGCCGAAGCGATCCCGCTACCGGACGGCTTCGCGGACGCGGTGGTCAGCGCGCAGGCATTCCACTGGTTCCGCCCCCGGCCCGCATTGCGCGAGATCCGCCGGGTGCTGCGTCCGGGCGGAGGGGTCGCGCTCGTCTGGAACACCCGGGACGATTCCGTACGATGGTCGCGTCGCCTCACCGAGATCGTCGAATCGCACGGCCACGGCGCCTTTCCCTGGAGGAAGCGGACGTCGGGGACGTACTGGGCCGCGGTCCTTCGACCGTCGTTCACCGGTCCGCGCACCGGCTTTTCTCGACTTCACGTCCGCACGTTCCGTCACTTCCAGGACGGTACGCCGGCGATGTTCGTCGACCGTGCGATGTCGGTGAGCAAAGTAGCGATCCTGCCCCCGGCCGAACGGCGCGAGGTCGCCCGGGAGGTCCGGGAGATGCTTTCCACCGAGCCCGAGACCCGGGGTCGAACGCGGATCCGTTTGCCGTACCGTACGGATGTGTACTGGGCCCACGCTACGTGACCCGGGCGTCGCACGCTCCGAACCAGGGACAGCGCGCGCATCGGGCGCGCGACGGGGTCGCTCGTCCGTCGTACGGGCGCCGGAGCTCCGCGCGCAGGCGGAGGAGCTCGTCGCGGGCCCGGTCGTCCCATCGTACCCGGAACTCTCCGTCCGAGTAGCGCAGGAGACCGTACGGGGGGGGCGCTCCCGTCGACTCCTCGACGAGCAGACAGTACGCCCGTACCTGGACCACGTGCGATGGGCTCGGGCCGCGGGGCGGGGTCGAACGGCTCTTGAACTCCACGGGAACGACGCGTCCGTCCCGGAGTCGTCGCAGCTCGTCCGGTCGTCCTACGAGGCGATAGCGCTCCGAGCGAAGGGTTGCGGGACGGCCGGCGTCCACGGCGATCAGCTCCCCGCGCGCGAGGTCGTCGCGGCGTTGCGAGAGAGCTCGGAGAGCCCAGACGGCGAGCCCCAATCCGAGGAGCAGCACCACTCCCGCGACGAGGAGCGGGTTCACGGTCGGAAGATCCACCATACCCCCAGCGCGGCCAGAGCCAGCCCGGTCAGCAGGACTCCCCTGTACGCTCCTCCGCGCTCCGAGCGGTGCCGCTCGGCGGTCAGAACCTGCGCATGATATCGCACGCCGCCGCGCGCGCTCGCCTGGGACGCCGCGTTCGGGCCGCCGCGGGGCGGGTGGTGGCGATACCAGTGGGATCGGGGGCAGTACGCGTAATCCGCGAGGTCGGACGGGGAGCTCCAGCCATCATCACGGTCCATGCGGCGCAACGCGCGCCGCGCGAGGGCTTACGGATTCCGTTCCACGCGCTACGCGGAGGGGGCGGGTCTTACTCGCTCTTCGGGGCGTCGACCTTCTTGCGAGGCGCGCGGCGCGGCTTCGCGGCCGGGGCGGGCGCGGCGGGCTCGGAGCTCGCGGCCACCGGCGCGGCGGGGGCTGGAGCGGGCTCGGTCACGGTTGGCGCGACGGGGGTCGCGGCGGGCGGTGCGGGTGCGTTGCGGCGTCCGGGGCGGGTCCGGCCCGCCTTCGTGCCCGGCACCGCCGACGAACCGCGCTGGGCCGAGGAGCGGTCCGCGGTGCGCTTCAACTCGTGCGCGCGGGTCCACTTGAAGCGGTGGCCGACGCGGCCGAGGTTGAGCTGCTGCTTGCGGCAGGAGGAAGTGCAGAAATTGAACACCGTCCCGTCGCGCTTGATGAACATCATGCCGGTGCCGGGTTCGATCTCCCGGGCGCAGAACGAGCACGACCGCTTGACCACCATCGACGTTCTCCGTTCTCCCGCGGCCTAACGGACCGAGAGCTTGCGCGCCTCGCGGGCGGTCTCACGGAGGATGAGGACGTCCCCGAGCCGGATCGGGCCCGCGACGTTCCGGGTGATGATCTTGCCGCGGTCGCGGCCGGCGAGCACGCGCACCTTGACCTGCGTCGCTTCGCCCGCCATGCCGGTGCGGCCGACCAGCTCGACGACCTCGGCCGGCGAGCCTTTCTCTTCCGCCATCGGTTCCCTCGTGTCCGCCGTTCGCGCGTTACTTCTTCAGGTTCGGGAACGCGGCGGAAAGCTCCTCGAGGAGGGTCCGGGCCTCCCCGGCCTCGACGACCGCGACGCTCGCCGCGGACTTCGAGAGTCCGGCGGATTGACCGAGACGCTGCTTCTTCGGGACGTAGAGGTACGGGATCCGCTTTTCTTCGCAGAGCATCGGGATGTGGACGAGGATCTCGACCGGGTCGACGTCCTCGGCCATGATGACGAGCTTCGCTTCCGAGCGCTCGCTCGATTTCGTCACTTCGTTCGTGCCGACACGGATCTTGCCGGTCTCGCTCGCCACTTGCACGAGCTGAAGGGCCTTGTCGGCGAGGTCGCTCGGGGTCTCGAATCGCACGTAGATCGGTCGCGCCATCGTTCGTTCCTCGCGTCAGCGGAACCCCCGTAACGGGGGGTCCTCGGCTCACGGGTGTGGGGCCTGCTACGGGCTGCGCTATTTAACGGTGCGCCGGACGAGGCGACCCGGCCCCCCGTACATCGGAGAGGAAGTCGAGCGTCCGCCGCCACGCCTCGGCGGCGGCGCTCGCGTCGTACCCCTCCCAGCCAGGTCGGTGGAACGCGTGGCGGACCCCGGGGAAGAGCTCGAGCGAGACCCGCTTCTTCGCACGGTTCGCCGCGGGCAGAAGCTCCGCGAGCGCCCACGGGGTGATCCGTTCGTCCTCGGAACCCAGGAGAACGAGGACCGGGCCCCGGAGCCCCGCGACGTCCTCGACGTGCGCGATCTTCCCGTAGAAGTCGACCGCGAAGTCGAACGGTCGGTGGCAGGCGCCGAGGAGCGCGTACCCTCCCCCCATGCAGAATCCGAGCGTGCCCACGCGCGCGGGGCCCTCGAGGCGCGCGGCGAGCGCGACCCGGGCCTCCTCGAGGGCGGTGACGACCCCGTCGTCGGTGAGCGTCTCCCGGATCGCCATTCCTTCCTCCACGGTCGAGGGGACCCTCCCTCCGAAAAGGTCGACCGATGCGCTCGGGACCCCGGCCGCTTCCAGCGATTCGGCGACCGAGCGCGGGTAGGCGCCCCGCCCGTAGATGTCGTGGATCAGCACGACACCGAGCGTTCCGCCCCGTCCGAGCATCTCCGCCGCGGTCATCGTCCTCTCAGGGGATCCTCGTCCGAACGCACTAGGGTGGGGCGGTCGAAGAACTCATGGTGGGGGCGCTGTCCGCGAACGCGGCCGGAGAGAGCTCGGGGTGGTCGGTGAAGTATCGGCGGGCCGGCTCGATGAGCCGGTCAAGCGACGCGGCGACGGCGCCCTTCAGGTCCTGCGGGTGGAGACGGCCCGCCGTCCACTCGGCGAGGAACTCCGATTCCTGCACGAACTCGAGCGGGCCGCCGTACTTGGCGGCACGTTCGACCCGCAGGCGACCCTCCCACGGGAGGACGATGAACCGGACCGCTTCGACGACCGGGTTGCCCTCGACCTCCTTCGCCGGGCAGAACGCGCTCTGGAGGCGCTCGGCGATCGTCGCCGTGCTCGCCGGGATCGGGATCCCGGACGTCGGGTCGGATTTCGACATCTTCCGCTCGAGCGCGCCGTCGGTCGGGTTCATCCGGCCCCCGCCCTTCAGCGACGAGAGCAGCGGGGTGTGGACCGCCGCCGGCACGGGCCAGTGGTAGTGGTGCGCGACCTCCCGGGCGAGCACGTGCGCCCGTCGCTGGTCCATCCCTCCGTAGGCGATGTCGACCGGAAGCTCGAAGATATCCGCCGCCTGCATCGCGGGGTAGAAGAGCCGGGAGGTGTCGAGTTCCGACTCCTCCTCGCCGCGACCCATGATCGACATCGCGCGCTTCGTGCGCGCGAGGCTGGTCGCCTTCGCGACCCGCACCACTCTCGCCCAGTAGTCCGAGGAGCCCGTGAGCTCGTGCGACCACCGGAACGTGACGCGCTCGGGGTCGGCGCCGAGCGCGGCGAACGAGGCCTGCACGTAGCGGCCGGCCGCGGCGATGCGGCCGAGGTCGCCGGCGAGCTTGTCGTTGATCCAGGCGTGCCAGTCGGCCAGGAAGACGGTGACGTCGCACCCCGCCTCGGCGAGGTCGAGGATCTTGCGGGTCGTGATGAGGTGGGCGATCGTGAGCGAGCCGGACGGCTCGAACCCGATGTAGGCGCGCGGGCGCGCGTTCGCGCCGAAGAGCGCGCGCACCTCCTCGGGGGTGACGACCTCCTGCGTGTGGCGGACGACCCGGGCAACGCGCTCGTCGAGGTCCATCGGCAAGGAGCGAGGGCCGGCCGTATTTATGGGTGAGAGGTCGGCCGTTCGCCGGCGGGCGAAGGCGCTCCCTGCGCGCACGGGGTTATTAAGAGCCCCCGAGCTGCTAGTATCTACCCCCTCCTATGGATGGTTCGTCCGAGACCGAGGCCACGATCGCGTCGTCGGCCGGCGCTCCGGCCGAGGAGCTGGCCCGCGCTCTGGGAGTGCGCCTCGACACGGCCGAACGGCTGGTGAAGGCCGGTCGGACGAGCGCCGCGTCGGCCCGGGAGCTCTCGAGCGAGGAGCTGGTCGAGCTCGGAATCTCCGACGAGGAGGCGGCCCGCGTCCGCACCGTTCCCTCGGGGGCCCCGGCGGCGAGCGCGGCGATCGACTCCGACCGCATCGTCGAGCGGTGGGCCGGAACGGTCCGTCGCTCCGACCGGGGCCACCGCCGGCGGCCCCAGGTCGCGCAGAAGGAGTCGGCGGACGTCCTCCGAAAGTGGGTCGACGGCGACGACCGCGCCATGGAGGACTGGATCCGTTCCTCCGAGGCCGACCGCCCGATCCCCGAAGCCACGATCGTCCCGACCCCATCGCCCCGTCCCAAGGAAGGGCCGGCCGCGCCCTCGGCGGCCGAGCTCTCCGCGACCGCGCCGGTCCTCGAGCGGGAAGAGACGGTCGTTCGGTGGCTCACCGGTCTGCTCGACCGGGTGAAGTCCGACCAGTTCGACCCCTCCACGATGATCCAGGAGGTCCAGGACCTCCAGCGCCAGCTGTTCGACGAGCGCACGAAGCGAAAGCAGCTCGAGGACGAGGTCGAGCACGTGAAGCGCGGCTCGATCGCCGTCATCAAGTACGTCCGCGGGCGCGAAGCGAAGGAGCGCGAGCTCGCGCTCCGCTCGAAGGACGACGAGATCGCCGAGATGAAGCTCCGCCTCCTCGCCCTCGAGGGGGTCGACGGGCAACGCGCTCCCTCCGCCGCGCTCCCCACCGCGTCCTCGCCCGACGGCGCGGTTCCCATGGTCAACACCGCCGACGCGGTCGAGAAAGCGACCGCCGAGGTCGACCGGCGCCTCCGCGAGGAGTTCGGGGAGCGCGAGCACGAGTACATCGAGCGCGAGACCGAGCTGCGCCGTCGCATCGTCCAGCTCGAGGGGGACGTGCGCAGCCTCTCCAGCCAGACCGAGGCCGCCCGCGACCGGGAATCGATCCTGACGAAGGAGCGCGGCCCGGTCGCGGAGGAGCTGTCGCGCCGTCTCGAGCAGGTCGAGCAGCGCGAGCGCGACCTCGTCGGGCGCGAGAACGAGCTGCGGACGCGGTTCGAGGAGATCCGGATCAACGCCGAGGAGAACGAACGCCGCCGCGGCCTCCTCGAGTTCAAGGAAGGCGAGCTCGCCGCCTACGACCAGCAACTGCAGACGCGCCGTCAGGCGCTCGACATCGAGGCCCGACGTCTCGAGGAGCTGCGCCGCGAGGTCGGTCCGGGCGCGACCACGGCGAGCGACGAGGCGCGTCGTGTCGAGGACCTCCGCCACCAGCTCTCCCAGAAGGAGGCCGACCTGCGCGCCCGCGAAGGACAGCTGCGCGAACGCCTCCAGGAGCTCGAGCGGATGAGCGGCCGCACCGCGGAAGCCGAGGCGGAGAAGATGCACGCGGAGGCGGTGGCGACGGTGAGCGAGACCAAGGTGAAGAGCGGGGTCCGCCGCTTGGACGACCTGCTCTACGGAGGCTTTCCCATCGGCTCGCAGATCCTCATCAACGGCCCGGCGCACACGGGAAAGGACGTCCTCGCGCGCCTCTTCTCCGCGGAGGGGCTCCGCCTGGGGATCCCGTCCATCTGGGTCGTGACCGACAAGACGTACCAGCAGGTCCGGGAGGACCTCGCGGGCCTCTATCCGGGGTTCGCGGACGCCGAGAAGAAGGGGATGGTCCGCTACGCCGACCTCTATTCCCGCTCGGTCGGCGCGGCGCCGACCGGCAACGGCGTCCGGTTCCTCTCCTCGACCGACAAGAACATGCTCGACCAGCTCTCCCAGACGGTCAACTCCTTCGCGGAGGAGCTCAAAGAGAAGTTCCCGACCTACCGGCTCATCTTCGAGTCGGTCTCCACCGTCACGGCCTACCTCGACACCTCGGCGACGTTCCGCTTCCTGCAGCCGTTCGTCGGGCGGCGGAAGATCGACGGGGCGGTCGGCTACTACGAGCTCGACAGCGGCATGCACTCCGAGAGCGACCTCGAGACCCTCGAGCACATGGTCGACGGCTCGATCAACCTCAAGATCGAGCAGATGAAGACCCTGCTCGCGATCCGCGGGATCGGCGAGGCGCAGGCGCGCTCGTGGGTCGGCTACGGGTTCACGAAGCGCTCGTTCAACCTGGGCTCGTTCTCCCTCGAGCACATCCGGTAGGCGATCGCCCGTCGGGGGCGCGGTACCAAGCGCTAAGTAGCAGCCCCGGCGTCGACACGCCGCTAGGCTCGACCGGGGGGGTGGGCGTCCCCTTACACACCGAAACCGTCCTTAGCGGGGGTGACAGGCAGGAGCGACATTCGGACGAACTGTGCGTCTCGTGGCGCCTCGTAGACGCTCTGTTCCGCCGGGCCGCGGGTGTTGCGACGGGCGCTCGGAGGAGCGCCCTAGCGGCTATCCATCACGG
>Ga0335078_10018355_pt1 | contig 10401 bp, 7 predicted proteins | sample Lox_Sample_32_FD_206711 | JGI IMG/M metagenome (GOLD analysis project Ga0335078, IMG submission 206711) | Soil microbial communities from Loxahatchee National Wildlife Refuge, Florida, United States - Lox_Sample_3.2 | ecosystem: Environmental > Terrestrial > Soil > Wetlands | place: USA: Florida...
TCGGCGGAACGCCCGTTGGACCTTGCGGACGCGGCATCTCGGCCTGCACTTGAGGCTCGAAGTTCTGCGGCGGGGCCGTCCACCCGCCTTCGCCGCGATTGGTCAAAATGATCTTGGCGAGCTGTCCAGGATCATTCGGAGCACTCAAAATCAGAAAATTAAATCGCGAGCCCGTCAGGAGCCTCGAAAGAACTTCCGGTGCCGGAGCCGGAGCGAACTCCGCCACGACCTGTTCCTGATCCGCGCCCGGCGCCAGCGAGACTTCCGCGCCCGTTTTTTGTTGCACGGCAGACAAGACGGCACCTAGCGTCACGCGATTCGCGTGAATACCAAGCAATCCATCAGTGTAAGAAACCTGCAGAGGCGGCAATGAGGATTCGATTTGAATGGGGGCTGCGCCCGCGTTGTAATTTGCGCGAACCAGGGTCGCGCCCTGTGACGGAGATGAATCCTCGAATTGCAAAGTGCCCGCGGCCTCGTCCATCACCTTGATGATCACGCCATTGGTGGAAGGAAATACCTGGTACGAGCGAGGCGACTTCAGGTCGAGCACCACTCTGGCGATCGGAGGTTTCGCCTGGAACAATCCCACGCGGACATCCTTCACTTCTCCGCGATCGACTGACTGATTTCTGACGTGCGCACTGGGGAGAACATTGGGAAAGTCGATTACCAATCGATCAGGGCCAGTCAGAACCTGCGTCTGCGGCACCATGCGGCCAGTGCCCTGCACCTCAATCTCAACATTATTTCTCGTGCCAAGAACGTTGACAGAACGAAGCGAAACCTGTGCGGCGGAGGAAAGTCCGAGGCTGGCGCACACGAGCGCAGCGAAAAGCGGACTCGCGCTCACTCGCGAAACTCTGTACATATGCAACCTGTGCCCGGATGTGTGTGGTTCTTCCATCATTCTAATCAATGATTCTGGGACCCAAGACTTACGTAGGGATTAGAACCTATGTTGGCCATTATCGCAGGTGGTAGCGATCGTAGGACAGTGCGGAAACAGGTCTGCATCGACATGTTTGCACGTATCCCGCGAATTAGGCATTTGCCATTCGGCGACGAGCTATCAACAACATCAACCCACAGCCCGATAAGAGAAGTACCCATGTGGCCGGTTCGGGAGTTGCAACCACGCCAGTCTTCCCGCAGGGGTTAGCCTTTTTCTTGTTCTTATCTTTCGCGGTTTCAATCGCTCCCGCAGCCCCGGCGCCAGGCGTTGGCTTTTTCACCGGAGGCGGACAAACACCGGGCAGCGCGGGCATAGCAATTGGCACAAACGGTCCTTGGCCTGAGATCGGGTAAAAAACGCCTAGCGGCGGAATACTCGGCTCTGCTGGTGGCGGTGGCGTCAGCAAGCTCGACTCAAAAGGCACAGGCGGCATCGCAATGGCCGTACCTGCCAGCGGATTGATCGGCTCATCAAACTGCGTCGCCGACGGTTCAGCCCGAGAGTTCAGTTGTTGCGGGACTTGTATAACCTGGTTCGCGCACCGGGTTCGAGCCGTGATCTTGCCGTCGGTGATGATGGTCTCGCCTTTCTTCAGCTTGATGCGCTTTCTCGTCCAATAAACTTTATTCCCGATGCGGTACGAGATGTAGGCAGTTTGGGCGAGTACGAGCCGGACCACCCTTGCATGGTCATAGTCAAAGCCCGCGTAGTGCGCGGCGACGACTGGATCGTGCTCTGCCGCCCACTTTAGTTCGGCAGCATTACGCACTCCCCCGGGCACAATGGAGTACGGATATATGGGGCGATTCTCAAGATTGTGCTGCGCGGCCTGTTGTGCGGCGGCGAATGCCTGGCGGCTCGCCTCCTGAGACTGTCTCGAAGGCCCGGGGTCGCGCGAACTGCGGAACAAAGAGGGACTGAGGGTTCGCAACGCCACTAACGCGAAGCAAACCACAGAAATGGAGCACGCGATTACAAGCAACGCTCGCCGAAAGAAGCGATTTCTGCGATGTCGCTGCGTCGGGCGTCGGCGCACACGTGTGCGGGTATGAGACTCTGATTCCCTCAACGAATATTGCCCTACCTTCTAGGCCAGATGCTGGGAGCTATGCCGAGCAATGCCCCTCGTATGAACGCACTTGCACTGCCAGTGTGGGGAGAAAAGGCGTCAGAGAAAGCCGACCTCGACCTCTGATCGCCGACCGAATGCTACCAAAGAGTGCGGGTGTTTGCACAATAAATGCTCCACGATTCTGTGGATAAAAAGTCATCGCTTTTGATTTGTTTCCGTGTATTATCTCGGTGCGCGGTGACCAGAGGAACTCCACCGATGTGCTATTTCGATGGGGCGTTCCCTGCTGGTAACCTCTTCCGTTGTTTCGGTGAACTGCTCGATCGCTCGTTCTAAAGGGGCAGTTGTTATCAAGCGCGCTCAGCTTTCTCGTAAGAAATTGCTTCTTCAGTTGAGTTGGATTCTTTTAAGCCGTAAGACTTTGGAGTCAGCATTTATGAGTCTTCGCAGTCTTGTTCCCGCCGTTCTTCTCGCAATCCTCTCTGGTGTTCTCGTCAATGTTGCCGCTGCAGATACCGTTAACTTGAAGTACATGGGAATGAGCAAGTCGAGAACATACTTTTCAGTCAACGGCCGCAAGGATTACACGGGCTTGATGTCCGACAGCTACGATAATCAGCTGTCTCCGAGGGAATCCTGGTCGGCGACGATGACGCCCTTCCTGGCCGGCATTGCCAAGAGCATGTTCGGTTCGTCGATGACACTGGACTACAAAGCGGCCGGCTTGATCTTTAAGAGCATGATGAAGGACAACCTCACGGTCTCGCAGGCGCAATGGGCCATTTGGGGCCTGTTCTCGACCAATGCGCAGAACACGCGGCAATTCGCCGCGGTTGGTGGCGCGACCATCGATGCCACCTATCTGGCTCTGGCTCAGACCGCACCGAAAAACTACTACAACGGCTTGTATCTATTCACACCTCTCGGCGCAAAAGTCGGATCAGGGCCTATGGAGTTTCTGGGTTATAGCTGTTCCACCGTTCCAGAACCCGGCAGCTTGACCTTGCTCGGCACGGGCTTGCTGGGTTTGGCGCTGGCGATTCGCTTCAAAGTCGCAAAATCATAACCGGCACTTTTACTGATATTTGAAGAAGCCGCACAGTTCAATGCTGTGCGGCTATTCGTTATTCGATCGCGTACTCGATCCTGATTCCCCGCTTCCCCACTTCATCGAGGAAGAGATCCGCCGGCACATCAAGTTCCTGCAAAACACCACCGCGTTTGCTGATTGCTCCCGAAGCGAGCATCTGTACGACGATCGACGCCGGAAATGCCGTTGTCCGCATCATCGCGCTCATATCGGTCTTCGGATCGTAGTGGTCAACCATAGTGAACGAAGCGACACGGCCCTTCAAACGTCCGCCTAGCAATCCGCGCACTCCGGCCCGATTCACCGATTCGTGAGCCTCCAGACGCATGATGCAAACGTCAGGACCCTTCGAGGCAAACTTTCCCTCGAAAATCTTCGACATCATCGCGCGCGGGGAAACCTGCGCGTTCCCAAACTTCATCTTCTCGCTGGAAAACAAGCCAAGTTCCTTCAGCTCGCATAGCAAGTCGAAGTGTCCCGGATATCGCAGCGTCTTCTCGAAGCATTCGCCGACTTTGCCTTCAAATGTTTCGGGCAATGTCGACGTGCCCCCCGACGTATGGAACGCAACCAGAGGCGGGAATCCGGCAGTCTGGAAATCTTCAGGCTCAGTTAGGGGCTCGATTGTTGTCAGCTTCCCCTTTCGCAGAATGCGTGCCGGTTCTACGTACTCATTGATGAGCCCCTCGACGGAGAACACCAACTGATAATGAAACGGCGGAGTCGGCTGCTCCGGCAGGCCGCCAACATAAAGGCGCAGTGCATCGGCGCGGCCTCCAAGCCGTCTCACTAGTTCTCCACCAAGGATTGATGCCATTCCCGGAGACAGTCCGCAATCCGGCGCGAGCGCCACGCCTCGTGCCGCAGCCTTCCTGGAAAGTGCAAGCTCCTGACGTACCACCGTATTATTTCCGCCGAGGTCCGCGAAGTGACAACGCGCTTCGACCGCTGCCCGCGCCAATCCCAGATTTAAAAAATAAGGAACGCACGACAAGGCAGCATCATGTCCACGCATAGCCTTGCTCGCCGCTTTTTCATCGCTGGCCTCAAGCCCGACCGCGCGGACTTTCTTGTCTCGTGTGATTTTATTCACCCGCGCTGCCACCTCTCGCGCGCGTTTCAAATCGCTATCGGCTAGTGTTACTGAATCGACTTGTGGCGTGCGCGCCATATCGAATGCCGCAGCCGAACCCATCATGCCGGAACCAATCACTAGAAGTTTCATAAGGTCTCCTCTAACACCGTCGGCGCACACCGACGCATTCAGATTTGCAGGAACAGTCCGCAGCAAGCGGGAGCGTGCAAGAGTTTATGCAAACAGCGGACCAGGAATCAGAATGGGCAGAGTATTAGAGACCTGCGGGAGAGATGCGCTCACAGATATAGCGCCGAAGATCAAGACGAAGGAGATTCACTCGCGATCATATCATTCCGTGAGCCGGGACGACCATCCAAAGCCGCCTGATGTGCATCCGGTGGTCCCGAAATCGATTCAGCAGCCCCATTCGGCTTCGCCGGGCTTTGCGTAGTAGCGCTGGTTTTCCTCTTGCTCTCTCGCGATCGTGGAGAGTTCGAGTAAAGCGAGCCGTGCGGCGGATACAAATCTGGATCGCTCCTGCATCGGCACGTCCTGCCAGGCAGGTTGATCAGAATGACTTGAGCATTCCGGCGCCAGGCTCTGATGGTAGTGGTGGAATAACCTCGCTAATTGCTCCGGCGATACTTCGTGAATCGACATGTAACGATCCTTTCCCGGGATCCCGACTGACTCGTCTTGCACACCCGGCGCTCACAGGATCATTAGACGAAACGGCGCATAGCCTTCGGATAAAAGATCCATAAAATCTTCATAAGATTTGGCACTACGTCGGCGTAAAAGAAGAAGCCGCCCTAAGAATTGGGCGGCCCGTTGAGCACAGTTACGGCGCTCATGGAAGAACTGTAAATACTGTCGCACTGGCAGCACTTCCGCCAGGAGTCTTCACGCCTATCTTTCCGGTAACCGCACCGTTGGGTGCGGTCGCGGTGATCTGCGTTCCCGAATTCACCGTGAAGCTGGTGGCCTTCACGCCGCCAAACGTGACGACGGTTGCTCCGTTAAATCCTGATCCCGTGATGGTCACGACCGTGCCGGCAGGCCCGCTGGTAGGCGTGAAGCTGTTGATGACGGGAATGATATTGAAGGGGCGGTTGCTGGTCAGCGTCCCCGACGGAGTGGTCACGTTGATGAATCCCGTAACTCCGTTGGCCGGAATCGTGGCCGTCATGAAGGTGTCGGCGTAAGTCTTGAACGCGGCCGATACCGTTCCGAATTTCACGCTCGTGGTACCGGTCAGTCCCTGCCCGAGGATTTGTACGACTTGTCCGGAGGTGCCCCAGCGGTTCACCAGGGCAACGAACTTCGGCAGCCCGTTGTCGAGACTATAGACAACCCCGCTGTTGAGATTGCCATTCGGCCCACCGCCCCGTTCCGTGACGCCATAGATTTTTCCGTTGGTGTGCTGCATGGGCGTCGCCTGAGCCAGTGAACCATGAGTATTGTCGAAGGCATAGAGCGACGAATAATTGCCTGTTCGGGTAACCTCGAACAAATTGCCGAAGGGCACGGACCCCGTATTTGCCCCACCACTGGTTGCCCCATACAGTTTGTTGTCGGAGGCGGCGACGAGTCCCGCAAACGGCGTGTTCCCATCGGTCGAGCTACTCGGGTCGAACTGATGCAGAAGCGTAATCTGTCCGGCGGAGTTCAACTTGAACACAACTCCTCCCTGTCCTGAACCCCCACCACTGGTGGTCCCATAAAGAGCATTGTCGTTCCCGAACACCACTGGTGAATAGAGATACGCGCCGTGCGTGTAATCAAAGTTGTACAGCACCGTCATCACCCCGGCCGGCGTCAAGCGGAACACGGTTCCCCGACCCGTCAACCCTCCAGATTGCGATGTGCCGTAAAGATTACCGTCGTTGCCGACAGAAAATGGGGCGAAGCTACACGGAGTCGCCGAATTCAGGGTTTTGTAAACCCCGCTGGCGGTAATCAAGTACGCGCTCCAAGGGGGATTGAATCCGCAGGTGGTGCCGTAAAAGCTTCCATTCTTGCCGAGGACTGGTGCTCCAATCGGTCCTGATCCGTCTGATCCGACGAACGCGTGCAATGTAATCAGAACGCCAGCCGGAGTGACTTTGAAAATCGTCCCCAGGTTATTTGCGCCGCCCATATTTGTGGTGCCGTAAAAGTTCCCGTCAAGCCCCAGGCTCAGTCCGCCAGTTGGGTAGGAGCCGTCGGTTCCGGAGAAGTTGTAGAGCGTGGTCACTGTTCCTGATGGTGTGACCTTGAAAACTGTGCCCATCCCCGAAGTGCCCCCATTCCTCGCCGTACCATAAAGATTTCCGTCGCGTCCTTGGGCAAGAACCTCCGGATATGTGGGCGAGCATCCTTCCACGGAACAGTCAAAGTCGTGAAGGTCGGTGTAGATTTGGGCATGAACCGGCGTTGGGGCGCCACTGAAAGCAAAGATGCATGCTGTCACAAAAAACAGCCAATGATTCGAGCAAGATTTGAACAGCGCAGAGCCTGGCATAGCTCCTCCTTGAAAGGCATGGGGGTGGCGTGACGGATTCCGACAGGACCTGGGAGAGCCCCCTATTCCTTAAGGCGAAAAGAACCTGCAGATCGGCTCAGATCCGCTCACCAAATTGGCCTTAAACTGTCCAAACTCAAGACGGAGGGATGAATGCTCTCGGATTTTCGTGACGCGGTGCGGCAACTGCGCAAGGCGCCCGGATTCACAACAACTGCCTTGATCACGCTGGCACTCGGGATCGGAGCCACAACGGCGATCTTTACCCTGGTACACCAGGTGATGTTGAAGTCACTTCCCGTCACCAAACCGGAAGAGCTCTGGCGGATCGGTGATAAAGATCGCTGCTGCAACTGGGGCGGATATACCCAGGGCGATGACGGCGACTTCGCCTTGTTCTCTTGGGAAGCTTACAAGCACTTCCGCCAGCAAACGCCCGAATTCACGGACCTGGCAGCACTTCAGGCGGGCAATGCCCCTCTTGCTGTGCGCCGCGAGGGATCCCAGGCGCCGGCAGACACGCGCAATGGAGAGTACGTTTCCGGGAATTTCTTTAGGACTTTCGGCATCCAGCCATGGATCGGCCGCCTCATGACTGACGAAGACGATCAGGAGGGCGCGCCGTCGGTCGCGGTAATGAGTTACCACATATGGCACGACAAGTACGGGTCGGATCCTTCCGTAATTGGTGCGGGCTATCAGATCAATGGGCATTCGTTCACGATAATCGGCGTGGCGGCACCAGGATTTTTCGGAGCGAAGCTGGCTGGCGGCGGCATGCCGGATTTTTGGCTGCCACTAACCTCGGAACTAATTATCGACGGAACGACCGCGCGGCTGAAGAGGCCTCAAACCAACTTCCTTGACCTGATCGGAAGAGTCCGCCCGGGAACAAATCAAAAATCTCTTGAAGCAGAGCTGCGCGTGGAATTCCATAACTGGCTTGCCAGCCACGTTGCCGATATGGATCCCGGCGAGAAGCAACTCTGGCAACAGCAAACGCTGCACGTCACTCGCGGCGATGCTGGCGTGACCTCCATGAGAGATCAATATCAGGATGGATTGAAACTCCTCCTTGTAGCTTCCGCCTGTGTGTTGTTGGTGGCTTGTGGGAACCTCGCAAATCTTATGCTGGCGCGCGGTTTGAAAGATCGCGCGCAAACTTCGGTGCGAATTGCTCTCGGCGCCTCACGCGCGCGGCTCATTCGTAAGTCATTAGTCGAATCCGTCCTGCTGGCAGCGATCGGCGGAGCCTTGGGCATTGCGGTCGCATATGGCGGAACAAGGCTAATTCTGCATTTAGCCTTTCAGACCGGAGGGCCCAATAACTATGTGCCGGTCAGCGCTACTCCGTCATTGCCTGTGCTGCTCTTCACTTTAGGCATCTCCCTTCTGACCGGAGTAATTTTCGGAATCGCTCCGGCATGGGTCACTTCCCACGCAGATCCTGTCGAGGCGCTTCGCGGTGCGAACCGTTCCGTCGGTAGTGGTCATTCCTGGGCGCAGAAGTCTCTGGTAATTGCGCAGGCAGCAATGTCGTTGGTGCTGCTCTCGGCGGCAGCTCTGCTGGGACAGAGTTTGCGGAACCTGCAGCATCAGAATTTTGGATTCGAAACCCAGGGCCGATACATCGCCTGGATCAATCCGATTCTGACGAACTACAAGCCCGAACAGATGGAGCCGATGTTCCGCCAGATTGACGATCGCCTGCGTCAGATTCCCGGCGTGCGCATGGTCGCTCCCGCGCTTTACGCCCCAATGACCGGAGATAGCTGGAACAACGGTATTCGCATCGAGGGCCGTCCTGAGCCTCCGCCGAAAGAAGATACGGGAGCAGGATTCTGCCGGGTCATGCCCGGCTTCTTTGAGACCATCGGCGCCAAAATCGTGCTCGGCCGATCCATCACCGAAGAAGACACCGACGCGACCCGAAAGATTGCGGTGGTCAACGAAGCGTTTGCCAAACGATTCTTCAAAGACCAAAACCCGATCGGACAGCATTTCGGCCCCGACAAGATCCAGTACTCCGCCATGTTTGAAATCGTAGGCGTCGTGAAGGACATGCGCTATATGACTTGGGGCTACAAAGAACCGATTCGCCCGATGTACTGGCTGCCCGAAGCACAGACCGCGCAGTATGACGATCCCGGCTATGTGAGCGGCGAAATCTGGTCGCACTACTTGTACAACATCGCGATCTGGGCCCCGGGAGATCCGCCGGGGATGGAAGACAAAGTACGCAAAGCGCTGGCGAGCATCGACCCGAATTTTGTTCTTTACGGCGTTGACCCCTATGCCACCGTCGTAGGTGCTGACTTCCAGCAGGAAAACATGATCGCAACTCTAACCACCCTCTTCGGCTTGCTCGGCCTGATACTCGCCGCCGTCGGCCTCTACGGAGTGATGGCATACACCGTGGAACAACGAACCAGCGAGATTGGCGTTCGCATGGCGATGGGTGCCAATCGAGGCCAAGTCATGAAGATGGTACTCCGTGGTGCTTTCTCGCAGATCGGCATCGGATTGGCAATCGGTATTCCCGCTACGATCGGGGCCGGCCAACTGATGAAGGATCAGCTCTTCGGCGTTAAAGCCTGGGATCCATTGATGATTCTGCTGGCGGCGCTAATGCTCGGGCTTGCGGCGCTCTTCGCGTCGGCGATCCCAGCCCGCCGCGCCGCAGGCGTGGAGCCAATGGTAGCACTCAGAAACGGCTGATCAATAACGCGGACTGACGAAAAATTCTGGTAATACTGCACCGAAGTCTCGGACGGCGAGACACTGCGCCAGCGCCCCCTGACACCGATCGGATCGCCGGCGCCAGCCCTAATTCAGGCTGCAGGCTTGATGTTCTGATTCACACAGAAGAAGTTTGTCGGGTCGTATCTCTTCTTGATAGCAGCGAGGCGTCCGTAGTTGTCGCGGAACGATGCCTGTACTCGTTCCTGCCCTTCATCCATCATGAAGTTCACGTATGCGCCCCCCGCCGAGTAGGGATGCAGCGCTTCGTAATAGCTCTTGCACCAGTTCGTAATTTTTCCGGCGTTGGCGGGGTCCGGGTCCACGCCGACGATGACCTCGGCGAACAGAGTTTCCCGGAAACTGTAGGCGGTATCATTCTTGCCCACACGTTGCGCTGCGCCATTGACGGGGTAGAGGTGCATCGTCGAAAGCATGCTTGGCAGCTTCGATCCATGCTCGACATGCTTCGCAACGGCCGCGTCACTCAGTTCCGTGAAGTTATCGGCACGCCAGTACCACTGCATTCCGGGAACGAACAAAGCGTCGAAGGCGCTCTGGACCATGGGAAAAGGAGCGGTATGGACGGCATCGAGCAAAGGCGTTCCCACGTTACGCATCGACCGGGTTGCCTTCTCCATCTCTTCAGCGGTCCCGAGACCGCACCACACGATGGCACAGACGGTCTTCAGGTGAAGCGTCTCGGGGAACATCGGGGCGGGTGGCACAACGAGAAAGGCAAAGAATCCGTTCACTTCTTCCGGAGCCGACACAATGAATTCGCGATAGGCTTTAAGAACGTCTCCCGCCTGCTCCGGCGGCCAAAATGTCGGCCCGAACTGGACGCTGCTTACCGGATGCAAACGGAACTCGAACGACGTGACAACGCCGAAATTTCCGCCACCACCGCGCACCGCCCAAAACAGGTCCTGATTTTCTTTTGCATTTGCGGTGACGAATTGCC
>Ga0335078_10018356_pt1 | contig 10401 bp, 8 predicted proteins | sample Lox_Sample_32_FD_206711 | JGI IMG/M metagenome (GOLD analysis project Ga0335078, IMG submission 206711) | Soil microbial communities from Loxahatchee National Wildlife Refuge, Florida, United States - Lox_Sample_3.2 | ecosystem: Environmental > Terrestrial > Soil > Wetlands | place: USA: Florida...
CACGGCGTTGATCTTCACACGCAGGCTGACCTGGATGAATACCTCGAAGGGCGTCACTATGAGCCGGTCATCGACTGGCCCGAACAGGGGATGATTGTCTATCTCGTTGGTAGCCGCTAGAGGATTCACTCTTTCCGCGCACGCCCGAATCTTTGCCGACAAGTGTCGATTTCCTCATTAAATCGTCAAATTCTTCGCACCCGGCAAGTGCTGTGGCTGAGCGAGATCTACTCTAACTCACACGAGAACTTGCAGTTGGACACACAATCGTGGCAAAGTGGCCGAGAGGGATCTTCAGACAATCGAGCGCCATCAAAACGAGCTGAAAGGCAGGCATTGGACTCCACCATTGAAATCCTCGACCTGAGGCACTTCGCGGCACCGGCGCTGCGCAACGTGCTTGAGGCCGAAGGCGAACTTTGGGATCAGCGTCTGCACTGGGATTATCGCGCCTCAGCCCGTTTGCTCATGCAGTATCTCGACAATCACATGCTGCCGGGATTTGCGGCCACCACTGACGGTAAAGTCGTCGGCTACGTGTTCTGTGTTTACGAGGAGACCAAGGCGGTAATTGGCGACATCTTTGCCATTCCCAGCGTGCCGGGGTCGAACGATGGTGTGGTTGAGCCGGTCCAGGGCACTGCGGAAACGCTGCTCCGGCATCTCTTCGAACTCCTTCTGAATTCCCCGCACGTCGATCGGATCGAGTCGCAATTGCTCCTCCACCCGTCTGGTTCTTATTCCGGAGCGTTCGGTGATGCGGGATTCAAGATTTACCGCCGTCTCTTCCTCGTTCAGCCTTTGCACGGCCGTTGGAGCGCGCCTCGCGCGGAATTGCCGGGCAACCTTGAATTGCGCCAGTGGCGCGAGACCGATCTCGGCCCGGCAGCGCGGCTCATCAGCGAAGCCTATCGGGGCCATCCTGACAGTCTGATCAACGATCAATACCGCTCAGTGCACGGTTCCATGCGCTTTCTCAACAACATCGTTCACTACGCGGGCTGCGGCAGTTTCTCTGCGCAGGCTTCGCACGTGGTGGTTGAGCGAGGCAGCAGGGAACTGGCCGCTCTCGTCCTCGGATCTCGTGTAAGCCCGCAAAGCGGCCATCTAACGCAGGTGTGCGTGCACCCAGCCTACCGTCGCCAGGGGATTGCGCGGCTTCTGCTCAACGTGGCCGCATACCACTTTATGCGCCTGGGAGCGATTGAAATCTCCCTCACCGTGACCGAGGCCAACTCCGGCGCCATCGAGTTATACAAGGATGAAGGCTACGTCTGTGCGCACACCTTCGATGCCGCAGTATGGGAGCGCGAAGTCACAGCCTGATTTCGCGGTTACAGCAGTTCCGGAATTGGTGTACACCGAAAGCACTCTGCGAAGTGGCATTTTCATCAAGAAAATGCCACCTTCAAACGCTCTCAAAAGTTCTACGTGAATTCTGAAACTTCACATCTAAAACGGCGTTCCGCTCTTGAAGTCCTTGGTCAGCGCGTTGTAGACGCCTGCCATGCAGGATGCATCGGAGAAAATCAATCCAAGCTCGCGGTTCTTGCCGAGTGAATCTGTCGAGAAATTCTCCGATCCGAGAAAGAGCTTGGCCTGCGGCGTGTTGTAGTCGGCCAATATGCTCTTGGCATGAATGTAGTAGGCCTTCGCGTCTGTCGACGTATAAACCGCAATCTTTGCTCCTGCCTGCTTGAGCGAAGTCAGAACTGAGTTGTACTTGCTATCCTGATTTTCCTGCACCAGAGTCACCGACACACCGCGCTTCAATGCAGCTTCGACCGCGCTTGCGATTTGCGTATCGGAGAACTCCTCCTGTGAGATGAGCAGCGACTGGGTGGCGCCGTTGATGAGCGCCAGCAAAGAGCTTGCGGAGTTCGTCGGGCTCCAGACGAGATTCTCGCCGGTCGGGGGAGTGATCGAGGCATTCTTGAAGTCAGCGTTGAAGGTGGTCTCGATCGCCGCAACGTCGGCAGCATTGTTCGTGATCACCGCAAAGTCGCGCGTCATCTCGTAATCGTTGGGCGTCAGGTTCAGCGTCATGATCGCCGAGGTCGTCTGGTCGATGGTGATGGTCTTCTGGTGCGTCACCGCGAATTTCGGATTGGCCCAGTGAACGCCAACCTTACTCTCGTTCAGATGGTTGTACGCCGGCGTGTTGGCTGTCTTCTCGTCGTTCTGGTCGAGAATCACGCGCACCTGGATCCCCGCGGCCTGGGCCTTGACGAGCGCCGCTGACACCGTGATGTCCGTGAACTCATACATCGTTATGTCGATGGACTTTTTTGCTGAGGCGATCAGGTTGTAAATGGCCGTGACGCCCTGGTCCGGCTCGGTCAGGAGCGTGTAGGTCGTCGCAGCAGGAGCCTTCGGCTTTGCCGGCGCCTTGCCGCTTGATCCCGAGCCGGAGCGCACCTTTTTGGGTGCGACAGTTGTTGGCTTCGACGGTTTCGCCTTTTGCGCTGGAGCCGCTTTGGCGGAAGAAGAGCGAGGAGTTTTGTTTCTGGTTGGCACGGAGTCCTCCATGAGGAAGCATTCGCCAGATCGATGCGAAGATTGTACGGCAGATCGGGAGAAAGGAAGATCAACGCCGCAGAGAGTGCGGCGATTTGCTGTTTACTTGAGCCCGAATGATCGGATCGGGATCACTGCAGAAAATCCGGGCCCTGCAGGCAGGACCCGGACTCGAATTGCGACCTACGCCTTCGCGGACGTCAGAGCGCCCAGATCGGCGGCCATCTTCTCGGTGCTGAAGGCCTCGATCAGGTCGCCTTCCTTGATGTCGCTGAAGTTGGCGATGCCGATACCGCACTCCATGCCGTTGCTCACTTCGCGCGCGTCGTCCTTGAAGCGCTTGAGCGAGCCGATCTTGCCCTTGAAGACCTGTTCGCCGTCGCGCATCACGCGGACTTCCGCATCGCGGCGGATGACGCCATCCTGCACACGGCAGCCGGCAATCGTTCCCACCTTTGGAATCCTGAAGATGTTCAGCACCTCGGCCTTGCCCAGGTAATTCTCCTTGAATGCGGGCTCGAGCAAACCCATCATGGCCAGGCGAATCTCGTCCTGCAACTCGTAGATGATCGAATGCAGGCGAATCTCCACGTTCTCCTGTTGCGCCAGTTCAGCGGCCTTGCGCTCGGGGCGAACGTTGAAGCCGATGATGATGGTGTTTGAAGCTGTCGCCAGCAGCACGTCGCTTTCGGTGATTGATCCGACGCCGGAGTGGATGACCTTGATCCGCACCTTCTCGGTCGACATGCGCGTCAGAGAGTCGGCCAGCACTTCCACCGAACCCGTGACGTCGCCCTTGATGATGAGCGGCAGGTCTTTTATGCCGGATTGCCTGATCTGCTCTGACAGGCCTTCGAGCGAAACACGCGAGCTCTTGGCGAGCTGCGCTTCGCGTTCCTTCATTCTGCGATAGGTCGCGATACCCTTGGCCTTGTCGCGGTCGGCAACCACGAGGAAGGTGTCGCCGGCATCGGGCATGGCTTCGAGGCCGAGCACTTCGATTGGTGTCGACGGGCCCGCCTCTTCGAGCGCCCGCCCGCGATCGTCAAACATGGCGCGCACCTTACCGAAAGTATTGCCCACAATGTAGCTCTCGTTCAGTCGCAGAGTTCCATCCTGCACCAGCACGGTGGCTACGGCGCCTCGGCCGCGATCGAGCTTGGCTTCGAGCACCGAGCCAACAGCCTTGCGTCCGGGCGTTGCCTTCGGCGCCTTGATGTCGCTCACCAGGCAAATCATCTCGAGCAGCAGATCGAGATTTTGCCGCTTCTTTGCAGAGACTTCGACGAAGACCGTCCCCTCCTGGCCGGCGCCTGCCCACTCTTCAGGAATCAGGCCGCGATCGGCAAGTTGTTTCTTCACGCGATCGGGATTTGCCTCCGGCTTGTCGATCTTGTTTACGGCCACAATGATCGGTACTTCGGCAGCCTTCGCGTGGTCGATGGCCTCGAGAGTCTGCGGCATGACGCCATCGTCTGCCGCAACCACAATCACCACGATGTCGGTGACCTTGGCGCCGCGTGCGCGCATCCGGGTAAACGCTTCGTGGCCCGGGGTATCGAGGAAGACAATTTCACGGCCGTGAGCGGGCGAGCCTTCCTTGGCAAACTTCACTTTGTAGGCGCCGATGTGCTGCGTGATGCCGCCTGCTTCGCCGGCCGCAACGTCGGTCTCGCGGATCGCGTCGAGCAGCGAGGTCTTGCCGTGGTCGACGTGGCCCATCACTGTGACCACGGGAGCGCGCGCGACTTCGACCATGTCGGTCTTCTCGGTGTCGAGCACTTCTTCGATTGCCTGGTTCTCCAGCTCCTCTTCGTAGCTGATGACAGTAGCCGCTGCGCCGAACTTGGAGGCGACATCCTTCACCATCTCCGCGTCGAGCGACTGGTTTACTGTGACGAAGATGCTGCCCATCATCAGGGTTGCGATCAGGTCCTTGGCGCGCACGTCGAGCTTTTCCGCCAGGTCCTTCACGCTGATGCCTTCAGTGACCGTGATCTCGCGCGTGATGGGCACAGGCTCTGTGCTGTACTGCATTCCGCTATAGCGTGGCGGCGGCACAAAGCCCTTCATCGGGCCTTCTTTGGTCTTCGGGTATTGTTGTTGGCCGCGGCCGCGCCCGCGAGACGGAGCGCGTTGCGGGCGTCCAGCTTCAGGAGGCGCAGTCGCGCCCCCAGGTCCGGGACGCGCACCGAATCCCGGACGCGGAGCTCCGAAACCGGGACGTGCACCGAATCCTGGCCGGCCGCCTGGACCTCCGGGACCGCCAGCAGGTGCGAATCCCCCGGGACCAGAGCGCGTGGGATGCTTGGGGCGTGGTCCACCTGCATACTGGCCTGGAGCGCCGGCTCCAGGCGCACGCTGGGTAAATCCGGGTCCACCCGCGGGCCGGCGATCGAAGATCGGTTTGCCGCGTTGCAATCCTGGACCGGAACCCGCAGCGGGCGGCGCCTGCGGAACAATGGACGCCTTGTACACGGGTCGAGGACCGGTTTGCGGCATGACCATGCGGCGTGGTGGTGGCGCGGCTGGCGCCGGAGCCCGGCCGCGCTGCGCTGCCGGCAACTCCGCAGCAATTGCGGGAACCGGCGGCGCAGAAGATTCCGTCTCCGGCGCAGGAGCGGCGGCTGCGGTGATCTCTGCTGCGGGCGGTTCCTGGACAGCTGACACCGAAGGTGCCACGTGAGTGGGTGCAGCCGGCGGCTTTGTTGCCGGTTTCTCAACGGCCCGCGCCTGTTCTTCACGAGCAGCCGGCACGGCAGGCGGCTTGACCACGACGCTGGTGGGGGGGTGCGCCACCACTACAACGGGTCGAGTGGGTGCGCCCGCGCCCGCGGGCGGCTTGGCGACGACAGTGCCTGCAGGTGGCCGCGAAGCAATCGCGGGAGTCGCAGGTGGAGGGGCGATGATCGGCGGAGCAGACCGTGGTTGCGGAACAATCTTGCGCGGTTCGGGACGTGCAGGCGGCGCTGCGGGCTTCACTGGTGCCGCAGGCGCGACGGGTGCGGCTGCGTGCACTGCAGGCGCGGCTGGTTTGGCTGGAGGAGCGGCTGCGGGCCTTGCCGGCAGATGCGGATGGCGCGCTTCTTCTTCCTCTTCGTGCTTCTTTGCCAGCACCGCCTTCAACACATCGCCGGGCTTCGAGATGTGCGACAGGTCAATCTTCGGGACGATGGTTTGTGCCGCGTGGCGCGAAGACGCAGAACTCCCGTGCGCAGCAGGAGTCGAATCCTGCGATAAACGCGCGCGCACCTTTTCGGCTTCGTCCCCTTCAAGCGAGCTGGAATGGGTCTTTGGTCCAGCTATGCCGAGCTCAGGAAGAACGTCAATAATTGCGCGCGGTTTTACTTCCAATTCGCGTGCCAGATCGTTGATACGAACCTTGCTCATCCGCCTCTTTTCAGTACAACCTGCTGCCAAGTCCGCCTAGCTGCTCATAAGCACCTCTCGGCAATGGCCGCTTTTCGAGTTACCGTTTCCGTTCAAAGAAACAAGTCCGGCGCCGTGCATCTTAAGCGCCGTCCTCGCCTTTTGCTTCGTTCTCTTCTTCTTCCAATTCTTTTGTCACTTCCGCATCGGCAGCCGGTACATCTTCAACCGCCAATTCTGCCGCTGTCAGGTTCTGGCTTTCGGCCACTTCTTCGGCCAAAGCCTCGCCTGTTTCTCCGGCAGCTTCGATCTCTTCGCCCTCGGCCTTTTCCGCGATTCCGCTCTCCGCTTCTTCAAGAACTTCGGCCGCGTTCTCGGCCCCGGCTTCTGAAGTTGCCAATGCGGCATCGGGAGTCGCCACTTCCGCTTCGCCCTCAGCCGATTCAGCCTGCTCGGTTGCTGCAGGCCGGCCTTCTTCGCCCTCTTCAAAATGACCGAAGTAGTGGCGCACGGCGACCGAGATCTTCTCCAGAGTCTTCTCGCCGATACCCGGAATCTCTTCCAGCTGCTCGGGCGTCATGTCGGCGAGACCTTCCACTGTCGTGATCCCAGCGGCGACAAGCTTCTGGATAATGCCCTCGCCCAGCTCGCTCACCTGCTCGATCGGCGTCGTCGGAGCGCCGGCCAGAGCCTGCATCTGCTGCTCCACTTCCTGGCGCTTCTCTTCCTCGCTCTTGATGTCGATCTTCCAGCCGAGCAGCTTGGCGGCCAGGCGCACGTTCTGGCCTTTCTTGCCGATGGCCAGGGACAGTTGCGTGTCGTCGACGATCACTTCAAGCTGCTTCTCGGTCAGGTCAGTGATCGAAACGCGGCTCACCTTGGCCGGTTGCAAAGCCTTCTCGGCAAAGGTCGTGATTTCGTCCGAATACTCAATGATGTCGATCTTTTCGCCCCGCAGCTCGCGGATGATCGACTGCACGCGCATACCCTTCATGCCGACGCAGGCGCCGACGGGATCCACATCTTTGTCGCGGCTTTGCACCGCAATCTTGGTGCGCTCACCGGCTTCGCGGGCAATCGCCTTGATGACGACAGTGTTGTCGTAGATCTCAGGCACTTCAGATTGGAACAGGTTCTGCACCAGCTCCGGCGCCGCACGCGAAACGATCACCTGCGGGCCCTTGGCCGCGCGGTCTACCTTCAGCAGTACCACGCGCACACGCTCGCCCACGCTGAACTGCTCAAGCCGCGATTGCTCGCGCTTGGGGCAGCGCGCCTCGGCCTTGCCCAGGTCGTAGATCACGTCCTGGCCTTCGATGCGCTTCACGGTCGCGTTCAGCACTTCCTTTTCGCGATGCGCATACTCCTGGAAGACCGTGTCGCGCTCCGCTTCGCGGACCTTCTGGAAGATGATCTGCTTGGCAAGCTGCGCAGCGATGCGGCCCAGCGGGCTGGTATCGCGGTAGATGCGGATCTCGCTGCCTACTTCTACGCCGGGAGCCATCTCGTTGGCCTCTTCCAGCGTGATCTGGTTGACAGGGTCCTCGACCTCATCGTCGTTCGCCACTACTGTCTTGTAGATGTAGGCGGCGATTTCTCCGGTCTCTTTGTTCAGCTCCCCGCGCATGTTTTCCTGGGTCTTGTAGTACTTGCGCGTAGCCAGGGCGATTGCTTCTTCGACCGCGCCAACTACGATGCCGGGGTCAATTCCCTTTTCCGAGCTCAGGAGTTCGATACTTTGATACAAAGCACTTGTTGCCATACTGCCTATCTCTCATTTGCCGCATGGTGCTGGCCCGAATGCTGCCTTACACCATCGCTGTTGTGTGTGCTTCGCGGCCGGGAACCCTGGATTCTCGTTCCCGCACTTTGAAGCTAAGAGCTGAAAGCCAAAAGCCGACAGCTGTCTTTCAAATCTCCGGAACCAATTCCGCTAGCTCGATATTTCCGAGCGCGATCTCAACCTGATTCACGCCCGCCTTGCGGCTCTTGCTGTTTTGCTTTACCGCCGCCAGGTCAATCGTAATTTTTCCGGTTGCGGACGTGCTCTCCGTTCCGGCAACCAGCCTTCCCTGCCAATGCCGATTGTTGCGAATCGGCTCGAAAGTGCGGACTTTCACAAGGCAACCTGTGAACCGGTCAAATTCCTCCGGCCGCTTCAACTTCCGATCCAAACCAGGCGAACTCGCTTCCAGCGTGTACTCTGCGCCGGGAACCAGGTCCTCCACGTCGAGCAAAACTCCAAAATCGCGGCTGAAGGCGGCGCAATCTTCGTGCGTCACGCCGGAAAGCTGCTCGATGGTAAGTCTTCCCTCGCGCAGCCGTACCGGCAGGTTTTCTGCGTCTTCACTGCTTCCGGCCGCAGCAATTGCCGCCTTCAGTTGCGCCCGGCCCTCGGCATTCTTCTCGAGGAATACTCTCAGGGTCCGTTCCTTCGCAGGGCCAACGAACTCGAGATCCACTACGTTGAGTCCATGCGAGGCAGCCACTCGTTCCGCTGCCGCCCGTATTTCTTCCAGCTTGACCGCCATCGTACTTTCACCCCGGCCGGCAAAAGCCGCCATCCGGGACCCTATTGCCGCACCACTCGCAGGTGGCTGATTCTTTGCGGGTTAAGCGCCAAAACTGCCAGGTGCGCAACCCCTGAATTTGCCCCAAATAAAAAGTGGGCCGTAAGCCCACTCATCTCTCCGCCAGCCGGTAACCCCACGGAACACCTGGCGGACAAACGCGTCTGCCTCACTAGAATACGGCTAAATCCTCAGAAATTCAACCTCTCGCGAGGCGTTTAGGCCAGCCTGGGCCTACTCGGCTGGATTGCCGAAGCTCGATGGGAGTGCGATACTTCCGGCCATGAATCCGAGAATACTGGCTTGCGCAGGAATCGTTGCCGCGTTGTCCGCGCTCTTCTTGCCGGCGCGCGCGTTCGCCGACGATGGTGCGGCGTCAATTGCTGCAGGGGGACTGGTGTCGCGGCGCGAGACGCGCATCGTGATGGCCAAAGAGGTGCTGCGCATCGGCCCGGACAAGGTGATTGTCGATTACGACTTCCGCAACGACACGGCGGAGGATGTGAAGACGGAGGTTGCGTTTCCTGTGCCGCCATACACCTACGGCCCTGACAGTCCTTCAATCCCCGATGCATCTTTTTCCGACTTCAAGCTTTTCGTCGACGGAAAGAGCGCCCCGTTTCAGACCGAGGCGAAAGCCACGTTGGACGGGAAGGATGTGACCGCGATCCTGGCCGCCGACAAAATTGATATCGCGAGCTTCGGACACTTGCGCGAAACCGACGGCTCCAATCCGCAAATACACACTCCGGACGTAGAGCGCTTGCCGCAGGCGGAACAAAAGCATTTGGCGCAATTGGGAATATTCGACGTAGAGGACGGCTGGGGCCTCTGGACCGCTCACTTGCAATACCACTGGACCCAGACGTTTCCTGCTCATTCCACAGTCCACATCCGGCACGAATACACGCCGGTCGAGGGATTCGAGCTGATGCAACTCGAGACCTTGCAAAATGTACTCCAGCATAAGCGACCCACCGGCGATGCCGAAACCGTAAAGTACGAACTCGAAGACATGCAGCTTGTTGAGCAGTTCTGCCCCGATGCCTCGCTTCTGCGGACGATCATCGACCGGGCAGAAGCCGGCGATCCGGAAGCCGGCCAGTTCGCCCATCCCCATTGGGTTGACTTCATCCTGACAACCGCCAACACCTGGAAGCAGCCCATCGAGGACTTCACCCTGATCGTCGATCGGGGCAAGGCGATCTTCGAGAACTCCCACGCCGTCGTCAGCTTCTGTTCTCCCCGGAATGCGCCAGTCGAAAAGCTGGATGCCGACCGCTTTCAAGTTCATGTGACCAACTTCGTTCCGAAAGATGAGTTGCATATCGGTTACTTTGATCTGCCCGAGGCCAACCCGGCCGCCAAGAAATAGCAATCGACATTTTGCATAAGACTCGTTAAACGAGGCGCATTTCGCGCACAAGACGATCGCTGCGGTTCTGCGGTCTAATCAATGGATGAGGTCGACCTCGGCGGAAGATCGGGATGGAGAACTGAGCCAGCTTGTTTCTCCCGGCGACAGCGAAGCATTGCTGGCCGCAGTTGAAGCCCGCACAGCAGATCGCAACGGCGGCATCTTCGGCCCCGATTCCATGAGCTGGCGCATCAACCGCGAGTCGGCACTCTTCCTGGGCGCAGGCCGCGCGGCGCTGCTGCAACTTGCGCATCCGTGGGTTGCGACCGCGCTTGCGCAGCACTCCTCCCTTCTGAATGACCCGATCAGGCGCTTCCACAACACCTTTCGCATTGTCTTCACAATGATCTTCGGCACCCTCGATCAAGCGCTCGCTGCGGCGCGGCACCTCTATGCGATGCACACAACCATTCGCGGCGAGCTGCCTGAAGATGTTGCCGGCTGGCAGCGCGGATCGCACTATGAGGCCAATGAGATCGCCGCTCTGCGCTGGGTCTACGCCACACTTGTCGAGAGCGCAGTGCTGGC